>Ga0114931_10000254_pt1 | contig 62528 bp, 52 predicted proteins | sample 2SBtaG_FD_89579 | JGI IMG/M metagenome (GOLD analysis project Ga0114931, IMG submission 89579) | Deep subsurface microbial communities from Kolumbo volcano to uncover new lineages of life (NeLLi) - 2SBTROV14_V59a metaG | ecosystem: Environmental > Aquatic > Marine > Volcanic | place: Kolumbo... | reverse complement strand
GCAAGACGCCAGCGCACAGGCGTCGGACATCAACGAGCAGGGGCATGTGAACGGCAGATGGGTGACGTTCGACGCGCTGGGCGCGAAGACGGGCGAAGGCAACGGGCTATGGATCAATCCGGAAACCTTCATCGACATCATCAAGCCTATTGATGGACGTCTCGCGTCATCACAACGGATCAACGACGCAGATTGGTTGGCTGGGAGCAGGCAAGATCCGTCACTTAATAACGTTCCGAATCAGGCGGTGGCGTGGGCGCCAAATAACTCTCAGAGTTATGATGAAATCAATCTTGGCGACTTAGGAGCAATAAATGCAGGTTTTCCAAGAGTTGGTGTTGCTACTGACGTCAATAATAGAGGACAGATCGTCGGTTGGGCTGGCGGCGCCGACTGCGACTGCGCGTTTCTCTGGTCGGAGGAGACGGGCATGATCAACCTGGGCGACCCGATGGACTCTCGCCAAAGCTCCGCCCAAGCGGTCAACGACTTTGGCTGGGCGGTCGGCCAGAGCGCTGGCTTTGCTGTCCTCTGGCGAGGCGGCCCGCCTGGCGAAGTCCTTGGCGGCACGGGCGGCGGGTTCTCCATTGGCGAAGACATCAACAACCGCAACCAGATCGTGGGCGAAATGAACGGCGTCGGGTACCTCTGGCAGGACGACACGCTCTACAACATGATCGACCTTGTGGACCCCGCATTCAATCTCGAAAGCGTCTCGCGCACCAGCCGCATCAACGACGCGGGCGTCATCAGCGCGTTTTTCAAGGTGGCGGGCGAGTTCCGCTCGGGGCTGCTCGTGCCCATGCCCCGCGACTGTCCCGCGGATGTGACGGAAGACGGCGCCGTGGACGCAGCGGACCTGGTGGCAATGCTCAATAAATATGGAAAAACCGTAGGCTTTCCCGACGCTGGCCCCATCGGCCGTCTCGCAGACCTCGACGACAACGGCAGACTCGGCCCCGGCGACCTGCTCGCAATGCTGGCCAGCTGGGGCGGCTGCGCAACCCCGACAGCGAACTGACCAGGCGCCTCGCAACTTCACACATTCCCGCGATTCACCTGCAATGGACAGCTCGGAGAGCTGTCCCACCAGGGATAACCAGTTATTTACACGTCCAGCAGCAGGCGTGCGGGATCTTCGATGCGCTCCTTGACATGCTTGAGGAACGTGACGGCGCCGCCGCCGTCGACGATGCGGTGGTCGTAGGAGAGCGCCAGATACATCATGGGGCGGATAACGACCTCGCCAAGTGTATCAGGATTTTCCATGGGACGACGGATGATGTTGTGCATGCCCAGGATGCCCGACTGTGGCGGGTTGAGGATGGGCGTGCTCATCATCGAGCCATACACGCCGCCATTGCTGATGGTGAACGTGCCGCCCTGCATGTCGTCGAGCGTGAGTTTGCCTGCGCGGGCCCGCTGGGCCAGGTCCTTGAGTCCAAACTCAATGGCAGCGAATGAGAGCGACTCCACATTGCGCAGCACGGGAACGACGAGCCCCTTGGGCGTGCCCACTGCGAACGCGATGTCGCAGTAGTCATGCTCGACAACTTCAGGGCCTTTTTCTCCTTTTCCGATCTGCGAGTTAACCGCAGGAACAGCCCGCAGCGCGCTCACGCACGCTTTGGCGAAGAAGGACATAAAGCCCAGTTTGATGTTGTGGGTCTTTTCAAACGCTTCCTTGTGGCGATTGCGCAGCGCCATGACGCCCGTCATGTCGCATTCGTTGAACGTGGTGAGCATTGCAGCGGTCTGCTGGGCTTCGACCAGGCGCTGCGCGACGCGCTGCCGCAATGGCGACATGGCTTTGCGTGTGACGTTGCGCGACATTGCTCCGCTTGGCGCTGGCGCGACCGGCTCGCTTCCAGCGGCCTGCTCCGATGCGGTTTGCACAAGTTCTGCAGCAGCTGCATCTGCGCGGGAGACCTGGGCCAGGACGTCCTGCTCGCGGATGCGTCCGCCCGGACCTGTGCCCGGAACATGCGTGAGATCAACGCCTCTTTCATCAGCAAGTTTCTTCGCAAGGGGTGTGGCGCGAACGTCCCCAGCGTGCGCGTCGCCATTGACCTGCGCTGGCGCCTCTCCGCCGCCCTCTCCCCCCCCACCCTCGCCACCCCCGCTGGATGCGGTGGTCGTTGCGGTAGCAATCGCACTGGCGGCGCTCGCGCCATCGCGCTGCGCTGTCGTTTCTTTCTCGGCGCTTGCGCCAGTCGTTGCGTCTCCTGGCTTGGCGGCGGATTCGTCCACTGCGCCAACGACGGCGCCCACTTCGACAGTGTCGCCTTCACCCGCAGCTATGTGCAGGGCGCCCGCTGCGGGCGCGGGCACTTCGACGGTGATCTTGTCCGTCTCGAGTTCAAGAACGGTTTCGTCGCGCTCGACCCAGTCGCCATCCTTCTTGATCCAGGCGCTGATGACGCCTTCCGTAATGCTTTCGCCAGGCGAGGGAATGACGATGTCGACAGCCATGATCTGCTCCGTTCAAGGCGCTCAACTCGATAAGAGCGCAAGTTGTTTCAACGCCAGCGCGTCCTGTAGATCAGTGTGCGCCGCTTACCGTAACTGGTTCGTTGGTCTTCACGCCGACGGCTTCCGCGAGAATTGCTTCCTGTTCCTCATGGTGTTTCTTCTTTGAGCCTGTCGCAGGCGTAGCGGAGGCGTCGCGTCCGATGTAGGGGAGCGCGCCCCAGCCAAAAGCGCGGTTGCACGCGTGGCTGAAATAGATATATGCGCCCATGTTTTCCGGCTCTTCCTGCGTCCAGACGCGCTCGGCGCCACTTGGATATCGGCTCAGGACCTGCTCCAGGAGTTCGATGTGCAGCGGATAGAGCTGCTCGACGCGGACGATCGCTACGTCGTTGCGCCCCACTTCTTCACGGCGTTTGATGAGCTCGTAGAAGATCTTGCCGCTGCAAAGAAGCACGCGCTTGACGGCGCTGCGGTCGCCGCCTTGCTGGTCAAAGCGCGGATCGTCAAGAATTTCGTCAAACCCACCAGCCAGAAACGCGTCAACCGGGCTGGTGGCTTCGGGAAGACGCAGCAGGCTCTTGGGCGTCATCACGATGAGCGGCTTGCGGAAGTTGCGATGCGCCTGCCTGCGCAGCAGATGGAAAAACTGGGCTGGCGTCGTGGGATTGACGACCTCCATGTTGTCGTCAGCGCAAAGCTGCAGAAACCGCTCGAGTCTTGCGGAAGAGTGCTCGGGCCCCTGCCCTTCATACCCATGGGGAAGCAGCATGGTCAAGCCTGACCAGCGCTGCCACTTGAGCTCCGCGGGCGCGAGGAATTGATCAGGAATGATCTGTGCGCCATTTGCGAAATCACCAAACTGGGCTTCCCAGATGACAAGCATGTTGGGGTCTGCAAGGGAATAGCCATACTCGAAGCCAAGCACGCTGTATTCGCTCAGCGGACTGTTGTAAACGCAGAAACGTCCCTGCCTGGAGCGGCCGTTGTCGTCGGCGTCGCATGGCTCCTGCCCTTTCACGCCTGGCAGACCCATGGTGCGCATGTTGTTGAGCGGCGTGTACGACTCGCCTGTCTGCATGTCCTTGATGACAGCGTGGCGATGCGAAAACGTTCCCCTGCGAACATCCTGACCGCTGAGGCGAATCGCTTTGCCTTCGAGCAGCAGCGAGCCAAAGGCGTACGCTTCGCCGGTTCCCCAGTCGACGAGATCGTTGTTCGTCACTGCATCAGCGCGTTTCTTGATCAGGCGCGCGACGTTCTTATGCGGGGAGAATCCTTCAGGCAGCCGCTCATGCGCCGCAGCGATTTCCTGCAATAGCTCACGGGAAATACCTGTTTCGATGGGTTTGTGCGTATATTCGTGCGTGAACCCCTGCCACCGCCATGAACCGGGATCGATAGTGGGGTCTTTGGGTGTCTCTATCGCAGCGGACTGGGCCTTTTCAAGATGCTCTTCGAGGCTCTGTCGAATCTCCTGCACATCCGATTCCGTGATGACACGCTCCGCGAGCAGCCGTTCTGCGTATGTCTTGAGAACGCTTGACTTTTTCTTGATGAGCCTGGCCATGATGGGCTGCGTGAACGACGGGTCGTCGCCTTCGTTGTGGCCCCACTTGCGATAGCACCACATGTCGATCACGACGTCCTTGCCATAGCGCTGACGGTAGGCGAGCGCGAGTTGGGCGATGTAAACGACCGATTCGGGATCTTCACCATTAACATGGAAGATTGGGGCTTCGATCATCTTGGCGACGTCAGTGCAGTAGCGCGTCGAGCGGGCGTCCTCCGGCCCGGTGGTGAAGCCGATCAGGTTGTTGACGATCACATGGATCGTGCCCCCGGTTTTGTAGCCTTCGAGCTGGCTGAGGTTGAGCACTTCCATGACGACGCCTTGCCCAGCGAAGGCAGCGTCGCCATGCACGAGAATGGGCACGGTTCTGTTGCGCTCCTTGTCGGTGCGCAGGCGCTGCTTGGCGCGACAGCGTCCCTCGACGACTGCGTCGACAGCTTCCAGATGGCTGGGATTTGATGACAGCACCACGCGAATGTGCTTGCCGCTGGGGGTCTCGCGATCGCCTGAATACCCAAGATGGTACTTGACGTCCCCGCCGCCTTCGACGAAATCCTCGCTCCAATTCTCCTCGAACTCTGTGAAGATCTGCTGGTAATTCTTTCCCAGTATGTTATTGAGCACGTTGAGCCTGCCACGATGGGATATGCCCATCACGAGCTCGTCTATGCCGTCGTCAGCAGCTTTCTCAACAACGCGGTCGAGCAGCGGGATAAGTGACTCTGCGCCTTCGAGGCTGAAGCGTTTCTGCCCCACGTAGCGTTTGTGGAGAAAGGTTTCAAACATCTCCGCGCGGTGCAACATGTGAAGCAGATGCACACGCTCGCCCTTGTCGAGGTTGGGCTGGTTTCGACGCTTTTCCATGTGCTGGCCAAGCCAGGTGCGTTCCTCCGTACTTTGGAGGTGCATGTACTCGGCGCCAATGCTTGTGCAGTAGGTCTTTTCAAGGATTTCCACGATGTCGCGCAGCGTCCTGGGTTTGTCGACAAGTCCGCCAGTGCCAAAGCGCGTGTCCAGTTGCTGCTCACCCAGTCCGTGGAAGGCGAGCGTGAGCTGCTCGGGTCTGGCGCGCTCACGACCAAAGGGATCGAGCGCGGCGCACATGTGCCCGATGTCGCGGTAGTGGTAGATGAGCGACGCAACGCCTGCGTGGGCGCGAATCTCACCAGCTGAAACCGCAGAGCCCTCACCTGCGCCCGCACTTCGCGCTAGATCGAACCCAGCAAAAAAAGCAGCGAGATCGGCCGGCGCAGTCGCAGCGTCCTGCTTCCAATGCTGGTACTGCGTTTCGAGATAGTCGGCGTTCCAGGCATTGACGGCGGGTGGCGTTGGGGTGATTGTGGCGCTCATGGTGTGATCCAGCGGGGAGAGGGAAAACCTGGCGGTCGGCAATCGAGGCGATTCGAGGTGTGAACACTGTCGTCATGCGCGGGCGCCCACAGCGCCGCGACATAGCATCCTATTGCCAAACATCGGTTCCCGGACCGGGCGCGATGAGCCCATTTCCGCGAGCTCCACCCGAGCGAACGCGCAACAAGACGAAGGCGTCATGACGGGTCTGGAATACCGAGGCACGCTGTTTCCCTACACTCACGGTGCGATGGCGAATACAAACGGACGCAACGCGACAGACGTTTCCACGATCGCTGGGCCCGGCCTGGGCCAGCCTGCGCGAAACGGACACTCCTCGTCAGATGATCCCAAGCGGTGTGCTGGAGCGGCGGCGCTCAGCGTCGATCCCGAGGCGGTGACGATCAGCGGCGTGGTGCTCAACCCGGTCTACGGGCCGACATCCACCATTGAGTCGCTCGCCAATATCGACCACGACATCGCTGCGCCTGGCGAATATCCCTACACCCGCGGGCTCTTCCCCATGGGCTACCGCAGCAGGCTGTGGACCATGCGCCAGTTTGCGGGGTTCGGCTCTGCCAACGACACCAACCAGCGTTTCAAGTATCTGCTCGAGCAGGCCAAGGGGACCAGCGCCAACACCGGCCTCTCCACCGCGTTTGACCTCCCCACGCTCATGGGTCGCGACAGTGACGACGCGCTCTCGCAAGGCGAAGTCGGCAAGTGCGGCGTGGCTATCGACACCATCGAGGACATGCACCGCCTGTACGCGGACATCCCTATCGACAAAGTCTCCGTCAGTCAGACCATCAACGGTCCCGCTGCGGTCATCTGGGCGATGTACCTCGCGATGGCCAAACAGCGAGGGTTTGACTGGAAAGACCTGAGCGGCACGATTCAAAACGATATTCTCAAGGAGTTTCACGCACAGAACGAGTTCATCTATCCGCCCGAAGCGTCGGTCAAGCTCGTTGTGGACACCATCGAGTTCCAGACGCAGCAGGTCCCCCGCTGGCACAGCGTCTCCATCAGCGGGTACCACATTCGTGAAGCGGGCTCCACCGCGACGCAGGAGCTGGCCTTCACCCTCCGCGACGGCATGGAGTACGTCGAAGCCTGCCTCAAGCGAGGCATGGATGTCGACGCCCTTGCGCCCAGGCTCTCCTTTTTCTTCAACAGCCATAATGAGTTTTTCGAGGAGATCTGCAAGCTGCGAGCAGCGCGGCGAATCTGGGCCCGCATGATGCGCGAACGCTATGGCGCGAAAAACGAACGCTCGTGGTATATGAAAACCCACGTGCAGACCGCAGGCTGTTCACTGACGGAACAGCAGCCCCTCAACAACATCGTCCGCGTCGCATTCCAGGCTATGGCGGGCGTGCTGGGTGGTTGTCAAAGCCTGCACACCGACTCCATGGACGAAACCCTCGCGCTCCCCAGCGAGCAGGCGGTCACTGTGGCGCTGCGCACACAGCAGATCCTCGCGCACGAGACAGGTGTGACGCGCACCGTCGATCCGCTGGGCGGATCATGGTTTGTCGAGAAACTCACCGACACGATGGAGGACGAAGCGCTTTCCTACATCGCAGAGATTGACAACATGGGCGGCGGCGCGTGGCCCAATGGGTATGGCGGCGCCGTCGAGGGGATCAACAAGGGGTATTTTCGCAGGCAGATCGCGGAAGCAGCCTACCGCTACAGCGAGGAAGTCGAAGCACGCGACCGCATCATCGTGGGCGTCAACGCCTACGTCAGTGATGACAACGAACGCCCGATCGAAATTCTTACGATTCCCGAGTCAGTCGAAATCGAACAGCGCGAGCGCCTCGTTGTGTTCAAGAGCAAACGCGACAAGGACGCTGTCGCCCGCGCGCTCGACGCCATCAGAATCGCTGCGAAGAACGACGAAAACGTCATGCCCGCGCTCGTCGAAGGCGCGCTGGCGAACTGCTGCATGGGCGAAATGACGCAAGCCCTCGCGGACATCTACGGCAGATACACAGGCGGGCCTGAGTGGTAGAGGTCTTTGGTGGGGACGGCTCTCCGAGCCGTCCATTTGACGCACGTCGTGGAAAAAGCACATGAAAACGAGCGCATGACGCTGTGACCGATCGAATCGACTGGCCATCGCTCTTCTTGAGCGTGTTTGAGTCCGTGAGTAATACACTGTCGATTGTCTTACAGGCGGCAGGCTGTCGTGAAGGCTGGTTGCAGGGCGAATTTTTTCGCTATGGACACAGTCTGAACATACCCATCGATGTAAATGATTTCGATCTCGGCAATAGGCAAAAGGCTGATCTTTCTTCGGATCATCATCCAAAAATGGTTGCCGAAATCAAGATTGTCGGCGCGGATTATCAATCAAAAATGATCAAATGCATCGAGAGCGATGTTGAGCGGCTGAGGCGACTCAGCGAAGAATGGGAACGATATATGATTTTGGTTGCGCCACAAGCAAACGCTCGCGCTCGCAAATCCAAACTGGGTGTATTTCTTGATACATGCTCTTTTGGCAAAATATGCGATGATCGCGAATTTGGCGCATTTCGCGTGCGCATTTGGCGCGTTGAACAACCTTGATCTGGCTTGGCGCGCTGTGTTCTTGGCTTGGTTGTCCCGTCCCCCAGCCAGTGCGTAGCTGTACGCCGGATCGAGGACGGTCCGGCTCGCTCGATGATGCGTTCTGCATAGGGAATGCGATCGTTCAATCAAGATGCTTCATATACAAACGCTGCGCCGCTACCCCGAGCAAGCGTCGGCGGGGGTGGGCAGTGGGCGGCTTAAATTCTCCAAGTGGTTTTCGCGCCGCGCACACTTCCGTTTCCGTTTATGTGGAATAGACGGCTGCGTCAGCGGTGCGGACGGCTTCGCAGAACGCCCGCATCAGGTCATGGTCCTTGACGCCCCTGCTCGACTCCACGCCGCTTGAGACATCGACAGCAAAAGGCCGAACCAGCCGAACCGCCTCCTCAACGTTGTCAGGCGTGAGCCCGCCCGCAAGGATGATCGGCTTGGCGCCCCCAGCATGACGCTCGTGCGCTGCAGCGAGCGGCTCCCATGGGAATGCGCGCCCCGCGCCGGGCGTCGGCGCGTCAACGAGAATTGCGTCCACTTCGTCAACACGCGACCACCGGCGGAGCTGAGCGTCGATGGTTTCATCGTTAAACGCGATCACCTTGATCACACGCGGGCCACATGCCCGGACGCTCTCTTCGTCTTCATCGCCATGTAGCTGGCTGAAATCGGTCGGACACAGCCGCTCGATCTGCACGAATCGCTCCAGCGACGCATTGCGCGTCACGCCAATTGTGGTGACGAAGGGCGGCAGGCGACCAAGCAAACGCCACGCTTCACTGGGGTTAATATATCGAGATGAAGTTGGCTCGAAGACAAAGCCAATCGCGTCAGCGCCAGCGTCCACCGCTGCTTGCGCTGTCGCTGCATCCCGCACGCCGCAAATCTTGATCCGCGTCCGCCTCACAGCACAGAGCATAGGAGCGCAAAAAGCCCGGCCGCGCCAGCGCACGAATGCGCCGACGCGACCGGATGCGAAAGGAGAGAGGCTTGAACAACATACTCTGGGTTGCCGGGCAGACTTCGCGCTACCGTGGCGCACCCCCCTTCTCGATCGGGCCAGCGTTCATCAACACGGGTGATGAGCGCCGCCAACCGAGTATCGCTTCTGCTGGTGAAGCCCACCAACAGCCACACGACCGAATCTATGGAAGTGTAGCACGAGAATCATGCTCCGCAACCAGAATCAAGCAGCGCTGGGACCAGCGAAGCAGGAATCCAGCACGTGGGCGCGCGCTAGTGGATAAGAGGTCTGGCGCGCTGTCACGTCACATTGGGCAAGACGCAATGCCAGCGTCAACGATGGCTTCAAGAGAGCCGAATCGTTCCATACGTCGCAAGGTGATCACCCCGCGAGCCATGAGCAAAGACCCACAATGCATGTGCCTGTTGGCGCGGTTCAATCAGGCGATAATCCGACAGCGCTGCCTCACTCGGAGCGCGTCGAACAACCCGTACGCAACCAGCGTCGAAACATCTCGGGCGTCGCCCGGCGCTTCATCAACTATGCCCGACACCAATCCAGCACACTGGCTGCGCGGACCAGCCAAAAGCGAATGACAACACCGATCGCATGCCCTCCATCCACGGCGCCTGTCCACGCCCTGCCGGGCAGCGAACGGGCTTGGGCCGATTCCGAAGCGTGTATACTGTTCGGCCCTGACGCTGCAGCGGTCGACATCAGCGCCGCCGCGAGCCAGTCCTATGGGGCGCATAGCTCAGTTGGCTAGAGCGCCGCCGTCACATGGCGGAGGTCACAGGTTCAAGTCCTGTTGCGCCCATTCCTATACTTTGCAGGGTTTTGCAACTCGCTGGTGTGTGTCGCATACCTGCCAAATAATCCAGCGTTTGCGGATACTGCACACAGCTACACTGCGCGTGATCGCGCCACACATTCTGCGTGGCTTGTCGATCGCACAGGCAGTTCGGAGAATTGTCCCGCCACTCGTGACAGCCACGGCATTCGTGCTCCTGGAAAAGAACGCCTCGCAGCGGACCTTCTCCCAGCACGGAATGGGCGTTCACCGAGGCAGTTTTTCCACGTCGCGGTCGAAGCCTGCAAGGATGAGAACGTCGTCTTCGTTCACCAGGCTGATCGGCTGGGGCAGATCAACAATGCGGTCCTCAAAGACCTCGGAGCCCGATTCGATTACTGCTGGGGATCGGCGTTTGATTGCGACAACAGTGACGTTGTGTTTGTTGCGCAGATCAAGATCCGCGAGCGTCTTGCCCGCCCAGGTCTTGGGCGCGGGCAGTTGCACAAGCGCGTACCCCTTGCCAAGTTCGACGTGGTCAATGATGAAGGGCGCAAGCAGGCGGTGCGACCAGCGGTCTGCTGCTTCGTCTTCGGGGGTGATGACAGCGTCGGCGCCGATGCGCGTGAGGATGCGTGTCTGCATCTCGCTGCGGGCGCGAGCGACCACCTTCTTGACCTTGAGTGACTTGAGAAGGGCTGTGATAAGGCAGACCGCTTCAAAATCTTCACCCGGGGCGATGATCGCGACGTCCACCTGATCGACACCTTGGATCTTGAGGGCCTGTTCATCGGTGGCGTCCAGCGCGACTGCGAGCGTGACCTGGTCGCGTGCTTCCTCGACGACTTCGCGGTTGAGGTCAATCGCAATGACCTCAGCCCCGGCGGCTGAAAGCCTCCGCGCAAGACGTGAACCAAATCGACCGAGCCCGATGACAGCGAAGCGTTCCATGACAGGTGGAGAGCGTATCGCGCGGGGCGCTTGACTGCTCAGCTCATGAGCACATCCTCAGCGGGATAGGCGTAGGAAGCAGTGCGCTTGCGCGCCACTTGCGCAAGCGCGACAGCCACAGCAAGCGGACCCACCCTGCCTACGAACATACCCACGATCACCGCGGCCTTGCCCAGCGTTGACAGATCGGGCGTGACCCCCAGGGAAAGTCCGACGGTGCCGCAGGCGGAAACGGCTTCAAAAAGCAATTCTTCGAGCGAATGCCTCGAGCCATCGGTCGCGACAAGCACGCTGGAAACGAACGTGATGCTGGCGAGCCCGAGGACAATCAGGGCGGCGGCTTGGCGTACAACCGTCTCAGCAATCGTCCTGCCGAAGGCCTGCGTGGTTGATCTGCCGAGCATGGTCGCCCAGACGGTCATCAGCATGACGCTGAAAACGATGGTCTTGACGCCGCCCGCCGTCGAACCCGGTGAACCACCAATGAACATCTGGAAGATCAGCACGAACCTGCCCAGCGGTCCCATGTCTGCGGGGGCGACGGTGTCGAAACCAGCGGTTCTGGCGGTCACGGACGCGAAGTGGGCGTCAAGGATCGCCTGCCCCAGGGATTGGTCGCGCTGCAGCGCCCTGCCCAGGAAGACGCCGATGAAGCCCGCGAGGTAGACGATCAGCGTTGTCCACAGGACGATTTTCGTATGCAGTCGCAGGCGAACGAGGGTCCCATCGCTTGTTCTGATCTTACTGAATTTCGCTCGGACGACGTCGCGCAAATTGACAATGACGGGAAAGCCGATGCCCCCTGTCACGATGAGGCTGACGATGACGACGTGGGTCGTCCAGTGGTTGCGCAGCGCGTGGAGACTGTCGGACGTTGTCGCGAAGCCCGCGTTGCAAAATGCGGAAATGGCGAAGAACAGGCTGTGAAATGCGCGGGCTGCAGGGGTTGAGAAATCAGGTGCGCCAGCCCAGGTCTTGGGCCAGCCAAGGTAGAGCGTCAGCGCGCCGATCGCTTCGACGCTGATGATGAACAGCGCAAGGAAAAGAACGAGCCTGCGGATGGCGTCGGCGCCATGAATGTCCCTGCTGGCGGAGGCGCGCAGCGACTGCGTTGCGTGCACGCTGAGTGACGAGCCCATCACCAGCGCGAGAAAGGCCGCGAAAAAGACAATGCCCAGTCCGCCAAGCTGAATGAGCGCGAGGATGACCCCCTGGCCGAAGCGCGTGAACTGCGTCGCTGTGTCGCGCACGGTGAGCCCGGTGACGCAGACGGCGCTGGTCGCGGTGAACAAGGCGTCGACGGCGCCAATGGGCGCATCTTCAGGCGTCGCAGCGGGCAGCGACAGGCCAGCGGCCCCGACGAGTATGAGCAGGCCAAATGAGCCGACGAACACGATGCTTGGCGATCTGCCCGCGCGCAGGGCGCGGTTGTACACCAGCACGACCGTGTGCATAAAGAGTGCGAGGCCCGCGGTTGCGACCCCTGCAGGCCAAAGCCCCAGGACGAGCCCGACTGCGACGATCACGCTCGAGGTCTTTTCTGCCCGAAGCGCCACTGTGGGCGCCAATCGCGATCGACCCGGTCTCAACGCGGGCCACAGGATGACCAGCGCGCCGTACAGCGCGATGAACGCCAGCACGATCCCGTGGGCCTCAGACTGGCTAAGCAGCTGGTGTTCAGCGGTCCAGCCCAGATGAGCGACACTCGGCGCAATAGCGCCAATCGACATGACGGCGCGCAGCGCGAGTCTCGATGTGGAATCCACATCGCTGTCAGTGACGCGCATCGTCAGGTTCTTCTGGCCCATATGCGGGGGAGCCTATCGGGCGTTGGGGCCCGATGGCTGCATCGGCGCGCCAGGGCGCAGTGCGTGACGCAGGGCTGTCCGCTCGAGTCTTGAGATCGCGCTTGTAGGTTTGCCCAGTGCAGCGGCGAGGTGGGCCCTGCTGAGCGGCGCCTGACCAAGCAGGCCAAACCTTGCCGCCAGGAGCTGCGCCTGGGCGGGCTCGAGCGTTATCAGCGCTGCAGCGATCCCCGGGGGCGGCGCGACGAGCGGCGCCCATGCTGCGGCGCGGATCGTCCAGTCTGTGAGTCTGGTTAGTTCAACGCCTGTTCGCCTCGCCCTGCCTGGCGCCGCCTGCACATTGCGGGTTGCGCGGGCCAGGCTTCGACCGAGGGTCAGCCCCACCGCAGCGGCGAGCCTGCCCCTCCGGGAAGGATCGAATCTGGCGGCTGCGGCGCTCGCGCAGCGCATCGCGATGAGGTGCAGGCGAACAGCCACTTCTGGCCTGGTGGCGAGCAGCTCGCCGCCAAGGCGTTCTTCGATCGCCGCCAGGATGATCCGTCGCTGAGTGTGCACCAGACGCAGCCGGAGCCTCCAGGCTATGCGAAGAACGGTTTCAATGTCGTCAATAGTTGAATCGCGTGGATGCAGGCGTGAAGCGCTGTCCAGCATCGTTCTTGCGTGCGCGACGCAGGCGATGTGGGCTGACGCGAGTGCGAATTCAAGCGCCTGGCCAGGTGGCGCTGGCGCGGCGCGGGCGAGCGCAAGGTGCGCCGCCAGTGTGGGCTCCGGCTCGATGGCGACTGCGGCGAGATCCGTGGCGCGGGCGAGAGGCGCTGCGTCAACCTGCAGCGCGGGAAGCGCCTCAGCGGCGTCGCGCACCAGCGCTGTTCGCAGTCGACTCGCTCGATCGAGACGGTCTGCGCGCAGGACCGCTTGCGTCGATCTGCCCAGGTCTGCCGCGACGTCCGCTGGACTTACGCCGCGCCGCAGGGCGCGGGCGATGCGCCTGCGCTCCATCTTCGTGATCGGGCCTCGCTCTGGAAACAGCGGCTGATCGGGCCCTCTCTGCACGCGCTCGAGCTGTCGACGGATGGTTGTGTCACTGCGCGATGAGCGCGCCGCGATCGCGCGGGCGGCAGCGTTGCGCGACACGTCGTGATGCTCGCGACGCAGGCGAGCAGCGACAGACGCCAGCGCTCTTGCTTCATCAGGTGACACGCGCGACCGCGCAGCGGCGCGGGCGAGGCGAACCGCGTGAGCCCTCTCGAACCAATCAACAACATCGCCAGAAAAAATCAATCTTGACTTGCCATCGCCGAACCGTTCGCGCCGAGCGATGAGTCCGAGCCTGCGCCAGCGCGCGATGGTCCGGTCGTGGACACGCCACCTGGCGCACAAGTCGCCAAGAAGCAGCGCGCCCGCTGGCGCCGATGACGCATCTATCGCAGCGTCGTCGGTCAGCCGTTCGACAAACGCGGAAAGTTCAGCAAGGAGGGCGTCTCCCACGATAAGCATGGGGTTTTTCTTGTGAACGCGGTGCTTCGTGATGCGATAAATTACCCAGTCTTCAGGGTATGTCTGATTGACGTCCAGATCGCGCGCCAGGCGCTCCGTGCGTTCGACCTGCTTGAGAAGCGTTGTCCGCGGGCTGAAGCGCAGTTCGTCCGCCAACTGCGCGAGCGCGTCGATGCGCAGTCGCGTCACTGCGGGCATGACGTTACAGGAGCACGCCAATCGACGCTTTGGGCCCAGCGCAGCGGAAGGCTGCCCGCTGGCGCGAGATTCATGGCGCAGGCTTTATCCAGAAAGAGCGCAGCGGCCTTTCGTTCCTCTGCGCCGATTGTGAACTGCAGATTGTCTTGAAGGTATGCTCGCGCCGCTGCGGGAGCCCAGCCATGGCCGGGCGCTTCGGTCGCTGCGATCCAGCACGTTCGTGTGGCGTTGTGCCTGCGCTGACGATCCAGCGCCGTCGCAGCGATGCGGACACTCGGCGAATGGAGACTGCTCGCAACGCACATCCAAACTGCGTACACAAATGGTAAATTCGCGCACCGGCGCCAGGCTTCTCCCAGATCAAGCGTGAACGGATGGGTAGACGGCGGGGGCGCGCTGGCGATCACCTTGTCCCCGATAAGCAGCGCCGTCTCAGGCCAGGCCTCGACGGCTCGCACGTCAAGCGGCACGATTGCGGGCGCCACGCTGTGCAGCTCGTTGAGGACAATGCGCAAAAGAACGATGGACGTGTGGCTCTCCACATCGGCGTGCACCTTCGTGATGGCCGACAATGGGACGCTGCTGAACAGTCGAACCGTCAGTGTGGTCGCTGCGCTGCCGACGCCTCCAACGGGAAGCAGGACGATCTCCTGAGGTGATCTGGCGGCGTCGATGATCGGCGCCAGCGCCACGTCCACATCGCCAGAGAGCAGCATGTCGAGCAACTGTGCGGGCGGCGCGAGCGTGATTGAGACGTTAGCGAGTTTGTGCAGGCCTGCGATAAGCGGACAGGTATTGAGGTAACTCACCGCAGCGATTCGGACTTTGGCGTGCGCCGCGTCAGTTGTGGGCGCCTTGAATTGCCGGGAGCAATCTGTTGCTGTGTGGAACATACCGGCAATGGTATTGCGCAGCCTTGCGTGATGAAGACCTCCGCAGGATTTGCGGACCACTTTCGCGGACGCTTTATCGTTCCAATTGATCGAAGTGATTCGCCCAGACCGCGCGAACGGCCCGGAGACCTTGCGATCCTGCGCTAGACGCCCTTGCGTACAGAAGTCGCGGCGAGCAACCGCCGACAACAGTCCCAGCGCAAGGAGGCGCATCGGCTATGGGCACATCAAAGCGAGCATTTACACAGGTCCGAGATATTCTCCGCAAGATCGATCGATCAATCGATGACGTGCGTAGCAGACGCCTCGGAGATCAGGAGCCCTCATCGGCGCCGCAGCCTGCGCGGCCGATGACTCGTCTCAGCAGCGACCAACCCCTGAAAGCGCAGCGCCGCGCGCAGCCTCGCAGCTACAACGGCGGATCGGCGTTTGGAGAGGAAAGTAATCGCTAGACCAGTGATGATGCACGATTGACGTAGACGGGCGGACTGCTCGTCGAACACCTGCACGCTGTGGTTGGAGAACCAAAGGAGTGCGGTGCAATGCGGTTTTGGCAACGGAAACATTCAAAGGCCGCGGCTGAAAAGCGCGCGATCGAGGCGGAAATCGCCAGCCTCAGGCCGTTCGCAGAGTCGCTCGACGACGATCGAAACGCTGCAGATGTCGATCCTGCTGATCTTGCAAACGTCGAAAAACTCGGGCAGACGTTCGTCGTCACCGTGACGGCTCGCGAACTGCGCGGGCTTGACGCGCGCGTGCTCTTTGGCGACATGGCGAAGCGCGTCGAAAGCGAAGCAGCCAGGCGTTTCGTGTTTGACCTGCAGAACGTCGAAGCCATGGACTCCGCGTGCGTCGGCGCCATGGTCGAAATGCAGGCGGCGCTACACCAGGAGGGTGGCAAGATCGCCTTGGTCAACCCAAGTGAGCACATTGTCTATCTACTCAGGCTCACGCGGCTCGATCGCCTGTTCCCAGTGTGCAAAGACGTTATGACAGCGATGAGCGATCTGGAAAAAGCTGCGTAAGCGTTAACATGCCTGGCGCTACTGCCGCTTGTCCCTTGTGATCTCGCGGGTAGGATGCACCACTCGCCGCCCCCCAGCAGGGCGGATTTGGGGACTGGTGTAACGGTAGCACGGCTGACTCTGAATCAGTTAGTCAAGGTTCGAATCCTTGGTCCCCAGTTTGCAAGGCGTCTCAGAGGACGCAAGATGACATGCCAGGCTGCGCATCAAACGCGCGGACTGGCTTCGTGTGTTTTTGGAGAGGATTGTCAATGATGTTGTTCCCCAGCAGCGGCGCGGGCGAGGTGGGCGCCTCGGTCGCGGGCAGCGGCTATGGCGCGTGTGATGATGGCGGGAAATTCGTCACTTGCAAGCGACTCGAGCGCTGCCTGCGTTGTGCCGCCTTTGCTTGTGACGCGGGTTCGCAGTTCCGCTGCGGTGGCATCTGCAGCGCCGAGAAGGGCGCCTGCGCCGACGACGGTCGCCCGGGCCAGCCGGTCTGCCAGCGCGGGCTCAAAGCCCACGGCGACTGCGCCCGCAGCCATCGCCTCCGTCAGATGAAAGACGTAGGCGGGGCCCGACCCGACGACAGCGGTGAATGCGTCCATGAGTGACTCTTCGATGACGACTGTCTCACCCAGGGGCGCGAAGATCCACTGCGCCTTTGCAAGGTCCGCTTCGCTGATGTCGACGCCCGAAGCGATAGCGGTCATGCCCTTGCCAATGAGTGCAGGCGTGTTGGGCATCGTGCGGATGACGCGGGGTGGCGGGTTGGCCCCTGCGTGTGTCAGAGCTGTTCGGACGACCGCGCTTGTCGCGCCAGCAAGGATCGACACTGCGAGCCTGCCCCCTGCCATCGGGCCGATCGCAGAAGCGACGACCGGCAGCATCTGCGGCTTCACAGCCAAAACGAACGCTGTTTCGTCATCCATCATGCCTGCTAGGTCCGCAGCGCCTTCGACCGCTGCAAAGCCCTCGTCCAGGAACACTGCTCTTCGGCCCTCATCGGGCTCGACAACAGCGATGCTGGCGGTGGGCGCCTGCTTCGATCGCACGAGGCCCCGCGCGATGGCGCCACCCATGTTGCCGCCGCCGACAATCGCCACGCTTGCTGTTTGGAGAGTCATTCGTGTCGATCGTACAGGCTACGCGCGTGAGCGACCTACAATGCCAGCGCCGCCCGTTGCCCTTGCGGCCTATGAGCCATGTCAACACTGCACCGCCTGCCATTTGAAGCGCCCCTGCTCGATCTGGAGCGGCAAATCGATGCGCTCGAGGATTCTTCGGAGTCCCGCGCTGGCGCCGCTATGGATGGCGCCTCGCGCCCCAACCTCGCGGAGGAAATCAGCCGTCTTCGCGGCGCCCACCGGGCCATGCTTGGCAAGATCTATTCGTCGCTTGAGCCGTGGGATATCGTCCGCGTGGCTCGGCACCCGCGCAGGCCCCAGACGCGCGACTACATCCGCATGATTTGTAAGGACTTCAGCGAGCTGCATGGTGACCGCAGGTTTCACGACGACCCTGCGATGGTGACCGGGTTCGCGCGGATCGGCTCTGCCAAGTGCCTCGTTGTCGGGCACCAGAAGGGCAAGGACACCCATGAGAAACTGGCGTGCCACTTTGGATGCCCTCATCCAGAGGGGTATCGAAAGGCGCTGGCGAAAATGCAGCTGGCGGAGAAGTTCAACCTGCCAATCGTGACGTTCGTGGATACACCAGGCGCCTTTCCCGGTGTCGGTGCGGAAGAACGCGGGCAAGCGGAAGCAATCGCGGTCAACCTGCGCGAGATGAGCCAGCTAGCAACGCCCATCGTGACGGTGGTGATCGGCGAAGGCGGCTCGGGGGGGGCGCTGGGTGTCGCGGTTTCGGACCGTGTCGCTATGCTCAGTAATGCGTGGTATTCGGTCATCAGTCCCGAAGGATGCGCTGCAATCTTGTGGAAAGAGTCCAGCGAGGCCAACAACCGCAACGCTGCCCGGGCGCTTCGGCTGACAGCCAAGGACAATCTCGAGCTTGGCCTGGTAGACACAGTGCTGGACGAGCCTCTGGGCGGAGCGCATCGCGATCCGGAGGCTGCTGCAGAGACTGTGAGAAAGTGGATTCTGGACCGCCTGCGCGAGCTCAAGCGGTTCAAACCGACGAATCTTCCCGCCCGGAGGTATGAGCGCTGGCGACGCATTGGCGTGGTGCAGCAAGCGGCGCCGGCGTCGATTGAGCCAGCCTCTGAACCACCCGCGACGTTACCCCCCGCATCGCCCCAGGAGCATGCCCAGGCGACGGAAAACGGCTCAAAGACACGCGATCGTTGACCATTTGCGAGCGACTCCATAGAGTCCGCGGCTTGTCCGATGGCGAACGTCTTCCGCGGCGCCCGTCGCAGCAGTTCACTGGGGCGCGGGGATGCAACAAAGGACGAAACATTAAGGGGAGCGCAGGTGGCCAAGAAGAAGTCCACACCTTCCAGCAGGAAATCGAAGGCGACCACAGTGTCGCGCGCGCCAACGAAACGCACAAAGACCACCCGGAAGAAAGCAGCCCCGAGCGTGAAGAAACCGGCGATAAAAAAGAAAACAATAACGCGAACAGCGGCAACGACCAAGAAGACCACCACTCGAAAGAAAACTTCCCGCGCTGCGACGAAGAAACCACTTGCGAAGAAGACGGCGAAACGGGTGACAAAATCGTCGCCCGCTGCAGATGCGCCAACTGCGCGCAAGACCACGCCAAAACGATCTTCTGCAAAAACAAGAAAGAAGACGACCAGAAAAGCCACTCCATCGCGCACAGTCAAGAAGAGAGTCGCTGCGAAAACAAAGAAAACCGTATCAAAGAAAACTACAACCAGAAACGCCAAACGCAAGCCCACGGCGGCGAAGACAACCGCAAGAACAACGAAAAAAAGCACAACAAAATCGAAGTCGGCGCGCACGGGCGCAAAAGAGCAGGAACCCAAGCGCTCGATGCTGGCGGTAGAGCGACCAAGACTGTCAGACGCAAGGGCGATCGCAAAGCGCTTCGCAGCGGCGGCGGGGCTTCGGCCAGTGGAAGTCAGCGCCGAGGAGAAGGCGCTGGCGGCTGCTCGTGAAGGCAATCGCCTGACAAAGACGCCGCTCAAGAAGCGCGAGCTGGCGCATTTCCACAAGCTTCTCCTACAAAAGCGGGCGGAAGTGCTCGGCGATGTGAGCGCTATGGAGGAGGGCGCGCTGCGCTCTGATCGAAGCTCTCCAAATGCACAGACGCAGCACATGGCGGACCAAGGCTCTGATGAATATGACCAGTCGCTGTCGCTTGGTCTTGCAGAAAGCCAGCGCCGACTTCTTGGTGAGATTGACGACGCGCTGGAGCGAATCGACAGCCAGCTCTATGGCATCTGCGTCGTGCTTGGCGTTGCGATTCCAATGGAGCGACTGGAAGCGAAGCCTTGGGCGAAAACCAGCCTCGACGGCGCCCGCTTGCTCGATCGTGGGCTGGTCAAGAACGTGTGACGCGCGATGGAGGCGTCTACGCAACACCACGAGCGCGATGCAAAGGCTGGGAGCGCTGCGAATGAAGCCTGTGCGCCATCCAGCAAGCGGCACGTGGCGGAACACCTGCAACACGCTTGGCGTTCACCCGTTGCGTGGATCTGGCTCAGCGCGTCGTTCGCGCTGGCGCTTGCCGCTGATCTGGCGACAAAGCACAGTGCGTTCGCCAGAATCGCTGGTGCGCCCGTTCTGATCACCCGTGAGCAGGTGCTGGCGCTGCCGCCTTCACGCATCAACACGCTCATCCCGGCGCACAAACCGATCATCGTGGCGCCGCACGCGCTGGAACTGCAACTGGTGCTCAATCCGGGAGCTGTCTTTGGCGTTGGACCGGGGAAACGCTGGTTTTTCGTCATGTTCACGGCGCTGGCGATCCTGTTCGCGCTTTGGGTCTTCGCGACATGGACCAAGCCGCGAGACCGGATCGCCCATGCGGCGCTGGGGCTGATCGTCGCGGGGGGTGTAGGCAATCTGTTCGATCGGCTCATGTTTGGCTGCGTGCGCGACTTTCTGCATCCACTACCAGGTATTTTACTGCCCTTTGGAATCACATGGCCTGGTGGCGGAGCGGAAGTGTGGCCTTGGGTGAGCAACGTCGCTGACGCACTGCTGCTTGTCGGCATCGCGACGCTTCTCATTCGGCTGTGGCGAAGCGATAGCGCGCTCGCGAACGCGCCGCGCCGCGCGAGACATTAACTCCTTGATTGCAGCCAACCGCATGGATTCCTGCCCGTGCGTTGATCAGGATGTCCCGACAAGATGACGCAGGTTGCTCTCGTCAATCCCCGAATCTGCATACTTCAGAGGCGTGCCATGAATTGGCGCCGCATCACTTCCCAAACGCGCTGAGCAGCGCAAGTAAATCGCTCGGACCAACGACGCCGTCGCGGTCAAAGTCAGAGCCGCACGGATCGGTGTCGGTCGGCGCGCACCCGCCCCAACTGGCGAGCACAGCGAGAAGATCAATCGGCCCCACACTGCCGTCGCCGTTGACGTCGCCAATTGCAGGTAGGGCAGCGATGGTGAGCAGGCGATCCCACTCCTCCGCTTGCCTGGCGGCGCCCCGCGTTGATTGGTGGGAAATGTCGTTCATCTGCCCATCTGCAACGCGGTCGAGAAATCTGCCGATGCGCAGCCCGCGCGCGCCGTCGACGGCGACGGCGCCAAGCGCTCGTGCGCGACTGAGAAACCCAGCGTTCCAGAATGTGAAATTCCCACTCGCATCGCGCCCTGGGGGGATGCCCACATTGAACGCAGCGTCACCGAGCAAGCCAACCTCGATATCCGGACGGCCCAGGCGAATCTGCGCCAGGTACGCCTCCATGTCGTCGAGCGTTGAGTTCTGCTGCGCGGGGGTAAACAGTGTGACGTCGAGTTGCAGCAGTTCCGCCATCTTCCTTGCGGCGCCCGGGATTTCATCTTTCAGATGGTCTGCATACCCGTCGCCGCCTGCGCCAAAGGTGGAAAGAACCATGCCTGGTTTATTGGGCACATAGGCGCTCACGCCGAGGATGACAACAGGCCCGGGTCCACCGCCAGCTCCGTTGATAATGTCCACGCCTCGCCAGGTATTGACAAGGTCGGGCGGGAGATCCTGCTCGATCCACGTGAACCCCCACGGGCCGAAGTGCAGCGCGTCTCCCGGCGCAGCTGTCCCAGCGAGCATTGTCGCAAGGAGGACGTCCGCTGTGCCGTCGCCATTGTCCGTGATCGACTCGACGACGCTGACGCTTGATTTACCTGACAGCGCGCCGTAGACAGCGTCGCCAACGTTGATATTCGCAGCGACGGGCGCGCCAAGATGGAGCACAGTTTGATAAATCGTTCTTCTCGTGAGATAGTGCGCTTGCTGAATTGTCTGCTGCGCGTCCGAAGAAGTGAAGACGTGTGTGAAGCGATTCGTGTCAAGCCAGACGGGTGTGGACGAACGCGTCTGCACAGCGGCAGCGTCGACTTTGGGCGCTCGCGCATCGTCAACAATCGTATTGCTTGATCCAGGGTATTGCAGTAATATAACGCCCGCTCGGATTGGCTCGTCAGCGCGCATGTCCGCTTCAGGCTTCGCAAGCGCCTGGAACATGCCTCCAGGCCAGACGCCTGCAACCGTGCCCGGTCCAAGATCGCGTGTGGTCACGCTGTTCTGTCCGAATCGGCCGAAATCGCTTGTGGAGAGATTCTGTGTGTTGATTTCAATAGGCGAAAGAGGCCAGTTTGTGAATCCAAACCAGCCGCCGCTGCCTCTTGGAGCAAGAGGAGGTCGCAGCAGCCAGCCGACGACGTCGCCCGGGCGATTTTGCACCCATCCATGGGAATAACTCTGGGTCAACCCGTGGTCCGTCGAGGTCCGCGCGACCCTGCTGTTGCCATGCACCATGACGCGGATCTGCCTGGTGAACGCGCCTGTCGCAATCTGGCGGATGAGCGGTGATGGGCGCGCAACATACGGCGGATCCTGCAGCGTCACCGCCAGTGGACTGCGCGAAAGACCATGTTCGTCATAGGGTGACACATGCTCCCACACGCCTGTGATCGATACGTTGGCCGCTATGGACATGAATCGTCCGCCTGCGAGCCGATCAAACTGAAACACCGTGCTGGGTGTGATCGGTTCACCTGGTCGCGCAATCGCGGGCATGCCGTGGGCCATCGCGAACAACACGCCGTCAACACCTGTGAGATTGCCGCCAACTCCCGTCGTGTCGAGAAACACGGGCGCCAGGAATGCGTCACTCGCTGCGATTGCGTCGAAATCTGCGCGCGTGATCGGTTTGTCGCGCAACAGGATGGGCCCGATGTCACCTACAAAACTAGTATCAAATGCGCCGGTGACGGCGCCCATTGTCGCGCCAAGCGCCATAACCCCGCCACCAGGACATGGGCCCCACGCAGCGAGCAACGCAAGCTGGTCGCTCGGCCCGACCACGCCGTCGTGGTCAATGTCCGCGGGGCACGCGCCCGAAGCGGAACAGGGTCCAAAGGAAGCGAGAAGCGCAAGCATGTCGGCTGGCCCGACGACGCCGTCGCCGTCGATATCCGCATCGCACGTCGAAGCGCCGAGTATTGCGCCCGCCCAAGCGGGACGCATCACAAGATCTTCAGACACAGCGCTTGCGCCCGCCTTGGCGAGCAATCGCAGTTCACCCGTAGTCTTGTCCCAGGTGAGAGCGAGCAGCACGCGGTCGCCCACCTTCGCATTGACAGGCGCAGAAAGCGAAGCCTGTTCCCGGTTGCGAAAGACTGTCGCCTCAACCGCGCCATCGCGCACGCCCACGTTCAGGACGGCGGGCTGTGTGAAAAGACCAGCAGCATTGTTTGGCAATGGGGCGCCAACAAACGCGCTGATGAACAGCGTCCACGACCGATCACGAAACGCGACGGGCCGAGCGCTCGTTCCAAGCGAACAGTCGGTCGACAGGCATCGATAGGCGCCGCCGCGCGCAACGGGCGCTATGAGCAGCGCGCACGCTGTAATGCTCAATGAACAGAATTGTGAAAGCCTGCGATCCATCCCTATGCGCGTTCCTCTCTCGCTCCAATCCGTTGTTTGGCGCTGGCTCGCGATCGAACATTCGCGGGCCAGCCTGCTTTCACTCACAGCTTATGGACAAGGTCCAAACGAAGCGAGCAGCGCGAGCAGGTCAGCGGGCCCGACTATGCCGTCGCCCGTCGCATCGCCAGCGCCCGTGCCTCCCCAGCCCGCAAGCAGCGTGAGAAGATCGCTTGGTCCGACGATTCTGTCGCCGTCGAAATCAGCGTTGCACGGCGGCACATCGCCCACGGCGCCCGTGATGACTACAGCGAAACCCTGCGGACCGACATTGACCGCGTCGCCATGCACGATGACGCGCCAGTCGCCCGCTCGTGGGCCCGTGATGTGCACCTGCTCGATGTTGTTCTGTGTGTCGAACGCACCGCCTGTCGCGCTTTGCCTGGCTACGGTGTCAAACACGTTGCCCTTGTATGACGTTCCGGTGGGTGAAATCACTTCGAGATTGAGATCGTTGATCGCAGCGACGGCGGCGCCCAGCGTGGCGGGGGGCTCCGTCCAGGCGAGCGTGACGCGAAACTGCTCAGCAGGGCTGAGCACGCGTATCTCGCGCGTCCACAAGCCGCCCGTCGTCAAGGCGCCAGGCGAGGCGTTGCGCGCGTCCATAATGCGCGTTGTGCGATTGTCGCCAGCGAAAAAGAGCGAGCCGTCGAGACTGAGCAATCCCCATCCCTCTTCATTGCTTGGGTAGATATCGCCGGTGGTGGGCGCGCCTGTCATGTTGTTTGATGCGTTGATGATGATCGCCCGCAGCAGCGCGCCTGATGGCGTCAGCGCATCCACAGCATTGGCGACGCCCGACGGATAGAACCCGTCCATGAAGTACTGTCTCGCCAGCAGCGCCGAGCCAGCGACCGCAGGCGCTGCGAACGACGTGCCCGTGCCGCTCGTCACGGCGCAGGTGTTGAGTATGCTTGCCCCCCTGGTCCCGGCGCCCGGCGCGAACACCTCGGGCTTTCTGCGTCCATCAGTTGTGGGGCCCATGCCGCCCGTCGCAATCGAGTTCTGGAATGGGCTGTCGTTCGAGCCGCCAACCGCAAGCGCGTTCTTGGCGTTCTCCGGCGTGCGGAGCGTCGCGAGGTTGGTGACAGCGAAGACAACGACATCATCCTCATTATTCCATGTAAACTCATCCACGGCCCGGGCCCAGCCGTTGTAGGACGTGTCCTGGTCCCAGCCCCATGAGTTGGTGTGCACGCGCGCGCCCTGGGAGTGGTGCAGATTGAACTTGCCAACCAAATCAGCGTTTTCCACCGCAGCGGGGGTCGCAATTGAATCTGGAAACAAGTTGTACACCATTTGCGCATCGAAGGCCACGCCTCGCAGCTCGTCATTGACGCCGTCGTTTCCCACAGCGATGCTTGCGACAAGTGTGCCGTGGAAGGCTTGGCCTGGCGTCGTGTTGTATTGCAGAATCTTTCCCGCAAAGGCGCAGTGGCCTTGAAAAACGCGCTGGTCGATGATGCCCAGAATCTGTCCGAGGCCAGTCACGCCATGGTCGTGGACAGGCGTCGCAGTCGGTCCGCCGCTTTGCACGATCGCTTTTTGCGTGAGATCGCGCAGCGTCGCTTCGGGCGCTTCCTGGACGTACAACACCGACGACAACGCGCATAGCGGAAGCGCATTGGCTGTCGCGGTCTGCACACGAAGTGTGGTGTGATCGCTCACGGAGCTGATGATCGTTGCTTGAGCGCCTGCGACGCGCGCAATGTCGCGCGCAGCGGCTTGCGCATCTGCGCCCTGATACAGCGTGATGTCGAGAAGACTTTGCCCTTGCGCCGCCATTACTTGGCGTGAAGGGTTGTCGTGCCCGCGAACGCCGATCAGCGGGTCAAGTTTCCACGCCGGTCGCTGCGCGCCGACCCACGTTGCAAAAGGCACGATCTCAGCCCCGGGGCAGCCCTGCATGGAGGCGATATACGCATTATCGGGGAGATATTCGCCAAGGTGAACGCCAGCCGACGACAGTCGAACGCGCTGGGCTGCGGTGAGCGGCGCCACGAACTGCACGATGCGCCGCACAGGCGTCTTCGTTCTTGGCTCAGGAAGAAACAGCGCCACGCCCATGGCCCCGCGTTGCGTCGTATCGACATAGGCGTTATTGAAACGAAGCTGGGGCGCTGCGAGCGCGGTCGATTGCCACAGGATGGCGATGACGATGGCCAACGCGCCAAGGACGGGCAGTCGGCTGTGGAAACGGCGGCGCGACGATAGTAGTTTCCGTCCAAGACGTCCCAAGAAGATGCTCCTGTCGTGACCACCTGCTCGGCGCAGCTGTCAATGCGCCTGGAGCGTGAATTGCCCAACCTTACATCTTTGCGCCATGATCGCCTCTGGTGCAAGGGTTTTTTGCCCGATTGGCTGGAATTTGCCGCACCGCACCCCGCACGACCCCAGTGAACAACCCGGAATTCCGATAAGGCGCTGCGGGGTCACGATCTCCGATGCGGATCAGTCCACTGGCGACGGACCTTGTTCGCCTCAGAACGCGAGCTGCAGCAGATTCACGATGACGCTGATGATGAAGAGCGCGACGACCACCTGAACGAGCGGGTGTGACAATGGCGAAGAATCACGTTTGACCTTGTCTTCAGGAATCGCAGCCTGCGCGGCCAACTCTGCCTGGGCGATGGATTCAAGCTCGAGCGTGGGCACTTCGGGCGCTGCGATGATCGGCGGCTCGCCCTTGCGCACCGCGCGAAGATCGGTGAGCAGATCGGTGCAATTGCGATAGCGATCCGTGTGCTCCTTGGCCATCATCTTTTCGATGACCTGGCTGATTCCCGCGGAGAGCTTGGGGTTGACGTGGTCAGGCGGAACCAGCGTGGACTGCAGGTGTTTGCGCATCACATCCTTGGGGTTCTTGCCCTCGAAAGGGACGGCGCCTGTCACCATGTGGTAGAGCGTCGCGCCAAGGGAATAGATGTCCGCAGCGGGCGTGATGTTGGTGGCGCCCCGAATCTGCTCGGGACTGATGTAGTACGGCGTGCCAAAGGCTTTGCCCGCTTCTGCCTCAGCAGCCTCCTTGTCGCTGATGGCTCGCGCCAGGCCCATATCAGCAAGCTTCGCGACACCCTCTTTCGTCAGCATGATGTTCTTGGGTTTGACGTCGCGATGGAGCAGGTCCCGTTTGTGGGCGTGCTCGAGCGCCTCGGTCACCTGGATGATGATGTCCAGCGCTTCACGCTCGGGGAATCGCTTGTGCTTGGCGATCTGGTCATGGACTGTGGACCCATCCACATATTCCATGACGAAATAATGATATTCGCCCGCTTTGCCCACGTCGTACGCCTGGACGATGTTGGGGTGGTTGAGTGTGGCTGCGGCGCGCCCTTCCGCATAGAACCTCGCGATGAACTCCGGGTTCTTGGTGAAATGGCGAGGCAGGATCTTGATCGCGACAAGTCGGTTCAGGCTGAGCTGCTTGCCTTTGAAGACCGTCGCCATTGCGCCCGCGCCAAGTTTGCCAAGAACCTTGAACCCGGGGATCTGCTGGCCTGAGCGCTCCGCTTCAATCTGCAGGCGCAACCGCTCCATCTGCTTGCGCGTGACGACGTCACGCTCGACGAGCAGATGGGCGAGCGTCTTGTTCTTGTCGTTTCGCTTCTTGTGGGCTTTGACGCATCGTTCGACTTCTTCCTTTGTTGCGAAGCCCTGATCGACCACGACCCTGCCCACGATGGTGTCGAGGCTGGTGCCTGACTTTGATCCTCCTGAAGACTTGTCAGTTTTTGCAGAGGATGAGCCCGCACTCTTTGGTGATGCGCCCGTTGCCGGGAGAGGCGTCTTGAGCGCCTGCGGTTCGGATTCTTGTCGTTCGCTTTGCGTCACGCGGTTCTGTTCGCTTCGCTGTCCTCCATCTCCACTTCGGGCGTTGCGCGGCGCAGCACAATCCACGTCGCTGTCGGACGACGACCGAACAGGAGATGGCGCGCCTCCCGGCAAGGCGTGCGCCCCAGTAGGATAGCCCATGCGCGTCGCGCTCACAGGGACCTCCGGATTTATCGGCGCCGCCACCGCTCGAGCGCTTGCGATCGCAGGCCACGAGGTGGTGGGGCTTGTCCGTCCCACATCGAGGCGGAACCACGTCAAGAACGCTGTCAGTAGATTCGTCGTGGGCGACCAAGCGGATCGCGCAAGTTGGTCGAATCTGCTCGAAGGAGCCCATGCGCTGGTCCATAACTCCCTCGATCGCGGGGCTCTAGATCGGAGCGACCTTGAGGCCCATCTCAGCAGCAATCTCGTGGGTTAGATTCTGTTGCTGGAGGATGCTCGCAGGGCGGGTGTTCAGCGGGTTGTCTTCGTGTCGTCGGTCGCGGTGCACCATGACATCAGGCCACGCTGGGCAGGCGCGCATCTTGTGGATGAGGACCATCCGCTTCGGCCTCGGAGCCTCTACGGGGCATATAAGGCAGCGATTGAGGCTCATCTGTGGGCCTTTCACCATACCTATGGAATACACGCTGTCGCAGTCCGCCCAGCTGCGGTGTATGGCGTCGATCCGTGCCTCGAGCGCAGCCATGGATATCAGCAGGTCCGAAAACTTCTCCATAGCGAGCGAGTGTCGAAGGCTGATTTCCCTGGGGGTGGCAAGTGGGTGCATGTTGACGATGTCGCGCTGGCGATCGTCCGTTCGCTGGAGCGTGACGCTGCAGCGGGCAAGCCTTTCCACCTCGCGGACTGCTACGCCAAGTTCACGCGCCTTGGCGAACATGCTGCTGGTTTTCTTGGTTTGCCCCAAACCATGGTCGAGCCCGACACAGCGCCAGCCGCGATGAACACGTTCGACAAGACCGCGGCGCGCGAAATCCTGGGTGTGCCGCTCTCACGTGGCGACAATGGCCTCAAGGCGTATGCAGCGGATCTGGTCAACGCTGTCAAGGCGAACGCTGAGTGAACCGATCCGCTGCCAAGGCGTCCAAGGCAGCGTTGGGTGCACCGGACGGCGCCTGAGATCGGTATCATCTGCTGCGCAGTTTTTTCGCAATAAACACGGCTGAGACGCGCCATCGCGCCTCGCGGACAAATGGAGAGCATCGACATGGCTCGTATCCCTGGAGCGCTGGCGTGGTGGCGGAATAGTGTCTTGGCGAGTGCGGTTCTCGTGTCGTGCTGCGCCCACGTCGTCACGGGGCAGGAACAGGCAAAGCAGCCCGAAAAGCCCGCCGACGCCCCAGCGGCGCCGCTCATCCGGATCAAGCCCTACCAGGTCAACATTGGCGCACTTGAGCCAAGGCAGAAGCGCGAGGCGCAGGTCGTCATTCGCAATGACGGCGAAGCGCCAGCGGTGCTGCGCAAGGTCTCCACATCGTGCACCTGCACCGCTGTCAACTTCAAGGCGCCGATCACCATCGCACCCAACGGCGAGTTCGTGCTGCAGGTGCGCGTCAAGGGGCGCAACACTGTCGGCCCGCTGCATACGCAGGCGAATCTGTTCTTCGAGCACAGGGCTGAGCCCTACGTTGTCAAAGTCGAGGGCAAGGTGTCCCGCGCCATCTCCGCGACGCCATCCATCATCGACGTGCTGGTGTTCGCAGGCCGCAATCCAGAGCCAAGCATGACGGGCGACATCACGCTCAAGTCTGAGGATGGCTTGTCTTTCCGCGTGCTTTCTGTGCAAGGCAAGCCCGTCGCAGACAGCAAGCCCGCCACAACGCACACGGTGCAGTACAACTTTGAGGGTGTCGAGCAGAAAGACATGCCGATCTGGTTCGTCATCGAGACGGATCATCCCAAGGCGCCCCTTGTCGAGTTGCGCGTCGGCTCGCTCGCTCTTCTCGACACAGGGCAGGGGTCGGGGCCTTGGGATCCGGATCTTGACATTCTGCTTCTGGGAAAGACCGCGCCAGGAACGCCTGTGCAGCAGGATATGGAGCTCGCCGGTCTGCGCGACACCACGGTGAAAGCGACCTTCAACACCGCTAACGGCAATTTCGACGTGCACATCGACTCGGAGCGCATGGGCGCCCGGGGCAGGGTGTTCACGCTCACGTTCACCCCAGCGCTTGGCGTGGAAGGCTTTGTACATGACAAACTCGTGATTGACGCCAAGGGACACGAGCGCAGCATTGATCTGTATGCGTCGGTGCGAAAATAGGCCTTCATTGACGAGTATTTCCACGACCGCGACTGCTGCAACCCAAACTATCGAGCGTCATACAGTCCAAGTGATGGTTGCCTTCTGGCGAGATCTTCACTATGCATAGCGCCGCAATAGGCTTTCGCCCGCTGCACAGGTCCATCGCGTCCGCATCGAGCGCTGCGCAGCGGCGCGCGGCCGCTGCGCGCAGACTTGTCACGGCGCTGCTCGTGTCCGCCGTGCTTCTTTTCGCAGCGGTCGCCAAGCTTGCTGGCGTGGTGAGCGCAGTGGGCGCAGCCAATCGCAACGCGCAGACGCTTGGCGTCGCTGCCCAGAGCGTCGCCAGCGGAGTGGCGATGGATGTGTTCATTGCCGCTGCGGAGGTTGTCGTCGTTGCGCTGCTGCTTCTATTTAGAAAACGCTGGTGGATGTGGGCTTTCACCGCCGCTATGTTCTCCGCCTATGCAGCCTACGCAGGGAGCGAACTGGCGCGCGGCGCCGAGTCGTGCGGCTGCTTCGGGCCCATCAATGTGCCGCCGGTGATCACGTTCAGCCTCGACACGGTGACACTTGTTGTTTCTCTTGCGCTCGCCCTTGGCGGCACTTTTGGCAATCGAAGATTCGCAGGATGGATGGTCTCAGCCATGGGGATCGCTGCGATATCCGGCCTGGCGTACGCGCATGCGACGGCGCCGCCCTCCAGCGCCCTCACCGACAATCCCGAGTTGCAAGCCACATTTGACGCGGTCTTCGCCCTGCCTGAACTCGAGAGCGTCGCCAGCGCCAGCGCAAGTTCGCCATTATGGCTGCTCTTTGTGTACGACGTGTACTGCGAACATTGTGCGGAGTTTCTCCCGTTTATGCGCGCGAGGGAGCAGGAGTGGGCAAGTGATGCGCGCTTTCGCGTCCGCACATTCTCCATGCAGGACGCCCAGGAAAAAGCAGGTGTGCCGCTCTACAAATGGCCCTCCACGCCCACGATCGCGATCGTCAAGCAGGGCGTCGTTGTCGAGCTGCTTCCCTCCGATCGCGTCTTCGATCCCGTCGAGGCGCGAACGCGCATCTTGAGCCAATAACTTCATTGTGCGTGTGTTGCGCTGTAACAACACCGCAGCTGCGCTCGTAGAAAGACCGGACGCGCCGTGTGGCGAAACCGGGGATGGTCCCGCATGATTGGCCTTGCTGCGCAACTTGACTGAAAGGACTGCTCATGTTCGCTTTGCTTCACAAACCATCGTTTCGACAGTCGTCGTCGCTGGTCATCGCGGGCGCCGTGTCGCTGTTGTCGCTGGCGCATGTCGCCAATGCGGCCCCGTTTGATCCGCGCGTCGTCAGCGCTGACGCCACCTGGGTTGTGCATGTTGATCTCGAAGAAGCCGTGCATTCAACACTTGGGCAGTTTGTGCTTCAAAACGCAGATGAACTGGGTATTGACCTGAGCAAACTTGATGAAGCCAAGGCGCAGCTGGGCATTGACCCGCTTGAAGCGATCTTTGGCATGACCGTGTATGGCGTGGGTGAAGTGGGCGACAACCCGGTCGTTGTCATCACTGGCGCCGAGGCGCTTTCAGCGGTCCTCGACAACATGGCCAAGAGCGAGGACGCGCCCATCGAGCCAATCGAGATTGGCCGGGCCACTGGATACCAGATCGGTGGTGACTGGGTTGTTGCGGTGGGCGACGGGCCAGGCGTCGGGAACAGCCGAATCGTCGCTGCGGAGGGAGTAGAGGCATTGCAGGACGCGCTGCGCGTGCTCGTTGGCGGCGCCCGGTCGAAGAAAGGGGCTGACGGCGCAAGACCACAGGACGGATCGTGGCTGTTCATCAACGCTGCGACAGATCTTCCCAACGGCGTGAATATGGATGACAACCCGGTGGTCGCCAGGATCGCTGGGTCTGTAAGCCATGTCGTCGTGGATCTAGGCGAGCAGGCGGACGACGTGTACATCAGCGTTCAGGCTGCAACGAACAGGTGGAAGAAGCGCAGGCGATCATGCAGATGCTGCAGGGGCTTGTTGCGATGGGTCGGCTTATCGCGCAGCAGAAGGCGGCGAGCGACGGCGAGTGGGCGCACCTTGCTGCATTGCTGGGCGGGCTGTCGCTGGGCGCAGATGATGGGGTTATTGGCCTGAACTTGCATATGAACGTCGCGAAACTCATTGAATACGCTCAGGAACAAGAACAAGAGTAGCGCACGCTGTGTGCGGCTCCTCATCAAGCCGCCTGGAGTGGCCGACCGTGACGAACCTGCAGAAAGACCACGTCGCCAGAATGCGTTTGACGAATCTGAGTGATGAAGCGCTCGCCCTCGCAGCACGTGAGGGCGACGCGCGTGCGCTAGAGGTGATTGTCGATCGCTATGGCGGCCGGCTCATCGCATACCTGCGCAGGCGCACAAGAAGCGCTGCCGACGCGGAAGACCTTGCGCAAGAAACGTTGGTGCGTGCGTGGGTGAACTTGGATTCGTTTGACGCGAATCGCTCTTTTCGCGCCTGGCTGTTCACAATTGCAAGCCGACTCGCTGTTGATCTGTTGCGAAAGGACGCACGCCGATCCTCGCGCGAACTGACGCACTCGCGCCAGTCGACGACGGCGCACGATGAGCCAGACGCAGCGCTGGGCATGCGCGAGCAATCGTCGCGCCTGTGGCGACTGGCTGACCAGACGCTCACCGACAATCAGCGCGCCGCGTTATGGCTGCGCTACGCGGAGAATCTGTCCATCGCGCAGATCTCCCAGGCGCTTGGCAAGTCCAATGTTGGCGTGCGCGTCGCCCTGCACCGGGCCCGAGCGACGCTGCGTGGTCGATGCACAAGGGAAGACGCTTCTCATGGGCGCATGGCGATACTTGACAAAAATCACATCCAGCCCGAGACGCCAAGCGCCCCCGCCAAACGATCGGCGCCGTGCACAGCGCTCGAGATTTCCCTGGAGGCGCAGCTATGACTGATGTACGAATTACAGATTTGCGCGGGAAGGATCTGCTCGAACGGGCGCTGCGCGACGAAGCGATCAAGGAGATCCCTCCCGTGACCGACGCCTTTCGAGCGCGCACGCTCTTGCGCGCCGCCGATCCTGAGCAGCAGCAGGTGTCGCGCACTGCGAATCTGCGGTCACCCGGAGACAAGGGCAGAAGCGCCTTGCTTCGCATCGCGCCCTACGCGCTTGCTGCAAGTCTGGTGATCGTTGGTGGTGTGGCGCTGCGCGCCGTGTATCTCGCAAACCCGGGCGCCGGCGCGACAACCACCGCCCAGCCAAAGAGCACCGCCGCTGCTTACCTGGCGCGCAACTTGTCTTCTGTTGAAACGCTCCTTCGTGTGGAGGCGCCTCGAAAAGCTGCGCAGGCAATCGAACGATTTGTGAATAAACCCACGCTCATGGAGACGCAGGCCCTCCGCGCCAACGCGGCGCAGCTTCTCACTGCATTTCGAGCACGCGCCCAAGAGCCGCTGCGCATCGTCACCGGCCGATCGCGCGCGCAACAGTGAACGGTCGGCGCCCATAGCGCAGCGAAGAAGCGACCAGGACTCGCGAAGAATCCCTCTCCCCAGCCCTCTCCAACTGGGAGAGGGGGAAATGCAATGATGCGATTGCTCAAGGCGCTTCGCAAGCGGCGCTTACGGGGTTCCCCAGGTGTTGTTCTCCGGATTGACATCCGGGAACTTTTTGTCCGGGTCGACAACAACACCCGACACCTTCGCGTCGCTCGCGGGCAGGCGGACTGTCCATTCCTTCGTGTTGAACCATGTCTCCACGGGCAGACGACCGTTCTGGGTTGAGCCGTCCTCAAATGTCACGCGATAGACAAGCGGCATGGGCAGATCGCCTTCGCTGGCGAAGGTGATCTCTGTATAGAGATCGCCATCTTCGTCGCTGCCCCTCCCGACCTTCGTGACCGCTTGGTCAAGCACGCCGGTTGAATAGAACCAGCCCCGCCAGAACCACGACAGATCCTCACCCGAAACATCCTCCATCGTGCGGAAGAAATCGGCGGGAGTTGGCGACTTGAACGCCCAGCGGTTGATGTACTCGCGAAAGGCGCGGTCAAAGCGCTCTTTACCCAGAATCTGCTCTCGCAGCAGCACAAGACCAGCGCCCGTCTTGGCGTATTCGAGAATGCCCAGACGATCAGGACGGACCTGATCCGCAGGCAGCTCGATGGGCTGTAATCCGGGCAGGAGCAGCGCTGGGGCCAGCGACCGTGCGTCGCCCCGACGCGCCTGGGGCTTGCCAAACCACGCTTTTGTGGAGTAAAAATTGATGAAGGTGTTGAACCCCTCGTCCATCCACGCATGGCGTCGTTCGTCATTGCTGACAACCATCGGGAACCAGTTGTGCCCGATCTCATGCGTCGTCACGCCATAGAGCGCCTGTTCCTCCTTACGGGCCCTACAGAAGATGATCATCGGGTACTCCATACCCCCGACAATGCCATTGACGTTTGTCGCCACGGGATAGGGATAGTGGAACCACTTGTTGTTGTAATGGTCGATGGAGAAGCGCAGCATCTTCGTCGACTTGCGCCACAACGGCATGCCTTCCTTGGGATACATGCTTTGAATCAGCGTGCCTGCGCCATTGGGGCCGCTGTCTTCCAGAAATGATGCGTCCCAGACGAACGCATCGGATGTCGTCCATGCGAACGTTCGCACGTTGTCGGCGTGAAACTTCCATGTGAGCGGTCCGTCGCCTTGGGGGCGAGACGCTGGCGTGCCGACTTCTTCGGGCGCAATGATGTCAACGGTCGTCGCGCTGGACTTGGCCTGTTCCAGACGGGCGATCTGCTCGCTGGTGAGCACGTCGTAGGGATTTTCGAGCGTTCCCGTCGCTGCGACGATGAAGTTGCGCGGGGCTGTGATTGTCACGTCATAGCTGCCAAAATCGGTGTAAAACTCGCCTTGCCCGAGGTATGGCAGTGTGTTCCAGCCATGCACGTCGTCATACTTGGCCATGGCGGGGAACCATTGGGCGATCTCAAACACGGTTCCCTGCTCGAGCTCTTCGATGCCCATGCGATCGGAGCCATAATCAGGAATATCAAAGGAGAACGTCAGGTCGATCGTGACCGTTCCTCCCGCAGGCGCCAGGTCGCTGGCTAGGTCAATTCGCCCGAGCGTGTCGTGCACATGGATTTCCGCAGGCTCGCCATTGACGCGCACGTTGCGGATGGTGTACCCGCCCACGAAACCGTCACGATTGCCAAACCGCGCTCCCCCAGGAGGCGTGATGCGGGCGCCCCGACTCTCGGGGTTGAACAGGTTCTGTTCGAGGTTCAGCCACACGTATGACAGCGTGTCGGGGCTGTTGTTTGTGTAGGTGATTGTCTCCGTGGCGTCGACTTTGCGGTTGGCTTCATCGAACTTCGCGTCGAGGTGATAGTCCGATTCGTTCTGCCAGTACGCAGGGCCAGGCGCGCCCGATCCAAGACGAACCTCGTTGGCCGTCGCCATCGGGGGAGCTGTGAACATTGTTGTGTGGTCGATGGCTGCGCGCAGACCGACCGACGACGGGGACGATGCGCATCCCGCAAGTCCAACACCGACGACAGACACGCCAAACACGACAGTTCGTTGCAGAGCACGCATAACAGGCCACTCCTTTGTTCAGGTCTCGGGGCGCCAGGCCGGTCCCGGCGGAGGCGCAAACGGCATAGCGTAGCGAAACGAGCCTACACGCGCCGATCAAGCAGGCGATACTGAACAGCCTCCGCGACATGGGCCTGCGCAATGCTGCCTGCGCCTTCGATATCCGCGATGGTGCGGGCGACCCTGCGAATCTTGTCATACGCGCGGGCGGAGAGCCCCAGCTCGGTGAGCGCCTGGCCCAGCAGGCTCTTGGCGTCGTCGTCGAGAGGCGCCAGTTTGTCGAGATCCCGCCCGCGAAGATGCGCATTGAGCGTCTCTCCCTGGCGAGCGCGCTGACGCCTCCGCGCTGCGAGCACCTGCTCGCGCATCTGTGCAGAGGATGTCCCACTGGCGCGACTGCTGGCCAGTTTCTTCCACGGGACCGCGGGCGCCTCCACATGGATGTCGATGCGGTCGAGCAACGGGCCTGAGATTCGCGACAGGTACCGGTCCATCTCGCGCTGCGACGCCTGGTCCGTAGGCATGTGCCCCTTGGGCGTGGGGTTCATCGCAGCCACCAGCATGAACGACGCGGGGAAACGCACTGACGAATGCGCCCGGGCGATCGTCACCGAACGATCCTCAAGCGGTTGGCGCAGCGTTTCGAGCACCTGTCGTGGAAACTCAGGCAATTCATCGAGAAAGAGCACGCCATGATGCGCCAGGCTTATCTCTCCCGGCTTGGGCGTGGCTCCACCACCAATCAGCGCAGGCGCCGAAGCGGAGTGGTGAGGCGCCCGCACAGGCCTGACGGTGATGAGCCCGAGTTCGCCGTCCTCCGTCACCGGAAGCTGCCCCGCTGCGGAGTAGACGCGCGTCGTCTCCAGTGCTTCTGTCGGGGTAAGTGGAGGAAGAATGCCCGGCAGCGCCCGCGCCATCATTGTCTTGCCACTGCCGGCGGGTCCAAGCATGAGAATGTTGTGCATCCCCGCAGCAGCGATGGTGATCGCCCGCTTGACGCTCTCTTGCCCGCGAACATCTGCGAAATCAACCGAAGGCGCAGTCTGGGCGATCAGATCATCAAGTCGAACAGGCGGGTGAGGCGTCGGCTCGATCGCGCCATTGATGAGCCCGACAACTTCCTGAATCGTCCGCACGCCAATCGCTTCGAGACCCTCGACAACCGCAGCCTCCGCAGCGTTTCCCGCAGGAACGACCACGCCAGTGAATCCACGCTCGAGCGCCATCGTCGCCATAGCGATGACGCCCCTGATCGGGCGCAGCCTGCCGTCAAGTGCGAGTTCCCCCGCAAACAGATAGCGTTTGAGATCAAGCGCCGGGGCTTGTTCAACTGGCGGCTCATCAGGCGCCAGTAATTCGTCCTGTTCTCGAAGTGAATCGTCACTATCGCCAGCGACAAGCTGCGCAGTCGTCTGAGCGCAGGAACTGCGAGTATGAATCTCAGCTGGCGCGTACGGATTGATGGCGCCCGTCGCAGCCAGCGCGCCGACCGCGATGGGAAGGTCGTACACCGATCCTTCCTTGCGCACATGCGCAGGCGCCAGGTTGATGACCAGCCGGCCCGTGGGAAAGGTGTACCCCGCGTTGGTCACCGCGGAGCGCACGCGATCGAGCGACTCTTTCACCGCAGCGTCGGGTAGACCCACAATGGCCTCCTTAGGCCAGCCCGAATCGGAAAGATCAACCTCGACCTCGCAAGGCAGCGCGTCAACGCCATGAAGCACAAAACTCTGCACGCGTGCAAGCATTGGTGGAAAGTGTACACAATTGGCCATGACGCGGCGTTGACTCCCGCCAAGGCTTCACGTGCGATGTGCGTCTGCTCTAAAGAGCAGAGCCTGGCAGAATTGCTCCGCCCCGGCAGCGCCGGCGATTCGAGCCATCTGATTATTATCTTAGTTTTATATATTAATTCTGATTCAGCATTATCAACTCTATAATAGTTGGCGCTAACGATTGGCGCTGAAGCGCCGCCCGCTTGATCCGATCAGGAGCGCGGCTTCACGTTCCTGCTCCTCGAGACTGTACACGAGAAAGACATACCCTCTTTCGCGAAGGTCAAGCAGCTGCGTCTTGGATATCGGCCGGCTACGACCCACGCCGATCCACACTTCCGTTCGCGATGGATCAAAGCGCCAAGCATGGCTTGGGTCACGTCCGTTGGCATACCGCAGCAGCGCAAGCATTGGAGTGGTGGTGCTGTACGCAGTCGGAATTTCTCCGTTCTCAATTGGGTATGCCTCCATCACGGCCCTGGCGCCTTTGCTGCGCAGCCACTTGGACGCCAGATTGAATACCTCTCTATTCTCTCTTGGGCTTGTCGCATCGAATCCGAATTCGCGGACGCCCATTTCCAACCAGGGTGTCAAATGAGTCTCCAAGTCAGCCACTGCTGGCGCCAAGGCGCCGCGAAGGTAAAGACCCATATAAATACCAAGTGTCGCGTCAGGGTGACGCCTTGTCCAGGCGCCAAGCTGCTCGCGCATGACACGTCGCCAAGCGGGCGAGCGACGCCAGAATTCACCCAAACTTTTTGATAACATGGCCTCCCGGGGACCTCCCGCAGGAGAGAGGAGCATGAGTCGACGCCAGCCTTTCTTGTATGCGTTGTCGAGTGATTTAGTTATAGCGACGCCTGCATTCTCATCTCGAAATCGCGGAGAGTTGCCCCATGGATTCTTCCCGCTCCATGAACCGTTCCACGTACGCACCATGAGCACTGGCCGTCGGTCGGGAAACCGCAGCGCTTTGGTTGGCTCGAGGGCTTGGTCCGCAACCAGAGGCTGGGAATCGTTAACGCTCACAAGGGATGCACAGGCCCAGAGGACATTGCTAACCGCACACCAGGTCAGGAACGAAGCGGCAATCTGGCGTGATCGATTCCTCTTCGTGCATTGCGCAGGAGTGTCGTTCATCTTCATATCGCGATAGTAGCGGTCTTGGCGCCGACACAATCTTGCGATGGTTGCCGAAACGCCGCCATTGTGCAATACTCCTGATCCCCGGAGGAAAGGAGCGACGGAATGGGTAAGACAAACGGTCGGAAATCATCGCGTGTTTCAGACGTAGTCGCAATCGACAGACGTGACTTCATCGCAGCAGCGGGGCTCGCTGTGGGCGCTGCGTCCGCGCCAGGCCTTGTCTCCAAGGCAGCAGCGGCGGACAACTTCGAGGCAGCGATCTTTCAGCGTCAGGACGTGCAGCCCGACGAAGCAGCTGCGCCGCCGGGTGTGAGCGCCAAGACCATTGAAGAAGCGCAGAAACTCATTGGCGTCGAGTTCACCGAAAAAGAACGCGAGATGATGGCGCCTTTGCTGTCGCAACAGCTGCGCTACTGGGAGTTTCTCCGCGAGCAGGGCCTCGAAAACGGGGAATCACCCGCAGAAACGTTCAACCCACAACTTCCAGGTGTCTCGTACGAGCGCAACAGTCGGCGCGATCGACTTACACCCGTCCGTCGTGGCTCGCTGCCTTCGAGCAAGCTCGACATCGCCTTTGCGCCCGCGGCGCAACAGGCCAACTGGCTGCGCACCAAGCAGATCACCAGCGTCGAACTCACACAGCTGCACCTCGATCGTCTCAAGAAACACGATGGCAAACTCGAATGCGTCATCACCCTCACCGAAGACGCAGCGATGGAGCAGGCAAGGCAAGCCGATCGCGAGCTTGCAGCCGGCCGGTCGCGTGGGCCCCTGCACGGCCTGCCCTTTGGCCTTAAAGACCTCTTCGACACCGCGGGCATCCGCTCTACTTGGGGCGCCGCTCCATATAAGGACCGCGTGCCCGATCGCAACAGCGCCGTCTACAACCGTCTGCGCGACGCTGGGGCGGTGCTTTGCGCGAAGCTGACGATGGGCGCCTTGGCGTATGGCGACATCTGGTTTGGTGGACGCACGCGCAATCCGTGGAATATCGAACAAGGCTCGAGCGGCTCGAGCGCGGGGCCCGCCGCCGCCGCCGCCGCTGGGTTGCTGCCCATCACAATCGGCACCGAGACGTATGGCTCGATCGGCTCACCAAGCGCGCGCTGCGGCGCGACAGGACTGCGTCCATCGTTCGGGCGTATTTCCCGCGCTGGCGCAATGGCGCTGTGCTGGTCGCTTGACAAAGCTGGACCAATCTGCAGAACAGTCGACGACTGCGCCATGGCGCTGGCGTCGCTAAATGGCGCCGACCCAGACGACGCAGCGTCGATCGACATGCCCCTCAACCTGGATATGACGCGATCGGTCCGAGGCGTGCGCGTAGGATTCGACCCCAGCGAGTACGAGAGCGATCGCGCCACCGACGCCGACCGCAAGACGCTCGACATCCTGCGCGATCGTGGCTGTGAACTCGTCGAAACCAAACTCCCCCAGGGACCGTTTGGCCAGGTGATTTTCCTGCTCATCAGCGTCGAAGGCGCCTGCGCATTTGACGAATTGACCAGATCAAATCAGGATGATCTGATGCAATGGCAGTCGCCTCAGGCGTGGCCCAACATCTTCCGCAGCACACGGCTCTTCCCCGCGGTTGAGTACCTGCAGTCCTCGCGCATTCGGCGGCGCTACCTTCGGCTGGTGCACGATCTTTTCCGCGATGTGGACGTCATCACGGCGCCCCAGCGACATGGCGCCATGCACGCGCTCACCAACATGACCGGGCAGCCCGCCATCACGCAGAAACATGGCTTCCGCGACAACGGCACACCCCGCGGCTTCACCATGTGGGGTCGTCTTTATGACGAATCTACGCTGCTGCGTGTCGCCCGCGCCGTGGAGCAGGACCTCGACCTGTGGACGAAGCGTCCACCCATGTTTGCGGAGGCATAAGCGCCGTCGCGATGACACGATGACCAATCCACCCCCAAATCCCTCCGGTATAGGGATATTGCTGCTGCGTGGGCAGCCCTACCAGAACTCTCTGCGCAGCACAGCTTGATCGTGTGGCGCGGTCAAGCGCAGCATGACCGTGGAGCTTGTGGTCATTGCGCACAAGCATCTCGTCATGTCTCACCACGCATATGCGCTTCGCGCATGTACGCGCCTCACAATGCGCCATAGAGACCATGCAGTCTCTGCTGTTCAGTATTGGTGGAACAGCGCTCCGAGCTGTCCAAGGAGCGCGATTCGCTCAACCAATCGAGTGCATACGCGGGCGAGACGCCCGCGCCGCCATCAGAAGGCTACTATTACAAACACCCATCTTGACATGTGATATCAGAGCGATTGCGCTCCAGCTTGATTCAACTCCGCAGCGTCTTCGGGGTCGATCTGCAGACGCAGGAGCTCTGCGTACCTGCCGTCGCGGTCAAGCAGGTCTTCGTGTGGACCGATTTCAAGAATCTCGCCTCGCTCGAGGACGACAATGCGACTTGCCCGCCGAACAGTGCTCAGGCGGTGCGCAATGACAAAGCATGTGCGTCCTTCGAGCACGCGCTGCAGGCTTTGCTGGATGAGCCGTTCACTTTCCGTATCGAGATTGCTCGTCGCTTCATCAAGGATGAGGATGCGCGGATCAGCGAGAAACGCTCGCGCGATGGCCAGACGCTGTCGTTGACCGCCGCTCAAGCGCACGCCTCGCTCGCCAATCAACGAGTCGTAGCCGCGTGGCAGTTCTTCGATGAAATTATCAGCGTTCGCAAGCAGGGCAGCGTTGTGGATCTGCTCCACGGTGGCGCCCCTGCGGGCGTAGGCGATGTTGTCCGCAATCGTGCCATCGAAAAGAAAGACATCCTGCTCGACGATGCCAAGCAGCCTGCGGTAGGAACGCACGTCGATCTCACGCAGGTCGACGCCGTCAAGCGCAATTGCTCCCGCTGTCGGATCGAAAAAACGCGCGACGAGGTTGCACAGCGTCGTCTTGCCTGCGCCGCTTGGCCCGACAAGGGCGATAGTCTCGCCAGCAGCCACGCCAAGCGTGATGTCGCGAAGCACCAACGGGCGTGATTCATCATGTGATTGGTGGTATCCAAAGGAAACGCCCTGCAGATCGACGGCGCCGGGCGTGCGCTTGGGCGTGACGATCACACTGGCCGGCGAGTCCTCAAACTCGACCGGCTCCTCCAGCAGATCAAGCGTGCGATCAAGCCCCGCAAGGTTGTTCTGCAGGTTGGTCGCGGTGACAACGAGCGTCTGCACAGGCGCCAGCAGCATGAGCAGGTAGGCGCTGAACATCATCACATCGCCCACGGTGAGCGTGCCTTCGATGATGCGCCACCCGCCATAGAGCAGCACCGCGGCGCTGGCGGTGGGAATGAGAATCTCCCAGGCGACTTCAAGGAGTCGCGACCGCCACCACGCCAGCAGCTCTTCACGGATCATCAGGTGGTTGGCTTTGATAAAGCGCGTGGCTTCCCCACGCTCGCGTCCGAAGCCGCGCACTACGCGCATGCCTGAAAACGCTTCTGTGGTCTGAGCGTCGATAGTTTCGCGCTGTCTGCGAATCGCTCGATACAGCGGGCGCAACCGGCTGATCCACGTGCGGTGCGTCATCCAGATAATGGGGAGCAGCAGCAGCGAGCCAAGCAGCAGGCGCCAATCGACAAACGCCAGAATCGACAGTGTGCCGACCAGCTGCACGATGGCTTTCCACGGGTTGTAGATTGCGGAAAAGACAAGTTCCCCGGCGCCGCCTGCGTCTTCGCGAAGCACGCTCGACGCGCCGCCGCTCTTGAGCTCATACACCCTGCGCAGCGGGAGGCGCACCGCTCGTTCAAACGCTTTCTTGCGCAGGAGCGCCTGAATGCGCTTCGTGAGACGCGTCATCTGCCACCTGCCCCAGAGACCGACACCAAGGCTTATCGCTGCTGCGAGCACCATCAAGCCTGCGAGCATCCACAGCAGCGTCATTCGGTTTGCGGGCAGATTGAGCCAGTCGGGCAGGCCTTCGGGGCCGGGATTATCTGTAATAATATAGTCAATAGCGATTTTTGTCGCTGCGGGGATCGTCAAGCCGATCGTGATGGAAATCGTGAGCGTTGTGAGCGCCAGGGCCAGTGTGCGCCGCTGGCCTCTCAGGTGGGTGAAGAAGGCGCGCAACAGGGCGCCCATGGGACGCAAAGACCTGCGTTTGGAAGCGGACGACGCAGACGCTGGCGCGCCGCTTGCGCCAGGGGCTGAACTGGCGTGCAGATCGCCTTCGCGATCCGCTCGCTCAAACGCTTTGAACGCCTGTTTGCTTGATGGGCTGCTGCGCATGGAGAGGATCGTAGACTTGTACGTCACGTCAAACGCAAGGTTGCGATGCGACAAGGAGCCAAACCATGTATACGCCCGCTGATGTGCTCACCGCTGTGGAGCACTGCAGAGCCTCTGCGATTTTGCGTACTCCAGATGAAGCGTCCGCTGCGCCAGCGATGGAGGCAGCGGTGCATGCGGGGTTTCGGGTCATCGAGTTCACATTGACGATCCCCAGAGCGATGCGGCGCATCAGCGAGTTCGCTGGTCGCGACGGACTCATCGTCGGCGCAGGCACCGTGCTCACGATGGAGCAAGCCAGGCAAGCGGTGGATGCGGGCGCGTCATTTGTTGTGTCGCCCGTTGTTGATGAAGCGGTGATCGAAACAGCCCATGCGCATGGAGCGCTGGCGATGCCTGGTTGTCACACGCCCACGGAGTTTTTTCGCGCGCACCAGGCAGGGGCGCAGCTGCAGAAGCTCTTTCCCGCGCCTGCGGGTGGACCTTCGTATGTAAAGAGTTGCCTTGGGCCTATGCCATTTCTCCGCATCGTGCCCACCAATGGCGTAACTGCGGAGAATGTCGGCGCATTTCTCAATGCGGGCGCTTTTGGCGCCGGGTTCGTGGGGCCGCTTTTTGATCCAGCGGAGATGGCCGACAAGCGGTGGGACCTGATTGAAGCACGTGCGAAGAAAATCCTGCTCGCAGTCGCTGCACACACGCGCTGCAGCATAGCGGACGATTAAACTGCCATAATCTCCTTTGTCTTATCTGCAATCATAGTCTCGATTTTCTTTTCGTGCTCTTTGATGATATCCTGAGTTTCTTTCTTGAGCGTCTCCAGTTCATCTTCGGAATACTTGGCGTCGTCGTTTTTCTTGAGCGCGTCAGCGTGCCTGTTCGCATCGCGACGCACGTTGCGCAGCGCCACCTTGGCGTCTTCACCCAGTTTCTTGATGTGCCCAGCGAGTTGCTTTCTGCGGTCGCTTGAAAGTGCGGGGATCTCGATGCGGATCTGCTTGCCTTCCGTCTGCGGGTTGAGACCAAGATCCGAAGATTCGATGGCTTTCTTGATTTCGCTGACAGCGGTCGCGTCAAAGGGCTTGATGAGCAGCTGCGTGGCCTCGGGCACGCTGATGGCGGCGATGGATTTCAGGTCCGTCAACGAGCCGTAGTAGTCCACTTTGATGTACTCAACCAACGCCGCCGAGGCTCTGCCAGTGCGCACGCCTCGGAACTCCGCATGGAGGTGGTTGATGGCTTTGTCCATCCGCTCCTGGGCGTCGAGAAGAATTTCGTCAGGCGTCATGGTCGTACCCTTTCATCAGCCAACGAGCCGCGCCCATCCACGAAAGGGGCGCCGCTGATCGGAGGGTACAAGACGCACCGAAATGGTGCAGCAGGCGCGTGTACACGTTCAGCCCCTCTTGGAGGCCTGCGCCGCGCGTCTCGAACAATGCTGTCTCTTCGCCAATGCGCGGGGCGCCCTCGTTGGGTGTTGCGTCGCAGGCGTGCGTGTCTTGCCAGATGTTGCGGGACGCCAGCGCAATGAAGGCAGCGTGGAGAGGTTGGTGGATGATCCGCACGACCTCCCTGCGCGCATGCTATAGCGTCTTGCGTTACAGCATTACCCCTCTTTCCCTCTTGGAAAGGATCCGGGGAGAGGGACACTTCACTGTTCTTGATCGCGTATTCCGGGGCTTCGATGACTGTCTCGGCACATACCGAAGCGATGCGCTCTAGATATCCGCAGCGACAAGTTCCGCTTCCTTCCACTTCTTGAGTTTGAGGCCAAGCGTGCGGACGCCGATGCCCAGCGCCGCTGCGGTTCTTTGTCGGTGGCCGTTGAAGCGCTGCAATGTGACGACGATGGCTTCGCGTTCGATTTCTTCAAGCGTTGGTTGACCCGATGCGTCTGCCGCTGTGTGCGTGTTCGCTGCTGGGGCCAGTGCGGCGGTAGTGCCCATCGGGTCGCTTTGCAGCGACGCCACGCGCGGTTCAACCACGCGCGTCTGGTCGGGCGCAGCCGCCAGTTGCATGAGCCAAGGTCGAATAAGATTGGCGCGAATCGTTTCGTCCTTGCACAAGACTACGGCGCGCTCGCAGATGTTCTGCAGTTCTCTCACATTGCCTGGCCAGCCATAGGTGCACAGGAGCGCCATCGCTTCATCACTTACGAGCTTGTCAGCGAGGCCGTCACGGGCGCAGATATTGCGGATAAAATGCGTCGCAAGCGGCGGGACATCCTGCAGTCTTGCGCGCAATGGCGGAATCGATATAGGAAGCACATTGAGGCGGAAGTAGAGATCCTGGCGAAAATTTTCTACTGCGACCTCATTTGGGAGATTTCTGTTGGTTGTCGCAATGACCCGCACATCCACACCCATCGTGGCGCTCGAGCCCACGCGCTCAAAGGCGCGCTCCTGCAGCACGCGCAGCAGTTTGGCCTGAATCTTCGAGCTGATCTCAGATATTTCATCGAGTAGCAACGTGCCCCGGTCCGCAAGCTCAAAACGTCCCTTTCGCAGTTGATCGGCGCCTGTGAACGAGCCCTTTTCGTGACCGAAGAGCTCAGATTCTAGCAGCGTTTCCGACAGTGCAGCACAGTTGATTGCGACATATGGCTCCTGCTGACGGGGACTGCACTCGTGCACGGCTCGCGCGACGACTTCCTTGCCCACCCCTGACTCCCCAGCGACAAGCACCGTCCCATGCGAAGCAGCGACGGCCTTCACCTGGTCGCGAACGGTGCGGATCGCGTCCGATGCGCCGATCAGACGGTCAACGCCGTGGATGGATTCTGCAGTATTTTCGGCGGCGCCTTCGCCATCGCGTCGCTGTGCTGCGAGTCGAAGCACCGTGTTGTCGCGTTTGAGCCTGGCGTGCTCAATGGCGCGTTTAACTGCGACAATGAGTTCATCGCCTTCAAACGGTTTCGTCAGATAGTTGTATGCGCCAAGGCGCATCGCATTGACGGCGGTGTCGATTGTCCCATAAGCAGTCATGAGAATGAAGGGCAAATCTTCGTCAATGTCGCGCACGTGTGCGAGCAGCTCCACGCCATCCATCCTGGGCATCTTCAGATCGGAGACGACAGCAGCAGGCCGTTTGCGCGCGATGATGGCGAGCGCTGCATTGCCATCGGGCGCTGTTATAGGTGTAAACCCTGCCCGCTGCAGTGTGAGGGCGACGCTGTCGCGCAGTGATTCCTTGTCGTCCACGATCAATACGGTGCTCACAAAAGGACTCCTTCCTTCGTGTGAATGGAACATTTCGACACGCTGTCGTCGGTCGTTGCAGAGCCGACAGGCAGATACATGGTGAATCGTGCGCCCGAGCAGGGCTTGACGTTCTCCGCGTCAATCCTGCCTGCGTGGGCGTCGAGAACGCGGTACACGATCGCCAGCCCGAGGCCAGCGCCATCGTGTTTTGTGGTGTAGAACGGTTGAAAGAGTCGCTCGCGCGCGTCATCGCAAAGCCCCAACCCCGTGTCTTCCACGCTGATTGCCAGCATCGGCTGGTGGTCGCCCGTGGCGTCGCGCACGCTGCTGTGTCGCGCCCGGATGGTGATTTCACGGAGGTTGTTGCACGGATCTTTCTCGTCGCGCTGATTGATCGCGTCCACTGCGTTGTGTATGAGGTTGAGGAGCGCCTGGTGGAGCAGGTCGGGGTCGGCGTGCACTGCGTCGCACCTGGATGCGATGTCAACGTTGATGGCGACGCTCGCGCCGTCGACGTGGGCGTGCGACGCAACCAGCGCGCGATCGACCAGTTCACACAAAGAGCAGTCGGTCTGATGCAAAGTGATGGGCCGAGCGAACACGAGCACATCGCAGACAATGCGGTTGAGCCCGCGGACCGAAGAGGCGATTTTCCTTGCGATGGCCTGCTCATCCGGACGGTCGATCAGGTCGTCTTCCAGCGCCTTGGCGTACAACTGAATGGAGCCGAGTGGATTGCGTATCTCGTGCGCGATGCCCGCAGCCATCTCTCCCAGCGCCGCAAGAGCGCGGGTTCTGCGGAGTTGGGCGTTGGCGCTGTGGAGCTCCTCCTTAAGGCGAGCGACCTCGGCGCGAAGCGATTCGTGCGTGCGCTCCAGCCTAGAGGTCACTTCGCTGAAGGAAGCGACAAGGCCCGCCAGCTCCGACGCGGAAAGCGCACCGCGGTCGCTGCGCGCGCCTAGCGCCGCTTCCATTTCGCGCTGCACCCCCGAGGCGGCCATTTATCCTTCTCCATCATGGTACATTGGCGCTCGGCTCTGGGCATTGCGCGGCGCGTATGCCGCCATGGCGTTCTGGCCGACGCCCACGCGCGTCATTGTCTGCAGCACTTCAGAGCGTTTGCGATCGAGGGCGGCGCGGTCCGCGTCGTCGCGCTCGAGAATGTCGCGGACCATTACGGTGAGTTTGTCTATCGAGCTCTTGAGCGATTGCGCCTCTGCAGGCGGTATCCGCTGCATCAGATCATCCCAGCGCTCACGGAACGGGGTCATTTCTTCCTGCACCGCTCGCAGTCTGCCTATAAGGTCCTGCCGCTCGGAGAGCAGCGTGAGGAGAGCGTCGGTGTCGCCTCGGTCAATCAAGTCGCGCTGGCCCTTGCTGAGGGCGTCAAGGCGTCTGCAAAGCAACGTCTTTTCCTCGATGAGCTGCGTCAGGGCGCCGCGCCAGTGATCGGGCGCGTCGACCCTTGAGCGCAGCGAGTCTTCGGATCGTGGTGGATTCGCCATGGGCGCCATGGGTGTCTCCTTCGTGCTGACGTCGATTGACGCAACGTCAGCCGCCGTCGTTTTCCTGGCTTTGCGCGTCCGCAAGTGTGAGCCTCGACTTAAGCCACTGCTCCCAGAACGATCGCCCCGCTGGAAGCGAAGCGTCGTCAAATGCGTCTTCGGGAAGTTCGAGAAACCGATTGCGGGCCCGCTCCTGAGCGGTCTGGGCCGCTTTGAGATCGCCAAGCGCCAAGTAGGACGCCACGATCTGCGCCATCGCGACAAGCGAGGACGGATCGGACGCGTAGCGCTGGGCGGCTGCGTCGTACAGGCGAATCGCTGTGTCGTAGTCCTCCAGATCAAACGCAGAATCAGCCCTATAGAAATAGGTGTTCCGCAGCCGCATCCGCTGAACTTCTGTGAGCGAATCGGTTGGCGTCCGCTCCAGCGCGCCGCGCACCTGTTCGTACAGCGCCATGGCTTTCGTGAGCCGCTCGTTGCGCAAGGTCGAAAGCTCTCTGCGCTGCGAATCAGGCATCGCTTCACGTAGTGTTGCGCCAAGGTCTTCGGCGCTTCGCCGAAGCGCCTCAGCGAATCGATAGCGCGTTGTGTTGATGTCCGCATCGTCGGGATAGCGTTCGATCGCCTCTGCAAAGCGTTCGATCGCCTCTTCATACCGATCGGTGCGCAGAAGCAGAGCAGCGATCTCAAAGAGAGCGGAGCGATAATCGCGTGAATCAGGCGAAAGCAACTCGCCGCTGATGGCCCGGCGAAGCAGTTGCTCCGCGACAGCGTCGTTCTCCGAATCGCCATCGCGCAGTCGCACGCGCCCCAATGCGACAAGCGCCCGCGTTCCCTCGGGTGAGTTCGGATGCTTGGCGATCAACTCCGCGTACAGATCCTCTGCGATCTTGTAATCGCCATTGGCTTCGTGCAGTTGGCCAAGGCGAAAGAGCGCCTGGGGTTCGCGCGGGTCGTCGGGTTTGGCCCGGAGATATTCGCCGAAAATATCTATCGCTTTGTTCGGGTCTCCTGCAAGATCGAAGGTCTCCGCTGCGCTCCAGAGGGAGTCTGCAAAAGCGTCATTGTCCGACAGGATTACGGCGCGCGCGTGCCGAAGATAATGGTTGGCGGCATCGGCGTAGTGCGCGCGAACCTCGGCTCGCGTCACGGGATCGAGTTTCGCAAGCGAGACTGGATCCGCTGGATCAGCGTTCTGATCGCGCAGCAGTTTATCCGCCAGTTGTCTGCGGATTCGGGCGATCGCAAGCAGTGTCTCAGGGGGTGGATCTTTATCGACGAAAAGTCCCTCCGCCAGTTGTGCAAAGGCCAGCGCGTTTGGAAGATCTTTCCGCTCTTCCCGTTCAATCATTCGGTTATTGAGTGACCGCACGACGGTCGCAATGGGCAGCCTTCGTTCTGACACGTCGCCCTTGCGGGCTCGTTCTGTGAGATCCCGATAGGCGGCAAGCGACGCTTCAAACCCGCCAAGCAGGGACTCGGTCTCCGCAAGCCCGAGAAGGGCCATCGGCGCCGCTGCGCTGTGAGGCGCCGTGCTGACGACGTGGGAAAAATGATCGCGCGCTTCCTGTGTCTTACCCAGCGCCTGGATGGATCGCCCCAGATAGGTGGTCGCTGTCGCGCTCAACTGTTCATTGCCAGTAAGCATGGAAATAACCCGGTCAAACTGATCCGATGCGTCTTCGAATCGTCCCAGGTCGAAGTAGGCTCGACCCAGGAGCAAGAGCAGACGCGCCCCTGGCTCGCCATCAAGGCTCTGGAAACGCTGGGCTTCTTGAAGAAGCCGCTCGAGCGCCTGGCCTGGGAATCCCGCGTCGAGCATGAGCGTCGCCATTCGCGTCGACACCCAGAGTCGATCGCGTGGCGTCAGACCGCTTTGCGCCGCGAGCGTTGTCAGCAGGTTGAGCGTGAGGTCGTAACGCAGTCTTGGCGCAGCGAGATTCGCCGAGATGATCTTGCGAAGAAGTTCGGTGCGCAGATCGCGCTGTTCAACGGGAAGCGCCAGGGTTCGATCTGCCGCGTCGTCGATCTGACCCAGCGCGATAAGGCCGTCGACCATTCTGCCTTCGCTATCAAGCGCCAGCTTGCCAAGGCGTTCTTCGGCAAGACGGTATTCATTGACAATTGCCTCGAAATTTTGTGGATTATCAACGCCCTTGGCCAACTGTGCAAAGTACAGGACGTCGCCTCGCAGCGCATGAAATCGGCCGACAATGTCAGCCGTCGCTGCAGGGTCTCCAAGCCGAGGCCGAATGACATTGTTGAGCTGGTCGAGCGCCTCGTCGGCGCGCTGCGCCTTGAGAAGCGATTGAACATCGCGCAGCGCTGCGTCAAAGTCTGGCCCGGGCGCTGACTTCCTGACAGCCAGCAAACCCATGATGAGCAGCGTCAACCCGAGGACAAGGGCCGGCGCACGCCAGAGGTCACGCAGCCGCTTGGGAGCGGCCGACGTCGCGGGGAGGTCTGTGGCGACTTCCTTGGTCTCTGATTGGTTGGCCTCGCTCGCGGTCGCGGTGTCGTCGCCGTCCGCTGGAGGCGCAGCATCTGCCATGCGTTCGTCCTGACGACTTCTCCCTGCGTCCGTGCAGGGTCAGTCTGGAGTTATCGGGGATCATCGCCGCCCCGCTTGACCACTTGGCGCCATAATTCGCGCAAGAACTGCGCGATATTCCGCGCGCTCAAGGGCCTGCTGCGGTCGAATCTGTCGCGGCGTCCGGGTCTGACTCGCGAGCGATCTTGGCCGCTGCATCTTCATCGTCGACGGTCTCTGCGTCCAGGACGACGAATGTTCCAGCGAGCAGATCGCCCGGGTGTCGACGCCACTTTTCAAGGAGCAGCAAGGCTGTGACAGGTGGCGCCAGCGTCTTGATCGCGCTGCGAAGGACAGCCTGCTTGAGCGATGGCTTGTCCCCTGTCGCAGTGATCGTCCTGCACCGCACGAGCATCTTGCCGATCGTCCTGCCCCAGCGCCATTCGCTCAGCGCACTGTGGGTGAACCAGACGCCCAGGGCTGTGAGGGGTGGTCCAACGGGCGCGGACTCACCCGATGCAGCAGGCAGACCAAGCGCGTGCAACACGGGCGCGCGCCAGAGAATCGACGCGAAGCCGACAGCGGGCGCGATGTCAATCAGCGCCCCCAGCAAGCGCCGACCGGGGGGCGCTGGGACCCTGCCAACGGGCAGAAGCGTCGTGGCGGCTCGCTCTTCCGGGCGAAGCGCGAAGAGGAGCGCAGTCAGCAAGACAGCCCCCGCAATGAGCACGATCACCTGCACGTCCTGCTGTGAGATGGGGGCGGCGGTGCGAGCAAAGCCATCAAATGAAACCCGACCAGTGTTGGCGTCGATGATCCGTAGTTTGAGCCGACCACCAGTGTCTTTGTCGGTCCACGCGAAGACGAGCTGTTCACCAAGCGGGGCCACTGCGGCGCCAGCGGGCGTTTTCACCTGTGCCAGATGGGCGCGCAACGCATCACGAATGGCGCTGACTTCAAACGCATCATCAGCGCCAGTTCGCCGCACAGCAAGCAGTTGGTTGGCGACGCCCACCAGGCGATCATCGCTGTGGATGGGCGCTGTGACCCGCGTCCAGTCTGCCTTGGATGTGTCGTCAGCGAGCGCCCGGGCGCGATCAATTCGCCACAGCGTGTTGTCGTCGCGTGTGGTGCTTTGCGGTCGCAAACCCAAGCCGCCACCCCATGGAAAAATCGTTGGAGCAGTTTGTGTGGGGATGAACGCCATGTCGCCAGGAAGGGCGACGGGCGACCAGGCGGTTCTGCCCAGGCGAAAAAGCGCGATCTTCGCTGAGGCGCCTGTTTCGCTTCCTGTCGTGTCAAGGGCCAGGAGAAACACCGCGCCGTCGGCGGTCGCAGCGGCGATTGGCGGATGACCGGGCGCGAGCGGCGGCAAGGCCTCGAATCGGCCAGCGGGCTCGTATGCGTACACCCCAAGAGGAGATTGCGCACGCACGGTGAGCCTTCGCACACGTGTGACGCTTTCGCCTTCTTCCGTTGTTTCACGGAAAAAAAAGATGAGGCTTTCGTTTGAGACGGTCCAAGTGACAGGCAGTTGCGTCAGGCGCCTTCCCCCAGTGTTGAACACACTGCCAAGGTCCGCCGTCGCAGGCAGGTGATAGAGCAGCCAGGTTGGTTTGTCGGCGTCGCTCTGCACGGCGCCGGGACCGGGCATCAGGCCCGGGCTGCGCCGCGGAGGCTGATCATCGCGCAGCGCGAGAAAGGCGTGCCTATCGCCGCCCACGCCCAGAATCGCGGGCTCGTTCCTCACGGGTGGCGACGCGACCTTTGCAGATGACGCAGCGCTCGGCGCAGCTGCGTCCTGCGCAATAGCGGACGCTGCGAAGAACAGCGCCGCCATGGACCACGCCAGAGCAAACTGCGTCATTGCATCGCCCCTTCTCCCGAGGAAAAAAGGGCGTAGAGAGAGATCCTGCGCTCTTTTCGTGCAATATGTTCTCTGTGTCTCAATCATGATATTGGCAAATGACGTCACAGTGTGCTCTATTATGGATGACGCTGCCTTGGCTTACACACGCAGCGTCACGATCCGTCGCTCCCGTTGTCGTATGGCGCCGCGAACTGGTCGCAATCCGCATCGAGCTGCTCGATGTCCGACACAGCGAACGCTGATGTAAGCGAGTTAAAGTCGAAGACGCGGGGGGAAAGCCTACCCGCCTGATCGCGCCCGTCACTCAAGTCGGTGAGATGAAGGACAATGTGTGTGTCTGACGCAGGGTGATCGATCTCGATGCGCGATGCGACGCGTGGGAAAAATCCGCCGCGGGTGCGCAGTTTGACGGGCGCGGGATTCGTCAGGTCTGCGCTGATGGCGGGCGCGTCTCCCGGCGAGACTTGAACGCTTGGAAATAGCTGAATTCGACGGGGCAGCAGCGTCACGGGATCGAGAAACATCCTGCGCCTTCCAAAGCGCGCAGGCGCCTCGACCACGAGCAGTTGCGCGTCGCGCGTGAGGGTGACCCAGGGCGCTTCGCGACCAGCGGCTTGCGCGCCTGCGAGCGTCGGCAGGGCAGTCACACCCATGAGGTCGAGCATGTCGAGCGGATGGGCGGGCAGGCCAAGCGACTTGTGGCACGCCATACCAAGCGTCGCGTGGGCGCCCACGCTTGCGTGGCTCGCGTCGCCCGGTTCGATAAGCCAGTACCGCGATGCGTCGGACCCGAGCCAGAGCAGCACTTCGCCAAGCTTGCCAATCGAGAGCGCAAAATCCGAAGGCTGCACCAGCTGCAGATGTCCTTCACCCTGTTCGTTATGGCGTTTCCCATCCGCGTCGACATAGCGAATCTGCACAACCGCCCGGGCCCAGATGCGAGACAAATCATTGGTGCGGGTGTTCCACCGCTGCGCTACTTCATCGTAACTGGGCGCCTTTTTGTTCGCTTCACCAACAGCTGGGATTGACGTGTCGATCGCGGTTGATGGGTTTGTCGCGCACCCAGCCCCCAGCGTGCCGGCGCACAATGTCATATTCACAAGCACATTTCGAAGCGTGAGGCGCGAGCGCGACCGCAATCGCTTTGATGAGGCAATCACCATCATGCATCATCCCGAAGCACGGTCGAGAGTTCCTCGACGAGCGCCGCGCACCGCGCAGCGTCAAGATGGGGACGCTGCACGTCGACAGGCGCCTCGTTCGCTGCGCCCCAGCGCTTGAGCAGGAGCGTTTCCTCTTCTGCTGTCCGCCTGACGCCAACCTGGCGAAGGAGCCGCTTGCGTATGAGAAGGAGCGCCAGCGCGTAACGGAACGACAGTTGCCGATCAGACGCTGGCTCGCTGAGTGAATCGAACAGCGCGACCAGCTCTTCGTTGTCGATGAGCGGATTGGCCTTGTCTTCCTTTTCACGCCTGCGTGTGCGCCAGCACGCAAAGAGCCCTTCGATCACAGGCGACGACTCCCACGCGCCGGGCAGGTAATCCCTGCGGATGAGGTCACTATCGGGCTCAGGCTCGATCAGGGCGGCGATATAGGTGTCGCCCGGCTCTATGGGCGAACCGCTTGCGGCGCAGACACCCGTGAATCGGGCGATGTCGTACTTCGAGGCGATCCCTGCTGCCATGGTTCAAGTGTATCGGGTGTCGCTGCGTCAGCCCGCTTCGAACATGCGCAAGTCTGTGCCGCCTGGACCAACGGGCACGTGCACCACGCGATGGCATACCGGGCATGATCCCCGGTATGAATCGCCCTGTCTGGAACGATACACCCGTGCGTAGGCGCCACAACACCGGAACCAGATCATGATCCATGGCCTGCCCTGAAGTGTTTTCGACGCTGGTGTTTGAGTGGGCTTGGGCGACGCGCTCATGAAGCAAAACCATCGGCGCGCTCCTGTGCCCCGCTGGAGCGCCACAGCGAAATCGCATCACGAATCGAGCAGCGTAGCCGCCTGTGCAATTAGATGACTATGGGCCTCGCTGGCTTGCGCGAGCGCCCGCTTGGCGTCCGCGAGCGCTTCATCCGCGGCGCCGCTGGCAAGTCGCGCATTGACGCGCACGAATCGCTCGCCTCCCGCAGCCGCTGCGAGCAGCAGGTCAGCGCTGACGCCAAGATCGCTTGCGAGCTGGGGATTGATCGCATCGCTGGCGTCGACGGCTGCGGTCAGAAGCGCCGCTGACAACGCTGCGACGCTTCGAGGCGGCGCCGCTGCTCCAGCGCACGCCCGCTGGATCGCGTCACCGCGGGCCGGGTCAGACCTGGGCGTAGCGAACGCGCGCGACACGTCGGCGTAGGCGCGGACGTCGGCGTCCGCCAGCGCGAGCATCACATCGATGGCGTCATCCGCTGCGTCGATCGCTTCGCGCCCCGCCGCTGGCGCCTGCTCGTCCCTTTTCACCGAATACCGCAGCGCCATCGCCAGAAGAGCCGCCCCCGTCGCGCCCGAAATCGCAGCCACGGCGCCCCCGCCGGGGGTCGGCGCACGCGCGGCGAGCGCCGCCAGGAACGTCCGCATGGTTGTGCTCGCGATGGTCGCCTGTTCGGACATTGGCGCTCCAGCGTGCCGGTGTGGTGTCAACCTGCCATAAATATCGCAGGAGACACCGTATCACTACAGAGCAAGAGACACATCCGCTTCAGAACCGCGGTTGGCGCTGTCTGCTGGTCTTGAAGCCATCAATGCTTATGGACCTATAGGAAACTTGATGGTTGACAACATCAATCGTGTGAAGCAGTCAGTTCGTCGTAGACCATGCCAAGAGTGCGGTCGCGAATGCGCACAAAGCCCATGCCCTCGAACATTGGCGGGTCAATCTTGATGGCTTCGTCGCGATCCTTGCCCGCGTCGATGTTCTTCTTGATCGCTTCGCGAATGACGAGGAAATACTCGCGCTGGCGTTCAATACCGGTTTTGTCGGTGATGTCGCCATGGCCTGGCACGACGATTGTGTCGTCGTCGCACACCTTGAGCATCGCTTCGCAGGACTTGATCCATCCCGCGCTTGCGCCGCCCGCGCCAACATCCATAAACGGGTGCAGCTTGTGAAAGACAAGATCGCCCGTGTGCAGGATGTTGCGATCGGGGAAGTAGAAGAACATGTCGTTGTCGGTGTGTCCGGGTCCGACATAGTGTGCGCTGAACACCGACTCTCCCACACGAAATTCCTGCCCTCTGTGAATCTTTTTCCTGGGAACTCACGCCTCGGCTTTCAGTTCGGGCTTGTCGCCTCGCAGACGTTCGTTCCACGCCTTCGAATATCGCGGCGCCTGCTCTTTCACACGGGCAACGCAGTTCGGATGGGCGTGAATATCGAACAACCCGAAAAAAGCGTTGTTTCCACCCACATGGTCACCATGATGGTGCGTGTTGAAAACCCCCGCGAGTCGCACGTCGTCGCTCTGGGACTCAGCCAGCAGCGCATGGCCATACCCGAGGTTCTTACAGTCAATTAACGCCGCCTGTCCGTTCGATGTGAACACCAGCGCGTTGCCCCCCTGACCCATCGCGACGCGGGCGCCGTCGCCGATCGGCTTCCAGTCAAATGGAGACGCATCCTGGCGCGTCAGCCGAATCGCTGCGCGCACGATGGCTGAAGGACCCGCCGCTACTGCGACGGACAGCGTCATTGCCTGCCCTGTAAACGTGCGACGTGAAACTGGCTGCATCGTGTTGCTCCTTCGCTGCATTGCTGAAAACCGGCGTCCGGGGCTCGCCATGCCTTATATTCCAGCATACCGGATGCGCCCTCCGCCGTTTCGCCAGCGGTCAGCGGCACAGCAGCTCCAGCGTCGCGACATCCTGCCCGTTGAATACGGGCGCAGCGACCTGCAGCAAACTTTCACCACAGTTTGAAGGAAAACACTTGACATCTATGCCTTCATCGCGCAGACTACCAATGCACAGATTCCCTGCATTGGGTGGACGGAGAGAGCAGCGATGTTGAAAACACGACGAGTGCAGCGGCGCCAGCTTCGCCGTGTGTTTCCTGGTGGGATGGCAGCGGCTGTCGGACTGGCGGGCGCGTTGAACACTGCCGCAGCGGGCGTCACGGGCGCACCAGCAGCCCCGCTGCGTGACTTTGGCTTCGACTGGGTGACCATTGGCCATGTGGGCAACCGGGCGGTCAATCTGCAAGAAGGCTTTGACGAGCTCGATTTTCGCGATTTCGGTGAAAAGAACCCGTCAAGGAGCGTCGGCCGTGGCGGCGTCGATCACGCCTACCGCTCGACGAACTCATCAAAGGCGCCTTCTACGACCCCAACCGATTTGGCCCAGGCTTTGAAGGCTATTGGCGCTACCCCGACGGCGGCGACGAGCCGCTCATTCCAGGCAGGCCAGGCGAGCCGGGCGCAGAGACAATCGCAGGGGTCTCAGGCGACACGCTGGGCTTCGTCTCCGTCGGCTCGTACCCGAGCGTTCTCTCGCCCCTTGGCCTGCTCGACGTGTCGGGAGGCGGGAACCAAATGACAGAGGAGGTCCTCGGTGGGTTATTCCCAGCAAGAGATGCGATAGGCTCATTTCCCGGAAATATAGCCTTCGCTCTAGAAGATGTATTGGGTATTACTGGCAGCGATGGAGGCAATACGGGGCTGCGCATCGCTTCCGCAATCCCTGCGCCAGGCGCCGCCGTCTTCGTACTTCTTGCAGGGCTTATCTTCAGTGAGCGCAGACGAACGACAGTCGCGCGATGATGCGCGTGCTTCATCGTTCTATGCAGAGGTTTCGGGCGGCTGCGATTCGCCACTTTGCTTGCGAGCGCCCAAGTGGGACCGCTCACCCATTGGTCGCCCTTCATAGTGCAGTTGGTAGAACTCTTCGACTCCTGTCATGCCAGCCGCCGGGTCCGCCCATCTGGCGATGTCCGGGAAGGTCTGGCTGCAGCGTTCGCACTGATCCGCTCTGCCAAATCGCAAGGGGCACCACATGCTCTCGAGGTTGCGAAGCATGTCCGTGCCCAGGCTCCAGAGCCCGGTCATCCACTCACAGTACAGGCAAAACAGGTAGTCCGCGCCGACGAGCCCGCGCGTCTTGTGCCGGCTCAGCGCGATGTACTCACCCGTGCGCAGACGGGGCAACCCCCAGGCAATATTGAGGACTGGATAGACCACGATCTGGGCCAGACGCACCGACCAGAAGACGGGAACCGCCAGCAGAATGGACCAACCCAGCGCATAGCGCAGCCAGCCGTCCCTGCGAATCCAGTAGGTTCGAATGTGGAACCCGCGCCGCTCTCCACGCACGAGTTCGTCGATAGCGCACCACAGCGCGAGATAGACGATCGCTGCGATTGTCGGCGCGATAAGCCACGCAATCCATCCCCCCTGCCGAACTGCGGGCAGCGCAAGAGCAAGCGCAAAGGGCCCTAGCGTGAAGCCAGCGATCGCAGCGTCCACACCAAACCCCACAAGCAGGCGGTCTTTCCATCGCGATGGCGCAACGCGGGCAATACTTGTGAGGGCCAAAAGCAGCAGGACCGTCGCGCCTGCGCCAAAGAGCCATGCATTTGCGTGTGAAGTTGTGGTTGCGCTTTCCATGCAGGCGAGCCTCCCATGTGGGAGCGTACTGCAAAGCGGGCGTGGACCGCGCTTCAGCAGTGCACGAGGCGCATCAAGCTGACTGTGATTCGCTGTTGGGCTCGTTGGCTTTACGAGTTGCTCTGGCTCGAGCAATCGCGCTTCGCAAACGGTCCGCAGCGGCGCTTGCGCGAAGGTCGTCCTTTCCAAACCCGGGGGCCGCTCCCGCTGCTTCCGCGTTTGACTGCGCGTTTGCGAAGTTGCTCACAAGAATGGCGATCGGCGCGTTCGTGTTCGTGCGATCGCGCAAAGCCCGAATAAGCGCCACGCCATCGCGATTGCCAAAGCGCCCGTCAAGCACGCGATTGACCAGCAGCGCATCAAGCGTCTCCAGCGCCTCGTCGAGATCGCGCTGCTTGCTGATCGACTTGACCAATGCGCCGGGCGCCTCGCGCCGAACAAACTGAGCCAGCGCGAATGAATCAGGCCCGCAATGCCCGACGAGCGCCACTGTGGGTCCATCGGCTGCGCTGACGCCGCCACCTTCATGGGGGGATTTCTCGCGCGCCAGGAATCGTTTAATCAGACTCATGGAAGGGCGTCAACCCGCAGGAACGCCACATCATTCCGTGTGATCAGAAGTTCGACGCCCGCCGGGAAAGCGAATCGACGTTCGCCGCCCTCCTTGTCGATAATCGCTCGGGCTGCATCGTCGAGCAGCCTGCCATTCAGTTGATCACAGCATGCGCCGTCAGTCAGTCGTTGGTGCGCTTCGCGAAGCCCCGTGATGAGGACAATCCGCAGCTCGGTGCGAAGCGACTGGCGGCGCCAGCCTTGCTCTTCGCCAAAGACCGCAAGAGCCCGGTCGCGCACAAGCTGCGCCGCCTCCCGCACAACGCCCGCTGTGCGAGCCGCCCGATTGGCTGCACTGGGATGGGCGTGTCGAATCGCATCGACAGGCCCAGCGCGAAGCCAGGCGCGCAAGCGCGAGATGTCGGTGTTGGTCGCGTCGTTTCGCCACCTTGCGCCCGCGCAGGTGCAGATATGCTCAGCCTCAGCCCGCGTCGCGCCCAGCATGGGGCGGACGAGCGTAACGCCAACGCCGATTTGCCGCCGAGGCGCCGCGCCGCGAAGCCCGTCAAGACCAACGCCGCGAATGAGCCCCATGAGCATCGTCTCGAACTGGTCGTCCGCATGGTGCGCCGTTGCGACATTGTTTGCTGCGGCGCTTCGCGCGAGCGTCGCCAGCGCCGCATAGCGCGCCTCGCGCGCGTTTGCCTCCGCATTGCCGGGTTGATGCGCAATAAATGCTTCACCTTCGACAAAGGGCCGGTCAAGTGCGCGTGCGAGTTGCTTTGCTGCATCGCGGTCCTGCAAGGCGTCGCTGCGCAGCCGCATGTCATGCACAACGTGCGCGACGACGATGTCGCGCGTGGCGCTGGCGAGCGCGAGGACCAGAGCGGTCGAGTCCGCGCCGCCTGAACAGGCGACAAGCGTTCGTCCACAATCCTTCGTTAGCAGGCGCCACTCACGCACAATCCGCTGCGCCGCTGGGAGCGCGCGAACCTTCGCCGCCATCGCAGGCCGCCAGTCGCACTGCTGCGCCACATCGTCGTTTTTTGCAAATGTCACGTCCACGCTAGCATCGTACCGATGCTTTTTGCGCAAGACTTGGCGGAGGATCCGCGTGTTTGAGTCCGTTCCCCAGCAGGCTGAGCGATTTCTCGACGCCATCAAAGCGCAAACTGGCGACAGCATGATCCCATCGCTGATGATGGCGGCGGGGATGTTGCTGCTAACAGTCTGGGCGATGGGCTCTGTCCGTAGACGCATGCGGGCTCGCACCGGGCACAAAAAACAGCCTGCTTCGCCGCGCGATCGGGTCCGCGCGCTGGAGCAGCGCGCTGCTGCGAGCAACCACATCAACACCCTTATGGTCGACGCGGAAGAGCTCACCCGCAGACTCGCAGCCACGCTCGACAACAAAGCGGAACGCGCGCAACGGCTGCTCGATCGGCTTGAACTTCGGCTTGCAGAAGTCGAAGGACATGGAGCAGGGCGCTCACGACAAACCACAGCGACATCGGGCGCCCGCTTGGATCCCGGGCGCGGCGCTGCAGTGCGTTCGGTGCGCGTGCCAGTAGGCAAAGTTAGCCGTAGCGGGCCCGTGGTCAGCCTCACACCTGACCCGCTTCGCGACGAAGTGCTTCGCCTGGCGGATGAGGGCCTGCCCCCCGTCGAAATCGCCTGCAAACTTAACGAACAGATCGGCAAAGTCGAACTCATCCTCGCGCTTCGGCAGGTGTAAATGCGCTCCGCGCACTGAGCAATATCTCTCTTTCCCTTAGACGCTCTAACAGCATGGATTTCTTACATGGTGGCGCAGTCGCCCCGCCCGCACAGTGGTGATTGAAGTCAGCGCCGTGACGTTGGATAGTCGAGGAGAATGCTCCGTCTCTTCGCAACTGTGAATGGCAATGGACAGGTTCAGTGATCTGCCCCACCAGGAGAGTCAATCCTCTTGTAAGGAGCTCTCAAATAGTGGGTCGCAAGTATCGCAGCGGGTTGCGACGCGACGGCTCTCATAGAGCCAGCCGATGCATCGTTCAACTACATTTCTACTCAGATATTGACGTTTATTGAATCGCTCCCTTTGGTTGGTTGCGTTTCGTCGGGATCACCGCTTCGACGCTGCGTCAAGACAGCCACGCGCGGATGCGCGTATTGCAGTACACCTTGTCGCCCGCCACCGCGATTGGTCGGCGGTCACAAGATGAAACTTCGCGCCAAACCAGACATGGCGCAGCCGCACAATCGCCAAACAAACCATCCGTCAAATAGAGCCTCGTGGATCCGCACTGACGCGGACATCGTACAGTCAATGTCGCTGGTAGCGGTGCGGACATTGACAGTGACAGCAGCGTCAGGGGAGCAATGCCTCGAAGTTGCTCCACGGGCCCGCTGCCGAGAAGTCGCTGACGACTGGGGCAAAAAGCGGGCTGCCCGTGCCCACTTGGTAGTTGACGGTGTTCATGTCTGCAGAGTTGCGCACGATGATGTGGCGGCCATTGTTGAACGTCTCGATGCCCCGCGCATTGCCTGTAATGTGATTCGAGTCGCACCGGACCTTTTGACCCGTGAGCAGAATGCCTGCAGCGGTGTTGCCGCCCGCTTCTGTGTTCTGCACGACGCTGCCTGTGCCGAAGACGTTGATTCCATTGGTGGTGTTGTTGTTGAACACCCCGCCGTTGACCGTGCATCGATTGCCGACGTTGGCGCCATTGCCGGTGTTGCCGATCGCGGTGCAGGAGGAAATCGTCGTGTCGTCAGCGGTGAAGACGCCTGAGTTGCCATTGAGATTGGTGACACAACTGGTTACGTTGCTCTGGGGACCGAGAATGATCCCCCCGGAGGAGTTGCTGTTCGCGGTGGCTTGCGAGACGCTGCACCCCGCGCCAGCTTGAATGCCTGAACCTGTGAATGGTCCGAAGAGGCCGTTGTTGTTGACGTTGACATCGGTGATCGTGCAGTCCGAGCCAATGAAGAGCCCATCAAACTGATTATCCGACAACGACGAGTCCGTCACGCTGGATTTATTCCCAAGCGAGGCGCCCTGCAGCCCATTGAGCTGCACCTGGCTGTCTTGAACCTTGGCGCCTGCGCCAGTGGCGAGTCCGGTCTCGCCGTTGTTGTTGAATGTGGAGTTGCTGATGGTCGCGTATGAGCCCAACGCTGCGCCCTTGCCTGTGTTTTGAGAGAACGTGCTTCGATTAATGACTGCGAAGTCGAGCGTCGCCAGGCCGATGCCTCCGTTCTCGGTGGCGCTGCAATTCTCGAGGGTGGGTGCGGCGCCGCAGGAAAAGCCATTGTTGCCATTTTGTCTCGAGCGAACAGAGGTGATGTGGGATTCCGTCACATTCAGCAGGTCGACGCCGTCGCCGCCCCAATTCCGCACGACGCCTCGCTGAATCGTGATTACCTCAGCCCCCGCCGCTGCATGAATTCCGTCGAGCGACCCCGGGACGCCGGTGAGCGTGAAGCCATTGAGATCGATCGTCACGTCGGAAATGGTGATCTTGATCCCATGCTTGCCAGCGGCGCCAAGGACGGATCCCGTGAGGTAGTACGAGCCAGGCTGGGAGATCGTGAAGACCGAGTCCACTTCGCCTGGCGTGTTCTGGGCGTTGATGGCGATTCTCGGCTCGGGGCCAGGCGTCGACGCCACCGGACCAGCGGGAGGCGACAATGGGCCGGCGCTGGTGAAGCTCGAAGCCAAAGCGAACAGCGCTACAGTGACAAGCGCCGCTGTCGAGAGATGAAACCTGCGCATGGTGGATGTCCCCTTTTTACTGACGACGTCTTTGCAACAATATACAATATACAATACACACACCGCAGCATGACAGCATGAAGTATCAGCGAAACGCAGGCATTTGAGCCCCGAACAGACGGCGAAATAGACACATGCGCGTCCCATATCGCGCCTGTGCGCATCATGCTGCGAGAGTCGGCGAAGCGCAGCCACTCGCCATGCTGCATTTGCTGACGTTCGATTGGCGTCACTCACGCAATCAGTCGCACTTGCACGCGGGCGAGACGCCCATGCCACTATTAAATATGCACTATTTATTAGGAATTATCACGCTAGTGTTTCTCTGGGTGGCTCAAGTGGCAGCATTCGAGCGATCTCCATGAACGACTGATAGTTCCGCTCCATTTCCAGAAGCGTGTCTCCGCCAAACTTCTCGACCAGCGCCCGAGCGATCTCGAAGGCGACAACATTCTCGACCACCACCGAAGCAGCGGAGACTGCGCAGACATCGCTGCGCTCGTACTGGCTCATTTCCGATTCTTTTGTATTGAGATCAACGCTGGGAAGCCCCTTGAGCAGCGTCGATATAGGTTTCATCGCAGCCCGCACAACGACCGGAGCGCCATTGGTCATGCCGCCTTCAAGTCCGCCTGCGTTGTTGGTCTTGCGGATGAACCCAAGCCAGGGCGCGTCACGCTGGCTTGCGTCATACGCGATGGGGTCGTGCACCTGACCGCCCCGACGCGACGCGACATCTTTCCCCATGCCAATCTCGACAGATTTCATCGCCTGCACGCTCATCACCGCCTGCGCCAGGCGTCCATCGAGCTTGTCCCTGCTGTCCATGCACGAGCCCAGACCGATCGGCACGCCAAACACGTGCGCCTCGACGAGACCGCCCACGGTGTCCTTGTCGCGCTTGGCTGATTTGATGGAGCTGACCATCGCGGCGCTGGTCGTGTCGTCCGGGCAGTAGACATCGCTTGCATCGCGGCGGGCGCGCAGCGCCGGCAGATTCGCAGGCGCAACATCGCCTTCCCACAAGGCGCCATGAATCGAACGCACGAAGCCAAAGACATCGATGTTGAACGCGCGCAACAGACAGCGCGCGATGGCGCCTGCGCAGGTGCGGGCCGCGGTTTCGCGGGCGCTGGCGCGTTCGAGCGTCTCACGGCAATCGGTCGTGAGGAACTTGACGCTGCCAGCGAGGTCTGCGTGACCGGGCCTGGGTCGATGCACCGGGGGCGTCTTGCGGGCGTCGTCGAGCCTGCTGTCGCGATTGCGAACGACCGCAGCGATGGGCGAGCCAATCGTCCGTCCGTTGCGAACGCCCGAGAGGAACTCAACCACATCGTGCTCGATGCGCTGCCTGCCCCCCCTGCCATAGCCGCCCTGGCGCCTGGCGAGCTCCGCGTTGATGAACGCGACATCGAGATCGACGCCCGCAGGCATCCCCTGTACGAGCGCCAGCACAGCAGGGCCATGCGATTCACCCCCAGTGTGATAGTCAAGTCGTGGCATGTGGGAAGGATAGTGCAAGGCTGGGCGACATGG
>Ga0114931_10000253_pt1 | contig 62767 bp, 46 predicted proteins | sample 2SBtaG_FD_89579 | JGI IMG/M metagenome (GOLD analysis project Ga0114931, IMG submission 89579) | Deep subsurface microbial communities from Kolumbo volcano to uncover new lineages of life (NeLLi) - 2SBTROV14_V59a metaG | ecosystem: Environmental > Aquatic > Marine > Volcanic | place: Kolumbo... | reverse complement strand
GGTGGCGAACAAACTGGTCAAACAGGTCTTCACGATCGTGAAGAGCGGCGTAGCGTTCGACAACGACTATCTGGAAAAAATGAGCGCTGTAAGTTGACTTTTTGACACAGTTCATTCTGAGCAGCGCGAAGAATCTATGGGTTGCGCTCGGCAGGTTTAGGTGGCGTGGCCTTATCCTCTTTCCGTAGCGCAACGACACCGGGCGGTGCTTCCCATGAGATCGATGCGCGCGACCCGCCAATCCCGGAGCATAGATCCTTCGGTACCCTCAGGATGACCGGGTAGTGGAGGGGGCGTGCCCGGCCACCAGCCACCGGCCTCGAGCCTCCAGCTATAAGCCACCAGCCGCTATCCCGCCCGAAACGCCTCTTTGAGCAGGCATTGGAAATGATACACGCCCGCCTCGCATTCGACCGAAAAGCGGCCCCGGTCGTAGGCCCGTGAGGCAAGCCCGCGCTGTACGTGGGCGCAGATGTCCATGTCCTCCTGTTGTACCTGTTCGCTAAAAAGAAGGTCGTCGTCGATGCGGGCCATTGCTTCAGGCGAGGAAACGTCGTCGTAGAAATAATCGAAGACGACGCGGCACCGGTTCGGCGCGACGGGCTGCACGATGTTCACCTGAAGTCGCCCCGGCAGGATGTTGAGCATCATGTTCGGGAAGACGAAATAGTAGTACGCCGCCCCTTCGGCATACGGCCCACTTCCGTCGCGGATGGGGCTGTATTGAAGCGAATAGTGCGGCATCGTCTCGGTGACATACGCCCGGTAGTCGAGCACCTTGCACAGGTCCGGGTGGACGAGCGGGATGTGATACCCTTCGAGATAATTGTCGACGTAGACTTTCCAGTTGCAGTCCACGTCATAGACGACACGCTTGTGGAACGCTTTCGCGTCGAGCCGCATGGGCGCGATGCGGTCCGTGATGCCGTCGAGGTAAGCGTCGAGGGTGGGCCCGTCGCCGGCGCACCGCACGAAGAGCAGTCCGTTCCATTCGGCGAGGTGTACGGGGAGGAGGCCGTAGTCGCGCTTGTCGAAGAGCTCGGTGCGGTCGAAGCGGGGCACGCCGCGGAGGCTGCCGTCGAGGCGGTAGGCCCATCCGTGGTATTTACATTGAAGGACCCCTTTGTGGAGGTGCCCGCACGGCTCGGTGGCGAGGGGTCCGCCCCGGTGGCGGCAGACGTTATAAAAGGCGCGGCGTTCACCCGCACGATCCCGCACGATGACCACGGGGTTTTCGGCCACATCGGCAACGAGAAAATCGCCGTTTTCAGGCAATTGCGAGGCGTGTCCCGCGTACTGCCACGCACGGGCAAAGAGGGCTTCCCGCTCAAAGGCGTGAAAGCGAGGGTCCGTGTACCACGCCGAAGGGATGGTCTCGGCGCGTTCGAGCGGGTCGATGCGGAGGTCGTTGTCGGTGAACATAAACGCGTATGGTGTATGGGAGAATTGCGGCCGGTTAGTTGGGGGTGAAGCGGGTTGGTGTCAGGCGGGGATTGCGGCAGGTCAGGAGGCCGTCAAGGAAATACACGGTGCCGAACGGCGTCTCTTTCCACCGGCGGAAGCCGGCATCGAAGGAGATGTGCCAGCCCGCCTTCCGGAGCGATGCCCGGAGGCGGCGGTGGATCCGGGAACTATGCATGGCGACGAGTCGGTAGACTTTTTCGGTGAGAACGTCGAGTGCGTGGGGAACGACGGCGGCCTTGTCGCGCTGAAGGTCCATGTGCATCAGATCGACGTGTGGGACCTCCGCAAGGAGGGTGGGCAGGCTCACGCAGGGCACGCGGACAGCGCCTTCGACCTTCTCGTCCCGGATGGAACGCCCGGCGAGGACGCGGGCCAACGACAGGCGGTAGTCGTTTGCCACCCCGGGTACGGCCACATCGACCGCGTGGTCATCATGGTCGCTCACTGCGGCATGGAGGAGACGGTGGCAGGCGGGGTCGAGGCCGTTGTTTCGAAAGTGCGCGTGCATCCATTCGCACCTCGAGGCTTCCATCTCGACGGCGATGAGGCGCGCCTCGACCTCCGCGTTCCGGCGGAGTGCCACGCTCGCCACGACGGACCACGGACCGTAGCCCGCGCCGAGTTCAACCATGGTGAAGCGCGGGGCCGAGGCAGTCAGCACGGCCTCCAGGGCGAAGGTCAACTCGAAGTAGTCCTTGGTGGGAATCGGGTAGGTGGTCTGAAGCGGGCCGGGTGGATCGGGGCGAAAAAACGAGCGAAATTGCGGGTCCGTTCGGATGCCGAGGAAATCATGGCAGAACCGCCCGTCGGCCGTGCCATTCCAGCAGGGGAAATAGGCGAGTACGGGATGATGCCTGACGTTCCGCGGGGCGGGTCGATGCCGGCCGCGGAGGCGCCACCGCAAGGGGCGGAGCCACCGGCACATCCGGTGAAAAGCAGTAATTATCAGCGGCATGGGCGTTTATCGGCACGCAAGGCTTCCGGATGATTTCAATCCGATTGGTCAAGATACCGCGGTTCCACCAAATGTAATCGACGACAAGTTCAGGAGATGGTCTCCACATAATATTCGATTTCAGCAACCTGCTCCTTAAGGTTTTCGAGGACTGATTCAACATCGTCGTATAGAATGACCCGCTCGTCGATCATTCGGCTCCAGAGCGGATCTATTGAACAAGCCTCCCAATCGGGTTTTTGTACGTCGCTAAAACCAAGAGCATGTGCAGCCAGATTCGCTGCCTTGACAACATAGATCATCTGCGAAATCTCCGGGGCGATCTTGTCGAGGTGACCATCCCTGTGATGAAGCGCGATAGCAGTGGTGAGCGATTCAGGGAAGCGAAGGCGCCGGGTCAAGTAAACACCTGTCTCGACGTGGTCATATCCAAACCACGTACGTTCACGTTTGAGTAGATCGTGATCAGCCGTCAAATCATTTTCTTTTTGCCCGTAAATTCTCGATGCGATGCCGGGATGGTTATAGAGCAGAATTAATTTTCCAAAATCGTGGAGCAAAGCAGCGGTATATACATCACCGAGATGATCTTTTAGTGCCGTGTGCGTTGACTTCTCACTATTGTGAAGCACGAGATGACGTGCAATAAACGCCGATGCAAGGCTGTGCCGGGCGAGATTGAGAAAGGGGAGCGTGGTTCGTTCGTCGAGAGAATTCCGGACTTCGTTTAGCCCCAGGCTCATTACGATACCCGTGACCGAGACGGTACCGAGGATGAGAACCGCCCGAGAGACATTTTTTATCTCACCACCTTGTCCATAATATGCCGAGTTGACCACTCGAAGCAATCGAGCGACGACACCGGGGTCATGCTCGACCATTTTGACCACCTGGTCGATTTGCGGACCGTCTTGCTGCTGCATAAGATCCATCGCCTCGAGCATGGTCTGCGGTAACGGTGGACATTGTAGATCCAGTGATCCCAACGCCGAAATTTTGCTTTCCTTTCCCATAACACCCATTTTGATGATGCAGATTTTTTGGTTGATGAACCATACATAAAAACAAAAATCATTCGAACCATTGATTGGGAAGATGACCGGGAAAGAATGGCGATTGTGCGGAAGAGGAACCCCGCAACGGCCGATGTACCGGTATACATCTCAAACGGCCATGGTTCGGACAACAGTATCGGCGGACTCGTGAAAAGCTGAAACGGTATGTCTGCGGCAAACCGTCTCGTTTCATCTCGATTTGAGTGCCAATCGGACGGCCTCGACGGGCATGGGTTGACCAGTCCATTGCACATAGGCGGCGGCCGCCTGCGCGATGAGCATTTCGAGTCCGCCGATCGTCGCACAATGTGCAGCCTCAGCTTCGATGAGTAGACGTGTTCGCTCGGGAGCATAAATGAGATCATAGACGATTTTCCCGGCCGGAAATACACCATGCAAGGACCACGGCGTTTGATCGATGTTCGGGTGCATTCCCACGGGGGTTGCATTGACGATAAGTCGGCTTTCGCGCACCCGTCTGGCCGCCCTTGTCATGGACAAGATTTCGACACCCGGTCCGACGTGTTCAAACGCGTCTCGGAGTGTCGTCGCTCGTTCGGGCGAACGCACGGCCACGGTGAGTCGCGCCGGGCTATACGTGGAAAGCAAGGCGTAGATTACTGCGCGGGCCGCGCCACCGGCGCCGAACACAAGCATCGGGGCGCCGTGGAGGCGGTCGGCGTAGGGGGACAGGGGCGACAGAAACCCTGCCACGTCGGTGTTGTCGCCATGCAGCCGGACGGCGCCCTCCTCCCGGCGGCAGACGATGGTGTTCACCGCCCCGACGATTTCCGCGTGCGGCGAGAGCGTGTCCATAAGAGGGAGAATCGACTGCTTGTGGGGAATCGTCACGTTGGCTCCGACCATACTTGGAGCGTGCAGCGCTTGTACGGCCGCCGCGAGGCCTGTGGACGATACCGGTATTGCTTTGTATAGCCAGTTCAATCCATGGGCTCGGAAAGCGGCGTTGTGGATCAACGGTGATAGCGAATGGGCGACCGGATCGCCGAGCAAAAGGATCAGGCGCGTTTGGGCATCGATGGGCATGGTCGACTTCTTTGTCGTACAAAACGGGAACTAAAGATGAATGATCTGACCTGTTCGCATCTGACCGTCCGCACGCAACAGAAAGAGATAGACACCTCCCGGCAGGTTTGATGGTTGCCACGTAAACTCATGCATACCGGGAGACATTCGTTCCGATAAAAGCGTCGCCACATCCGCACCCAATAGGTCATAGATCCTCAAAACGACCTTTGAGCGGCGTGGAAGATAAAACCTGAACGTCGTGCTAACTCCGAAAGGGTTGGGAAAATTGGGTTCGACACGGACAGAAGCTTGAGCCCGTCCGATGACCGTCCCGGCCGCTGGCGAGGACTCTTCGGCGGATAGCGTTGAATCGGCCAAAAATAGGCTGCCGGTATCGGACCATGCGCTATAACGGTCCTTTCTAGTATTAAATGCTCGTACGCGCCAGAAGTATTCAACCTTCACGGTCAGGCCGGTAAGCGAGTCTTGCGGAGAAACGAGGTCATAGTCGTCCAAAACGATATCCAGAAATTCCGGTGACGAAGCGACCTGGACTTCATAAGTTGCTGCGCTGTCGACGGGTTCCCACATCAAAACAGGGGTCGAGGCGCGTGAGGTATCGGGGGTCGTGTCGACAACAGGGATGGGGAAGGGTTCTGCGGCCATTTTCCAGTCGATCGGAGGGACCCATCCCGGAGGTTCGACTCCCGGAAAAAGACCTTGTGAAGGCCTTAGGACTCGAAAGGCGTCCATCAAAGATTCCAGCTTTGCAGCGATGGCTGGGAATTCGCCGATCGCATTAATGGTTTCAGAAGGGTCATCGAGGATATTATATAGTTCTTGTTCGCCCGTATACCATTGCGTCAGTTTCCAGGCCCCGTTAATAACGGCGATGCGTTCTCTCAGTGTGGAGCCCGCCTGGGTGAGCATGTACGAGAAAAAAGTGCGGTTCGGCCCCGCCCCCTCTCCGCGAAGGACGTCGAGCATATCCAATCCATCCAGGCGATTGGGTTCCTGTCCTTTGAGGCCGACGATGTGCTGGAGCGTCGGAAACACGTCGATGACCGAAATCATGGACTGAAGCTTTCGCCCACCAACTAATCCGGACGGCCAGTGAATGAAGGCCACCGTACGCAGACCTCCCTCGTAATAGCTTCCCTTTCCATCTCGCAGGGGGGTGTTATCACTTCCCAGTTCGATCGAACCACCGTTGTCGCTAAAAAAGAGGAAAACGGTGTTGTCGGCCAGGCCCTCTTCGTCGAGTGCCGCCGCGATATTACCCACGGCATCATCGAGATTCGTGATCATCGCCGCGAGTATTTTTCTGTTTCCTGCCAGATTGGGATAAAGATCGAGGTACTCCTGGGGTGCCTCGAGAGGTGAGTGGGGGGCCGTAAACGGGATGTAAAGAAAGAGCGGGCCTGATCCACCATAGGTATGGATATAATTCACTGCGTCGGCCGCGATGAGGTCCGTCGTGTAGCCCTCATCCGTACTCGGGTCAAAATCGTTGTGCCAATCTTTTTCATCCAGTGTCAGCTGAGTGAAATAGTCTACGCTCCCGGTGTATGATCCGTAAAAATGCGTAAACCCGTTATTGAGCGGATGAAATGTGATAATGGAGTGACCGAGGTGCCATTTTCCAATGGCGGCCCGATGTGCGTAACCCGCTTTAGCCAGCATCTCGGGTATGAGTTCTTCTTCCGCCGGCATTCCATAGAGATCCCACTTTTTTACGACATTATTTTGCATTCCGAACCGAATCGGCCACCGCCCCGTCATGAGACCGGCCCTTGTAGGCGTGCAAATGGGGGCCGCGTAGAAGCGGTCTAATTCGATCCCGCGGGCGGCAAGACTGTCGATATGCGGCGTCATTATCTCACTGCCGTGATATCCGACGTCATTCCATCCCAGGTCGTCGGCGACAAGGATCACGATGTTTGGGGTCCGTGGGGTGCCAGCCCGAGATGACGAATGAGCGGCCTGTCCGAAACACGCAGTCACACTTAGTGCGATGAGCCCGGCAAACGCCGAGCACCTTCGCAAAGCATTCATACCGTTGTAGAAATGATAAACCTTGGCAATGAGAAAGGGGACATTCATGATAGGACATAGAAATCGAGTTTCCGAACAAAATTTCCTAACGCAACCGAGCCTTGCGCCGGACAAGAGCGTAGCGTAACATAGGCGGCATTTCCATGGCGATCAAACGCAGGTGCCCATGTCATACGTTCGTTGTCTGCGGGGGCTCGGCTCCGGCAAAGAATACCCGCCCGAGACGATCATGAATCTTTGTCCCGAGGATGGGCGGCCCGTCGAGATGGTTCTCGATACGGATCGGCTGCGGGCCGAAAAGCCGAACGCGGCCTGGTATCACCCCGAACGACGCGACATGTGGCGCTTCGGCGCCCTCCTCCCCCTCGACATCGCCGACCCCACCGACCTCAAACACATAGTGGCCCTCGGCGAAGGCGCCACGCCGCTCCGCGACTATCCCGCACATCCCCTCGCCCGAAAGGTCGGTTTTCGGCTTCAAATCAAAGACGAGGGGAATCCGGTCCCCGGATTCGGAGAGAATCCAACGCACTCCTTTAAGGACCGTGGCATGGCGATGGTCGTCTCGATGGCCCGGAAGTTGGGCCTTCGGCGGCTGGCCGTGCCCACACAGGGCAATGCCGGCGATGCCCTCGCCCGGTACGGCGTGGCGGCGGGGCTGGAGGTCGCCATCGTGATGCCCGCGGATACGGACCGCCCCATCGTCGAAAATGTGGCGCGGCTGGCCCGGGAGCATGAACTGGTACATCTAGAGATGGTGAAGGGCACCATTCGCGAAGCCGGGGCATTGATGAAGCAGAGGTTCATTTCAGATGGCTATTTCAGCGTTGCCACATTTCAGGAACCGGGCTGGCGCATCGACGGCAAGAAGACCATGGGTCTTGAACTGGCCGAACCGCTTCCCGGGAAAACGGCGTGGTTGCTCCCGGATGTCATCCTTTATCCCACCGGCGGCGGTACCGGCATCCTCGGAATGTGGAAGGCTTTCAATGAACTCGAAGCGCTGGGGCTGATTGACGAACGTCGGCCACGGATTGTAAGTATTCAGAGTGAAGTCACAGCGCCCGTCGTGCGCGCCTTCGATCGCGGGGACCCGGATACGACGCCGGTACAGCCGGGACAAACCGTCGCCACGGGACTCAATGTCGCAGGCGGGGTCGGGCATTTTCGGGTGCTCGATATCGTCTATGCCAGCCATGGGGCAGCCATCGCCGTCTCGGAATTGGACCTTGCATCGACACTGCGAACGGTAGTGGCGAAAACGGGTTGGCATATTTGTCCCGAAGGGGCTGCCTGTCTGTCTGCCCTACCCGCACTCGTCGACCGCGAAGTCATCCGCCCCAACGATCGCGTGGTCGCGTTTAACACCGCATCATTGGACAAATATTTACCGGCAGCGAAGGTCGTCATTGGAGATCTCCATTGAGCGGTCCCCCGAATCGACGATCTTTTAAGGAAGCGTTTCCGGACAAAGCCGTCAAGACGATTTCTTTTTCACAAAAAACACGGTTCCTCGTTCGTTTTTTATGGTTGTAAAGCGGTCGTATGGTACGTATTCTACGCGTGAGACCCCATCTCTATTCCACCGTTCTTATCGTGCTGAGTTATAATCTCTGGAGGGCATCGTTATGGCATCCGTCAGCTTTCTCGAACAAGTCGAACGCATGTTTGATAAAGCGGCAGGGTTTACGCCGCACCCGGTTGGACTACTCAACCAGATCAAAATTTGTAACAGTACATACCACATGAAATTTCCGCTCAAGCGGGATGACGGTTCCATTGTGGTTATGGATGCTTATAGGGCCGAGCATAGCCAGCACAAATTACCCGTGAAAGGAGGAATTCGCTATGCAATGGCCGTGAACGAGGATGAAGTGCAGGCACTTGCAGCGCTGATGACGTACAAGTGCGCCATCGTCAACGTGCCCTTCGGTGGGGCCAAAGGGGGGATCAAACTCAATCGAAAACAATTTTCGCAGGAAGAGATTGAACGGATCACCAGGCGTTACACGTTTGAACTGATCCGAAAAAACCTTATCGGCCCCGGTCTCGACGTGCCTGCGCCGAATTATGGCACGGGCCCCCGCGAAATGGCGTGGATCCTCGACACGTACAATACGCTTAGCGATGATCAACTCGGTGCGCTAGCCTGTGTGACAGGCAAGCCGGTCGGGCAGGGTGGGGTTCGTGGTCGTACCGCCGCCACCGGGCGGGGTGTCTATTTCGGGATTCGCGAAGCTTGTTCAAATGCCGACGACATGACTGAACTCGGCCTCGCGCCGGGGCTCTCTGATAAGACCGTAGTGGTGCAGGGGCTAGGCAACGTAGGGTATCATGCCGCCAAGTTTATGGAGGAAGGCGGGGCGACCATCGTAGCGCTCGCCGAATATGAGGGCGCCATTTACAACCCACAGGGGCTGGTCTTGGAATCCGTTGTCAAACACCGGAAAGAGACTGGATCAATCCTGAATTATCCGGGCGCGCGAAACATAGAACGTAGTGCAGAGGCCCTCGAACTACCGTGCGATATCCTCATCCCGGCGGCTCTCGAAGGGCAGATTACCAAAGAGAACGCGCCGAGAATCAAGGCCAAAGTTATTGGTGAAGCAGCCAATGGTCCCATCACTGCCGACGCGGATGCCATTTTGCTAAAGAAAGGCGTCATGATCGTCCCGGATGTTTACTTGAATGCCGGCGGCGTCACGGTGTCGTATTTCGAATGGCTCCGCAACCTCTCGCACGTTCGCTTTGGGCGAATGAACAAACGCTTCGAGCAAAATGTAAGCGAGCGACTTATTCAAGCGGTTGAACAGGCGACGGGCAAGCAATTGTCGTCGGATGTGGCGGCAGAGATCCATGGCGCTTCAGAAGAGGATCTCGTAAATTCAGGTCTTCAGGACACTATGATTGAATCGTATTGTGAAATTCGCGAGATCCGGAAGGACAAGGGGATAGACCTGCGCACAGCCTCATTCGTCAACGCGATCAACAAAGTGGCTGTGTCATACCTCGAGATGGGTATATTCCCGTGATCGAGTCCCACGGTGCAAATTTAAACCAATTCCGACAAGTTCGAGATCAGAACGGATTGTCACCCTGAGTGTGTTTCAGGATCTTCTGGTTGTGGTATTGGAAACGCTAGAAGCGTGTTTCGTCCCCCGCAGTCCTGGCTTCGGGGGCGATTTTGTCTGTCATCCGCCGGGGGTTACTTCGGCGAGGGTGTGTCGTGATGAGGCTGATGTGTCAGGCGCTTTCACCGGAAGTTCAGCTTCAGCATAGCATGATTCTGTCTCTGAGATTCGAACGCGGACGGTGTGCACACGATGGGTAAGTAAGGTCTCGGCATGTGTCTCGGCAAGATATTCGGCAACGAACGTACTCAAGTTTTCAGCAGTGGAATCGAAGGGGAGTAGGTTGTGTTTCCAGCCAGTCTGCTCGGCAACTCTATGGAGGATTTCATCGGATTCGGCGATGAGCATGGCATGATCCCAGCGATCGACAAGGGGCGCGACAAGATGCTTGAGGACCTTGAAATCCATGACGATGCCCCATTCGTCTGAATCGCCTTCGAGTTCCACGGTCATGTGGTAAGAATGACCGTGGAGATTGCGACAGAGGCCCTTGTGCCATGGCAGGCGGTGTGCCGCTTCCCATCGGAAGTGTTTGGCGATTTTCATGTGACGATTGTGTGTGTAGCGCGTCGGAAGGGGCGATATATCGCAGGGTACCGACGGGTGTTCCTCGTTCGGGCCGATCTTTACCTGCATTTCGCACCGTTCGACCCACCTTCATGCCATTCATCCTCGGTCCGTGGAGGAGGCTTGACGTTTGTTCAAACGCGCCTCTAACACACGAAGATAGGCCTCGAACTGTTGTTGATAGGCATCCATGTATTGTTCAAGTCGGGCCTCGTCCAAACTTCCATCGGGAGAGGCCGCCGGCAATTTCTTCATCAAATGGACAACGGCGAGGCGCACAGAATCGAGCTCCACGGGCGATGAATAGCCCATCGATTCCAATTCCTTGAGCATTTTTAGAGAAGAGAGGGCCCGGGTCATTACCTCGCGACGAATGACGACATTATGATTTTCGGTTTCTGTATCATCAATCGTCGCGGGGGCTTCGTCTGGAATCGAACCATAAGTTTTGTCGAAGCTTTTCAGGGCTCTGCGTTCGGCCCTAATGTGAGCACGTCGTTCCCGGATGCTTTCGGCGAGGCGGTCATCCCATCGGATGCGGTGCCTTTCTTGAAGGCGTTTCATGGCTTTCGTCATGTATGCCCACTCGCGTTCGGAAAACATCGCCTGTGCATCGTCGTCGAGCGTGATACCGATACCGCCATCTAGGTGGTACCGCATATTTTCTGCCAGCTTTTTCCGTGCTTCCGGATTTTCCGAGACGGCCGCAGTCATTTCCTTGTTGAAGACCAGCATCTCGCCGAGTCGCAGGCCCGTCTTGTGGAGAGCCTGCTCATCGACGATGGACGATTCCAAACGCGGTTCTGACTCCGGCGGCGGGTTCGGATGGGGGATGGGTTCGAGAACCATCTCCGCTTCCTGTTGCGTCAGCGAAGCACCGCTATTGCTTAGGTTGAGTACGTTGGCTGCCATGGACTCGACCTGTTCGGGGGCGACTTCGCGTCTTAGGATGCGTTGCTTGAAACGTTCGTAACGTTCGGTCACGACCCCACGTGCGCCGGCGTCGCCATCAACCATAGCGACGAGGCGATCGCCAATTGCGTTGAGCGAATAGGCAAGGATGTCCTGTCGGTAGCGGTTGTATAGCACATAGCTTGCCATGGCTACGACAATAAGAACTGCAATCAAGCGGTATTCACGCCACAGATTCCGCATGGAGGTTTTCCGGCTGTCAATGGATGGGTCCGGTCTCGATCCTGCTCCGTCTATCCCGGCTCTCACTTAACGCCTGCCGCGATCTCACATCACGCTCCGCCCTCTCGGGGAGCACTCATAACGCAGGTCATCGGGGAATTCGTATAAACGTCCCGTCGAGTTTCATTTCGAAGAAGTGATACGGATCTGCTCTGGTCGTGGTTCGTATGGGTCAGCGTGGAAATAATTGCGCCCGGTTCCTCCACAAGGAACCGGGCGAACCCGTGTTGACCGGGCATCCTGAATCGACCGAATACCGGCGGGTAACCTTCGTTTTGCCGAATGGGGTCTGGATCACCCGCAGCCGCTGCTCGACCCACAATTGACGCAGACATAGCAGGCGCCACTCCTGACCGTAATGGAGCCACAGTTTGAGCAGGGCGGCGCGTCTTCCTGGTTCTTAAAAGAGGCCGTGGGCTTGGCTCTTGCTGCTTTGTCAGCGTGTGCCGCAGTCTCCAGGAAAGCCTCCACGGTCGAGCCTATCAGCGGGTCCATTTTCTTTCCGGCAAAAAGGTCGGACTGTTGCTCGTCGAGAGCGGGGCCATTTTTGTTCACGATCTTGGCAACGGATTCGCCCGGCATTGGCGGGGTATCATCTGAAACGGGGCCGAGGAATTTCAACGAGAGGTAACGGAAAATGTAATCGAGGATCGACTTGGCAATCGGAATCTGACGGTTATTCGTGAATCCGCTCGGCTCGAAGCGCATATGGCTGAATTTGGCGCACACATCTTCTAACGGCACCCCGTATTGGAGCGCAATGGAGATGGCAGTGGCAAAGGCATCCATCAATCCCGAAATCGTCGAGCCCTCTTTTGCCATCGTGATGAAGATCTCCCCGGGCATGTGGTTGTCCGGATAGAGACCCACATGGAGATATCCTTCATGTCCCGCGATGCAAAACTTGTGGGCGAGAGAGGGACGTTCATCCGGAAGCCGTTTGCGTTCGGCCCGATAGACCACCCGCTCTATGGTTTTTTCGACCATACGAGGCTCAATATCCAGCGAGACGCCATCGCCCTGGGTTTCCGCGATACTGTCTTTCGTATTGCCGCCGCGCGTAGTGGCGAGGGGTTGGGATCGCTTCGAGTTTTCTCGGTAAATGGCTACCGCTTTTAGGCCGAGCTTCCAACTCTGCATATACGCATCGGCAATTTCGTCGATGGTTGAATGCTCGGGCATGTTTACCGTCTTGCTTATGGCGCCGGAGATGAATGGCTGGCAGGATGCCATCATCTTGATATGGCCCATATGATCGATGGAACGGGTGCCGCGCGCCGGCTTGAAGGCACAGTCAAAAACCGGCAAGTGGGCTTCGCGGAGTCCAGGCGCATCTTCAATCGTGTCTTGCTCCTCGATATATTTAAGAATGGAGGTACATTCGGCTTCGTCGTAACCCAGCCGCGCAAGTGCTTCGGGAACGGTGTGGTTGACGATTTTGAGTACCCCGTCACCCTTTCCGGCGAGGAGTTTGTATTTGACGAGTGCGATGTCAGGCTCGATGCCGGTGGTGTCGCAACCCATCATGAACGCGATGGTGCCGGTAGGTGCCAAAACGGTTGCCTGGGCATTGCGGTAGCCATGAAGCTCTCCGAGAGACACCATCCGATCGGCTGAAGCCGCGGCCGCTTCGCGAAGCGTCTCGGGGCAGGACGGGTGGATATCGGCGATGGCATCTCGATGCATGCGCATCACATTGAGGAAGGGCTCTCGATTTTCTTCAAAGCCCTCAAACGGGCCAATGGCGGGGTTAGCTGCGATTTCCGCGCTGCGGGCGAGGGCTTCACTGTGTTCGATGGCCATCAGGGCGGCAGCCACTGCACGGCCCTCATCACTGTCGTACGGAAGGCCCATCGACATCAATAGTGCACCGAGGTTGGCAAAACCCAATCCCAGTGGGCGGAATGCGTGGCTGTTTCTGGCGATGTCGGGCGAAGGATAACCTGCGTTGTCGACGAGGATTTCCATGGCGGTGATGAAAATGCGGCCGGCGGCTCGGTACGGCTCCACATCGAACGTACCATCGGGCCGCTTGAACTTGCACAGGTTGAGAGACGCCAGGTTGCAGGCCGAGTTGTCAACGAACATGTATTCCGAGCAAGGATTACTGCTGTTGATCGGACCCGTGTTCTTGCACGTGTGCCACCGCTGGATGGTGTCTTCATACTGTAGGCCGGGGTCGCCACAGACGTGGGTGCCGGTAGCGATCTTATTGAGCATTCCCGCAGCGTCGCAGCTTTCTACGACTTTCCCTGTGGTAACGGAACGTAGTCCAAACTGGGCCTCGTCGTCAGCGGCCTGCATGAATGCATCGGTCACGCGAACACTTTGATTGACGTTTTGAAAAGCCACTGATCCATACGCCGGCCCATTGAAAGAGCCGTCGAAGCCTTGCTCAATGAGCGCCCAGGCTTTCTTCTCCTCCTCTTGCTTGGCTTCGATGAACTCCATGATGTCGGGGTGCCATACCTTCAAGGTCTGCATGATTGCAGCCCGCCGGGTTTTGCCGCCACTTTTAATCGTGCCACCGGTCGCATCCTGCACCTTCATGAAAGAAACGGGGCCGGAAGGAATACCGCCGCCAGAAAGTTTCTCCCTCGAAGAACGCAGTTTCGACCAGTCTGCACCAACACCAGAACCAAACTTGAAAAGCCGGGCACTTTCCGACATGAGTTCCCATATGTCGTCGATGGAGTCTTCGACTGAGATAATGAAACAAGCTGAGGCCTGTGGGCGCTCGTAGGGGTCGACGGGCAACACGGTACCGGTCTCGGGGTCGTACCCGAAGATTTGCTTCCCGCCCGAATCGCGTACTCCGTACTGATGATGGAGACCCACATTAAACCAGACAGGGCTATTAAAGGCGCCATACTGATTGACACACAACCAGGTGAGGTCGTCATAGAATCGTTCGCCGTCCTCTCTTGTGGCAAAATAGCCCTGTTCTATCCCCCAGTCGGCAATCGTGCGGGTGACCCGATGAATAAGCTGGCGAAGGGAGTGCTCACGACCACCTGTCGCCGGATCTTGACCACTTCGTGTAAGGTCGCCGTAAAAATATTTAGATGCGACTACATTGGAGGAAAGCTGGCTCCAGGACGTGGGGAACTCGACGTCTTTCTGATCGAAGATGGCTTGCCCCGAGGGGTTATTAATAGTGGCGTCTCGCCGCGACCAATCTACAGATTCAAACGGATCCTCGCCCCGTGTAGAGAAAACACGTTGTATCGAAAGGCCCTGGTCTGGTGACCCGGGATGTGTTTGGACGTTGGGATCAAGAACGGGATCGAACAGCGTTGTGTCGGAGACGGCGGTCATAAAAATCTCTCAAGCATGTCAGTTATAAAACCACAATTTGTAACGAGCGATTTCACCTAGGATCAACGAGAGGGGGCGTCGGGCTGACGAAGAGCAATACCGATGCGTCGAAATCTAAGAGGCGCTCTGTCCATTATCTTAAAGTCCATTTGCGGCTCATGGGGACAAATAACGGTTTAAAGCCTTGCGGCTATAAACCGTTATTGTACAACAAGGAAAATTTGGGACAAAAGACACTTCCTGTTTAGTAATTAACAGTCTAAGCCCCCGTTATGCAAGCCCTTTTTATCCACAATTACTACACTGGACTTTGTTCGGCTTCCAATTCGGACGAAGGAGAAATTTAGGGGCTCAGATCAAGGAAAACTTGGTGGCCGCGCCTTTACATCCGTTATTGCAATGATGCCTAGTATAGACTTGTGACACGATTCTTACACTCGTTATCCACAGGCGATCAACATCGGGAATCAATAACGGTCTCTGAAGAGGGTCAATAACGGTCTTTCTCATCAGGGTCGAGTTTGGATATGTCTCACGCTGATAGGATGCCCTCGCATAAAGTTCATGAATCCAGGGGATGCCCTTTCGTAAATTATAAGACTCGAACAGATTGTAGCGCGTCCTGCCTAGCACAGAGATTTCGGCCGGGCCACATTTTTAAGCCGACAGAATCAGCATGGATTTTAACGAACGCAGTGCATATCCGCCTCCAGAAGATTTCAAAGTGATGCGGCCCGAATACAACGATCTCGAAGACAATTACTTTCAGGCGACGATCCTAATTGCGCCGTTCAAGGTGACAGGCACGAGCGCGACCAAAGCCGGCGCTCGCCGTGCTGCTATCTATGAAGCGGCGAAGACCTATCGTTCGTATCACCCTTCATACCGTATCGAAAGCCCGTACCCGGATCGTTTTATTGACCAAGAGGGTGTCAAGTGGCGGCGCGTTCCCACACCGCAGCGCGAACGATATGGGGACTATTTGTTTGTCGATGCCGATGGAGAGGAGGACTCTGCGGACATTGAAGCGATGTTGATGTGGGATGTGCGACCGGCGACAGCCTCGGCCGTTTGATCCCCGGAATCACTTGTTTGAGGCGCGTCCCGCGGGTTTCCGCCGGGGCGCATTTTTATTTCAAGCATAGACTCAGTACTCTCATCGGTTAGAGACAATGCCGACGACGTCATCGGGCGCTGCGTTGAGTCGCGGAAATGGAAACGCGAGGTACGCATGAATGCCACGGATCCGATCGAAGAGTTTGACGCGCGGCATTCTGTCTCGTTCTTACGTACCATGGCCCTGGCGCTTCGCGGTCCGTTAGCGAGGAAACACACTATTTTAGCCGTCTGTCCGACCTCCGCCGCTGTCGTCCGCGGCGCACTTGCAGCCGTCTCCGAGGCCCGGGCGCCGCTGCTCTTCGCCGCCACGCTCAATCAGGTCGACTGCGACGGGGGCTATACCGGCTGGACCCCACATGCGTTTTCAGACTTCGTGCTCCACGCGCATCGACGAAATGAAAACGTTTCTCCTGTGGTGATTTGTCTCGATCACGGCGGCCCCTGGAAGAAAGATCATCACCGAACTGCTGGATTGTCCTTTGATCAGACCTGGGATGCAGTGGTTCAATCGATGACCGCCTGCCGTAAGGCTGGCTACGCGCTTTTCCATGTCGACTGTACTACTGACATTCGATTGCCGCGCGGAGCGCAGGTTGACGTTGACGACCTCGCCGAGCGCACCGTGACCCTGATGCGGTCCGTCGTCGATAGTGGCGATCCTGTGGCATTCGAGACCGGAGTGGAGGAGCAAAGGGCCGAACGCGATCGTTTTGACTCTTTCTTCCGTGTATTTGACCGTAAGCGGGGTGATCTTCCACGCCCGATTTTTGCGGTCGGAGACCTTGGCACGGCCCTCGATGTCTCGCATTTCGACCCATCCCGGGCACGCGGCCTGGTCAGGAAGGCTGCCGCTTTCGGCGCACTCGTCAAAGGGCACTATACCGATGCGGTTGTCGATCCCAGCATTTATCCAAGTTGTGGCATTGGTGCCGCCAATGTGGGGCCTGGGCTGGCCATGGTAGAATATGATGCCTTGATGGATCTCGAGGCAAAGGAGCATCGCCTCGGTGGGAAGTCGGACTTTTCGGCTACATTGCGTTCAGCGCTCATCAAAAGCGGGCGGTGGCGAAAATGGTGTCTGCCTGAAGAGACAACTACATTTGACAGACTCTCGCCCGAACGTCAGCGCTGGCTACTTCGCACGGGCAGTCGCTATATTTGGAAGCACCCCGACGTCGTGGCATCTCGGCAACTGCTCTGTAAGAATATTCGCGACGTGTGCAATGGAGGTGCCTTTGTGGAATCGCGCATCAAAGACGCCGTATTGCGCTATATCCGTGCCTTTAACCTGGTCGGTTTCACGGATCGCATGGCGCGCCTTTGAGCGGGCGATGTGTCCCTTCCCTCGAAACAGTAGGGGACAGCACATCCCGACATTTAATTCCACGTAAAGTCGAGAAAGACGGGCAGGTGGTCCGAAATGTGACGGGCGTCGCGCAGGGATGGAAACGTGGACGTGAAGTCGATGACACCCGCCCGCCGCGCACGGAGCGGCCCTGCTTCGTAGAAGATGTTGTCGTATTCGTTGGCAAGGTGCCTGCCATCTTTAATACGCATTTTGAGGCTGGTACGTTGATCGGTGATGGCAGGTACGAAACCCTCCACCTTCAGCATATCAAAGGCTGTGTTTTTCTGCGAGAGATTGAAGTCGCCCATAATGAGCAGATTGTCGTCGGGGTACCGCTGTTGAAGTCGACTAAGAAGGCGGATTTCCACCGCGGGTTTCCTTGAGGTCGGCACTGCATGGAAGTTGGCAAGCAGCACATGCCCGTTGCCTCGAGAGACTCTGAAGCGAGCCAGAAAAGGTTCGCGGTCAACCGCCTTGGCAAGCGAGGGTGCTAACCATGGACGTCCGAAAAGCCTTAACCGTGAAGGTTTCCAAAGGTAGGCGTATCGTTCTGATCCCGGGCCGGTTGTGGGGTCACTTACGCGGTAATCCCACTTCGCCCCGGTACGGCCAAGCGCATCGGCAAGGCGGCCGACGGCCTGTGCACCCGCCGGCCCCGTCGATACCTCTTGCACAGCGACGACATCGAAATCAAGGACTTTCGAGGCGATGAAGGCAATCTCGGTGTCGTCTTTTGAGCGACCAAAATTGAACAGATTCCATGTCACGAGATCGAGTTGCGAGACCGCATCCTGGGCTTCGACCATCGATTTGACATTGGCTCGCGGTTTGGTCAGAAAATAGTATCCCGCAGCAACGGCGACGAAGAGAACTAACGCACTGAAAAAAGTACGGAGCGGATTGCTACGTTGAATAGAGGCCATGAGTCTACTTCAGGCACGCGTGGGATGTGATCCGCAAAGGTACGAAGTGCTGTGATTATGCGCAGCCCGATGCGGAGGAAGGACTACCCATCTTTACAATCAAGACGGGGGCCCATCATCATCAAATAGTCCGGCCGTCAACCCTGGACTACTTTGAAACAATCACCCATACGGCATGGACCAGACCAGGCACATAACCGAAGAGTGTTAGGAGGATATTAAGCCAGAAATGAAAGCCAATACCCACCTGTAAAAAGACGCCGACCGGCGGGAGAATGATGGAAACAAGAACACGTATGACATCCATGATTTCGAATCGCTTATAAAACGGAATATGCGGACCTGAACTCGATACGCTGGAATGAGAAGGAGGATGCGCTATGATCTCAAGGTTACAAGGTTAGGGCTGCATGAGGCCCAAGCCAGCTGAGTGTGTAAGCGCGTCTTAATACCCCTTGCTATGCGGATATTCATCCACGATACTTTCTTCTTGACCTCGATCGGCTCCCCTACGACCGAGGTATATAAGCGCGACAAATATCTAATGCACAACAGCCGGAAGCCGACATATCTCCTTCGATGTGACCCTGCGCTGACTGAGCGCGGCTATAGCTACCAGACCAACACTGAACTTAACTCAGGAGTATAAACATAGAAATGACTTTTACGCATAATGCCCAAATCGCCCGCCCACTTGATCGCGTTTTTGAGCTTGTAAACGACGATCAGCAGGTAAAACGTTGGATCTCGGGGTTGGAGGCGACGCTCTATCCGCACAGTTTCGACCCGGCCTGTCCCGTGGGAACGCCCTTTATCCTCCGCGTCCGCGAAGGTCGCCGCCTGAAAGACTATGACGGCGTAATTACCAGTTACGAACCCCCTCGGCGTCTCGGCCTTCGCTTCGGCGATTCACGATTTGCCATGCAGGTCGATTATAACCTTCGCCCGAATGAATGCGGAACCGAAGTGGACTACAGCGCGCGGTTTTATTTCACCGCGTGGCTCTCTCGTCTGATCTCTCGCGTGTTCGCCGGGTTCACTCGGCGCGGCATGTACCGGCACATCAATAACCTCAAGGCGCTTGCAGAATCGGAACCCTTGCCGAGCATGAAAGCAGCATAATGATTCATCGTTAGCGTATCCGAACGAGCTTCCGGACAAAAGCCATTCCCTCGCCGCCTACCATGATTAGATAAACACCGTCCGGTAGGCCGGTCCCGTCGATGGTGAAGTGCTGTTCCGTACTACCCGGAATAGTCCCCTTATTCAGCCGAAGCCATTCGCGGCCGAGCATATCGAAGATACGAACCATAACTGGCATCGAACGCGGCAAGATCAAGGTGAACGTGGTGGTAGATTGAAAAGGGTTGGGCCACGGGGAAGAAAGATGGGGGCGAACGGGTACAGATGGCGTTTCGTTTATGGCAGTCGGCGTGATCACATCCAATGCCAGGGCCGTTGGAAACTGAAGCCCGATGCCCACCACGGATGCGATGTCGGTACCGTCGTCGAGATTCGCGCTTCGGATGGAACCGTTGTCAGATGTATTTCGATTGTCAGACCAGTAGACCCTCCCGTGCGCCTCATCGAGGGCAAGCCCCCAGGGTTCGATCATGGCGTTCTCGGGGATGAGAGTTTCAACGAAGAAACTATTGAGTTCGATGCGCAGGATACGCCCGCGTCCTGCCGTCCCCACGTCGGCCACATAGAGCCACTCGGCAGCGGCATCGATCATCAGATCGGTCGGGAATACAAGGTCGCTTTCGACCAAGTTCTCTATGGCACCACCATCGAGGTTTGCACGTCGGATGGCAACGGAGACAAACCCGGCACCCTCTTCCGTGCTCACCCAGTATAGCTTGCCGCCGGTCGCATCGATGACGATCTGGCTGGGCCGGTCGGGGAAGAAGCGCATTACTTCTTCGACAGAACTGCCGTCGAGATGCGAACGAAAGATCGCTGCGCCGTCTGTCCAATACATGCGCTGACGGACCGCGTCGAGTGCCAGGTCCGCCGGTTCATCTACACCGCCGGGCAGAAGATCTTCGATTGCTGTGCCGTCGAGATTGGCTCGCTGAATTTTGTTCGAGCCAGCATCGATCCAGTACATCTTTCCGGCTTTTGGGTCGAGGGTGAACGCGGCGGGCTCTTGCGTACTGCCGGGGAAAGTGACGAGGTCCTCCACATTGGCCCCATCAATTTTTGCGCGCTGTATCTTATCGGTGCCCGTATCGGTCCAGTACAGATGTGGTGTCTGGCTCCATGCCCGGCAAGCCATTGCCGTCATCCCCATCAATACAACAAGTCTAATCGTATGCATGGTCTGATGGCTCCTTGGGTAATCCTTTCGGACGTATTCAACCGTTGGGAGAATGATCGATTCCAGGACAAATCGGGGCATGATTCCGTAGCGCGTGGCGGAGGGCTGCCTCCAAAGCGGGACACATCGGAGATCCTATGTTAAAAAGATCGTATGTTTGTCGAGAGGGCCCGATGCCGTCACCGGCGCACCAGGGTCAATATCCGACAATCCCCCCATTAGCTCAACCCGACTATGCCTAAATCTGCCCGCCCCGTTCGTGTCGCCGCGTGGAGCACCCTCGCGGACCGAAGCCCAGCCTATGCCCTCGTCGCCAATGTAGATCTCGTCGTGGTGCGCTATGACAAAAACGTCTCGGTCTTCTATGGTCGGTGCCTTCACCGGGGCGCCCTCCTTTCCGACGGCCATGTCGATGGGCATAACCTGATCTGTGGCGTCCACAACTGGGATTATCGGGTGGACACCGGCGTGAGTGAGTACAACAATGCCGAAGCCCTCCACAAATTTGCAGCCTGGGTGGAGGCCGATGCCGTGTGGGTGGATGAGGCGGAAGTGGAAGCCTGGCACGAGGCGCATCCACAGGCCTATGCGCGCGATCAATATCTGGGTTTGTACGATGACCTTCACGGCGGGCCCGCGGAACCGCACAATGCCTATATCCGTGATCTGGCGAGGAATGGCCTCAAGAACGTCGGGCACCACGGACGCGTCTCGGCCATGGGTGTACCCCTGACGGAATTGCCGCGCTGGGACGATATCCAGATCTTGACGGGGCAACTCGCCCGTCGCCCGCTCCTCGACGATGCGCCCGTCGGTACCGAGCTCATCGTCGGGCCCAACGCCCGGAAGCCGCTGCGCCTGGCCATACCGCTTTTCGTCAGCGACATGAGCTTTGGGGCCCTCAGCCAGGAGGCCAAAGTCGCGCTGGCCATGGGCGCCGAAATGGCCGGTACCGGCATCTGTTCGGGTGAAGGCGGAATGCTCCCCGAAGAACAAGAGGCCAACAGCCGCTATTTCTACGAACTGGCTTCGGCCCGCTTCGGGTGGAGCCTCGACAAGGTGAGACGGGTGCAGGCGTTTCATTTCAAGGCGGGGCAAGGGGCGAAGACCGGCACCGGCGGCCATCTGCCGGGAAGCAAGGTATCCGAGAAGATTGCCGCCGTGCGGGGCCTCGAAGCCGGGCAACCCGCCATCAGTCCGGCCGTTTTCGCCGACCTCGTGACGCCCGAAGACTATCGGGAGGTGGCCGAACAGGTCCGGGAGGTCACCGGCGGCATACCCGTCGGTTTTAAGCTGTCGGCGCAACACATCGAGGCGGACCTCGACTTCGCCCTCGAAGCCACTGCCGACTACGTCATCCTCGATGGGCGGGGCGGGGCCACCGGGGCCGCGCCGGAGATCTTCAAGAATAACATCTCCATCCCGACGCTTGCGGCTCTCGCCCGGGCGCGCCGGCATCTCGACCAGAGTGACCGTCGCGACGTGACGCTCATCACTACGGGCGGACTGCGTACCGAGTCGGATTTCGTCAAGGCACTGGCCCTTGGCGCAGACGGCATCGCGGTCTCGAACGCGGCCATTCAGGCCATCGGCTGTCTCGGAATGCGGGCCTGCCATACGAACAATTGCCCCGTGGGTGTGGCCACACAGAAAGAGGACCTCCGTGCCCGGCTCGATGTGCGGCTTTCGGCGCGTCAGTTGAAGAATTATTTCGAGGCGACCGTCGAGCTCATGCAGGTGCTGGCACGCGCTTGCGGCCATGATCATCTGAAGGGATTCCGACCCGATGATCTGACCACGTGGAAACGCGACATCGCCTACCTCACCGGCATCCGGTATGCGGGCGTGGTACCGTTGTGATTTTGGCTGGCGGCTGTTGGGAATGGCGGCATCGCAATAACACGTAGTTATCCCGAGTCATGCGAGGAATCTATGCCTGAGGGTATAATAACGGACCAACGCTCCGGTATAACGAAGCTCGGCGGAGGAGAGGGTGAGGGTGATATTGTCTCCCTATTGGCGTGTACGCGGTATGATGATGGCTGAGGGCCGGCGGGCTTAACTGCAAAAAAGGTACGCGGGTCGAATGTGTCGTCTCGATGACCCCAATCGACGGTGTTGGACCCGTCTCCGCGCCTGGAGGACGAATGGTGGGTGTCCGGGCCCTTGATTTCAAGTTAGCCCCCGGATGTCCGGTCGAAAAAAGAGCTTATATTAAACCCAATCGGATGGGACGACATGGGCTAAGGGCTGATCATGAACAAGACCAACATAGTAGGAATGCCGGTGCCCGCGTGGAGGCGGGCGGTGATCAAGGTGGGAAGTGCACTGGTGGCGCCGGACGGGCATGGATGTAGTACGCAACATGTGCTCCCTATCGCACGGTTCATCATCGAGAGCCGGCGCCGCGGGAAGGAGATCATCCTCGTCTCGTCCGGGGCGGTGGCGGCCGGATGGGCGGTGGTTTACGGCCGAACGGAAGCCACGCCACGTACGATCCCCGAGAAACAGGCGCTGGCGGCCGTCGGGCAATCATTGCTCATGGCAAGCTGGAGCCGGTTTTTCGATTTCCCATGCGCCCAGTTGCTCTTGACGTACGACGACCTGGCCGACCGCAGACGATTTGTCAACGCCCGGAATACGCTGGAGGCCATTTTTCGTCGGGACGTTCTTCCCATCGTCAACGAGAATGACACGGTGGCGGTGGAGGAACTGAAAGTGGGCGATAACGATAACCTCGCAGCGCATGTGGCCGTCCTCGCCGGTGCCGATGCCCTTATCATTTGCAGTGACGTCGACGGTCTCTTCGACGCGGACCCGCGCCAGAATCCGGGGGCCCACCATATCGCATCGGTCCCGAAGATCGACGCCGGAATTTATGCGCTGGCGGGCGATACGGTCAGCCCGATGGCCACCGGCGGGATGCGCACGAAGATCGAGGCTGCCGAAAAAGCCACGGACCGCGGTATCCATACGATGCTCATCAATGGAACAAAGGGTGCGTATTTCGATCATTTGCTCAACGATACCCTCTTCGGCACCCTGTTCGATCGGCAGGAGCATCCGCTGGCAGCCCGGAAGCACTGGCTCCGTCATAACCTCGCCGGTGCGGGGCGCATCGAAGTGGATGCGGGCGCGGCGCGGGCGGTTGCCGAGCAAGGCGCATCGTTGCTTCCGTCCGGCATCGTGACGGTGGAAGGACCCTTTGCCGCCGGTGATGCGGTGTTCGTGACGACGCGCGAGAACGGCCACGCCGCCACTATCGCCAAGGGCATTACGCAGTACGGCGATCAGGAATTGAGAAAGATTCGGGGAAGCCAGAGCCGGGACATCGAACAGATCCTCGGTTATGTTTATACGGACGTTGTCATTCACCGGGATGACCTCGTCTTGCTTGACAAGTGAAATGGGGCGTATGCGATACGATTGCATGGGTGGGTGAGAAAGCCCACCATCAGAAGCCGGAGACTATCATGATCCAGACCGTAACGGAACTCGAAGCACAGGTACAGGCATGCCGGGCAGCGGCGCGACCCGTGGCCAATCTTTCCACGGCGGCGAAGAACCGGGCACTGCACGCCCTGGCCGACCAACTGATCGACGCGGAGGCCTCCATTTTGGCGGCCAACGCCGTCGATGTGGCGGCGGCGAAGGAGCATGGCCTTTCGGCGGCCATGGTCGACCGGCTCGTCCTCACGCCGGAGCGCCTCGCCGGTATGGCGGACGCCCTGCGCGAGGTGGCGGCCCTCGATGATCCCGTGGGGCAGATCGGCGCTTCATGGCGGCGCCCCAACGGCATCGAGGTCGGACAGATGCAGGTGCCGCTCGGCGTGATCGCAATGATCTATGAGTCGCGGCCCAACGTGACGTCGGATGCAGCGGGATTGTGCCTCAAAGCGGGCAATGCCGTGGTGCTTCGGGGTGGGTCGGAGGCGTTTCACTCGAATCAGGCTATTGCCGCAGCGCTTCATACCGCGCTCGTACTCGAAGGCATTTCGCCGGCAGCCATCAGTCTCTTGTCCACCACCGACCGCGCCGCCATCACGGAACTGCTGACCTTCAATCAGTACATCGACCTCGTGATCCCGCGCGGCGGCGAAGGGCTGATCCGATACGTCGATGAGCACAGCCGCATCCCCGTCATCAAGCATTACAAGGGCGTCTGCCATCTCTTCGTGGACGAGGGTGCAGACTTCGACATCGCGCTCCGCCTGATCCTGGATGGCAAGACCTCGCGCCCCGGCGTGTGCAATGCGCTGGAGACCCTGCTCGTCCACGAGGCCGTCGCTGCCGATTTTCTGCCGAAGGCGGGCGAAGTGTTGCGCAGGCACGGCGTCGAAATACGGGCATGCGCACGGACACGGGCACTCCTCCCCGATGCTTTGGAAGCCACCGAGGAGGATTACTTCGCCGAATATCTGGCGCTCGTGATCGCGGTGCGCGTGGTCGATGACCTCGATGCGGCGCTCGACCACATCGCCCGATACGGCTCGAACCACACCGAGGTCATCGTGACCGAAAGCCTCGGGCGTGCCCGGCGATTCACCCGCGAGGTGGATGCCTCGGTGGTGCTCGTCAATGCCTCATCCCGCTTCTCCGATGGTGGACAACTCGGCCTCGGCGCGGAAATCGGCATCTCGACGACGAAACTCCATGCCTATGGCCCGATGGGGCTGGAGGCACTCACGACGCGCAAGTTCGTCGTTATGGGTGAGGGGCAGACCCGCCACGACGTGGACGTGTGAGGCGCCACGGCGGGTCGGCGTCCGGCGCAGTCATCCTTGCGCATTCTTTGCGGTCAATCAGAAATCTCACTGACGAGGCCCGGCAATTCGTGACCGGTGAGATCTCTCCCTTCGGTCGAGATGACGTGGGGTGTGGTTGGTCGAAATGAAGCATGGATCGAATAATCCAATTATTAACTCCGTCATCTCGAGCGGAGCGAAGCGAAGTCGAGAGATCTCACCGGTGAGGCCGAACTATGTCTGATTCATGAGACTTCACCGACGAGGCCCGGCCATTCCTGATCGGGGAGATCTCTCCTCACTATGTTCGTCGAGATGACGCGATGGTGGTTGGTCGAAACGAAGCATGGATCAAATAATCCAATATTTCTCCGTCATCTCGAGCGGAGCGAAGCGGAGTCGAGAGATCTCACCGGTGAGGCCAAACTATGCCTGATTGATGAGATTTCATCGACGAGGCCCGGTCATTCCTGATCGGGGAGATCTCTCGTCACAATGTTCGTCGAGATGACGCGATGGTGGTTGGTCGAAATGAAGCATGGATCGAATAATCCAATATTTCTCCGTCATCTCGAGCGGAGCGAAGCGAAGTCGAGAGATCTCACCGGTGAGGCCAAACTATGCCTGATTGATGAGATTTCACCGGCGAGAACCGACCATTCGTGACCGGTGATTCGTCATCGGAAGAACCGGTAATTCTTAAACACGTAGTTCTGTTTTCACCCCAACCGTCAAGATGACGTGGGGGTGGAAACACCAGCCACGAACTTTCAGCCAACAGCCAGAAGCCAACAGCCCTCATCCCCCGTAATAAAACCGCTCGTGCACGATCCGGCCGTTTTTCCACCGCTGTACGCTGACCTGATCGTGCGTGACGGAGCCCCAGTCCTTGTGCGTATAGTCTAAGAACCACTCGACCATCGCGACGCCGTCCTCCTCGTTGACCGCAACCGCTTTCACCCGGGCGCCGCGAAACTCGGTCAGGCCGTTCACGAAGGCCTCTTCGAATCCGCGACAGACCTCCTTCCCGACCCGCTCTTCGCCTTCGTTTTCCTGCATCACCACATCATCGGCATAATACTTTTCGAATCCGTCGAGCACCTTGCCCAGCAGAATCATGTCATTCAATGCTTGCACATCGGAACGTAGACTCATGGAGTTCACCTCTCTCTGTTTTAGTTTGAAATCGAATCCCGGGCTTTCGTTGTGATTGGTCCGGGAAAATAGCATGGTATCGATGGGAGATTCGACGCCTGGTCTCTTTAATATGTTGTAACAACTAATGTTCCGACACTATTTCGATTCTATTTTGATTTATCGCGGGTAAAGCCGTTTCATGTGGGCGCTTCATCGTTTCGGAACGTATCTCTCGCCCAATCCATCGAGCCACCATGCGCCTTATCTGCTTCTTGTTGTTTCTTTCTCCGATCACGATTCTCCGTGCACAGCCGGCGCGCGATGCCGAATTGCAGTCCCGCCTCGAACGTCTCGTAGCCGGATTTGAAGGCGACGTGGGGCTCTACGTGCGCCATCTCCCCTCGGGTCGCACGGCCTTCATCCATGCCGACACGCTCTTTCCCACGGCGAGCATGATCAAGGTGCCCATCCTCCTCAACCTCTTCGACCGCATCGAAAAGGACAGCCTCCGGTACCATCAGACACTTGTCTATCGCGATTCGCTGCTTTATGAAGGCGAGGACATCCTCGGATCTTTCAAAGACGGCGAGGAAATCGATCTGAGCAAGGTGGTGATGCTCATGATCACGACGAGCGACAACACGGCGGCACTCTGGCTACAGCACCTCGGCGGCACGGGTACGGCCATCAACGCATGGCTGTCGGCACACGGCTTTGCGGGCACACGCATGAACTCGCGCACGCCCGCACGCCGGGCCGACTGGGAGCGGTACGGATGGGGCCAGACGACGCCCCGCGAGATGGCCGAACTGCTTGTCATGATCCGCGAGGGCCGCGCGGTGAGCCCGGCCGCGAGTGAGGAAATGTACCGGACCCTGACGCGTATCTATTGGAACGATGAGGCGCTCTCACAAATCCCGCCCACGGTGCAGGCGGCCTCCAAGCAGGGGGCGGTCGACGCGTCGCGCTCGGAAGTCGTCCTCGTCAATGCGCCCCACGGCGACTATGTGTTCTGCGTTATTACCAACCATCAGGCGGACACGGACTGGGGCCACGACAACGCCGGCTTCGTGCTCCTCCGCGACCTATCGCGGCTGTTGTGGCACTACTTCGAGCCCGCGTCCACGTGGCGTCCGGCTCAGGGCGCCGACAAGTTCTGGTGATCCCCCGCAGCCCCATTGAGCAGTTCGACGACGTTTTCGACCGGACGCCCGATGACGGCTCGGTCGCCCGAGACGACGATGGGGCGCTCGATGAGGATCGGGTTCTCGGCAAGAATACCGAGCCATTCGTCGCGGCTCCTGTCGTCGTCGAGGTGGAGGCCGAGCTCCCGGAAGCGCGCCTCACCGGTGCGGATGAGTTTTTGGGGCGGCAGGCCGAGTTTCCGGCATAGCACATCCAGTTCTTCGGTGGATGGCGGGGCGGTCAGGTATTCGATGACCTCGGCGTCGACACCGCTTTCGCTCAGCAAAGCGAGAGCAGCCCGGCTTTTACTGCACCGGGGGTTGTGATAAATCGTTGCCATTCGAAGAGGATTCGTTGATCTCAGACGCCAGAAGGCTTCATTCGTCCGCCGGGGGCGGGGGTGCCGGGACGGAGGCGTGATCGAGGAGATAGACCCACTTCCCGTCGCGCTCGGCCTTGACGTCGGTATACCGACCGGTCATTTCCTGCGTGGTCCCGTCGGCGGCGGGCATCGTGAGGCGCCACAGACCCCATCCAATGACGACATCACCGGCCGGCATCTGGTGCGACTCGGTGAGTTCGAGATGGGCGCCGGCCATGCCTTCGAACGCGGCTGCATTGGCGGCTCGAATGGCATCATGGCCGCGTACCTCCATCTGGTCCGGCAAGAACGAGACGACATCGGGACTATTCCAGTACAGCGCTGCCAGCGCGTCGGCGTCCCCCTGGTTGTATGCCGCGACGAAGGATTCGTCGAGTGCGGAAGCCGAAGCGAGCATCGCGGCCGTGTCGGGTGGTTGTGGCGCCGTCGTACATCCGATGAAGAGGATCGGGACAACGAGGAGGGTGAATAATTTGACGGAGGGTTTCATGGTCATGTCTCCATGGAAAGGGGGGATCGGCAGCGAATGGTGGTTCTTCCTATTCGACAGGCATATTAACCAGTATCTCCAAAGAAGACAAATGCGTGGAGAAAAAGGTACCGGCCGTATCAAAGACTAACCGAAGGTCTCAGCGAACCGTCTGCGTTGTTCGAGGTCCCCCATCATGACCAATTCCATGCCCGAATGCAACACGTCGGTCGGTGAGAGCCGGGTGTTTACGGTGCCATTCTCCCGCACGGCAATGACACTCAGTCCCGTCTGTGCGCCGATGCCGCTCTGTGCCAGCGTCTTGTCGGAAAGCGACTTCGGGAGCGGGACGGTGAACAGATCGACACGTTCCCCGAGGACGATCAATTTGCGGTCTTTGATGATCGAGAAAACGGCGTCGATGCCGAGGGAGTGCGAGCTGAGGACGAAGTTCGCCCCGGCGCGATAGAGGGCTTCAATGTTCCGGTTGCGTGTGACGCGGCTGACGATGCGGACCTCCGGATTCAAGTGCCGGCAATATGAGGCCAGGAAGATATTCATCGCGTCGTCATTGGTGCTCAGGAGCACCGAGGGGGCTTCCAAAATCCCGGCGCTACGAAGGAGTTCATAGTCGGAAGCGTCGCCGTGAAAGATGGCCTCGCATTGGTCGCTGAAGCGTGCGCAGAGATCCCGGTCCCGTTCGACGAGATGGACCGGTAGCCCTTTGCGATGCAGGGCCCGGATGGCGGCCCCACCCACGTTACCCCCCCCGATGACCACGACTGGATTCGGATTTAGATCGTAGATGACGAACAGGTCGTTGAAGTCGTCGATCTGCGACTCGGTACCGATGACGACGACGACGCTCTCATCGGTGAGCGGGTGGTCCGGAAAGGCCGGATACAATCTTCCGCGCTCCCAGACGCCGATGATGCTGATGCCCGCGTGTTCGCGGAGCCGTGTGCCTCGGATGCTTTTTCCCGAGAGTGGGGTGTGGAGTATCGGCAACTCGGCAAGGAGAAGGTTCTCGAAACGACCGACCGGGTGCAGTTGTGCGTGAGACGCGCTGACGCGATTGGCGAGTTGTTCGCCGAGTTGGCGTTTCAGCGGAAGCACGTGGGTGGCGCCGCTGAGGGCCAGCACGTCCTCGGCGTGTTCGTCGCGCGAGATGGTGATGACCGGCACGTCGGGTGCCACCTCATGCACCGTCAGAGTGATGTTTGTATTGACTGCGTCGGAGAGGTTCGCCAGCACAAGGCGGGCCCGTGCCACATTCAGGTTTTCATAGGTCTCCTTCCGATCCACTTCACCGCGCACAACGGCGAGGCCGTTCACGTATAACTCCGACGCCCGCGTGGTGTCCGGTTCGATGATGAAATAGGGAATGGCCTCCTGTTTGAGGCGCCGGGTCAGGCCTGGTGCGATGGCATCGTGGGTACAAATAATGACGTGCCCGCTGGTGCCCTTCGGCACACGGGCGGGCGCACGCATGCGGAAGCGAGCCTCCAGCCAGGGCGCCAGCCGGATGAATACGAACGGCAGCACCACGAGCAAAAGCAAAATCCCCGAGAGGAGCACCACGATCGTGAATAATCGCCCGATGTCGGTCGTAAATGTGATGTCACCGAAGCCGAGGGTGCTCATCACCATGAGGGTCCAGTACAGTCCGGTCAGCCACGAGAAACTGCGTCCCTCCAGATGCATCATGAGAAAGAGGAAGAGCTGGGTATAGATGACCACCACAAGGATCACGACGGCCAGATACCTGAACATGAGGTGCGCATTGCGCCGCACCTGCCGATCGCTATAGAACGCGGAGAATCTGGATACGAAGAATTTCATCGGCAAGAGGGAAAGGCGTACGGTACAATCTATGACGGCCCGGCCGCATTCGGCAACTCTGCTTCGTAAAATCGAAGGGGCGTCAGCCAATGAACACCCGCCCCTGTCCACGAAACACCGTCCACGCGCCACGAACCACCGTCCACGCGCCACGAACCGCCGTCCACGCGCCCCCGGCCTCCAGCCCCCGGCCTTTCACAGCCGATCACGATTCGATTTTCGGACGGCGGGTTCATTACCTTACCCACGCCGGAATCCTCTCAGCCTGACATCACGACCCCATGCGCGTCGGCATCATCGGAAATTATGGATATGAGGCAGAGCGTGCCCGTGCACTGCGCGCGATGCCGAACGCCGTCTATTCGGGGAATCTCGACCTGTCGCCCGACGACCCCCCGGATACGATCCATGCCTTTTTGGACCAAACTGATGCAGTCATCGTCGCCGTGCCCACGTCGGCGCACCATGCTATTGCCGAAGCGGCCGCGAAACACGGTGTCCACGTCTTTCTGGAATGGGCACCGGCGACCTCTGTTCGGGAGTGCGAGGCATTGGTGCGGCTTTCGGAAGAAGCCGGCGTGGAGGTGGGTGTGAGTCGCCCGCTCCGGTTTCATCCCCTTCACGAGCACCTCGCGTCTGGATGGCACGCCTCTCTGATGGTGTTCAGTGGTCCCTTGAACGGGGCCGTATCCGAGCAGCTCGCCGACACGGTAGATCTCTGTACGGCCCTTTCGGGCAGCACGAGTGTTCAGCGTATCGAGGCCGAGGCCGTCCGCAGTGAAGGCGTGCGTCCGGCGGCACTCGCCTATTCCCTTCGGTTTCACAACGGGGCCTATGCCCAGGTCAGCTTCGGGCAGCGGCCGCCCGATACGCCGCCCCGGCTGTATTTGGCAGGCGGCGACACCCATCTGGAGGTCGAACTTCTTGGGGACGTCCTCACCAAAGCTTCTACTTCGCTCGAGAACGCCACCTCCGGTCTCGCGTTCGAAAGCGCCTCGGGAACGTCACTCATCGAACGAGAGACGTGCGGCTTTGTGGAAGCCCTCATCGAGGGACGGCCCCCGCCCGTCACCGTGCTCGACGGCCTCTCCACCATGCGCCTCGTCGAGCGGGTGATGGAACGTCTTCGATAGCCACGAGCTCAATGATGCCCGGCGTCCTTCGCATGGGGCAAAGTATCTTTATCCACGAATCATGTCCACTCGCCTCACAGATCAGCTTGCGCAGCAGCCCTACGCGTCCGTATTGCGACGGGTGGGTGAGGTGGCGCTGCATGAAGGCATCGAAGCCTATGCCGTCGGCGGGGTGGTGCGCGATGTTTTGCTCGGCCGCCCGACCACGGACATCGACTTTGTGACGGTGGGCCACGAGACGGGCATCGGGCTGGCGCAGGCTGTGGCAAAGGCCCTCGGCGGGCAGACCGCCCACGTCTATCCCAACTTCGGCACCGCCGCCATCCGGCTTCATCAACCCGACGAACTCGTCCTCGAATTTGTCGCCGCACGGAAGGAGAGTTATCGCGGCGATTCCCGCAACCCGGCGGTCGAAGACGGGACGCTTGACGACGACCGCCGCCGCCGCGACTTTACCGTCAATGCGATGGCCCTCCATCTCACGCCAGACCGCTTCGGCGAACTCATCGACCCCGGCCGGGTGGGGCAAGGCGATCTCGAACAGCGATTGCTCCGCACACCGCTCGATCCCCATCGAACGTTCGAGGACGACCCGCTCCGCATGATCCGGGCCGCACGTTTTGCGGCACAACTCGACTTCCGCATCGCGCCCGCGACGTTCGCGGCCATGCGAAGCCGGACCGAACGGGTGCGCATCCTGAGCCGCGAGCGCATCACAGACGAAGTGCAGAAAATCATGCGGTCGCCGCGCCCCTCAGCCGGGCTGCGGATTCTATTCGAGGCCGGCATCCTGCACTTCATTTTTCCCGAACTCACGGCCCTCAAAGGCGTCGAGACCATCGGCGGGCAGAGCCACAAGGACAACTTCGACCACACGCTTCAGGTGCTCGAAAACCTGCTTCGCCTTACCGAGGATCGCTCCGGCGAGGACACGCTGTGGCTTCGGTGGGCCGCGCTCCTTCACGACATCGCCAAGCCGCGTACGAAGCGCTTCACCCCCGGCGCCGGGTGGAGCTTCCACAGCCATGAAGAACGGGGCGCACGGATGATCCCGAAGCTCTTCAAAAAACTCCGTCTGCCGAATGACGACCGGATGCGGTACGTCCAGAAACTCGTCCGCCTTCACCACCGCCCCGTGGCCCTCGTCGACGACATCGTCACCGACTCGGCCGTGCGGCGGCTGCTCTTCGACGCCGGTGACCTCATCGACGATCTGATGACGCTCGTACGGGCCGACATCACGTCGAAGAATCCCCGGCGAGTGCGCCGCTACCTCCGCGCCTTCGATCAGGTGGAAGAGAAGCTTCGCGAGGTGGAGGAAAAGGATCAACTCCGCAATTTCCAGCCGCCCGTCGACGGCAACGAGATCATGGATACGCTCGGGCTCGGCCCTTCGAAGGCGGTCGGATTGCTCAAGGAGGCGGTCCGCGAAGCCATCCTCGAAGGTACGATTCCGAACGAGCACGACGCCGCTTTTGCCTATCTCATGCAGATCAAAGACGAGATTCTGGCACAGGCTTAAGGGGCGCCACCGGCTTCCCGGCGGGGCGGTGCCGTTCGCGACGGGGTAAAAAACAGGCACGACGCCCCCCGAAACCGTGTGTTTCGAAAGACGCTGCGCCGAAGTATGATCGCAGGGGGGTTAGCCTGCGGAATTCGAATCCAGCCGGCCCTGTGCGTCAACGCGGGCTGATGCGCGTGCCTGCGGCGCCCGGTCGGCCACCTGTGCGACTTCCCGATCCATCCGGAACTGCAGGACGAAACCGTGCAGCTTTTCGGTCAGGGTGTTCAGGCTTTCGGTGGAGTGCGCGATCTCCGCCAGCCCGCGTGCCGATTCCTCCGACACCGTCGAGATGGCCTCTACATTGCGCGAGATCTCCTCGCTCGTGGTCGACTGTTCCTCGTTGGCCGAAGCGATCTGGCTGACCATGTCGACGACGCCCTGCGTTTGCGTCACGATCTCTTCGAGCGACGTACCGGCCTGGTCCGCCAGCGAGATGCCTTCCGTAACTTCCTCGTTGCCGTGCCGCCTGGCCTCGACGGCCTGCTGGGTCTCCGTCTGAATCGCCCCGATCATATCGGCAATCTGTTTGGTGGCCTGCGTGGTGCGTTCGGCCAACTTGCGCACTTCGTCGGCGACCACGGCGAAGCCGCGCCCCTGATCACCGGCGCGGGCGGCCTCGATGGCCGCGTTGAGGGCCAGCAGGTTGGTCTGATCGGCAATGTCGTCGATGACGGAAAAGATCTCGCCGATCTCCGAGCTGGAGGCGCCCAGTCGCTCGACGGTGTGGGTCGAGGTGCTGAAGACTTCGACGAAAAAGAAGGAGGCGCCGGCGCCGAGGGTGAAATGCTGGTTGTACTTGAACTTAGTCGTCACATCCAGTTCCTGCCCGAGGGCCTGCCGCTGCCGGGTCCGGCCCGTCGCATCGGTCCATGAAGCCGAATGATCCAATGCGAAGTGGTGGAGGTCGAGGCCCAAGTTGACCGCCTTCGTGGCCTTCATGCTCAGCGTGAGGGCCATGTCCTGTAGCCCGTTGGCCGACCTCGTCTTCGGGAAGTAGTCCATGAAGCCATAGAACTTGTGGTTCGTGGCGAAGAGCGTGTTGAAGGTGCGTGCGGTACCGTCGCCGGGCGTTTTGTCCCCGGAGAGCCGGGTATGGAGCGCCCCGATACGCACGCCCCGGGGGAGGGTGTACCCGAAGGCGCCGCTGAGCGAGGACGCCTCGATGGAAGCCCGCGGCGTGGAGTCGCTCACATCGGTACGGCCACGCTGAACGGTGGCCTCCAACTCGTAATCGAAGGGCTTCAGTTTGCCGTGGAGGTACGTGCCGACGGTATAACGCGTCAGCTTCGACTTGCCGACATCCTCACCACGTGGCAGTTTCTCGGTGTTGTTGTCCAACAGGGCGAAGGCATCGACCTTGTGCGCGTCGGAGGCTTTGAACGTGCCATAGAGGCTGTGCAGGTTTTGGGAGGTGGACCGCGTGGGCCCCTCGACCAACTTTGCCGTGAAGAGATCGACTTTCACGCGACCGGTATGATAGGAGGCGACTCCGGCGTTGAAGGTTCGCCCAATGTTGCTCCACCTCACGCTGCCGCTCAGCCGCTGGTTGCCGTAGACCATTTCCTGCCGCCCGACCTTGAGCTTGAGAGGGATGTCGAAAAGGTTGTCCACCGCGAAGTACGCCTGGTGGAAATCGATGGATTGCGCGCTACCGTCGAGCGTGCCCCGTCCCTTCGCCGGGTCCTGCCTGCCCCACAGGCGGGAGTTCTGCACCTGAACCACGACGTCCATGTCGGTGTCGGGCTGAAACGACACGTTGACGCGGGTGCGAAGGAGGTGAAATTGCGGGGAGTCCGCAGCCGTCCGCTTGTCGTCGGCCTCGCTGCGCTGGCGAATCTGGCCGGTAACCGAAAACGTGGGTGCCACGGGTTGGGCGTCGTAGATGTATGCCGTCAGCCGTGCCGCCAGCCCATCCAACTTCGCGAGCACCGCCCCCAGGCTGTCGCGCCGGGATACTTCCGCGAGATGGCCCTGAAGTTGTTCGGTGAGCAACCGGAGCCGGGTGAGAGCTTCGCCGAACGATGGGTCTTCGGTGCGACCGGCCGTACCGGCGGGACGAGCATCGTAGGGTGCCTTTTCAACAACACGGACGGCCTCCGAGAGCGCCGGTGGGTCATGGTGGAGTGATGCGTAAAGCGGCTCCTCTGAGGAAGGAATCGATACCCTTGTGATGGACTGAGCCAAGGTGGCCGACTGCTGCGCGGATGCGCTGGATATCAGATAAAAAAACGAAAAACGCCAACAATAAGAGTTTTCGTACGGTGTGTTTCACAACCTCAAATCGAAACGGATGGATTGAACGTAGGTGCTCTCGGAATCGACCCAAACCTGATCAGGTTAAACCACACGAAAAATTCGACATTTCACCGATGTGCAACCGAAATGAAAATATTAGGTTGGGAATATTAAGATGGTATCAATGGGATGGATGGCTCGGACCGTATCCGACCACTGTGCTGTGAGAGCGGGCACGGCGCCTTGTGTAATCATTCGCGACTCACCGCGACGAACACACGGCGCTATCCCGTTTTTGGGAATCTGATGGGGCGCCCCACCACAATCCCCTCCGGTAAGACATTATGAGCGAAACGACGACGGCCCCTGCCACAACAAGTGTAGAGAATGCGCGTCGTTCCATCGTCGAGGAAGCACTGGCGGTAGGCGATATTCAAATCGACGGCCCGCACCCGTGGGACATTCAGGTGCACGATGATCGGTTTTATCAACGGGTGCTGTCCGAGGATGCGCTGGGGCTCGGTGAGTCGTATATGGAAGGATGGTGGGATGCCGAAGCGTTGGATGGGTTCTTTTTTCGTCTGCTCGGCATCGACCTCGGCAAACTCCGAATGTCCCGCCGGCAGAAGTGGACGCTGCTCAGGGATCGGTTTCTGAACCGGCAGAGCAAGGCCCGCGCCTATCTGAATGGTCAACACCACTACGACCGGGGAAACGACCTCTTCCGTGCGATGCTCGACCGGCGGATGACGTATACGTGCGGATACTGGAAGGACGCCACGACACTCGATGCGGCACAGGAGGCCAAACTCGACCTCGTCTGTCGAAAGCTTGGGCTGCGACCGGGGCAGAAGGTGCTCGATATCGGCTGTGGGTGGGGCAGCTTCGTGCGGTATGCCGCCGAAAACTACGGCGTCTCGGCCGTGGGCGTGACCGTGGCCCAAAAGCAGGCCGCTCTCGGGCGCGAGCGCTGTGCGGGCCTTCCGGTCGAGATCCGGCTGCAGGACTACCGCGACGTCACCGGGACCTTCGATCATGTGGTCTCCCTCGGCATGTTCGAGCACGTCGGCCCGAAAAATTACCGCGCCTTCTTCAAAACCGTCGACCGGTGCCTGAGCGACGACGGGCTCTTGCTCCTGCACACCATCGGCAACCGATATTCTGATCGCTCCACGGATTCTTTCACGGAAAAGTACATCTTCCCGAACAGCGTCGTCCCCTCTATCCGGCAGATCGGCGACGTGACGGAGCGGCTGTTCGTGATGGAGGACTGGCACAATATCGGCCCGGATTACGACCCCACGCTGATGGCGTGGCACGAAAACTTCGAGGCGGGCTGGCCCGATTTGCGCCGGCACTATGGAGATACGTTTTACCGTATGTGGCGCTATTTCCTGCTCTCCGGCGCCGGCTCTTTCCGGGTGCGAAAGATGCAGGTGTGGCAGATCGTTTTCTCGAAGCGCGGCCTCATTGGTGGGTACACGCCTGTCCGATGACACATCGACAGCCGGGTGCAGGCCGCCGGGGTCCGGCTCCGAATGCTTTGCCGCTCGTGAGGGCACCTTCACGGAGAAACCGGATCCGGGCCATACCGTAGACGAAGCCTATGATCACGAAGCATTGAGCCTCCATGGACGACAACAGGCCAGGACGCCGCCGATACAACGAAAAGGAAATCGGCGCACTGATTCAGCGTGCGACCGAACTGCACGACGGTACGATGGGGGCATCGGAACACAGCCTCTCGCTAAAAGAGATTGAGCACATCGCGACGGAACTGGGCCTGCCCCGGGAGCACGTGCAGACGGCGGCCCTCGAGTTTGAAAACGGCCGACCATCGGGAAAATCGTTTAGCTTCTGGGGCGGTCCCTTCGTCGTCGACGAGACGCGCAGGGTAGGCGGCACGATGACCGAGGAGCAGTGGGCGGATGTCGTGCTGGAACTCCGGCGGTCCACTGGACGCACGGGGAAAATCAGCGAACTCGGGCGCGCCCGGGAATGGATGCATTTCATTGGGGAAAGCGAAGACAGCGTCGTTTTTACGAAAACGCAGGTTACGCTGCGTCCCGGAAATGATCAGACGTCGATTCACGTCCGAAAGCGTTTCGGGGGCTTCGCGATGCTGTATGTTTTTCCTCTGTGCTTGGCCGTCTTTGTCACGGTTGTTCTGTCCACGGCGCAACCCGATCTGACGGGCTTTTTGTTCGCCGGGGGGAGTGTTGTCGGTGCGTTTGCCGCCGTGCGCGCCCTGATTTCCTCGTATGCCCGACGCCAGCGTACGCGACTGAAGACGCTGGCGGACCGGCTCTTGACCACGCTGTCATCCGGCGTAACCCCGGTCCATGAGCCGGCTTCGGAGCGCATCGACATCCCGGAGCCCGACGCGCCCGAAGGGGCTGCCACGGAGTCCCGGCGTGGCGTGCGCATCTGACGGGGAGGACTGCGCGTCGAGCCTGCAGCGGAATCCCCGTGAGCAACTCCAACTCAATGCCGGTTGATAGGTCGAAGCACTGCTCTATGCCGAATCGAACCCGTGCCGATGAAACCTATGCGCCGACTGTGTGGCTTTCTCTGCGGCATCGATACGACCCTCGAACGCGCGCCAGTAGCTTGCCATGCTTGACATGGGTGTTGGTTATTATGAAATTATGCGCCTACGTAAACCAGTATCATAATGAGCAAGAACAAAACCCGAAAAGAGCGATCACCTGATCACGGGAATAACACGCTGATGGAATTCTACCACGTATTGCATCAGTTCACTCATAAGTCCCCGTCAGAGCGAATGATGCTCATTGTAACCCACGGTCTAATTGAACTGATGGTAAACTTGCTCGCTGAGGCAAAGCTTAAGAATGGAGCGAAGATGGTTGCGGAACGTCAGAATTTTTCGCACGCAATAAAGCTATTGATTCTCAACGAGGCCGGCGTGATAAATGACGGATTATACGGGCACCTTGACTACTTCCGCGAATTGCGTAATAGCGCAGCACACAGTGTGTTCTTCCAATTAGCACAGTCTGATTTCGAAAGAATAGACCGCTTTCTCAGCGATTCCGGCCCAGTCATCAGCGAGTGGTCAGGGATGGTTAGATTCAACATGTTTTGTAGTCGTACAGTTGATTCGCTTTGGAACGCTCACACCGACGTATTCAGAAATACGTTGATATGACGGGAATAGCCAGCGCATTAACGCAGACCCAAAGACGGTCGGATTGGATTGATGGTGGTTGCTCCGCAGACCCGCTTCAGTTAGAATCGAGGAATAAGATCTCCAGCTTTCGGTCCGTTAAGCGCAGCCCGTTACGCCGCAGGCGAAAGCACGGTGCTTCCGCCAACGGCCACGTGAAACCAACCTGACATGCCAACACTGCATATTTTGCAGTCCGAGCAGTGCAGAAGCTCTGTGCGACCCCATCCCTATCGCACCACGACCATCGTATGATGCGTCGTGAAGGTGCCGGCTTCGAGGCGAACCACGTACAACCCGGCGGCCATCCCCGCCGCCGACCACTGCGCGATGTGCGCGCCGGCATCCACCGGCGCGTCCACGAGGACGGCCACGCGACGGCCGATGAGATCGAAGACCGACAGACGGGCATGGGTCGCTTCAGGCACGTCGAACGGGATCGTGGTCTCGGAGTGGAACGGGTTCGGATAGTTGGCATGAAGCGCCGCCTCCGTCAATTCCGTGATCGGCGGGCCGATGCGGAACGTGCTTTCGTGCGCGAACGGCCCACCGGCGATGGCCTGAAGCGGTTCCGTGGTCTCGAGGCGAACGGTCTGGTCATCGCTGTAACGGATAAGGGTAACGGGATCGCCCTCCACATCTTTGCCCGAAATAGCCAGATCGGGCGTGCCGTTTCGGTCGAAGTCGCTCCAGAATAGATGCCCGTCTTTGCGCACCGGGAGGATCAATCCGATACCCCTGAATTCAGATGCGCCTTCATTGGGGAAAAGACTGGTGAAATAAGAATCATTGACGGGTCCCGTCACGGCCAGATCGAGGTCGCCGTCGCGGTCATAGTCGGCCCAGGCCTGGTCCGCGATGAAACCGTTATTAACGAGCGGCAAAATCGGCCAAACGGTGAGATCGATGGGGATGACGTGGGGCGTGGTCGGCACATTGGAGGTGATGGTAAGGTCGTAAGCATAGTGGGCATTGATGACGACGAAGCGCGGAACGGCGGCGAGCACGAGTTCGGCGGAGGCCCGCGGCTGGATGCTGCCGGTGGTGGGCGTCACTGCCAACCATGCCGGCGGGGCGGACTGAATGGACCAGTTCAAGGCGCCGGCGCCCAGGTTTTCGATGTGCAAGGTGTCGAAGGGAATCGGAGCGATATCAGCCCCCCAAAAGGACGTGAGGGGCTGTTGTAATGTGCGATCGGAGGTGGTGGGATCTAGCTCCGCCACCGGGACAAAGTCCGACAAACCGACGAGTGTGACCGTTCGCGTCATGTCCTCCGTGGTGAGGGTCAGGGTGCCGGAATAGGTGCCCGGAGCCGCCGGGGCGAATTGGACCGCGATATCGACCGAGGTATCCGGTGGCACAACGACCGAAGGACGCACCGCCGCGAATGGGTCGCCGGATGTAGACCTGTCGACCGTACGGGGACTCGTCGCCCTGTTTTGAAGTGTGATTATCCGGGCCGCCGCCATCCCCGGTACGACCGTTTCGAAGTCGAGGCTGTCGGTTCTTGTGGCGAGCACGCTCGACGTGCCCTGTACACGGACCGTCTGCGACACGCCGCCCGCCGTGACGGTGAGGGCCCCCGAATAATCTCCGCCCCGGACCGGCTTGAAGTCGATGCGGAGGGTCGTAGTACCGCGCCCGATGTTAATCCGGTCGTCTTCGGGCACGAACTCGGGCGTGTCGGAGGAGAGCAGCACCTCGCGATTCCCGTCGATAAAATTGAGGAGCTCAAAGGTGACGGTGCCGGTGTGCCCGGGACCCACATCGCCGATGTCCAGCATGAACGGGCTCAGTTCCACCCCGTTGAAGGCGACACGGACGGCACGCTCCGCATTTAAGCGACCCCGCCTGTCGTGGACGTGCCGGCGAGCCCCGTCGGAAGATCTACGGTGGTCAGGAGGATGTCTTTGACTTCGAGCGCGGTCAAATCCGGGCGGACGGACCAGACGAGGGCCGCCACGCCCGTCGCGAAGGCGGTGGACATCGAAGTGCCGCTGCTTGTGGCATAGCCGCCGCCAAGGGCTGTGCTCAGGATGTCTTCGCCCGGCGCGGCGAGGTCCACGGATACGGGCCCGAAATTGGAGAGCGAAATCAGGCTGTCGGCCGTTCCGGAAGCCGTCACCGAGAGGATCGACGGGAGGTCGAAGTCGGCGGGGAAGAAGGGGCGCTCATCGCTGCTTTGGCCATTATTACCCGCTCCGGCGACGAACAGCATTCCGCCCCGTGCCGCAGCCGCAATGGCTTTTCGCATGGTATTGCCGCTGAAGGAGAGGCCGCCGTAGCTATTGTTCGTCAGCCGGACGCCGTGTTGTCGGGCATAGACGAGGGCGGCCGTGACCGAAAGCAACGTATTCGTGCGGAGCATCATGATCCGGGCCGAATAGGCGACGCCGGCCCCGCCGAGGCCGTTATTCCCCGCCGCCGCGATGATGCCGGAGACGTGGGTGCCGTGCCCCTTCTGATCCATCGGGTCGTTGTCGTTGTCCGCGAAATCCCACCCGATGAGGTCGTCCACGAAGGTCGCCGGGTCGCCGTCGAAGTCGTCGTCGTCGATGCCGTTGAGGTCGCCGGGGTCGAACTGCCATTGCCCGTCGATGAACTCGAGCGTATGGCCGTCGTGGTCGGCATCCTCGGCGAGGTTTTGCCAGACATTCGGCACGAGGTCCTCATGCCGCCAGTCGATGCCGGTATCGAGGACGCCCACGACGACGCCCTCCCCCGTGGTCGTCGCCCATGCCTCGGGCGCGTGGATCATTGAGAGGCCCCATTGTTCGGCGAGGCGAGCGTCGTCAGGGATTTGCGCGGAGACGGCCGGGACACATACGGCCAGCCCGAAAAGGAAAGAAAAAACAATACGCATGACGGATTATCGCTCGCAATAATGCGCAATACAAGTGCAAACATAATTCCCCGATCGGCCTCATGCCCGCCCCCGGCAAGCTCCCATTTCGGACGAATCGTTGCGTCCTCTGCGCCTTCTTTGCGCCCTCTGCGCCTAAATCACGGCTCCATCATGCACGAATGCACACCGCACTCGTGAATCAAACCACCCTCACCCATTGAGGAATAGGGAATGTGTGGATGGCCATCTCGACATGGCCGGTACGTGGAGGCACCGCTTGAACGCCGTCGGCGTGACATGTTTATAGCCGAACACCAAAGATTAAAGCGAACGCCCCAGGCGTGACGGTTTGCATATGGCTTGTGGCGGTTTCGAAGCACTTTCCTGTCCACCGAAACCAAAGCTGGCTACGAAGCGAAAACCTTGCTGGCAGCCGTTCATCCGCCATTAGCTATATGCGTTGTTGGGCACAGTATTTTTATTTACAAATTTTCAATTTCTCTGTTTTTATTGAGTCGCACTTCTGGTTATACTTAAATCCAAATTTATCAGACAAGTCACTATAAGTCGACACATAAAATTCAAGAAAATCATATTGTTCGTTCTTATTAGTAACTTCTCCTTTTTCATTTATTATACTTCCAATGCTTCCGGTTCTTCCCCAATGAAAAATTCCAAGTTGGTCTCTCGGTGGTTCGTTTGGATTTTTCTCTAACGTCCACTCTTCATTAAAGTCTCTTACATCCATTTTTGGAATTTCTGTTCGGTTTCCTTCGCTGTCTACGTAGAAGTAGCTGTGTTCAATAAATCCTGTTTTCAAGTCATCATCAATAATTAAAATTCCGTCATTGGGGATTTCGTAAATGATTCCTTCGTCAGTTTTCACAAGTTCTTTTCCGCAACCTTCCTTGAAAATGATATTCACTCGCCCTTGGTAGTTTTCTGGAATTAAAAAAGTTTCTGGTCCGACTGAATTTATCGCTCTCCATATTGGCCAAAAAGCTATAATTCCAATTATGAAAAGTCCGATTGGAATTAATCGTTGCTTCCAAGACTTTTTCAATGAAGCCAAAACCAAGATTAGTCCAATGATAAAAACTGGTAATCCGATTATTGCAAAAAAGGCAGCGAAAGTCAGTCCGAGTGCACCGATTGCAAGTAGAATTAGTCCGCTGTAATATAATATGTTACTTGTCTTATCGGTCATTTTCATATTGTGCCCAACATGCTTAAAGCCGAACACCAAAGAATAAAGCGAACGCCGTAGGCGTGACATGTTTATAGCGGAGCACCAAAGAATAAAGCGAACGCCGCAGGTGTGACATGTTCATAGCCGAGCACCATAGAATGAAGCGAACGCCGTCGGCGTGACATGCTTTTAGCCGAGCACCAAAGAATAAAGCGAAGGCCGTAGGCGTGACATATTTGTAGCCGATCACCCAATCGAAGCGAACGCCGTAGGCGTGACATATATCGCCACAAGCTTTCGGCCACTTCATTCGGCAAAAGCGGCGTCGAAGGCGAGCGTGGACGGGGTAAAATCGACGCGGCGGACGAAGGCACAGGCTTCGGCGGCGCCGTGCTCGCGGTCCATGCCGCTGTCTTCCCATTCCACCGAGAGCGGCCCGCCGTATCCGGCGCGATTGAGGGCCCGGATGATCTCCTCGAAGCAGATCAAACCGCGCCCGAGGGACCGGAAATCCCAGGCGCGACGGGCATCGCCGAAGTCGAGATGGCCGCCGAAGACGCCGGAAAGGCGTGGTGTGTCGGCCCACCACACGTCCTTCATGTGGACATGGTAAATCCGGTCGCCAAAGCGCTCGATGAAAGCCACATAGTCGACATTCTGATAGCCGAGATGGCTCGGGTCGTAATTGAAGCCGAAGGCCTCGCGGTGGTCGATGGCTTCGAGCGCCCGCTCGGCGGTGACGATGTCGAAGGCGATTTCAGTGGGATGCACTTCGAGCGCAAACCGTACACCCACCTCGTCGAATACGTCGAGGATGGGGTTCCACCGTGCGGCGAAGTCGGCATAACCGGCCTCGATGTCGGCGGGCGCGACGGGCGGGAAGCTGTAGAGGAGGTGCCAGATGCTGCTTCCGGTAAAGCCGTTGACGACCTTCACGCCGAGTCGGGCGGCGGCGCGAGCGGTGTCCTTCATCTCTTCGGCCGCACGCCGGCGAACGCCCTCGGGGTCGCCGCCGTCCCATACATGCGGCGGCACGATGGCCTCATGCCGTGCGTCGATTCGGTCGCAGACGGCCTGCCCGACGAGGTGGTTCGAGATGGCCCAGACCTTCAGGCCGTATTTCGCCAGCAGATCGTGGCGACCCCGGCAATAATCGGGCTCGGCGAGGGCGCGCTGTACGTCGAAGTGATCACCCCAGCAGGCGAGTTCGAGGCCGTCATAGCCCCAGGCTGCGGCTTTCTTCGCCAGCGTTTCCAGCGGAAGATCGGCCCACTGGCCGGTGAAAAGTGTGACGGGACGTCCCATTTTAAAATTTGGAATTTGAATCGGTAGAGTGTGGCGATGATGGAGTAATCAATATAATCCAGCGCGCCGAGTTCTGTAATTGTTCACCCGGTTAACCGGAATCGAAGAAATCAACACCTGATCGATCAAGTGGTAAACTCATACCGTGCATCTACCCACGCCCTCCGCCGGCCGCTTTCGAGGACCGTCTGAATGAAGTGCACGCCGGCGGCGCCTTCGGCGACCGTGGGGAAGTCGGTGTCGAAGGGGCCGGGTGCCACGCCGGCGATGCGTGCGGCGATGGTGCGTCCCGCATTCCGGTAAACGTTGGCGAACGCTTCGAGGAACGCCTCCGGGTGCCCGGCCGGGATGCGAGCGTTGTGCCTCGCCACGTCGGCGAGATAGTCATTGCCCCCGCGAAGGATCTGCTCGGGGCCGTCAGCCGGGCGGAACGATAGTTCGAACGGCCGCTCCTGATACCACCCGATCGAGCCCTCGGTGCCGTAAACTTGGATCTTCAGCCCGTTCTCTTCTCCGACGCAAATCTGCGAGGCGACGAGCACGCCCCGCGCTCCACCCGCATAGTGAATCAAGATATTCACGTCGTCGTCGATGGGCCGCCCTTCGACGAGGGATGAGACATCCGCACACAGCGATTCGAACTCCAGCCCGGTGATGTATCGCGCGAGGTGCTCGGCGTGCGAGCCGATGTCGCCGAGGGCGCCCGCGCCGGCGAGTTTCGGGTCGGTGCGCCAGGCGGCCTGCTTCTGCCCCTCGCGCTCGATGGGCTTCGCCAGCCATCCCTGTGGGTATTCGACGACGACCTTTCGGAGGGTCCCGAGTTGCCCCTCACGCACCATCGCCCGGGCCTGCTTCACCATCGGGTAGCCGGTGTAGTTGTGCGTCAGCGCAAAGACTACGTCGTGCGCCATCACCAGCCGGCAGAGTTCCTCCGCGTCGTCGAGCGTATTCGTCATCGGCTTGTCGCAGACGATGTGAAAGCCCGCCTCGATGAACGCTTTCGCCACGGGGAAGTGGACGTGATTGGGCGTCACGATGGAGACGAAGTCGATGCGCTCATCGGCGGATAGGGCAGCCTCAGCCGCAGCCATCTCGCGAAATGAGGCATAGACGCGGCGCTGGTCGAGGTGGAGTGCCGCACCCTGCGTACGCGATTTCTCGGCATCCGAGGAGAAGGCCCCGGCGACGAGTTCCGTCTCGCCGTCGAGGGCGGCGGCCATGCGGTGCACCGCGCCGATAAACGCGCCCGGCCCACCGCCGACCATTCCGTACCGCAATTTTCTTCCGAGGGGCATGGTGGGTTTAAAGTTGGAGGATTGGGGTTGAAGGTTGAGGGTAATTTGGTCACGGGTCCGTATTCCGGGATCAAGGAAGGGGCCAGGCATCCAATGGGCCGGTGCTTGTGCGTGTCATGCCCCCGTATACCGCGACGCTTCGCCCAGGGCTGAAGGAGTACAAGACGTCAAACATAGATCCTTCGCAAGCTCAGGATGACGCAATGGTGGAAAAAGACCAAAAGCCAACAGCCAGTAGCCAAAAGCCAACAGCCATTTCAAAACGTCAGATCGTTCAGATACGCATAGCTCACGCCGATGTCCGCGAGGGCGTCGGTCGGGTGGTCGTTTTCGACGAAATAGTATTGCAAACCGGCCTGCTCGGCGTGGGCGAAGATCTTCGCGAAGTCGATGTGACCCTGACCGACGTTGGTGATCTCCCCAGCATCGTCCATGTCTTTGACGTGGCACAGGTGGAAACGGCCCGGATGCCGCTTGAAATACACCAGCGGATCCTGTCCGCCTTTCGTGATCCAGTACAGGTCGAGTTCCATTGCCACGAGATCCGGATCAGTACTGCTGAGCAAGATATCGTACGGGAACTGTCCCTCGGTGGAGATGAACTCGAAGTCGTGGTTGTGGTAGGCCATGTGAATCCCGGCGGCTTTGCAGGCTTCCCCGGCACGATTAAGGAGCGCTGCATGCTGTTTGTACAAATTGAGCGATCCGCGCTGATCTTCCGGTAACCACGCCAGAACAATATATTTGTGACCGATAGTTACCGCTTGTTCAATAGCCGTTTTTAGCGCATCTCCACTCATTGCGGAAAGTGGAATGTGCGCAGACGGTGCAGTCAACCCGAGCCGCGCGACGAGGTCCTTGACATTGTTGGCACTGTGGTCAAAATAACCTGCAAACTCGACCTGATCGTACCCGGCGGCCGCGACCTGTTCGAGGGTACCTTCGAAATCTGCCGCCATCAGGTCGCGCACGGTATAAAGCTGAAGGCCGATGTGGTCGAGTTTCCGGGCAGCGGCCTTCGCAGGCTGATCGCCGGTGCACCCGAATGCCGCCATCGAGAGGCCGCCGAGTGTGGCGCCGGCCGATGTCTTGATAAAAATTCTTCGTTTCATGGCGTGCCTGAATGATTGGTGGGTCGGGATCAGATATTCCCGTTTTTCATCTCCGAAGCGGCATAATCGACGGCGCGGGCTGTGAGCGCCATATAGCTCAGCGACGGGTTCTGGCAGGCCGTCGATGTCATGCAGGCCCCGTCGGTGACGAACAGGTTGGGCACGTCGTGGGCCTGATTGTGGGCATTGAGGACCGACGTCTTCGGGTCGCGGCCCATGCGGGCGGTGCCCATCTCGTGGATGCCGAGGCCCGGCTCCGCACCGACGCCGCCTTCGGTGAAGTTGTCGTACGGTTCCACGTCCGTGCATCCGGCGGCTTCGAGCATCTCGGCTGCCGTGGCGGCCATGTCCTTTCGCATCGCCATCTCATTGTCGCTATACCCGCAGTCGATGCGGAGTAGCGGGATGCCCCAGGCGTCTTTCTTTCCCGGGTCGAGCTCGACAAAGTTCTCGTACTGCGGCAGCATCTCGCCAAAGGCCGTGAGGCCCATCCGCCACGGGCCGGGCTCGTGGAGGGCCTGCTTGAGGTCCGCGCCTAGCCCGGGCATACTGATGCCACGACCCCAGCTCTCTCGCCCCGCCCCGCCCTGAAAACCGTATCCGCGTACGAAATCCGCCATCTTCGTCTTTTTGTCAATATTCCGAAAACGCGGGATGTAGATGCCGTTTGGCCTCACACCGTGGTAATATTTGTCCTCGAAGCCGGGGACCGTACCGCGGGCGCCCACGCGGAAATGGTGGTCCATGAGATAGTGCCCGAGGGCGCCGCTCGAATTTGCGAGGCCGTTCGGGAAGCGGGGTGATTTCGAGTTGAGCAAAATACGCGTCGAGCCGAGCGTGGAGGCATTGAGAAAGACAAGGCGCCCGAAAAATTCGAGTACCTCCTTTGTATTGTAATCGACCACCCGGACGCCCGTCACCCGGTCTTTTTCTTCGTCATAGATGAGGCTGTGGACGAGGCTAAAGGGCCGCATCGTGAGGTTGCCGGTAGCCTCGGCGGCGGGCAATGTTGAGCTCAGGCTGCTGAAGTATGCACCGACCGAGCATCCACGGGAGCAGGGACCACAGTAATGACACGCCCCACGGCCGTTGTGCGGTTGCGTCAGGATGGCCGTTCGCCCGATGGTCATTGTCCGCTCGGGGAACGTCCGCTCGACGGCCTCCTTAACGTGCTTCTCGGCGCACGTCATCTCCATGGGCGGGAGAAAGTGACCGTCGGGGAGTTGAGACAAACCTTCGGCCTGCCCGCTCACGCCGATGAAGTCTTCCACATAATTATACCACGGGGCAATGTCCTTGTAACGGATGGGCCAGTCGACGCCGATCCCTTCCTTGAGGTTGGCTTCATAGTCGAGGTCGCTCCACCGATAGCTTTGCCGGCCCCACGTCAGCGAGCGTCCGCCGACCTGATTGCCCTGTACCCACGTGAACGGTTTGACCTGCACGTACGGGTGCTCCTTGTCATTGATGAAAAAATGGACGTTGTCTTCACGGACCGGGCCGCTTCGGCTCTGAATGGGATATTCGGCCTCAAATAGCTTGCGGTCGCCGCGCCCGTGAAATTTAAATTCCCAAGCCCCTTTATGCTCGGTGATGTAGTCCTTTCCGTGGGTGATAGGGCGTCCTCGTTCGAGCACGAGCGTTTTCAGTCCTTTCTCAGTGAGTTCCTTGGCGGCCCACCCGCCGGTAATGCCGGAGCCGATCACAATGGCGTCGTACTCCTTGCTCGTCTGAACAGCGATATGATCGTACATGGTTCATTCCTCAAAAAAATGGGACGCCGCCACACGGCATCGAACTCAAAAATCTAAGTTCCAAAATCAAAAATCGGCTCACGCCCAAGCGCGTCCGACATCAGCGAGGGGGGCACAGCCGTCGAAATAGACGGGGATGGCGAGCCATTGCAGTTCCTGTGTGGCGCCTATTTCCGAAGTATAATAACCGAGGAGCGTTAGCTGCTTCATAAGCCCGAAGAAGGGCAGGTCGTCGCTCCATCCATACTCATATGTGATGGCCGTCGACGCGCCGGCTTCGATGGCGGCCTGTGCTTCGGTGTCGAGGCGGGTCAGCATCGCCACCTGTTGATCGGCGGTGGCGCCGGTGAACGCCGCGCCGTATTTCGTTCGGCTCTCGGCATCGAGTTCGGTGAGTCCTTTGAGGAAGCGCGCCCGGTCGTCATCAGGCGCCCATTCGGTCAGAAGGAGGTCGATGAAGTCTTGGACGCCGGCGGTTCGTGCGCCGGGCGTGTCCGTCTCGGGAATGATGCGTTCTGCAATCTGCGCGACGAGTTCGTGTTGCCCGGGCGCGAGGGTGCGGGGCGTGTAACCGGCGGAGCCGCCTGTGCGGCACCCGGAAAGGATTCCTGCCACAGCGGGTGCGTACAAGGCGCCGCCAAACAGTACGCTGACGCGTTTCAGGGCTTCTCTACGATCCATGGGTCTTCACGATTTTGGTTGGGGGGCGGTTCGCCCGGTTAAAGTTTGCCGCGCTTCATCTCCGACACGGCAAAGTCGGCTGCGCGCGCGGTGAGCGCCATATAGGTAATTGAGGGGTTCTGACAGGCTGACGACGCCATGCACGCGCCATCGGTCACGAAAACGTTGGGGACGTCGTGGCACTGATTGTACGAATTCAGGACCGAAGTCTTTGGATCTCGGCCCATCCGGGCGGTGCCCATCTCATGGATACAGAGCCCCGGCGGCGACGCCCCGGCACCGGTCTGAATGTTTGTGGCACCCCCGGCTTCCAACATCTCCGCTGCATCGGTGGCGATCTGCTCGCGCATCTCGGTTTCGTTGTCACTCCATGAACAATGTATTTTCAAGGCCGGGATCCCGAAGGCGTCCGTTACGGCCGGGTCGAGGGCGACGTGGTTCTCATAGCGCGGCAGCATTTCGCCGAAGCCTTCGAACCACATCGTCCACGGGCCTGGAGTCCGCAGCGAGTTTTTGAACGATGCCCCGAAGCCGGACATCGACATACCGCGTCCCCACCCCGCACGGCTCGCGCCGCCCTGAAATCCATATCCCCGGAGAAAATCGGGGTGCTGTTTGCCGCCGGAAAGATTCCTGAACCGGGGGACGTAGATGCCGTTCGGGCGATTTCCGTGGTGATACCGATCGTCGGGTCCCGGAAATTCGGCCGACCCGCCGGCGCCGCAGGCATGATCCATCAAATAATGCCCCAGCGCCCCGCTGCTATTTGCGAGTCCGTCGGGGAAGCGGGTATTCTTCGAGTTGAGCAGAATCTGCGTCGATCCGAGCGTCGAGGCGCAGAGAAATATGAGTTTTCCAAAATACTCGACGGGTTTCAGCGATTCGGCGTCGATGACCCGGACGCCTCTAGCCCGGTCGTTCTCCGAATCATACACGATGCTGTGCACGACACTGTCGCATTTGATTGTCAGATTCCCGGTTGCCATGGCCGCGGGTAGGGTAGCGCTCAAACTGCTGAAATATGCCCCGGCGGAGCAACCACGTTCGCAAGGGCCGCAATAGTGACAGGCGCTCCGTCCGTTGTGGGGTTTGGTCAGAACGGCTACGCGGCCAATCGTTACGCGCCGGTCAGGGTGAGCCCTTTCCACGCCCGATTTAAACAATTCCTCGGCGCAATACATTGCCATCGGGGGGAGGAATTGGCCGTCGGGCAATTGGGGCAGACCTTCCGCCTGCCCGCTGATGCCAGCGAAACGCTCGACGTAATCGTACCACGGGGCGAGATCGGCATATCGGATGGGCCAATCGACGCCGTGGCCGTCTCGGGCGTTGGCTTCGAAATCGAGATTGCTCCACCGATAACACTGCCGGGCCCACGTCAGTGAGCGCCCGCCGAGGTGGTAACCCCGTATCCACGAGAAGGGTTTGTCCTCGTCGTGCGTATACGGATTTTGCCGATCATTGACGAAAAAATGTTTTGTCGCCTCGCCGAACGCATAACACTGACGTTGGACCTCGTACTCTTCATCGTATAGCTTTCGCTCGCCACTACCCCTGAACTTAAATTCCCACGGCGCCTTGTGTTCAGTAATATAATCCTTGCCGTGCTCCACATAGCGTCCGCGTTCGACGAGGAGTGTCTTCAGGCCTTTCTCCGTCAATTCCTTTGCCGCCCAGCCACCGGCGATGCCCGAGCCTACCACGATGGCATCATAGGGTTCTCGACGAGGAATAGCGACGTTTTTCATGGTGGGGTTGCCCGAGTGGCTTGGGGATTTAGTATAGGACGGGTTCGTCCGTCGCGACTTTGTCTTTGAACGTCAGAACAAAGAACACGAGTACGAGGGCCGCAAAGCCCGCGGGGTAATACCAGAAGTAATGCCACTGATCGAGGCTTAGCGTCGCGGCTCCACCAAGAAATGAATTATAGAGATTGCCCGCCACCTGTGCCCCAATGAGCATGCCGAGTCCGTACGTCACGAGCACCAGGAACCCTTGTGCTTGCCCGCGTATGGCAGGTGTGGACTTCTTATCCACATAAATTTGGCCTGTGACGAAGAAGAAGTCATAGCAGATGCCGTGGAGCAGAATGCCGGCAATGATCATCCAGAATATGCCGGACGGCGCGGCCATGGCAAAGAGCGCATAGCGGAGGATCCAGGCACCCATTCCCATGGCGAGCATCCATTTCACGCCAAGGCGTACGGAGAAAAACGGCATCAGCAGCATGAAGATCACTTCGGACATTTGTCCGAAAGTCTGCGTCCCGGCGATGTTCGTCACGCCGGCTGCTTCGAGAAAGAGTTGGGTGAAGTTGTAATAGGCCGCCAGTGGAATACAGATGAGAAGGGAGCTGATAATGAAGATGTAAAACGGCCGGCTGCCGAGTTGCTTAAACGCGTCGATGCCGGTGATACTTCGGAACGAGACTATTTCACCCGCAGCCGACGGTGGGGTGTGCGGCAGCGAAAAGCTGTATACGCCTAGGATTAGACTGGCGATGCCCGTGGCATACATCGGCAGGGCCGTCTGTTCGGGCAATTCACTCACGAACCGGCCGAGGACGAAACTGATGAATAACCCGGCCGCAATCCATCCAATGGTGCCAAAGACGCGAATGCGGGGAAATTGCTTCTCTTGATCCTCAATGTGATGGAAGGCCAGGGAATTCGAGAGGCCCAGCGTTGGCATATAGCACAGGTTATAAAGGAGGAGGAAAAGGATAAAGACTGTTGGCGAACTCGCCATTTGTGGGGTCAGAAGCATCACGACACCGCCAAGAAGATGCAGCACGCCGAGGACCTTTTCCGTGGAAAAATACCGGTCGGCGACGAGCCCCAGAAAAAATGGCGCGACGATGGCCGCGATGGGGTTGACCGTATAGGGCCAATGCGTAAGATGCTGCATCCCGTGATTGCTCATAAAGACGCCGATAGTGGTGTACCAGGCCCCCCAGATAAAAAACTGGAGGAACATCATCAGGCTGAGGCGGGAGGTGAGGGTACCACGCATAGGCATTAAGTCCGGATGGGAGGTCTTGACGAGGAGACTGTTCGGATATCCTGTCGGTTGGGCCTTCGGCCCCCTATGTAAAGGTTTTCATCCCCAAATGTCAAGGCATCATTGTATGAGGAACAGGCGACGTTCCACGGACGATAAAGGCGAGCGCCCGTGGAGCAAAGTGTATGCTGAATCTGAATCGAAGGCCACCTTGCGCTTCGACGAAACCGGGTGTATCCTGCCTCGTCCTCGAAAGTTGCCCGGCTGCCATGACCTTTCGACGTATTACCCTGCCCCGTACGGTGCTCGTGCTCGGGATGGTGTCGCTTTTTAACGACATCGCCAGCGAAATGATTACCCCCTTGTTGCCGCTTTTCTTGACGACTACGCTGGGGGCGGGGCCGGCGGCGGTCGGATTGATAGAGGGACTGGCGGAAGCGACGGCGAGCCTGCTCAAACTGGTCTCTGGTCGTATGGCCGACCGCCGCCGGAATCACAAAGCATTGGTCCTCGGTGGGTATGGCGTTTCGAACCTCGCGCGGCCGTTTATCGGGCTGGCCGGAGCCTGGGCGGGCGTCCTTGTGCTCCGGTTCTTTGACCGCATCGGAAAAGGCGTGCGCACTTCTCCTCGCGATGCTTTGATCTCGGGGGCCGTTGGCGCAAGTATCCGCGGCCGAGCCTTCGGCTTTCACCGGGCGATGGACCATGCGGGTGCCATGCTCGGGCCGCTTGCCGCTTTTGCGCTGCTTCAATATGGCGTGGGGCTGCGTGATGTATTTCTTCTCTCTGTCATTCCGGGCGTAGCCCTCATGGTCTTGCTTGGCCGGTTTCTACCTGGGGACCGCCCCGTGGTGGCTGCGCCGACGCCCCGGTTATCGTGGCGCTGCCTCGACCGCAGGCTGAGGGCGCTCGTGTTGGCTGCCGGGGGGCTGGCCTTCGCCACGGCGCCGGAGGCTTTTCTCGTGCTGTGGGTCCATCAGATGGGTGTGACGCTGCTGTGGATACCCTTACTATGGGCTGCGGCGCACGCCCTGCGGTCGGTGGTGGCCGGATTCGGCGGGGCGCTGTCCGACCGATGGGGAAGATTGCCGGTAGTCATCTTCGGCTGGGGCGGGCGCGTTGTCTTGCTTATCGCGCTGGCGCTGGTACCAGTGACCATGGCTGGAGCGTGGGGACTTTTTCTGGCGTACGCGGCCACCACTGCATCCACCGAAGGCGCGGAACGGGCCCTCATTGGGGATGCCGCCGAAGACGAACAACGGGGGGCGGCCTTCGGGGTCTATCACATGCTTTACGGACTTCTCGCCTTGCCCGGCGCCTTGTTCTTTGGCCTCCTCTGGGAGCACTTCGGCATGACCACGGCGTTCTTGTCGTCGGGTGCACTGACGGCCGTGGCGGCGATATTGCTGTTGAAATTGGACCGAAGGCGATAATCGAAGCACCGCCGTATCTTTGGCCGCCTTTACAGAAAGAATCATGACCTTTCCCTTCAATGAATCAAAGACTCCATGATCGCCTACGTCTCCGGCAAATTGATCGACAAAAAGCCGACGGAAGTCATTGTCGATGTGCAGGGGTTGGGATACCACCTCTACATCCCGACGTCCACCTATGAACTTCTTCCAGAAATCGGGTCGGCGACGAAGTTGTATTCTCACCACTATGTGCGGGAGGATGCGGCGCTTCTGTTTGGATTTGCCAGCGGTGCCGAACGAGCACTGTTCGAGGTCATGCTCGGCGTTTCGGGGATCGGGCCGAAGCTGGCACTCGCGGCGCTCTCGGCCATGTCCCCGGCCGATTTACGTGACAGTATCCTGGAGGGCGATGCGGGTCTACTCACGCGCATTCCGGGCGTCGGACGAAAGACTGCCGAGCGGCTCATTGTCGAATTGCGCGACCGCGTGGCACGCGTGGAGCTTGGAGGCGGCGGGTCGTTGCCCGGCCATGTCCCCGATGCACCGGCTGCGGCTCGCGGTGATGCCCTCTCGGCGCTCGAGACGCTCGGGCTCAGCCGCGCCGCGGCCGAGAAGGCCCTCCGTAAGGTCCTTCGCCAGCACCCCGGCCTCCAGTCCGCCGACGAACTTGTCCGCCTTGCTCTGCGGGAGCGATGAGTATGGTGTATTAGAAATTGCGAAGATCCGGGTCTTGGCCATTGGCTGTTGGCCACTATTTAAGCATGTGACCGCAGTTTTTATGGTTGCATTACGGTGTCCGTCGTACGTTTGTACTCGCGACGAGCATGGCTAGATGTCATCCCGCTCCCCGAGCCGCAATTGTCGATCGGCTCCCTCACAGTCGCGGTTCGGTGGTGCCACATTCAGCCTCCAGCCTCAAGCCCTCTGTCACCGGTCATTCAAAGCGAATAGCCATGCAAGGGATCGCCCGATAGAACGTGCGGGATCAACCCGGCAGATTGGGCGAAGCGCATTGGGTATTTTCTTCCCTAGCGACTAAGAATATCGGAACGTCAAACTCAGGGGTCATCCGGCCCCAGGGAATGTTAATCCGGTGCCTCAATGGTGAGAGAACCCGGTGCCTCTATGGTCCGGGTTCTTTTTGGTATGCATACTAATTGAACCACGGTGAGGATGACACAATCGATACCGGATCGAACTTCTCCCGGTTGGGTGGTCGCTTCCATGGCCGTCGGCTTTTATCTTGGGGCCGAATGTCGTAAACGGGAGCCCGTCAATGGCGAAAATAAAGGAGGGCCTTTTACCCAATCTGTGGGATCTGCTCGTGAGCGTCGGCGCGACGTGTTCCGCATTGCTCGTGCCGCTCGAACTGATACCCACTTTGCTCAAGCCGGTTTCGGCAGGGTCATTGGAATGGTTCATCACCACGCTGTACATCGCCGACGTCGTCGTTCGCCTGTACCGTCTCGACCGCAAAGCCCCGGGGCGGCGGCCCGGCGATCGTCTCGCAGCATATTGGCGGGGGGGCATGCTCATCGATGTCGTCGCGGCATTGCCGGTGCACCTGTTGTTCGGCCCCTCACCGTGGCAATTGTTGCGCCTCCTCAAACTCGTGCGTGTCGCGCAATTGATGCACGCATGGCGGCAACGGCGGGTTCAGCGGTCGAACGTGCTCCGGCTGGCTTTCTTTGTGTACTGGCTGCTCCTGTCGGTGCACTGGATCACGTGCGGGTGGATTTCGCTTCGCGATGCCGCCGTCGGCGTGGACGCGGGGACGCGCTACCTTCAGGCCCTCTACTGGTGCGTCACCACGATGACCACCGTCGGCTACGGCGACGTGACGCCGGTGGACAATGCGCAGACCCTCTATTCCATCTGGGTGATGATCCTCGGCGTGGGCGTCTATGGCTACGTCATCGGTAATGTGGCGACGATCCTCGGCAATATCGACCCGGCGCGTGCGACGTATTTGCGGCAGATGGAACGTCTCTCGGCCTTCATGCACTACCGGCGGCTTCCCATGCTTCTACAAGGTCGCATCCGCGATTATTACGGCTATCTCTGGGAAAAGCGGCTGGTCTACGACGAGTCGGACATCCTCCGCGACCTGCCCTCAAGTCTACGTACCGAGGTGACGCTCTATCTGAAACGTGACTTCATCGAGAGTGTCCCGCTGTTTCAGGGCGCCGGTGATGCCTTCATCCGCGACGTGGCGCTGGAGATGAAGCCGGTGGTCTTCATGCCCGGCGATGCCATCATACGTGCGGGTGAACGTGGCCGCGAGATGTTCTTTATCAGCCGGGGCGCCGTCGAGGTGCGTGCGCCCAACGGCCGAACGGTCTACGACACCCTCACCGAGGGCGACTTTTTCGGAGAGATCGCACTCGTGCTCGGCCGTCCCCGCTCCGCCGATGTCTATGCAGTGGACTACTGCGACCTCTATCGCCTCGACAAGGCCATGTTCGACCGCACCCTGGCGCATTATCCCGATATCGCCGCGCAGATTCAACAACGGGCACAGGAACGGCAACGAAGGGATCCGACGTGAGACGCCTCGATGCCACGCCTGTCACAGGCCCGTCGTTATTTTATGTCCGTTCGTGGCGGCCTTGTAATTGGGTAAAAAAGGATTAGACTATAGAAGGTCTTCACGAGATTACGTCGGTAATACGCGGTTCGAGGCGATACGCACTCTCGGTGCCGGGCATTTTTCTTGCGGTGGAGTCGCGCCAGCCCATGCGCGTGCCGCAACCTCCCTCTCATTTTGCCGAATGACGTGAGGAATGTCGCGAGCGGTTGGCCGACGTACCCGAATCGTGGGCGGTGGTGTCCACTTGTTTGAGCAACCATGGCAGAAACGATACGCACACCCATCTTTACGCGGTACGACGTCCGGGAAAAACTCGGCAGCGGCGGGATGGGTACGGTCTATCGGGCCCGGGACCTGCGGCTGGATCGATGGGTGGCGCTGAAGGTGTTGCCGCCTGCCCTGCGTGAGCATCCGGAGTTGCTGGCGCGGTTCAAGCGCGAGGCCCGGGTGCTGGCCCGGCTGAAGCATCCGGGCGTGGCCTCGGTCCACGACATCGACGTGGAAGGGGATTTTCCCTTCATGGTGATGGAGTTCGTGGAAGGCGACAACCTCGAACAGGTCCTTGCCGCGCGCGGGCCGTTGCCAATGGAAGAGGTTGTCCGCATCGGCGGTGAGATCGCCGATGCGCTGGAGCATATCCACAGCCGCCGCATCGTCCACCGCGACGTGAAGTCGGCCAACATCGTCATCGGACCGGAGGGCCGGGCCGTGATCACTGACCTCGGGATCGCCCTCGTGGCATCGTTGCCGCGGCTGTCTCACGGCACGCTCGGCACGCCGGAGTATATGAGCCCGGAGCAGGCCGATGGGAGGACCATGGACGGGCGCTCCGACCTTTATAGTGTCGGGGTGGTCCTCTACGAATGTCTCACGGGGCAACTTCCCTTCGAGCGCGATGGGGACAGCCTCGCGTCGCTCACCGCGGTTTTGCACCGCATCATCGAGGAACCGGCCCTGCCGGTGCGGACGTTGCGGCGGGAGGTGCCTTCATGGCTGGCCGAGGTCGTCGAGCGGTGCCTGGCAAAAGATCCGGAGGAGCGCTTTACCAGGGCCGCGGATCTTGCGGCGGCGCTTCAACAGGGCCGTGGCGAAGAAATGCCTTTGGCGCCGTCTGGGCCCGCATCGGTGCCCGAGGCCGCGCCGGTGGTGGAGGCTTCGACGCTAGTGCTGAGTCATGCCGAGCCCGTGGAGGCCGTGGCCTTCGGGCCGGACGGGCAGCGTATGGCGACGGCCTGTAAAGACCGAATGGTGCGGGTCTGGGATGTCAGGGCCGGCCGGCTCCTTCACAAGCTCAAAGGCCCCTCGGCGCTGTCGGTGTCGTTTCGTCCGGGCGGTGTGTACCTCGCCTCGGGCTGTGTGGATGGGGCCATCCGGATCTGGGACATCGAGACGGAGCGGTTGCTCCACACCATTCAGGCGCATACGGGCTATGTACTCTCCGTCGCCTACAGCCGGGGCGGCGATCTCCTGGCCTCCGGCGCGATGGACGGCGCAGTGCACATCTGGCAGGCCAAGACCGGTCGGCTGCTCCGTACGCTCGAACAGCACACCGGCTATATCCTCTCCGTCTCCTTCAGTCCCGACGGAAAACACCTCGCCTCCGGCAGTGCCGATGGACAGGTGCGGATCTGGGACGTCAAGACCGGCGACCGGAAACACCGGCTCGAAGGCCATGCCGGGTATGTCCCATCGGTGGCTTTCAGCCCCGACGGCAAGCATCTTGCCTCGGGTGGTGTCGATGGGGCGGTGCGCATCTGGAACGTCGAGACGGGACGGCTGCGGCACAAGATGAGCGGGCACAAGGACTGGGTCATGTCCGTGACGTTCGGGCCGGATGGCAAGCGTCTCGCCAGCGCCGGGCGGGATCAGACGGTCCGCCTGTGGGACAGCGACCGGGGGCAGGCGCTGGTGCGGATGAAAGGCCATACCGGCCCCGTCATGTCCGTCGCCTTTGGCCCCAGAGGGCGCCGTCTGGCCTCGGGCAGCCAGGATCATACGGCCCGCCTGTGGACCGTCGATGAAGCCCTTTTGCGACGCCGACGCCGCGTAAAACGGTTCGCCACCGTAGTGGTTGTGGCGGTGATGGTCGTTGCGGGGCTTTCGATGGACCGGCTACCGCCCCTGCCCGATTGGCTCGCCCACATCGGCACGGAGACCGTTGAATATTTCACCGGAAACGAGCGCGGGCCTGACGAAGGACAGACACCGGTCCCTGCGAAAAAATCGCCGAACCGGGCCGGATTCTCCGCGACCAATGCGCGGGCATCGAAGGCCGGGAATGAAATAGGAAAAACAACGCGACCAAAAACCAATGGCCGCACGAAAAATGCGAAGCGCGCTGAATCGGGTCAGCGATCCCTTTCGGATGGGCCTCCAAAAGCGCCTCCTCGCAAAACGCCGGACGATCGCGCGACGGCCGGAGACCAATCGAACAAGGTTGCCCGAACGGATGACGGCATTCGTACGGATGGCGGAATTCAGATAGAGGCCGGTGATCATGCGGGAGCCATTAATCGCCCACAGACGGGTGGGCGTGATGGCATCGACGAAGGTGAGGACGGGGCGGATCCGGCGCGAGCGAATTACGACCGCCCGGCGTATGGCACCGACGCTCCGGCCGATGACAATGCGTCGAACGATGCCACGCACGAGGAGGGCGCAGAGATTCCGGCATGGATTGCCGGCTCGGACGAGCGGCTTTACAGCACCGAGGGCATCGTACTGGATCAGGGCGGCTATACGCTTGTCACGGCCGTTGAATCGAGTCGGTATGAGGCACAACGGCGGGCCGGGCCGTTGGTGCAACATGGCTTCCGCACCGGCATCCTCGGGGTCTTCCGGCAGGGACGATTGACCTATCGCATCGTCATCGGGCAATACACGACGCGGGCGTCCGCCGCCGAGGTCCGCCGCCGGCTCGTGGCTGCCGAAGTGATCCCGTTCGACACATGGCTCATGCGCATCCGCACAAAGGGGCGCTTCTGATCCTCGATCCCGACATGCCTACTCTCTCATCGAAATCCCTATCCATGCAAGTAAAAAACGGCGCCGTGGGGTGCTCTTCCGACAACGGTGTCCTGCTCTCGTGGGTGGATCTTCGGACCGACCCCTATTCCACAAACCGAAATGGCGAGCGCGAAGTGGGGCCGACCCTGACCCTCCTCTTCGATCCCGAATCGCCGTACCACGGGCGTATCACTTCGGTAGTGCTGTTCTATCGCAAACCCACCCTCGACCCGAAGCGCCACGAGGATTTGGCCGTGGCCGAAGCCACCCGGAAGGAGATCGAGCGCCTCGGGGCGAAGCGCCGCATCAAAGTGGAACTCGTGGCATGGGAGGGCGAGGACCCGACCGACCACCGCAATATATTCAGCTTCCTCAACCCGCAGATCACGGCGATGGGCGACAAGTTCGACGGGCGTCCGCTCATCGTGCACATCAGCCCCGGCACGCCGGCGATGCAGACCGTGTGGGTGCTCATGGCCGAAATTGGTCTCATTCGGCCGCCCTTCGTGGCCGTCAAAAGCCTGCGCCGCGCGCATCGGGCGGGCCGTCCGGCGGTCGTCCCGGTCAGTCTCGAAATCCCGACGTTTTACAAGGCCTTCCATCATGCCCGACCCCGGCGCGTGGCTTCAGCGGAAGAGCAGGTCATGCTCGACCCACGTCATTTTGTCTCGGAAAAACTGGTCGCTTTGTATGCGCACGCACGGCGGTTCGCGCAGCTCAATGTCCCCATTCTCATCCTCGGAGAACGCGGCACCGGCAAGACCACCCTCGCATCATGGATTCGGAGCACCAGCCCGTTTCATCAGCCCGACAAAGACGCATCGTGGCCGTCGGTGCCGTGCAGCCAATATAGCCCCGAAACCATGCGTGCGGAGCTGTTCGGGTATGTGAAAGGGGCCTTCACCGATGCACGGCAGGATACCGAGGGGCTGCTTCATGCGGCCGACGGCGATACGCTTTTTCTCGATGAAATCGGCGACATCTCGCGGGATCTCCAGCGTATGATCATCCGCGCCCTCGAAGAAAAACGATTCCAACGGGTAGGGGCTCAGGTGCCCGAAAAGAGCGATTTCCGGCTCATCACGGCGACGAATATGCTGTGGGAGGACATCAAGAAAAATCTGGACCCCGATTTTCTCGACCGCATCAGTGTCTTGATTCTCGAAGTGCCGCCATTGCGGGAAGTGCGCGAAGATCTGCCGTGGATCTGGCAGCACATCTATCAGGAGGCCCTTCGGCGGGCCGGGGTGGCCTCGGGACGCATCGGCGTGAGCCGTGCCGATCATGAGCGCGTCGTGGGCTATCTGTGCCGGCACCCGTTGCCCGGAAACCTGCGCGACCTCTTCCGCGTGGCGTATCATCTCATCGCCGTCAACCTCGATGGGCCGCCCGAAGGCGGCGAAGAGGACCGCGTCGGGGAGGCGCTCGCACAGGGGCTCAGCCGCCGGGCCACCGAGGGGGCTACCGACATCGCCCGGGCCGTCGCCGAGGCCTTTGCCCACGGCGAGCCGCTCGACCATCTCATCCCCGATGACGAAGCCGTCTCCACGCGCGATATCGAGCGGGCCTTTCGGCGCTATCTCGCCGAGGAGTTTCGCCGCATCGGCCGCCTGCGCGGCGTCAAGCCGCAAGACGTTTGTGATGTCACCGACCGGACGTTGCAGAAGTGGGTGAAGGGGGAAGGGTAGAACCACGCTTCGTACCGCGCGAATGATTCTTCCATCTTTGCACCGGTGCGTGACGAGGTCGATGCGCCGAAACGACGCTTCCGAGGTGTGGATGCGGCACCGGCGGGTTCGGTATATGCTTTGTCGGGAAACGAGCCGAACGCGATCCAACCGGTGAACGCCATGTCCCAACTTCTTCCTTGTCCTTCTCATCCGTCGCCCCGCCACAGGCATGGGGTATGGGCTACCCTGCTGGCGCTCATGACGCTGGCGGCCTGCTCATCCACCAACCCGAACGGGGGCCGTTCGTGGACCGGCGTCCCGGCGCGTACCGCGGACCGGCAGACGGGTGTGGCGGAGGATCCCGCCGACGAATCCACGGTGGAGACGCCCGGACCCGATGCGATGATACTTCGGGCGAAGATCTACGATGCGATGGCCGAGGTGAGCACGGCGCAGGCCGCCGGCGACACCGAAAGGATGGAGACGAAGTTGGAGGAGGCCATGGATGGGATCCGGCAACTGGCAAAGACCCCCGCGGTGCTCGACGAAGCCGAAATGCGCGAACTGTACCGATCCGTGGTTACAGCGTATGAACAGTATTATGGCGTCTCGGATTCGATGAGAACCGAATACGGGGCGATCTTCGCTTTCCGGGGTGAGATGTTCGAAGCCATGAATGACGTCAAGGAACCCTTGCTCGAAGATGTCATGATGCCGGCCGTGAAGGCGCCGTCGATGACCGTTCCGCTGGCCCGAAACCGGCTCGTCGAACAGACGCTTCAGTATCTCTTGAAAGCGCCGGACCGTCACCTCTATCATTGGATCAGCCGTTCGGCGACATACTTCCCGATGATCGAACGAATCTTGAAGGAGGAAGGCGTCCCGGATGAGTTGAAGTATCTTGCGATGATCGAAAGCGGGCTCAATCCGCGGGCGCGGAGCCGGGCGAGCGCGGTGGGGATGTGGCAGTTCATGTCGGCCACGGGGCGGGCGTACGATTTGAAGATCGATCACTGGGTCGATGAGCGGCGAGACCCCGAGAAGGCCACACGGGCGGCGGCACGTCATCTGCGCGATCTCTACGCGGAGTTCGGCAACTGGCACTTCGTGCTGGCGGCGTACAACAGCGGTGCCGGACGTGTGCGCCGCGCGATGAAGAAAGCCGGGGTCACCTCGTCCCGAGACGCCTCCATCTGGGATCTCTACAAATACCTCCCCCGAGAGACGCGAAACTACATCCCGATGTATATGGCGACGGTCATGGTCGTCTCCGACCCGTCCGCGTTCGGCCTCCATTCCGTGCGACCGGGGCCGCGCTATGCGTACGATGTGGTCTCCGTCGAGGGCATGACGGACCTGCGGGCCGTGGCCCGGATGGCGGGCACCGACGTGGAAACGGTCCGGGCCCTCAACCCGGAGTTGCTTCAGTGGGCGACGCCGCCCGCGTATGCCGCCTACCGCATCCGCCTGCCGTTGTCCTCCGCCGACACATTCACCCGCGCCTATGCGGCCCTCCCGCCGGCGCAGAAACAAGGCTTCTCGGCGCATACCGTCCGACGCGGCGAGACGCTCGGCAAAATAGCCCGCCGCTATGATACCTCGGTCGACGACTTGAAGGCGGTAAACGGATTGCGCTCGACGGCCATTCGTGCCGGTCAGCAACTGCGGGTACCGATACGCAAGGAAAACTACGCCGGTGTCGCTGCCGGTGAGGGAGCGGTGCGGTATGACGATAGCCGTCCTGCCCGCACGTCGCCCACACCGGTGGTGGCAGCGGCACTGAAAGAACCTTCGGCATCCGCATCGAAGAGCGGGAGCAGCACGCGGGTCCATTATCGGATTCGGCGCGGCGAAAACCTGGCCGGCATCGCCCGGAAATACGGCGTGACGGTGGCCGACATCCGTGGCTGGAACGGACTGCGGGGCGACCGCATCAATGCGGGGCAGACGCTGACCCTGTACCCCACCGATGCGCCGCCATCCACACCGACGACGTACCGGGTGCGCCGGGGCGACAACCTCTCGACGCTGGCGCGGCGGCATGGCGTCTCGGTCACCGACCTCCGCCGATGGAATGATCTCCACAGTGACCGCCTGCGCATCGGACAACGGCTGAAGCTGTACCCCCATACTTCCGGGCGCACTTCCGGATGGATCTCGTACAAAGTGCGGCGCGGCGACAATCTGACAGTGATCGCCCGGATGTACGGGACCACGGTCGCGAATGTGCGAAAGTGGAACGCCCTGAAAAGCGAAAACCTGCGCGTGGGACAGCGTCTCGCGCTTTATTTGAAATAGTTGATGGCTACTGGCTGTTGGCTACTGGCTATTGGCTGATGGCCTTTTAAATAAAGGTAGCCGCACCCTTTAGGGTGCGGCCATACGACGTTCATCGTGACGCAGCCTAAAGACTGCGGCTATAAACCAAAGAATGGCTGATGGCTCGTGTCTATGAAAAGGTAGCCGCACCCTTTAGGGTGCGCCCATACGAGGTCAACGTGACGCAGCCTAAAGACTGCGGCTATAAACCAAAGAATGGCTGATG
>Ga0114931_10000252_pt1 | contig 62802 bp, 73 predicted proteins | sample 2SBtaG_FD_89579 | JGI IMG/M metagenome (GOLD analysis project Ga0114931, IMG submission 89579) | Deep subsurface microbial communities from Kolumbo volcano to uncover new lineages of life (NeLLi) - 2SBTROV14_V59a metaG | ecosystem: Environmental > Aquatic > Marine > Volcanic | place: Kolumbo... | reverse complement strand
GAAAGGGATAGTTACTTGAGGAAAGGGATAGTTACTTGAGGAAAGGGATAGTTACTTGAGGAAAGGGATAGTTACTCGATAATAGTGAAAAATCACTATTTATTTAAACCCTTGGTGCTTCACACCCTGCATGCAGCGGAAAGTATGGGCGCTCAGCGCATACGCAATTCACCTCTCCTTGGTACTCGTCTTGCTCTTCCTCAAGGAGCCGACAGCGAGCCTCATCGCGAGCGTACTCCTCCTCCTGGACATGGGCTCCCTGCTTATCCTCGTGGCAAACGAGCGATGGCACGCCACCTGCAGCCTCGCCCTAGCCCTCATCATCGTCACCGCACCCTTCGTCATCCTCTGGTTCGCCACGCCCCGCACCAGCATCAGCTATCTTTACGGCAGCATTCTCGTGCTTGCAAGCTTCATTCTTTTCATCGTTGAGCTCATCCTCGGCTGGCGCGGCTATCAGTTCCCCAACGTGCAGCGAAGGCGACGTGATGGCGCCCGGCCACGCTTTCATCTGGCTCCCGAACATGCGCAGGAAGCCTCGGCCATCGAACCCATCACGGCCACGTCCGAGGAGCGCTACCTCACCACTGGTGGCACCAGCGTGTATCACCGCGTCGGCTGTCGCAGCCTCGACGAGACGAACGGCGATGAGCTCATCCACCTCTCCAGCAAGACGGAAGCGGAAAGCCTCGGCCTCGAGCCGTGCGAGCTCTGCAAGCCATGAGCTCGCCTCGTTCTCGCGTCGTTTGAACTCTGATAGTTTGAACTCTGATAGTTTGAAAATCTGCTATCTAGAAATCTGATAACGATTGCTGCTTCCGATCATACTGCGCGTGGCGATGTGGCGGTTGCACCATTCGCCAAGCATAGCCATAGCCTTTCAGCATCTCCTCCGCGTTCGCGGTCACCTTCGGCGAGGCCAGCACGCCCTTCACGTTCTGCGTGCCGCGGAGCTGCTTTATCTTCTCCACGTAGCGATGGAGCTGCGAGACTGCGCTGAGTCCGGCAGTGTATCGCTTGCATTCCACGACGATGAGATTGCCCTGTCCGTCATGGCCGAAAACATCGAGGAAGCCGACCGTGGTGTGCTCCTCCCGGCTCACGGGCCTGAAGTCAGGGGAGATGAGCGTGGGATCGTCACGGATTGCGTCGCTCATGTCCGTCTCGTTCCCCACGAGGCGTTGGGCCTGGCCGTCGTCGAGCCTGCGCCGCAGGACGTCATGCACCTGATGGATCTCGACATTCAGGAATTCCTTGTTCGGCAGGTACTTCCCTTTCAGGAGAAGATGTCCCTCCTGCTTCTCCAGGGACAGTTCCGCTCCTGTCTTGAGATAGTTGATTGGGTTGCCTTTCTCTGGCTGGTGGATGAGTAGCACGCCGTCCTGCTTGATGATGATGAGCCGGTCGCCCCGCGGCAGCACTGCTTCTGCCCTGCCGGAGTAGGTAACGTCGCAGCTGCAGAAGAAGACGAGCATCTCGTGCGCTGCACGCGCCCGTTCGAACTCCTCGAGGAACACGGAACGGTCCATCCTGCTAGCGAAGCTCGAATCGATTATAAAGATTTGTCCATCTTGCTTCAACGGATTTTTTCATCGCAACCCGCCCATCCGCAACCTTTATAAGGAAGCCTCCGTCGTCTTGTGGATTGGTGGAAGGGGTGAAGTATCAGCTCGTCGTCGCGTTCGCTGTCCTCGTCTTCTTGACTGCGTGCATGTCCGCTCCTGGTGTGGTCTGCAACGCCCCGTACATGCTCGTCGGGAAGGGCTGTTGTCTCGACAGCAATGAGAACGGCATCTGCGATAGCGACGATGGTCTGCTCGAGATGGCCAACGGTACCTATGACTGTCCCGAGCAGGACTGCAGCCTCTGTCCGGCGCAGATCGTCCAGAAGGAAGTTGAGGTGAAGGTGAAGTCCTACATCTGCGAGAAGGATGGTTCGGAAGTCAGCGATCCTGCCGATTGCATAGGGAATAAGGCTCACAACCCCTTCGAGGGCTATACTCCCTACACCGGTGCCGAGGCGCGCAGCGTGCTTGAATCCTTCACCTTGCGCCCGGCCTGCCGCGACAGCGAGCACGCCATTGAGATCCATTACGTCAGCGGCAGCATCCCTGGCCTCGTCACGATACAGGTGAAGGAGTCACCCTCTGATGAATGGAGGGATGTGTTCACCCTGGAGAATCCGACCAATGACAAATACCTCTACGGCGTCTTCTGCATCATGCAATGCACGGGGAACGCCGACTGGTTCCTCGCTCCGGACAAAGTTTATCTTCTCAGGGCCAAGTTCGACTTCCTCCGCATCTACGACGAGTACCAGTACAGCAACGAGTACATCGTCGATGTGCGCGAAGACGGTGACTACCTGACAAAGCTGTGCTAGGCTTCTATCGTCTTCAAAATTGCCACTGTCTCAAGCCGCTTCTCAGACGCTCGCTCCGCCACCTTGAGAACGCTGCTGAGCCCGAGCAAGGATTCGTGGCGGAGCCCGACTGGTGAACTGTTTGCTTTGCTTCCTGCGCACGCTTGTCCCATCCGTCCTCTGCGTCTTTCGCTGCATGCGCGCTTACTTGTCCGCTGCACCCACTCAATCACAAGCGCTTACGGAGCGCGTAGGGGAAGAGGGGGCGTAGGGGAAGAGAGAACGTAAAAGAGAACGTGGGGGGAAGAGGGAAATGAGACTGTCGCCTAGAGGAAACTGCTCAATCTGGTTTGCATCTTGATGTTCTTGAGCAATCTCGATTCCTGCTCGATCGTGGACGTCACGTCGAAGCCGAAACGCTTCCTGCAGTAGTCAATCACGTACCGTTTCATTGCGTCGCGATCCGGGAAGACGAGCGGTGCAGCGTTCATCGCTTTCCTGACGGCTTCCCTGACGACCCAGACGCCCAGTGGCGCAGAGTATTCAGTCGTCACGAATCGCAGTGCGAGTACCGCAGCTTGCTGTTTTCTGGTCTTGAGTTTCTCGAGTATGGAAAGCCTGGCGGCGTAATAGCCGCCAACGGTGTTCGTTGCGTACTCAGTCCTGCCGAGGTAGTTCTCGTAATCCGTGTCCCACGCATCAGCACCGTGCCTGTGGAGGAGCGGGAGATAACCTTCGAACAGCTCGTAGCTCCACAGGTCGTCGAAGAACAACACCACATAATAATTTCCCAGATAGCCGCCGATGTATACCCGGCAGTCGCCTTCACTGAAGTCTTTGATATCTTTTATGAGTTCTTTTCCCAGAGTGTCATCAACGGTAGTGATGCTCCATCGCGTCGGGACCAGTTTCCTCTGGACCTTCACGCCCAGGTTGCCGACGCTGAACAGCTTTCGGAGGAAGTGCTCGTCGAAACCTTTCTTGTACAGTCGCATGAGCGCGGGCGCGCTTTTCAGGTCGACGTCGTCCACCACTTTCTCGACGCGCGTGTCAACCTTGACGTTGCTCGTCAGGCGCGCCCGCTCCAGTCGCACCGATGGGCCGTGGGGTTGCGCGTCCTGGTTGAACACGGTCGCGAACCGAGGTTTCTTCGAGAGCTTCAGTTCCATCTCTGCAGGCGTGCTTGCCATTCCCACTTCTTGGCTCATTCCGACGAGGCGGTCGCTGAAGCTCTTGACGTGCTGTTGGAAGTTCGAGTTCACCAGTTGGGTTCGCAAGTCGACGATTTCAGGGATCTGCTTGTTCTTCGCGCTCCACTTGAGCGGATCGTCCTGCTCAGTATATTCCTCAACGTTGAGGAAGCCGATGTTGACGCGCGGATAGCCGTAGTGGCCGACGAAAACCGATGGCGACTCGCCGAAATACTCTTGCTTCGCTTCCCGGTTGAGCAGCTTGACGCTCTTCATCCGGAACGCCATTGGGCAGTTCCTGTACGTGTGAAAGGCGCTCTTGCAGAAGATGCAATGCTGCGTATACGGTAGGGGCGAGGTCATCCGGAATGAGAAGCAAAGCCGCTATAAAAGCCTTACCGGTAGTTGGCCCGTGCGTTCAGCACTTTCTCCGGATAGGTCAGGTTCTCCTCGTCTTTGTCGAGCCTGCCGGTGCGCACCGAGGACTTTTTCTTCATAGCCCCGACCGCCACAAAGCTTAAAAATCCTCCTCCCTGGTGTACTGCACCATGCGCACGCTCTATCGCAGCATGTTCAAGGAGATTGGCGAGAAGGGGAACGATAAGCTTGTCGGTAAGAAGGTGACCATCGCTGGTCTCGGCGGTGTCGGCAGCATCGTTACGTCTATTCTTTCTAGAGAGGACTTCGAGTTGCGCATCATCGATAAGGGTCGTATCGAGGAGGTGGACATGAACCGGATGGGTCTCTACCTCGAGCAGGATCTCACCAAGTTCAAGGCGAAGCAGGCAAAGCAGCGCGTCTCTGCCATCAATCCGAAGATCACCATGAAGAGCTTTCACGAGGAGCTCGGCCAGAACAATGTCTTCCTCGTCAAGAGTGAATGCGTCGTCGATTGCACCAATAACGACGACAGCAACAGGCTCATCTTCGACTATTGCCAGAGGGAGAAGATTCCCATCGTCCTCGCGAGATACGCTGGCAGCACCGTCTACCTTCTCGTCGCGACGAAGAAGCTTGCGAAGAAGACCTTGGATGAATACCTTGGTATGCCTAAGACCGAGAATGCGGGGGCGATTTCCCCCGCGACCCATGCGGCCGCCTCTCTCGCTGTCGCGGAAGTCTTCAAGATACTCCTCAGCAAGGGGGCGAGCAAGCTCATCACCTTTGACGTCTGGAACGGCAAGTACAAGGTGAAGAAGCTCTAGTAAAGCTTTATATATGGTATTTCGTCTCTCTGGAGGATGATATCCGTCGCCTTCGCCGCCATCCTCTCCGTCATCATCGTCAGCCTGATGAGCCTCGTCGGCCTCGCACTCCTCAGCCTGCGTGAGAAGACACTCCATGCCGTCATCCTCGAGCTCATCGCCTTCTCGATAGGAGCGCTCCTCGGCGGCGTCTTTCTTCATCTCATCCCGGAGATGGCGAACGAGCTCGGTCTCACCGCGACGAGCGGCTCGGTCATCCTCCTCGGCCTTCTTTCCACTTTCATCATGGAGAAGTTCATCCACTGGCACCACTGCCATGGTGAGCACTGCGATCACCACATCGAGGAGAAGCACCATATCAAGCCCTTCGCAATCATCAACCTGCTCGGCGACGGCATTCACAACTTCATCGATGGTGTTATCATCGCGGCTGCTTATCTCATCAGCCTGCCCCTCGGCTTTGCGACGACGATGGCGGTCGTCCTTCACGAGATTCCGCAGGAGATTGGCGACTTCGCCGTGCTGATTCATGGCGGCTTCACCAAAGGGAAAGCCCTCTTCGTCAACTTCCTGACGGCGCTCACCGCGCTCGTCGGCGCCCTCATCATGCTCCTCGTTAGCACGTCCGTGCAGGGCATCGTCCCCTACCTGATTCCTTTCGCCGCCGGGAATTTCCTCTATCTGGCCGGCACAGATCTTATCCCGGAGCTGCACAAAGAGACCAGGACCTGGCGCTCGATTGCGCAGCTCCTCGCCATCCTCGCCGGCATTGGCATTATGGCGCTGCTGCTTCTTCTTGAGTAGCAAGCTTTAAAAAAGAATCAGCCGTCACGAGGCTCCTGTTCGTGCCAACGTCGCATAGCCTGGTATTGCGCGGGATTGCTAATCCCGTTCCTTCGGGAATCCCCGGTTCAAATCCGGGCGTTGGCGTTCTTCTTTTCTTATATCGCTACTACAATCACTACTAAAACTATAAAAAGAGCGCAGTGAGCAGACAGGTATGCGACTCGTTCCTCTGCTTATAGTACTTTTTCACCTACTCCTTCTTAGCCTTTCTCCTGTCCTCGCCGACACGGTACCAGGCCAAGAATTGTACGACTACGACCGGCTCACACTCAGACTCGGTCTCGACAACACCATCAGCGTCATACCCGAATCGGGCGCCGCTTCCGTCGAGGAGCTCGTTGCCGACCTGTCATGGTGGCCACGCAACACCTACCGACAGAAAGTCGTGGATTACACAACGACGCCGGCAAGCAAAGAGCACGGGGACACGCTCGAGTTCATGTGGCGCAACCCCGGGCTCGGCGATACGCGGTTCAGCCTCAATGCACGTATCGCGACGAGCAACCAGCCGCTCTCGGTGAGCGAGGACATCCCGTTTCCCATCGAGAGCATCCCTGCGAGCGTGGCCTATTATCTTCAGCCGGGCGAACTCATCGACATCAACCAAGGTATCAAGCAGCAAGCCTACGCCCTCGTCGCGGGCAAGGACGACCTGTTCGAAGTGGTCTACACCGTCGCCGACTGGGTTACGACGAACATCGCCTACAACCTCACCACGCTCACCGCGAGCGCGAGCCAGCCGAGCAGCTGGGTATTCGAGAACCGCTACGGCGTCTGTGACGAGATGACCTCATTGTTCATCAGCATGCTCCGCAGCCTGGGCATCCCCGCGCGCTTCGTTGGTGGCATCAGCTACACGAATCTGCCAGAGTTCGCGGAACCGTGGGGCGGTCACGGCTGGGCGGAAGTCTGGTTTCCGGGTACCGGTTGGGTGCCCTTCGACGTCACGTACGGCACGTACGGTTATGTCGACGCGACGCACATCAAGCTCATGGACAGTCTCGACACAGGCGGCTCGAGCATCGACTTCACCATGACTGCGCACGAGGACAACCTAATCACGCGGAGCCTCGACATCGACGTCCAGGTGCTCGAGAAGCGCAAGGTTCAACAGCAACCGTTCACCGTCACGCTCCAGCCCTTCGACGACGAGGTCGGCCTCGACAGCTACAATCTCATCACCGCCACGGTCAGGAACAACCTCGACCATTACGTCAGCACCCGCTTCCAGCTGGCTCGGACGGAGAACCTCGAGTTTCTCAGCCCGCGCGAGTACACGCTCCTGCTCAAGCCGAAGGAGACCAGGAAGCTCGAGTTCCTCCTGAAGACGACGGGGCTCTCACCCGGCTTCAAGTACGCGTTCCCGGTCAAGATCTATGCGGGCTTTCGTGAGCTCGCTAGCACCAGCTTCGAAGTCAGGGAAGGCAGGAACACCTACGACGCGAGCTTCTTCGACCAGTATCTCACCATTACTGGCGAGACGCAGCCCCACAATGACGAGGTTGACTTCCAGTGCGCTCCCGAGACTGAGGCTGCCTATGTCGGCCAGACGGTCGCCGCAACCTGCACGCTCACGAACAAAGGACGTGCTCAGCTCCAAGCGGTGCAGGGCTGCATCGCGAAGCAGTGCGTCCGTCTCGATCTCGCTGCGGGGGAGAGCGCTCCTTTCTCGGTCGAGCTCCCCTGCAGCACGAGCGGCGTGAAGAACTTCCTGGCGACGGCGACGAACCGGCTCATCAGCACCTACGGGCTCGTCCAGTATGAATGCATCGACGAAGCGGCGATAGAGATCGCCGACCTCCAGTATCCTGACAGTCTCGGCTTCGACGAGCAGGGAGAGATAGCCCTGACCTTGCGCACCACGAGCGACACGCTTCCCGAGGATGTCGAGCTGCGCATCGTACACGACAACTTCGAGGAGGGCTGGGACCTCGCTCGCATCATCGACCCGCAGCACTTCAGCCTCAGCATCCTCGGCAGCAACCTCGACCTGGACGGCAACGAAGTCCTTGTGCACGTCTCCTACAAAGACAAGCTCGGCAAGGAGTACGCCGAGGAGCGGCTTTTCACCATCCAGCCGCGCGACTTCGACTTCGGCCAGCGGCTTCAGATACGTATGTACGATGTGGAACGCTGGCTCCAGAAGCTCTTCGAGTGAGTCAACCAGTCCTCGATGCCAGCCCGAGGCTCTGCAAGGCCTCGAGGTCCTCGACCGCGACGCGGCCGACGAAGAGCTGCTCGATGGTCTCTGACGCCAATTCTCTCACCATCGTGAGGCCCTTGAGATAGATGAGGTCTTTTGTGAACGCTCCCGGCTTTGCAGTGTCACCTAGCCCGCGCTTCGCCCTGAACGCGAGCCGATATGCACCCTCAGCGGCGAAGAAGCCGCGCAAGTAGGCGTACACGTCACGGAAGCTCCCGTTCAGCGCGTGATGCACGCCGAGGACGAGACCACCCTTGGTCTTCAGGCTGTTGTCACTGCTTACGCCCGCGCGCTATTCCATCACGACGGCCAACCCTTCTTCGGTAGTCTCGTATTCCGCAGTGCCCATGATGAAGAGCTTCCATTTCCTCTTCGTGCCGTTCATGGCGCGCCGGGCGTGCACGCCGAGCTCATGAACTGCGAGCTTCTGCACGTCCCGTTCGGAGAACGTTGTACCCTCTCGGATGTAGAGGGTCTTCTTTGGCAGGACGCAATCTGCCCGCGAGGCGAGACCGCTCCTCTCCACGACCATGCAGCCGAGTCCGAGCTTGTCCGCTTCCTTCTGGAGCATTGTGACGGCTTGCGCCGAGCCGATTGTCGCTTCCATCCTCTCACCCTCCAGAGGAAGCAAGGTCTCGGCCTGGTCGAGCAGCTCGGCATCAGGCTTGCCGTAATAGGCGATTGCGTGCGTCGTGAATTCCTCGGTACCCCTGCTCGCGAGCATGCCGAGCCAGGAGAGGAGCTTCTCCGTTTTCTGGAGCATCAGGCGACCAATGACTTCTCCCTGGTAGCGCTCCAAGTGCTTTTTCAGGCTCTCAAGCTTCCCTTTCAACACGTCGGTGTCGAATGGCAACACTTTGTAGACGAACTGCGGCATGTAGTTGTCGCTTGCGAAGAAGCGCTCCCGTTCCTCTGCCAGGTTTGCCGGCTGGAGAAAGCCGAGATGCCACACCTCTTTCCAGATGGCAAAGAGAGCCTCGTCGATGGCGTGCAAGTCCATCCTCGTTCGAGCTTCCCTCACCTATTTAAGATTTTCCAGGGGAAACTATTAAAACCCGCCCGGACTCAGGCACGGCATGGCCACCAAGGAGACAGGCAAGAAGATCATCCCGGATACGAGCGTCCTCATCGAAGGGCTGCTCTCGAAAGCGGTGAACACGGGTTCGCTCGTCGCCCCCGACATCCTCATCCACGAGGCGAGCGTCGCCGAGCTGGAGCATCAGGCGAACCAGGGACAGGAGAAGGGCTACCTCGGTCTCGACGAGATCGGCGCTCTGCAAGTTCTGGCTAGGAAAAAGAAGCTGCGTCTCACGTTCAAGGGTGAACGGCCGACAGAATGGGACATCCGGGAAGCGGGAAGCGGCGCCATCGACAGCCTCATCCGGGAACTCGCCTTCACCGAGCAAGGGACCCTCTGGACTGCGGACAAGGTGCAGGCGACGGTGGCGGCAGCGAAAGGAGTCCCTGTCGAGTTCCACGAGATGGTGGCGGAAGGCGAGATGGACATCGAACGCTTCTTCACACCCGAGACGATGAGCGTCCACATCAAGGAGGAATGCACGATCAAGGCGAAACGCGGGAAGCCAGGCGCGTGGGAGTTCGCCACGGTCACGACAGAGAAGGCGACGCGCGCGGACATCGAGCGCTACGCGAAGCAGATTGTCGAGACGGCCCACGTCCGGAGGGATGGCTTCGTCGAGATTGAACGCGCCGGATCCACAATCTGCCAGGTCGGCAGGTATCGTATCGTCGTGACACGACCGCCGTTCAGCGACGGCTACGAGATCACGGCGGTCAGGCCAGTCACGCATCTCACTCTGGAAGATTACCGGATGAGCGACAAGCTCAAGGAACGGCTGGATGCACACGCTGAAGGCCTGCTCATCGCCGGCGCGCCCGGGCACGGTAAGTCGACGTTCGCCCAGGCGCTGGCCGAGCACTACGCCAAGCAGCAGAAGATCATCAAGACGGTCGAAGCGCCGCGCGACCTGATATTGGCGGACGACATCACACAATACGCGATGAGCCACGGTTCCCCGGAAGAGATCCATGACATTCTGCTGCTCTCGCGGCCCGACTACACCATCTTCGACGAGATGCGCAACACGGACGACTTCGCCCTCTTCGCCGACATGCGCTTGAGCGGTGTCGGCATGATCGGCGTGATGCACGCCACGAAAGCCATCGAGGCAATCCAACGGTTCTTGGGAAGAATTGAGCTCGGTGTCATTCCCCACGTCGTTGACACGGTCATCTTCATCAAGGACGGCGCCATCGGCTCGGTCTACTCAATCAGAATGACGGTGAAAGTGCCATCAGGAATGACTGAAGCCGACCTTGCGCGTCCGATTGTTGAGGTGCACGACTTCGAGAACAACAAACTCGTCTTCGAGCTCTACACCTACGGCGAGCAGACCGTCGTCATCCCAGTCTCCAGCGAAGCCAAGCAGCCGGCCGTGAACAAGCTCATTGCAAAAGGGGTGAAGGACTACTTCCTGAACTACACGGACAGCGTCGAGGTCGCGATGGACGGCGGCAAGGCCCGAGTGAGCATCCCGGAAAAGCTCATTCCTGAGATTATCGGCCGCGGCGGTGAGACCATCCGCTCGATCGAGCAGGAGCTCGGCGTGAAGATTGACTTGCACGAGCTCCAGGGACGCGGGTCTGGAGGGCATGCGTCTGGCAGTCGTGGTGACTTCTACTCAAAGAAGCGCAAGAAGAAGCTGAAAGGCAAAAAAAATAAGAAAGGCCAACGCTGAGACGGTGAGAAGCGCATTATGTTCAACGCAAAATACGTTCGGGAACACGCCGAGGAACTGAAGGAGACGCTGAAGCGCCAGAAGCGCGACAAGGAGCTCCTGCCAGTCCTGTATGAGGTGCTCGAGCACGACGAGACCTGGCGTACGCTCAAGCATGAGACGGATGGCCTGCGGAAGCGGCGGAACGAGCTCAGTCAGCAGGTCAATGAGGCCAAGAAGCAGGGCAAGGACGCTATCGCGCTCATCAAGGAGGCGGGCGCCATCCCTGCCCGGATCAAGGACGTCGAGGAGCGCATGGCGAAGCTCGAGGATGAGTATCTGAAACCGCGCCTCGCGAAGTTGCCGAACCTCATGCACAAGGACGTGCCGTTCGGCAAGGACGAGACTGAGAACCGTGAAGTGAAGCGATGGGGTGAGCCGAAGAAAGACGTGCCGAAGTTGAACCACGTCGCGCTCTGCGAAGCCAAAGGCTGGGCCGACTTCGACGTGAGCGCCCGGCTCTCAGGCAATGGCTTCTACGTCCTGAAAGGCGATCTCGCCCTGCTCAATCAAGCCCTGCTCCATTACGCCATCGAGAAGATGACAAGCAAGGGCTACACCTACATCGAGCCGCCGCTCATGGTGCGGAAGCACATCCTCGACGCCGCGATGGACAGCGAGGGCTTCCGTCAGAGCATCTATCGCGTCGTCGGAACGGGCGAGGACCCGCTCTGTCTCATCGGCACAGCCGAGCATCCCATCCTCGGTCTGCACGAAGACGAGACGCTCAAAGCTGGGGAGTTACCGAAGAAGTATGTCGGGTACAGCATGTGCTTCCGCCAGGAGATCGGTAGCCACGGCATCAACGAGAAAGGACTGTGGAGGACGCACCAGTTCAACAAGGTTGAGCAGTTCGTCTTCTGTCTGCCGGAGCAGAGCGAAGCGCTCTACGACGAGCTCATGGCGAACAGCGAGGAGATTCTCCAGGAGCTGGAATTGCCTTATAGGGTTGTCGAGATCTGCACTGGTGACCTGGCGTTGTGGAAGCACCGCAGCCACGATCTCGAGGTGTGGCGTCCGACCGTGCAGGGTTATGGTGAAGTGATGTCCCTCTCAAACTGCACCGAGTACCAGGCGATGAGCCTCAGTACGCGCTACGTCCGGAAGGATGGGGAGCGCGGCACACCCCACACCCTGAACAACACTGCTCTCGCCACGTCCCGCATCCTCGTTGCCCTCCTGGAGAACCACCAGGCTGAGGACGGCAGCGTCCGCATCCCTCAAGTCTTGCAGACGTACCTGGGCAAGAAAAGAATTGGAATTTGAAAATTGGGGTTCGAGCATGAACGACGAGATGCCTGTAGACATTGAGGTGAAGGATCATCTGGTCAAGGACGTCAAGACGCTGTGCGCATATTGTGGCAGGCAGTTCGAAATTGATGAGGTCGTGATTGAGAAAGAGATTGACGGCCGAACATGGAAGTTTTGCAATGAGTCCTGCCTCGCCGACTTCCGGGACGCCTATGACTTCCGTTATCCTGAACACCTGGAAGAAGAAGGGAATCAATCAGTGCGGATCGGGCAGGAAGAGGAATAAGTGTATTGCTGCTTCCGCTACTGCTTCACCCGCTTCCGCTTGCTCTCCTTCACTTGCTTCTCCACGAGGATGTCGCTGTCGTCCGGATCCTCGAAGCGGCCGAAATTGTCGTCCAGATCCTCGAGTTCATCTCGGCGTGCCTTCCGGAAGCGCTTCAGCAGTTCGCGTTCGTTTTCCACATCCATGCTCGTGCAGTGTTTTCACCGCTTTTATGTTTTGTCCTCTCTAGAGCCTGGTGAAAGAGTCTGTTTCCTGTCTTCCTGCATAAAACACCTGCTCCTCACCTGCCGTCTCGCTTGTCTGCTCGTCCCTCCAGCCTCTGCACCTGGGTCTGTCCAGAAGTCTTTTCGTATACTGGCGCCAAAAGGCGCATGAGCTGCCGCATCGGCAGCTCATAATCGCGCCGCGCTCCAGTATACGAATCTCTTCCTTTCTGGACAGACCTCCACACCCTAAAAATATTTAAATCGGGAAGGGGAGAAGGACGGTAAGAAGTGGGCACGGAATGGTGAGAGGTGGGCATGTGGTGAAGATTCCCGGATGGGCATACGCGGGTGTCGGCCTGGCAATCACGCTCTACAGCAAGTTCGTCGAGTCCAGGACCAAAGGAGGCAACCCCCTCATGGGCTTCTTCTTCTGGATTGGCATCGCCATTCTCGTCTTCGGCACCTTCAAACTCATCACCCAGTTCTTGCTCAAGGATAAGAGCCCTGGGCCGAAAGGTCAGGTCAACCCCGGTCAGCGGCCGCCGGAGGCTCGCGACGCGATCTACTGCCCTCGGTGCAACGCGAAACTCGACCCGCGATCGCGGTACTGCAACTGGTGCGGCACGAAGCTGTGAGGCTCACTTCTTGATAAGGTTCAAGCCTTCGCCGCCGAAAAGGACGCTGTGCGTGATGTTCTCAACAGTCGTGTCGAGGATGCGCTCCAATGCCTCCTGACTGTTGAACGCGTTATGCGGCGTGAACACGACGTTCGGCATCTTGAGGATCTCGAGCGATTCGACGAGGCGCTTCCATTCCTCTTTCTCCTGCAGGACCTGGTGCAATTGCGCCTCTTCCATGACGACCTTCTCGTCCTCGACGACGTCGAGGCCTGCGCCCTTGACCTTCCCTGACTTGAGGCCTTCGTAGAGCGCCTCCGTGTCGATGACGCCGCCGCGCGCAGTATTGATGATGATTACCCCATCCTTCATCTTCGCGATGGACTCGTGATTGATCAGGTGTTTCGTCGGCGGAATCAAGGGGACATGGATTGTGATGATGTCGCTCTTCGCGTAGAGCTCGTCCAAGGAGGTGTAGTTGAAATGAAGGACGTCAGCCATGAAGGCATTAGGTTTAGGGTCGTACGCGAGGACGTGCATCCCGAAACCCTTCGCGATCTTGATGACGTGCTGACCGATATGCCCTGCGCCGATGACGCCGAGCGTCTTCCCCTTCAGGTCGAAGCCGCGCAGGTCCTCGATACGGAAATCGTTCTGCAAGGTGCGGAGATAGCTCTTGTGCACGTTCCTCGACAGGTTCAGGATGAGCGCGAAAGTGTGCTCAGCCACCGTGTTCTCGCCGTAAGTCGGCACGTTCGAGACATGAATGTCCCGCTCTGCGCACGCGGCGAGGTCCACGTGGTCGAAACCGGTTGATCTCGTGGTCACGAGATTGAGGTTCGGCAGCTTCTCGATAAGCTCTTTCGTGACCGTGCTGTAGATGAACACCGAGATTGCATCGGCATCCGCGTACTCCTCGGGCTTCGTGTCCTGGAGCTTGCCGAGATAGAATTTGAGCTCGTGATCAGAACCGGCGAGTGCCTTCCCCAAGTATTCTTTCTCCCAATCATGCACTTCGAAAAAGACGATCTTCGTCATCACTCACCTCTGTTTTGGTTCCGAAACGGTCATATCGGTCATATAAAAGGTTATCCCCAGCTTTCGTGCCGTATTTTCTCGTTCGGCACGCCCGCATCGGTGAGGAGCTTGACGATGGCGTCCACCATCCTGCCCGGGCCGCAGGTGTAGAAGATCTTGCCTTCGAACGAGTCGAGATGCTTGAGCAGCTTCTCCTTGTCGAAGTGGCCGAGCTCGCCGTCCCATCCTTCGGGTTCTTCTCGGGTCAGTGTGAGGACCACATGGAGGTTCTCGAGCTTGTCCAGCTCACGGAGCTCGTCCTCGCACACGATACGGTCGCGCGTCCTGTTACTGAGGAAGAGCCAGAACTGCTGGTTATTGATGCGGAAGTCGCGAGCCCAGCGGAGCAGCGACAAGAAGGGCGTGATGCCGACGCCGCCCGCGATAGTGACGATGTCGCCGTCCAGGTCATGCATGAACTGTCCCATAGGTGCGATGCTCTCGAGCTCCATTCCTTCCGCCAGTCCGAACAGCTTGGTCGTGAAGTCCTGCTCCTTCTTGACGATGAGCTCAATCTCTTCCGTGTTCTTGGGCGAGTTGGCGATGCTGAACGCATGGAAGCGAGTCTCGCCCGGGAAGCGGAGGTCGATGAACTGGCCAGGCACGAATTCGATGGGCTCGCTCAGTCTGAAGCGGAACCACTTCACGTCGTCCGCGTACTCCTTGCTGTCGAGCATCGTTACGGTCAGGCGTTTCGGCCGTCCATCCATGTCGGAAAGGCCCCCTTTTATCGTTTAAAAAGCTTGCTATGCCCCGGGACAGAAAACTTTTAAACCGTTCGGGGTCGCATCCACGTCGATGGCGAAGAAGAAGGTAATCAAGAAGATAGTATCGAAGCGGGATGTTCCCGGCGAGAGCCTTTTCGGGAAGAAAGCGAAGCTGGGCTTCTCCGCGAAAGGGGACGAAGGCAAGAAAGGCATATGGCGCCGTATCTGGTACTTCATCTGGTACGAGGACAGTCTCGCAAGCTGGCTCGTCAACATCGTCCTCGCCTTCATCCTCATCAAGTTCCTCCTCTACCCCGGCCTCGGCCTGGTGCTCGGCACGCAATTCCCTGTGGTAGCAGTCGTATCGAGCAGCATGGAGCACCACCCAGGCGACTTCGACGCCTGGTGGGCCGCCAATGAGGACTTCTATTTAGGCAAGAACATCACCAAGTTCGACTTCCTCTCTTACCCCTTCAGGAACGGTTTCAATAAGGGCGACATCATGATTCTCGCCGGCGTCAACTCCTCTCGGATTAAGAAAGGCCAGATTATCGTGTACTGGAGCCGTAAGCCCTATCCCATCATCCATCGCTTCGTCGGCCAGAACCCTTCCGATCCCACCTTGCTCATGAGCAAGGGCGACAACAACCCGGCCATGGTGCAGACCTTCGACCTGAACGAGTACCGCATCCCGCCCGACCAGGTCGTGGGCAAGGCCGTCCTTCGCATTCCCTACCTCGGCTACGTCAAGATATGGGCGGTCGAGCTCTTCGGCCACATCTTCCCAGCGGCGGCCGCGTCGATATAGACATCCCGCTGATATGTTCGTCGATATAGCGAGAATCAAAGCGCAAGCTTTTTAAACGGTTCTCGAGCCTCGGCGTTCCACGATGCTGTTTTGCCCAAAATGTGGCGCGATTCTCAAGCCTAAGCAGGAGAAGGGCAAGCGCTTCCTGGCCTGCGGCTGCGGCTACACGAACCGAAAGGAGCGGGCCGTGATCTCCGAGAAGACGAACGAGAAGGAGACCATCCAGGTCGTCAAGGAAGGCGCGAACCAGAAGCTTCCTGAGACCGAGGTCGAGTGTCCGAAATGCGGTCACGACAAGGCCGGTTTCTGGACCGCGCAGACCCGTGGCGGTGACGAACCAGAGACGCGCTTCATGAAATGCCTGTCGTGCGGCCACACCTGGCGTGACGCGAGCTGATGCTTGATTTTCGTGGCCTTGGTGCGACACGCGAAGCAGAGCGCCGTGGCGAAAACCCGAACTGCTCATGGATTTCACAAAAATACTCCTCCCTAAGACCCGTATTCTCATAAAGGTCAAACCGAATGCTTCTCGAACGCGGATAACGGCATATTCGTCTGAGAATGATACCTTCTCGGTGGATGTGAGAGCGCCGCCAGTGGATGGCAAGGCGAACACGGAGATCGAGCGTTACTTCTCGAAACTCCTCAAGAAGACAATAGTGATTATCAGGGGGAAGAGAGGGAAAAGAAAAATCCTGGAAGTCAGCTAGCTTCCTTCTTCTTGTGCCCTTCAATCTCGGAGAAGTCGATGACAATCCGTGGCATGCTCGGCGTGTACTGCCGGTAGGTCACGTTCGCCATGTCGAGCATCCGGCGCGAGGCGACCATGGTCTCGTTGTCATGGTACTTGTCAGAGACGTACACGACTTCCTTGATGCCTGATTGGATGATCAGCTTGGTGCATTCGTTGCACGGGAAGAGCGCGACGTAGAGCGTGCAATCCTTCACGTCTGCGATGTTCTTATTCAGGATTGCGTTCAGTTCTGCGTGACAGCTGTAGGGATACTTGGTGTCCACCCACGACTCGGCTTCGCGATCCCACGGCAGCTGTTCGTCGCTGCAGCCCCAGGGGAAGCCGTTGTAGCCGATGCCCACCACTTTCTTGTCCTTGTTGACGATGCACGCGCCCACCTGTGTGTTCGGGTCCTTGGAGCGCTGTGCGCTGAGGAAGGCGACACCCATGAAGTAATCCTCCCATGAGAGGTAGTCCTGCCGTTTCGTGATTTTTCCCTTCGTCTTACTGTCGCTGCCTGTCGCTCTTGTCTGACCGTGCAATCGGTCTTCTTTTCCGGTTGTCTTTCCCGCGTTTTCCATGCGCTCACCCAATCGTCCGCACCCACGAGACGAACGTCTCGATCTCGTGCCTGAGATCGTCGAGGGATACCTCATTATTTATCAAATAATCGGCCATCGCCGTCGGGCCCGCCTTCTCAATGTTTTCGATCTCGGCGTAATCCCGCGCCTTGGCCTCCGCAGGACTGAGCTTGCGAAAGCGCGCGTCCACATCCGTGGCCTGCCGCTCCCTGACAGCGAGCCGTTCGTAGCGCGTCTTCGGCGAAGCATAGATGATGAGAGTGACGCAGCGTTCCCCATACTTCTCCTTGAGGATTTTGTACTCGCTCCAGGAGTACAGCCCATCCGCGACGACATCTCCCTGCTTGAGCAGAGCATCGAACTTCGGGATATTCAGGGTCGCGTAGGAACCCATGCCGTGTTCCTTGCGCACCTGCTCCCGTACCGTGCGCTCGTTCTTCTCGTTCACCGGCAGCCCGCGCTTCTGGAGGATATCCAAGGTAATCTGACCGAAGCGGACGAACTGGAAGCCGTGCTCGACGAGCATGTCGGCCGCGGTGGTCTTGCCGGCGCCGGCCATGCCCACGATGCACACGAGAATCGCCATCTCTCCCGGAGCCCTGAAGCCGTTTATATGTTTTTTCGGTAGAGCGGTTCCTGGTGCAAAACTATAAAACCTCTGCGGGGCTCGTCACTTCCATGTTCACCTCCGCACGCACCAGCCGTGGCAAGTTCCTCCTCATCGATGGTCCTGACGGCTGCGGCAAGGATGTCTTCCTCATCGCGATGAAGGCTGCGGCTGAGCGGCAGGGCAAAAAGATCTTCGATCTCCCTCGTTACTGGACTGAGCACGGCGCGCATCCTCCTCTCGCGATGTTCTCAGATGCTGACCTCATCTTCAGCAGCGAGCCTACCGGGGTCGGCGTGGGCAAGAGGATCAGGGACGTGCTCATCCGCAATGGTTCGACGGCGAGTGTCCGGGAAATCGCAGAGGCCTATGCCGATGACCGGGCGGCGCTCTACGAGCAGGTCCTCATTCCGGCATTGCATCGCGGCATCGGCGTTGTGCAGACGCGTGGCGTGAGTAGCAGTCTCGTCTATCAGCCGCTCGATGCCGAGCAGCGAGGCGAGGACATCACTATCGAGGAGATCAAGACCCTGCCCGGCAATATGCGTTGTCTGACGAAGGACTTGCTGCCCGACCTCGTTGTTATCCCGACGGTGAGCAGTGTGGAGGAGCTGATGCGCCGCCTCGGGGAGCGGGCGAAGCAGGATGATGCTCGGTTCGAGCGGGCCGTGTTCCTCCGCCAGGTGAAGGAACGGTTCGCCAGCTCCTGGTTCAGGAGGCTCTACGAGACTGGCGGGGCGAGGGTCGTCTACGCGGATGCCGAGACGTCTCTCGAGAAGTCGCAAGCGGAAGCAGTGCGCCTTTATCGCGAGCTGTTCGGGTGACCGACCGGCGACCAGGGCCTTTTCCGTTTTCCCTGTTCTTGCTTTTCGCCCTATCCTGCCTTCACATCCAGCCGCGGAAAATCCTTCTTGACGAAGCCCACGAGTGTGTCGAGGAAATTTCTCGTGGGTGGCGCGACGCCCTGCAGCGCCCGGTCGAGTGTAACCGCGGGGTCGAACGGGACGAGCAACCATTCCGCATCAAGACCATCGAGCAGGATGGCCAGTTCGAGGACGTCCTCCTTCCTGTACAGCAGTCCGGGCGCAATCACTGTTGAGAAGGAGAGAGCGACGCCTTTCGGGCGCGCTTTGAGAAGCCTGAGGCTTTCCTTGAATTCGGCGAAGAGTGCCGTCGTGGGCTTGAAAAACGTCGCCGCCTTGGTTACCCTGTCGAAGATGGGCAGTGGCGCCTTGACATCCACCCGGAACTCGTCGATGAGGCCCTCGTCGAGTAGGATCCTGATTGCCTCGGGCTTTGAGGCGTTCGTGTCCAGCACGGTGCGCAGTCCATGCTTGCGGCAGTGCCTGAGAAGCGCGAGCAAGGCTTGGCGCTGCAGCAACGGCTCCCCGCCGGAGAACACGACTGTCCGCTTCCCCGCGGCATCAATGGCTGCGTACGCCTCCTTGAGTGGCATGAGCTCCTCGGTGCGGAACTCGACGAGCTCAGGAGTGTTGCAGTAGCGGCACTTGTAATCGCAGCCGCTGAAGCGCACGACGAGCTCGTCGTCGCACGCTGAGAGTTCGTGGATATAGGCTTCCATCCTTGGCGAGGATGTTGGCCGGTGATTAAAAGCTTACTCTTCGTCTTCGATGAAGGCAGAGAGGATGGCGCTCTTAATCTTCGCTTCGTAGGTGATGTCCTTGCCCATAGCCAGTTATCCGAAGGCTTCGTTTAAATATTCTGTTGTGACCTGACCTATAGCAAAAGACCTAGAATTATGAACCTATACACAGTCAAGGTGGGCAAGCGAATCTATATGACCGGGATGCAGAAAACAAATGCTATCGTCGATAAAACGCCTATTTCTTCTTCTCTTCGTCACTCTTTCGGAGGCTCAGAATGCTCTTGATTTCGTGGCTCACGACCTTGCCGGATTCGGCGTCGAGCCGGACGTTCAGGATGTTGAAATGGTCGGTGATGAGCGTGCAGTTGTAGAGCTGCCGGTTGAGGTGCTGCAGCACCATGATGATTTTCGTGACGGTCTCATTCGGGAATTGTTGGCGCTGGAACGTCAGGGCCTTCTCCTCGGCTTCGGCGCAGCTTAGGCCGACTGCGTCCATGTCGAGACGCTTAATCGGCTCTCCCCTGTTGAATGCGTCGTCCTCCGGGAGCAGTTTCACCGGTTCGGCCTCGAAGACGATGAGCTTGTCCTTGCCAGGAGAGTAGTAGCCAATCTGGCAATGGCACGCCTCACCTTTGCCGTGCATCGAGAAGACGTGCGCGAGATACGCGTTGTTGCACTCTTTCTTGAAGGCAGCGAATTTGGGGCTGGCCTCCACGGCAGCGATATCGTCCTTGACATCCATGCATGCGCATCGACACGGACCGTTTTTAATGCTTTCCCTTTTGCCGTCGGGAGAAAATCGCTCCCCGTCCTCGCTGCTGGCGAAGCTGCCGCACCTGCGGTCGCTTCTGTGGTCGTGCCTTGTTTTGTCGCGCCGAGGACAACGCATCGAGGTCGTACAGCTTGCCCACCGGTCCTGGATTTTCGCAGAGCGTCGGCCCGACCTTGTCTGAGGTCTCGAAGCATTCATGGATGTGCCCCGCGAGGACGAGCAGCGGCTTCTTCGTCTTCACTAGCTTCTGCAGGCTCTTGCTCCCGACGTGCCAAGGCTCCTCCTCGGCTTCGCTGACATCGTCTAAGGTCGTGCCGTACGGCGGGGCATGGCTGAGGAAGACGGTGCGGCTCCAGTCGAGGAGCTTCCACGCCTTCCGTTTCAGCAGCTCTTCCAGCTCAGGGTAGCGCTCCTCGAAGCCGCCGCCGCCGAACGCCGCGAAGAAGTAGTCCTGGAACTGGAGAAACTCCTTGTGGAGGAAGGTGATTCTGCTGAAGGGAGCGCAGGCCTTGCGCATCCGCGCCTCAGTCTCATGGTTGCCGTGCAGCATGAGCACCGGCACTTTCAGCAGGTTCACCCTGCTGAGCAAGGCCTTGAGCTCGTGCTCGAAGATCGAGAGGTCGCCCATGCAGACCACAAGGTCTGGCTTGGTCTTCTTCACCGCTTTCTTCACCTCACGTAGGGCTCTCGCGTCGCCGTGCACGTCGGTGAAGGCGTAGATGCGCATCCTGGTAGGGAGTCGAGGCTTTTTTTTAAACCTTCTTTTAAACTCGACCTTGTTGTTGATCTTTCATTCGTGCTTCCCAACCGGTTCTCGAGCGTGGATAAAGGAGTTCTCGCGTCTCGACTGCGCCCTTCTCATCCGAGCGCGTCGTAATCGTCCAGGATGATTGCGTCGAGTTCGTCCAAGGCCTTGACCCGGTACAATCTCCCCTGACCGAGCTCGACCACGTCCCGCGCGAGTGATTCGCCCTCGCTGTCGAGCGAGATGCCGACGATGCTGATGGTGACGCCCGCGCTGAGGGCCTCGTTCGCTGCTTCGAGCGTCTCCTTCCTCGGTTCCTTGCCCGTCGTCGGCACCGCATCCGTGAGCAGCAGGAGATGCTTGGTGCAATGCTCTCGCGCGAAGAGCTCGAGACTGGCACGAATCGTGCGTGCCAGGTCCGTCTCCTTCCCCGCCCTGACGACGGTGAGCTCCTTGAGCAGGTCGGTGAAGTCGCGCGTCGGCGGCAGTGCCTTCTCCACTTTGCTCGTGAAGACGAGCAGGCCGACCTCGTCCCCGGCCTCGATGGCGCGGTAGGCGAGCGCGATGCCGGCGCGCTTGCTCTCCGCTAGCTTGTCGCCGCGCATACTGCCCGAGGCGTCGAGGGCGTAGACCACCTGAATCCTGCCGCGCTCCTCGCGGTCGTAGGCCTTGAGGTCCTCCTTCCGCAGGCGGTCGTGGCCGCGGCGTACCGCGGTCTTGATGCAGCGCTTCAGGGCGAGGTCGCGGAAGCGATGCTTACCCCGCTTGTAGGTCACCGCCTCGTCTGGCTCGCCATAGGGGGATCGCTCCTTCCGTGCCTGCTTCCCCAAGCCTTTCGTGACGAGTGCGTCGAGCTCCTCGGTATAGAGCACGAGGGCCGCGAGCTTCTCGGAACGCGCGGTGAGGAAGCCGTGCTCGTCGAGCAGGCCGCGCTCTTGCAAGGCCTCGACGTTCTCTTCGATGCGGCGACTCAAGGCCTGCTGGAACTCCGGGATGTTCACGTTCTTCCGGACATAGTCAGGGCTGTAGCCGGATAGGGCGCGGATGAGGGTCTCGCCGTAGAGCCTGCTCGCGTTTCGATAGTCCTTCACGAGATTCTGGAACATGAGGTCGGGAGTGAAGCTCCCGACGGAACGGTTGATTGCCTCGGTCACGAGATGGCCGTCCTCGACCGCTTGCTCCTCGTTCTCGAGCACCGAGCGCATCAGGCGCTCCTCGTCAGGCGACGAGGCCAATGCTCCGGAGAGCTCTTGCGCTTCCGACCAGTCGCCCGCGAGTGTGGTGTCCGGAGCCTCCTTGGCAGGGTCGTGTGCCCCGCTACCCGTCACCACCCAATGCGTTATCGGCAGAGAACTCGGCGAACTTTTCCGTGACGTACTGCTCAATGTCCTCGAGATACTTCACGCTCGGCTTCAACCGGACGCGATGCGAGAGGACACTGACGACCACCGCGGCGACATCTTCCGAAGTGACGCGCTTGCCGCCCCTGAGGAGGCACCGCGCCTGGGCCCGCGCGATGATGCCGAGCGTGGCGCGGACGCTCGGCTTCTTCTCGATGTTCCGGTCCTCGCGGAGGAGCCGGACGAACCTGACGACACCGTGCTCGAGCCCTGTCGGAAAGTCCACGCCGTCGAGGCGTTGCGATTTGGCGGCGACGATCGCCGACTCGACACTCTCAGTCTCGGGATAGCCCATAGTGACGAGGTCGAAACGGTCAAGGAAGACGTCGCTCAGCTTCTCGGTCGAGCTGTCCTCGGGATTCATGGTGCCGATGAAGAGGAAGTCGGCGTCGAGATCGACATCGTAGCTGCCGACAGTGGCCTTGCGCTCCTCGAGCACCTGCAGGAGCGCGTTTTGGAGCTTCTCGCTGCACCGGTTAATCTCGTCGAAGAAGAGGACGCCACCGTCGGCCTTGAAGATCTTACCCGGCGTGAACGCCTCTATGCTCAGGGGACCGAACTCTAAGGCCTTGACCGGGTCGATGTCCCCGATGAGGTCTTCCGCCATCAGGTCGGGGCTCCCTTGGACGCGGACGAAAGGCTGGCCTTTTCGCTTGGGCAGCAGCCGGGCCACGTTCCGGGCCAGCGTCGTCTTGCCCACGCCAGGAGGCCCCACGATGATGACGTTCCGTCCCACGAGGAGCGTGCTCTTCAGCGCGAGCTTCGCTTCCTCCTGGCCGAAGATATCGTCGAAATCGTGGTCTTTCAGCGCGTCCAGGAATCTCTGGTCGATTGGCATCTGCGGGCGCAGGACGGGGGGCTTTTTAATGTTTTCCCGTATGGCGTTCGTTCTCCTGACTGAAAAACTATATAAGGGCAGTCTACTGAGAATTCGCTGAGAGTGGGTGGTGAGGTGAGGAAACGCGTGCGAGCCCAGAGGGGATTAGCGAGAAGAGGCCTTATCAGGGAAAGAGACAGCGGCTGGCCCGGTCCTTCGCGTGCGGGTCAGCTCAGCATCGAATACGTCTTCGTTGTCGCCTTCACCTTCGCCATCATCTTGCCAGGCATCTACTTCTTCTACACGTACAGCCAGAGCAGCGCTGCGGGACTCGCCGCGGCCCAGTACGACAAGCTCGGCCAGGAGATACTCGCCACCGCGATTGAGACCGTCGCTCAAGGCAAAGGCTCCTGGATCACGCTTGATGTCCTCGTCCCAAGGACCGTGAGGAACCTTTCGGTCAGCGAGGACGGAAGCGAGCTCATCATCAGCTACGACACGCCCTACGTCCCGACAGAAGCAGTCTTCTTCAGCGATGAGATGAACCTTTCAGGTCTTGGCAATCCCGGTACTCGCACAATCTACGTGGGGAATGCCCATGGTGGACGCCTCTCTCTCCGCTTCATCGCGGGGAGCGCGAACACGGTCGGCATCCAGGAGATTATCGGTCCGTGGATCTCACCCAACTGTGTCAGTGACGAGGATTGCCAGCTGTATTCGCTCGACCAGCTCTGCTTCTACAATGGCAACTGCGATGCGCTGCAATGCAGCTACGACTCACAAGATATTGGTCTTGCTTCGCCTTGCGACGGCAACAGCCATCTGGATGGGGCTGGCGCGGCCCGGCAATGCGTCTATGTTCTGCCAGCAGACAATATCTGTACTGCTGACGGCTGGGGCTGTCCAACTGACGAAAAGACTGACAGGTGTCCTGTTGTCGGAGAGTACGGAGACGAATGCTGGTACAAGCCGCTCGGCGTCGGGTCTGAATGCAACGCGACCGGCTGCCAGCTCGGTCTTGATACGAACAAGATGTGCGCGCTCTCTCTCTGCGGCTCGACGGGCTGGGATAATGGTGCTTGTGCTTGTACTGATGCTGACGGGGACGGCTATAATGCTACTGGCGGCTGCGGCCCGGTCGATTGCAATGACACGAATAGTACCATCCATCCCGGCGCCCCAGAGATATGCAACGGTATTGATGATGACTGTGCCGGCGGGATTGATGACGGCCTGAGCACGATTGATGGTCTCGTCTTCAACGACACGGACGAGGACGGTCTGAAAGGGCCGGCTGAAGGGGTCCTTCCTGGCGTGACAGTCATCCTGAACTCTAGCGCTTCGGTCATGACGAACAGCAGCGGCGAGTACGCCTTCTGCATTGATGCGTCAGGTGTCTCCACGTTGAACGGGACCGACCCTCCCGGTTATCGGAACACGACACCGTCCATCATCGTGTTTACCGTCACGCTCGGCAACAATTACACGTTCGACTTCGGCAAGTATCAGCTCCCTGGCTGTGTCGATGCTGACGGCGACGGCTACAATATCACGCCAGGAACCTGCGGCACAATCGATTGCGACGACACGAACGCCTCGATCCATCCTGGTGCAGTTGAGCTCTGCGCTGACAGGAAGGATAACGATTGCGACAGCAATGTCGACGAGCTCGACAGCGCGTGCACGGTCAGCCTCGCCCTCCAGCCGAACGTGACCACGAAAGATGGCCCGGTGACGGCCAACCTGACGGCGCTCGACGGGCTCCTCTATCACGACAGCGCTAGCGTGCTTCTGTGTCAATCCGCATGTCATATCTGCGTTACGGGTGTGCAGATCTGCACCTTCCAACCGCCGCCAAGCGGTGCCGGTTTCGGGGAAGCCGCATGGCTTTCCTGTGCCTTCAATGCCCCTTCTGAAGGGCTTTTCACCTATCGCGCTTGTCTCGGCGAGAACGAGGCGAGCACGACGCTCAATGTGATGTGCATGCCCTATTACGCTGACTACGACTACGATGATAACGGCCTGCTCGACAGCACCGACGCCTACACCCTCGAAGGCGTCGTTGGGGGCAACGCCTGTCCGCCCAGCAAGGTGTGCGACGTCGACAAGAACAGCGTAATCGACATTGCTGATCTCGATCGTCTCGATGCGATTATCACCGGCACGTACGACGACGGGGAAGCATGCAGCGACGGGATCGACAACAATTGCGACGGCCTGACCGATGGCGAAGACCCGTCGTGTGTCGCGTGCGGCGGCGACGGGGAAGCATGCTGTCTGCCAGGTGATACCTGTAATCTTGGCCTGGCGTGCTGCACTGGCACATGCATGACGAAATGCGGATGAAAATGGAGCGTGTATCGAGCAAAGGGGGACACTCGGCACAGGTGGCGATCGAGCATGTCATGCTCGTCGCGTTCGCGATTGCGGTCCTGCTTCCCGGCATCTATTTCTTCTACACTTACACGCAGGCCAGCCAGGCGACGCTCTCCGGCGCGCAGTACGCGAAGATAGGAGGAGAGATGATTGACCGTTCGCGCGAGGTGCTCGCGCAAGGTGCAGGAACCTGGCTCAAGCTCGACGTCATGCTACCAGAGAACATTCGCGGCTTCAACATTTCCGGCTCGGGCTCGGAAATAATCTTCACCTATGCGACGGCAGTCGGAGAGACGCAGGCCGTGTTCTTCACGGATGATGTCCTGCTCGCCAATGCGACGGGGAAGGATGGGACGGTCTTTGCGTTCGAGCCCCATAGCGGACAGGCGAGCTTCCGCTTCACCGCGAACCGAACAGGGCACGTGCTGATTGAGGAACATTACGGCTAGGAGGGGACACGATGCGCAGGGGCCAGAGCGGATTTGAATTCATCATACTCTTCGGCTTCCTCGTCCTCGTCTTCATCGGCTTCGCGTATATCATCCAGGGGCGCATCGTTGAGCAGCAGCTCGCCAACCAACGTGACCTCCGGGTGCAGCTCGCGGACAAGATAGAACGCGAACTGCTCCTCGCTTCTCGCGTGCGTCCGGGTTATGGCCGCGAGTTCAATATCCCCGTCGCGCTCGGCGGGCAGGACTACAATGTCACGCTCGAAGGTGGGGACACGCTCGTCATCCGATCGAACGGGGAGGAGTACATCCGCTTCCTCAGCATCAACGTCTCGCTCTCGCCCGACCAGGAGCCACGGCTGCTCGTCAACGAGAGCATGAGCTCTCCCCGAATCATCGTGCGGAAGAACATGTGGGGCGACATCTACATCAACAGGACCTGCGCGGCCAAGGGCCTCACCTATAGCAACTGCCCCGTGACGCAGGAGGAGCACTAGGAAGGACATGAAGAATAAGAGGACATGAAGAATGAGGGCGTCGAGACTAAGGGTACCGGGAACGGCACGGGGTTCATGGTCCTCATGCGGGAATCGCAATCTTTATATACTCCCTGCGCGGGGAGGACAATCGGTAGGTGGACCGGATGATTAATGTCTTCAAGAGATTTCTCAATCGCTTCTTCAAGGATCTCTTCCAGGAGAAAGGGCAGGTGAAGCTCGGCCTCTATGGACCGCCGAACGGCGGCAAGACGACATTGGCCAACAAGATTTGCATGGACTGGCTCGGCGAGGAGATGGGGCGCGCCTCGAAGATTGCGCACGAGACGCGCGAGGTCCAAATCAAGGAGCAGATCACAATCAAGCGGGACAAGAAGGAGCTCACCTTCAGCCTCGTCGACACGCCCGGAATTGCGACCAAGATTGACTATGAGGAGTTCATCAAAGCGGGCATGAAGTCGACCGAGGCGAAGGGGCGTGCCAAGGAGGCCACGAAGGGCGTCATCGACGCGATTAAGTGGCTTGATGACATGGATGCGGTCATCGTCGTCCTCGACGGGACGAAAGACCCTTACACGCAGGTCAACATCACGATCATCGGCAACCTTGAGGCGCGCAAGATTCCTGTGCTGCTAGTGGCGAACAAGTCAGACCTGAAGAAGTTCGACCTGAAGCATGTCCAGGCGGCATTCCCCCAGTATGATGTCATCGGCATCAGCGCCAAGCTGGGGAACTCGCTCAACGAGCTCTATGAAAAGCTCTTCGAACTCCGGAAGAAAGCGCTCAAGCGCAAATAGCTCAAACACACGTAGCGATGGCATCGAAAAAGAGGACGAGGAATATGCTCACGCTCCAATATGTTCCCTATACGGATATCGAACGGCTGACGAGTGAGGCGCGGGTCGAGCATCTCCTCACGATCGTGAAGGAGGAGAAAATCATCCTGCTCGAAGGGAAGCTCCGCGCGGAAGAGGAAGCGGTGCTCATCAAGCGCACCATGGAAGAGATTAGCGCCTCCTTCAAAGGCATCGAGATCAGCCCCCTCGACGTGGGAAGCAAGCATGACCAGGCGTTCTTCCAGCGGCTCAAGACCATGCTCTACGATTTCCTCCTCGGCAACCGCAGAGGGCTGACGATTATCGGCCCCGCCACCATCGTCAAGGAGATTAGGAAGGATCCTGACAAGATACAGCTTCTCACGCAGGACGTGAAGCACAAGAGGAAGAGATAACATGCCGCACCAATGCGTGAAGTGCGGGGAATTCTACGAGGACGGAAGCAACGAGATACTCAAGGGCTGCTCTGCCTGCGGCGGCAAGCTCTTCTTCTACGTCAAGAAGGAGAAGGCGGAGCTCCTCAAGGAGAAGGAGCAGCTCAAGCTGTCCAAGAAGGAACGCCAGCAGATAGAGAACGACGTCTACGACATCATCGGCGACGAGATTGACCGGAACAAACCCGTCGTCCTCGACGTCGAGAGCATCAAGGTGCTCAAGCCCGGACAGTACGAGCTCGACCTCGTCCACCTCTTCAAGGACAAGGAGCCCCTCGTCTACAGCCTCGAGGATGGCAAGTACATGGTCGACCTCATCGAGACCTTCAAGAAGCTGCGGAAGGAGAAATAGTTCTTCTATTTGCCCGCACCGGAGGGAGGAGCGTTGCGACGGTGGCGCCGCAACAGTGGCGCAATCCATTTAAACCGCGCTCGTTCTCAAGAACGCATGTTCCTCGTCGACGTCCATGCGCATCTCGACTTCCCGCACTTTGCGAAAGACCTGAAGGAAGTCGTGGAGCGTGCGCGGAACGCCGGCGTCGTCGGGATTATCTCGCAAGGCGTCCATCACGCGAGCAACCGGCGGACGCTCGAGTTGGCGACGAAGTATGACATCGTCAAAGCTGCGCTCGGCCTCTATCCTTTGAATGCGCCGAACGTCGAGGTGCATGACGAGAAGCATGAAGATTTCGACAAGCGTTCTGTCAGCGTCGACGACACACTCAGGTTCATCAGGGAGCATGCCGCGGAGATCACAGCCATAGGTGAGGTTGGCATCGACCTCAAGTTCAGCGATGACGAGGAGAATCAAATAAAGAACTTCACGAAAATAGTTCAACTCTCCCACGCCATAAAGAAACCAATCATTATTCATTCTAGGAAGGCAGAGAAATTGGTATTGGATATTCTTGAGGATGCAAAACACAAGAATGCCATCCTCCACTGCTTCAGCGGCGGGAAGAAGCTCATCCAACGCGCGGTCGACCTCGGCCTGCCGCTCACCATCACCTCGAACGCGAATCGACTCGAGCATTTTCAGCTCCTCGCGCGCATGGTGCCGAGCCAGCAACTGCTGACAGAGACGGATGCGCCCTATCTCTCGCCCCTGCGGGGCGAGCGCAACGAGTCCGCGAACGTGCGCGTCGCTGTCGAGGCGATCGCGAAGGCGAAAGGGCTGAACGTCGAAGAGGCTGCACGAATCGTGTATATGAACTACCAGCGGATATTCATTTAGTTTTTCTCAATCTCCCCCTACTTCTTAATCTCTGGACTTAGGAGAAAAAGTCCGTCGAAGCCAAGTTTGCCAACGTTTGGCGTCAGCCAAACTTGGCTTGGTTCGACGGAGTCGGCCACGTTCCCCTACGCAAGTAGGGGGTTGTGGACGACGAAGTAGGACTTTTTCTCCATAGCCCAATCTCCCCTACCTTTATATAGGAGTAGTTATAGGAGTAGTCTTGGCGAGTATCCATGGTCATCATCAATATCGACACCGCGAAGGATTCTGCCGCGGACATCAAGAAGACCATTAGGTACTTGCAGGAGTTGGTTGGTGATCGGGCTGATGACAATGGCTTCACGAACATCTTCGCGGAGAGCGAGTCGTCGAGATCATCTTCTGACCAGTCGTCGGATGTCGGCGGTGTGATGGGGATGTTCGACAACCCGTTCGCTCCAGACGACAATTCGAGCACGACCAGCCTGCTCGATGATTCCGACGATGACACAGGAGATGGTTTGGGGCTTTCTGAAGATGCCGGGAAGGATTCGGGCGATGACTCAACCTTCGTCGAGATAGTCGAATACTGAGTGCTTTCTTCGTCTGGCCGCTGGGGACGCTAGAGGTCGATGATCGTCCCTTTTCGGCCGACGTTGATGACACGCGTCTTGCCGATGCGCTCTTCCATCCCCTCAGCTTCGTGGACGTGGCTGCAGAGCGCAATCTTCGGCTGCAGCTCCTCGATTGCCTTGCGCAGGCCGCTGCTGACCGGAAAGAAGCTCGTCATCTTCGCCATCCTCGTCCCTGACGGGTGGATGTGCGTGACCATCACCTGTGTCTTAAGATAGCTGATGTGACGGTGTGCCTTCTTCAGGGTCTCGTGGATCTCGGCCTCGTCGAGCCGTTCGAGACCGATGTTCGCTTTGCCACAGCCGAAGAAGCCGACGTCCTGGTACTTGGCGCTGTAGCCGTGGAGGTCGCGTACCGGATAGGTCTGCTTCAAAAGCTCGTGCGTCACAAAGCTATCATGATTGCCGGGCACAACGAGCACTTTCTTCTTCCGTTCGAGGAAGGGGCCGATGATGCCTCGAGGCTCCTGGTCGAAATAGGTGAAGTCGCCGCAGATGACGACGAGGTCGACGTGCTCGTCCTCGGCTCGCTTCGCGAGCCGCTCAGCGAGCGACCGGTCGCCGTGGATGTCGCCGAAGCTGAGAATCCGCATCATCAACGCTCCCGGAGTTCGAAGTCTTCCGTGTCGAGCCGGACAATCGTGCTCGGCCTGCCCTTGAGCTCGTCGGTGTAGATGATGTGCGCCACGTTCTTCCGGATGCTCGGGTGGAGGTCGTCCAAGGAGGTCATGTGATTCTGTCCAGTTAGGTTCGTGCTCGTCGTGACGATTGCCATCTTCATCTTCCGGACGACCTCGCTGAACCAGCAGTCGGGGATGCGCACCGCGAGGGTGCCAAGTCCCATGTTCACTGCGTCGGGGATCATCTTGGGATCCTTGAGCTCCATCACGAGCGTGTACGGTCCGGGCAATTTTTCTAGCCACTCCTCCGCTTTCGCGTCGACGACGCAGTGCTCCCGGATCCAGGCCTTGCCCGGTGCGATCACGCTGAATGGCAGGGTGTGCCGCTGCTTGATGTCCCGCACCTTGTTGACGAGCACCTCATCAAGGGCGTTGCAGCCGATCCCATAGATTGTGTCGGTCGGGTAGACGAACACGCTCTCCTTGAGCTGTTCGATGAGCACTTTCTCCTTTGCTGCAAACTCGTCTCTGTTGTGGACTTGTGCCATCCGTGGGGGAAAGCATTATTGCTTTAAAAATGATGTGTCAAAACATTTAGGGACTTTTAAAAAGAGGGCATGTTCCTGGAGCGCCATGCGTTCCGTGCTGAAGCTCGATCTGCTGCTCGGTTTCTACGTGGCGAGCCTGCTGCTCGCGAACCTGCTCGGCACCAAGATTACCACGATCCTCGGGGTGCGCGTCAGCGTCGGCATCTTCTTCGTGCCCTTGCTGTTCCTGATTACGGACATCGTGGCAGAGGTGCACGGCAAGGAGAAGGCGCGGGATTTCGTCCTGGTCAGCATTGTTGCCCTGGTGTTCATGCTCGTCATGACTGCCGTGTCGATTGCGATGCCGCCCAACGCCACATGGGGCAACCAGGAAGCGTACGCGAACATCTTCGGTGGCACCCTCCGCATGATTCTGGCTTCGCTGATCGCATTCGTGCTGAGCCAGCTGCACGACGTCTGGAACTTCGACCTGCTGAAGCGCATGACGCACGGCAAGTGGCTGTGGCTCCGCAACAATGTCAGCACGATGATCAGTCAGCTCATCGACACAGTCGTGTTCATGTTCATCGCGTTCTATCACCTCACGCCGAAGTTCACGGCTGGCTTCATTATCTCGCTGATTATCCCCTATTACCTGTTCAAGGTGGTGTTTGCCCTCCTCGACACGCCGTTCTGCTACCTCGGAGTAAGGTGGCTACGGCAGAAATAGCTTCTCGCTTCCGACACGGTGAAGATAGAACCGGTCACGAGCACCAGATCGTTCTCTCGTGCTCTCTTTATCGCTTCCTTCACAGCCTTGCTCACGTCAGGGATTACGGTGACCTTGCTATCGCTGAAATGTTGCGCGATGTCTTCCGGCGCCGCCGCCCGGTCCCATCGAGGTCGAGTAGCGATGACCTCGTCAGCGTGCGGCGCGATGGTATTGCACATCCCGGCGATTTCCTTGTCGCGCATGATTCCCAAAACGAGAATAACCTTTTTGTAATATTTTTCGTGACATATAGTTTTGAGTTCTGTGACGAGGGTTCGCATCCCTGCAGTATTGTGCGCCACGTCGACGAGCAGGTTCGGCCGCATGAATTCGAGGCGGCCCACCCAGCGTGTCTTCTTCAGGGCCTTTCTGATTGTCTTCTCCTCGATGCTGAGCCGACGCAGTACGCCGGCGGCGAGGCGCGCGTTCTCCTGCTGGAAGGCGCCGTTGAGGCTGAGATCGAAAGTCTCCTCTTCGGGGACGTATATTTTTGTGTCGTTATTCTCTCCGATTATATATTTTTTATTTGTATTCTTTGAATTTATATTTTTCTTATTTATATCTTCAAATATATTTCTTATAATATCTAGGCTTGAGTCTTTTGCAGCAGTGAACACCGGGATGCCGGGCTTGATGATGCCGGCCTTCTCCCGCGCAATCTCCTCGACGGTCGCGCCGAGCCACTGCGTGTGGTCGATTGTGACGTTCGTGATGACGCTCACGAGCGGCGTGACGACATTCGTGCAATCCAAGCGACCTCCCATTCCGGTCTCGAGCACGACATACTCGGGTCGCTCCTCCTGGAAATAGAGATACGCTGCGGCGGTGAGATATTCAAAGAACGTTGTCGGAATGCGGTGCTTCTCGCTCGCCTCGCGCACGCGCTTGAGCAAGGACTCGAGGCGCTCCTTCGGAATCTCGACGCGGTCGAGCTGGATGCGCTCAGTGATGCGGTCGAGATAAGGTGAGACGTACAGGCCGACCCTGAAGCCGGCTTCTTGCAGGCCTTGCGCAATCATTGCGCACGTGCTGCCTTTCCCGTTCGTGCCGGCGACGTGCACGTAGCGCAAGCCGTTTTGTGGGTTTCCCAAAACCTTGAGGAGCTCAATGAAGTGCTCGAGCTTGTATTCCGGCAAGATTTCGGGCAGGATGAGGAGTCGCTGGATCTCGTTCATGACGGTAGCGGCGGAGCAGGAATATTTAAAGGTTTAGAGTCTGCTGCTGTTGCGCTCGCGGACGTCGTTGCGCCACAAGAGCTCGTCAATCTGGTTGACATGGGCGTAATAGTCTTGCCAATCCATGAAGCTTCGTTTTTTCCAGAACAGGGTCACTGGCGTTCCCAGGTTTTGAAAGGGTTTCAAAACCATGCTACCACCCCCTGAGGTAGTGCCGTATCTCTTCCTCGTCGTTGAGGAGCCCCTGCTGGCTCAGCAGGCTGGTAACTGCATCCGCGTACCGGTCCTGATCGGTCAGCACATCTGTGGTCATGCGGACGCCTCCGTGACGTGCTTCATCTGCTGGAAAAACAGTCGTTCGATGAACTCGTGGTCGGTGTGTGGAGCCATTGCTTTCACCTCATCGCTTCTCCTCTTCTTGAGGATAGTCGAGTATTTAAGCGCCACGCCTGCATGTCCAGTGCCTTTCTGTGGTTTCTCGACGATACGGTTCGTGCGGGCACCTGTCCAGTGTCCTCGGGGCACGGTACGCATTTTCCTCATACAGGTTCATATCGGCTTCGTAGAAAAGTCCGTCGAAGCCACGTTTGCCAACGTTTGGCGTCAGCAAAACTTGGCTTGGCTCGACGAAGTCGGGCACGTTCCCCGACGCAAGTAGAGCGTTATGGACGACGAAGGAGGACTTTTTCTCCATAGCCGTTCATATCGCAACTCTTTTTTTGTAGTTGTTCATAGAAAACTACTTTTTGACACACAACAGGAACATATTTAAACCATCAATTTTCTCAAAAGATTCGTGGTGGGGCTGCACGCAACAAGAGTTAAGGTGATATGAACATGCCAGTGAAGAAAAGAGGACGTGGAAGACCTCGCGGCTTCGGCAAAGCACCTGGAGACTTCAAGGACCGTTTCCAGAAGTTCTACTACGACCACCGAGAGCGCCTGAACAATGAACGCCGACGTCTCTATGTCGAACGGAAGCAGTCGGGGCTCTGCGTGCGCTGTGGCAAGACAGCGATGAAGCACAGCGTCTTCTGCCGTCACCACCTCGACATGAGCCGGAAGTACACGAAGAAATAGACCGAAAACGTTCTTGCTCGTGCTCTTTCCTATACTCTTCAGCTGAAGAATGACGGGGAGAGGAGCTGCGTGAGCAATGCGATGGTCATGCCTATCGTCAGGATGAGCACGACCTTGGTAGTCGTTGCTGCTCGTCGCTTTATTTTCTCTTCCTCAACCAGCTCTGCTTTGCTAGAAATCCGTAATCTTCCTGTTCACGATGGTCGTGTTGCCGCCCTCGCCGGTCTTGCGCTCGAGTGTGAGGAACTTGCCCTCGTCCAAGGAGGCGATCTTGCGCTGGAAGGTCTTGTAGCTCGCCTTGCCACCTTCCTTCTTGTACAGGTTGTAGAGCTCGCCGATCTTCTTCCCGTCATGCTGCTTGATGACGTCGTAGATGAAACGCTCCTCGTCGGTGAGATCCTCGCTGCTCTTGATGGTGAACTCGTCCATGCTGCTGCATGCTTCCTTGACGTGCTCCTCAGTCACCCGCTTTTGCGCCTTGGCTTCCGCTTTCAGCGTGGCCTGACGCATGAGATAGAGCCCCGACCTGATGTCTTTCGCGGCTGTGGCTTTCTGCACGACGAGACTGAATGCTTGCGGGTCCCACACGCCAGGCACGAAAGCGTACTCGGCACGCTGCTCGAGGATGCCGCGCGTCTCCTGCTCGTTGTACTGCCGGAACTCGATGAGCTCTGGTGTGAGCCTGCTCTTGATGCGCTCGTCCAGTTCGATTAGCCAGCTCTTGTAGTTCGTGATGAGGACGATGCTCTTCTTGAACAGATCCTCCACTAAGGAATATAGGAAATCGAACTCCTCCGCCTTGTCGATCTCGTCGAAGACGATAACCGCGCTCTTTTTGTTCACGATGCTCGCTATCGTCTTCATGAGCTCCTGGCTGTTCTTGTTCTGGGTGAACTTGAAGCCGAGCAGCTCGCACAGTTCTAAAAGAACCTTGTACGTGGTGTTTGCCTGCCAGCAGTTGACGTAGCAAACCTCGATGTCTTCCGATTTCTCCTCGAGCTCTCGCAGGACGAATCTCGCAGCCGCTGTCTTGCCGATACCAGGAGCGCCGTGGATGAGCGCGTTGCGGCCGTTCCTGCCTTCGAGGAGCGGTGCGATGAGACGTGCCAGCTCGTGCTGCTCCTTCTCCCGGTAGGGCAGCAGCTTCGGCAGGAACTCGTACTCCAAGGCGTCTTCGTTCCGGAATAAGGATTCGCCGGCGCCAAGCACATCATCGAAGAGACCCATCGTGGTGGGTGAGATACGGGGAGTTTAAAAGTGTGGTGGTGTACAGTTTGGAATTAAAATAAACCACTACTAAGTGATAAAAATGAAAAGTTTTATATATGTGGCTTGTTTAAAGTAAGTGATGGATGATCCATTAGTCATAACTTCTGATGAATCGGCTGAAACAGGTCTTAGAATAGGTCTGAATATAGATTCTGATGAGGCCGTCAGCAAGTGGGATGTGGAACGCAATTGCAGTTCTGAGATATCGCTTCTTCCGACCGGTGGCTTTGTTCGGAAGCAGAAAAAACGTCATCTCGACAAAACTATCTATGAAGCCTATGCCACTATCTTTTTTGGGAAGCTTGCTGATGCTTATACGCAAGCCCTTAGACATAGCAGTCTTGCCTTCTTCTCACCGCAGACAATTAGAGTAGAACATGATTCTGAGGGTGAAGAGCAGGCAATTTCTGCACTTTATCAACTCCTCTGTCCTGGAAATGCCTACAATCACATGAACTCCTCTCGACAAAAGGGGTATGCGGTTGGTTGCGACTCGGTGCGTAGCGATCAACGCGCTGCATACCTTGCAGGGGGTCTCGGTGCCGTGTTAAAACGTGAAGGTGTCGTCCATGGGGATCCGCAGATCAGGCACTTCTTCTTCTTGCCGAAGGGAACGTCTGTCACAACAATTGATGGGGTTGAAGAGTTCATATCTCGACCTTCCTACAATGGTATCGGCATCATCGATGTTGAACTTGCTCGTCTTGAAGATTCTGCAAGTACTGCTGTCATCTCTGATCAGAAGAAGTTTCGAGAGCGCATGCTACGACGCTTTAAGACTGTTCCTGAAGGAACTGATTACTTTCTACGAGGAGAGAAAGAGGTTGCAATTCTCCCTTCAAACTTCTCTCTTCGCGATTTGGTGCAATTAGAAACCGATGAGATCTTTGCTCGGCGGTTTCCGAATCTTGCGAAGAGTGTTGATATGAAGGAGATGAATGTTCTTCGGTATGATTGATAAGTTCTTGTAACAAGATATATAAGCGAGCATTTGTCCCATCTTTCATGCGCTACGTTTCCCTCGTCCAGGTCTATGAGCGGCTCGAATCCACCTCGAAGCGCCTCGAGAAAACGCACATCCTCGCGGAGTTCCTTAAGACTGTGCCCGAAGCGGAACTCGAGCGCGTAATCCTTCTTTTACGTGGCAGAGTCTTTCCGCCATGGGATAAACGCACCTTAGGTTTCTCGTCGAAATTGGCGGTGAAGGCGGTGGCGCTCGTTTCGGGTGAGTCCGAGAAGATGGTCACGGAATCGTGGAAGCACGAAGGCGACCTCGGCAAGGTGGCGGTGAAGCTCGTCGGGAAGAAGAAGCAGGCGACGCTCGTCTCGCAGGAACTCACGCTCAAGGAAGTCTTCGACACCTTGCAGAAGCTGCCGAGCATGGAGGGACTTGGCTCGACCGGGCGCAAGGTGAAGACGATCGCCGCTCTGTTGGGCCACGCGACGGGCACTGCTGCCTTGTACCTCCTCAGGACAGTCCTGGAGACCTTGCGTGTCGGCATCGCTGACGGCACGCTCCGTGACGCGATCACCTGGGCCTATCTGCAACCTCAAATAAATTACAATATAGAAAAGAATGATATCGAGTTCAATGACGATTCCAGCCGCGAGGACTACAACAAGCTCACAGAGGCGGTGCAGAAGGCCTATGATCGCTGCAATGATTTCGGCCAGGTGGCACTAGCAGCCAAGGAACGCGGTATCAAGGGGCTCAGCGTCATCACCTTGCGACTCGGAACGCCCATCAGGGTGATGCTTGCGCAGCGCGAGCCGAGTGTAGAGGCTGGTATGGTGCGCGTCGGCCTACCGGCAGCGCTCGAATACAAGTACGATGGCTTCCGTTTAGAGATACATAAGAATGATAAGGAGATCGTCCTTTTTACGCGACGCTTAGAGAACGTCACAGAGCAATTCCCTGAAGTTGTAGCTTCGGTAAAGCGGTATGTTGCAGCCAAAACGACCATTCTTGATTGTGAAGCCGTCGGATTCGACAAGGAAACCGGGAAATACACTGCTTTCCAACAGATTAGTCAACGAATCAGGCGGAAATATGATATTGAGAAACTCAGGGAGAAGCTACCGGTCGAGGTGAACGTCTTCGACATCCTCTATCTTGACGGTGAGGAGCTGCTCGACCGGCCCTTTTCGGAACGACGGCAACTCTTGGAGAAGACGATAAAAGAGGTTCCTAAACATATAGTACGAAGTAAATATATCGCTACCGCTATACTACAAGATGCTGAACGATTCTATAAGGAGTCGCTCGCTGCCGGCAACGAAGGCGTGATGTGCAAAGCCCTGGACGGCGTCTACAAGCCGGGCAGTCGCGTTGGGCACATGGTCAAAGTGAAGCCAGTTCTTGATACTATGGATCTCGTCGTCGTCGCTGCAGAATGGGGCGAAGGAAAGCGCTCAGGCTGGCTCACCAGCTTCACCGTTGCCTGCAAGGACGATGATGACGAGTACGTCACGATTGGCAAGGTCGGCACTGGCCTGAAAGAGCTGGAGCAGGATGGAGGCATGACCTTCAACGCCGTGACTGAGCTCCTGAAGCCCTGTATCGTGGAGGAGAAGGGGAGAAGTGTGGTTGTCAAGCCTGCTCTGGTCTTCGAACTCGCGTTCGAGGAGATTCAGGCGAGTCCGAGCTACGGGAGTGGCTATGCCTTGCGCTTTCCGCGCGTCCTCCATGTTCGCGATGATCGTGACCCGGACGAGATTACAACCCTGGAAGAAGTCCGTGTTGCATACGAGCACCAGCGGGGACGGTGATTTTCCGCTTTCTCGATCACAAAATAAGCCTGTCCCGCGTGACGAGTGCGAGTCCGTGTGCTCTGGCGAGCGTGAGATGGAGCGCATCCGCGTGAGAGTTTTGCTTTTAAACGACCGTTTCAGAACATCGTCCATTCTCTCTTTTTCACCCCCAAACCAGTATAGCTTCTTGCACAATAAGATTCGACCCCCCTCGGTTTCTTGTGGAAAATTGCTGTTTCATTTTTGGAACATTGTTCCAAAAACGATAAACTTATATAGAAGCAGCCTCTTACGCGGTACACTGGTGACGCTCCAATGGAACCTGCAAAACTCCTGGAAGGCCTCTTCGACCGGAAGAAGATGGGCATCATCAAGTACTTGCTTGACCATCAGGAGCAGGAATTTGGCGTGCGCGAGCTCGCGAAAGCGGCACGCGTGCCACCTGCCACCACGCACCGGATCCTGCAGCTCCTGGTTAAGATGGAATTGGTCGAGACCCGCAGAATCAAGCAGCTCAAGCTCTACAAGCTCGGCCGGAACAAGGCGACCGCCTTTCTTGACGAGCTCCTGGCGGTGAAGAAGAGCGCCATCGAGGAATTCTTGGAAGGGGCGAAGGGCGTACCAGGTATCCAGGAGGTGCTGCAGCACGGCAAGGCTACAAAGGAGAAGGTCAGCCTGCTCGTGGTGGGCCAGAACGTCGATACGGACGCTCTGAGCCGTCTCGTCGGCGAAATCAAGAACCGCTACAAGTTTACCATCCTCCAGATGACCCTGAGCCCGCAGCAGTACGAGCAGATGAGTTCGATGGGACTCTATGCAGGAGAGAAGCAGACGCTGTATCGTCGGTAGACGGAATTATTTTCTTATTGTTATTTTCTCCAGATACTATTAAAAAGTATATACTTTAGAGAACGATAACCTTTATATATAAGTATGCACTCAATCTGCTCAAAAGGTTTTGGCGAGAATTAAACATTCTTCCGGAACAGTGACCCTTGATTCACAACCGGGCGAATGATGAGACGCCTCGTGCGTCGATGGGTAGAGATGACAATATAGTGATAGCACTCTCCCATCTCGCGAGCCTGACAATGACGACAAAAGCAATGACAAGGGGGAAGCAACTATGTACTTCATCGTGAATAGGGCTGTGGAGCAGCAAGCGACAGTGGCAACGCCAGATTTCGAGGTTGGCCAAGCGAACATCAAAGTGATTGGCTGCGGCGGAGCCGGCAACAACATGGTCAATTGGCTCTATAACAAGGGTGTCAAGGGCGCAGAGATTCTCGCGTGCAACACGGACAAGCAACACATCGACATGATTGAAGCCGATAAGAAATTCCTCATTGGCAAGGATACCACGCGCGGCCTGGGCTGCGGAGGCTTCCCGGAAAAAGGGGCTGAAGCGGCACAAGAGAGCCTGCAGGAGTTCAAGGAGACTCTGCGCGGCGCCGACATGTGCTTCGTCTGCGCCGGCATGGGTGGCGGCACTGGCACTGGCGCGGCACCGGTCGTGGCGCAAGTTGCTCGGGACGCAGGCGCCATCGTCATCGGCACGGTCACTATGCCCTTCAATATCGAACGGGCACGCGTCGACAAAGCCGAGTTTGGTCTGCAGCAATTGCGGCAAGTCTCCGATACAGTCATCGTCATCGACAACAATCGGCTCGTGCAGATTGCGGGCAACTTGCCCGTGCAGCAGGCCTTCGCCGTTGCCAATGAGCTCATCGCCACGATGATTAAAGGCATCGTCGAGATTATCGCTGTGCCTAGCCTGGTCAATCTGGACTATGCAGACGTCAAGGCCGTCATGACAGATGGCGGCGTCGCAGCCATCGGCGTCGGCGCGAGCGACACGAACAACCGCGTGGAAGAGGCGGTCAAGGGCGCGCTCGCCAACCCTCTCCTCGAGATCAGCTACGAAGGCGCGACCGGTGCGATCATCCACGTCACCGGCGGCCCGGACATGACGCTCGACGAGATCAGCCGCGTAGGCGAGCTCGTCACGGAGAGCATGGACACGGACGCGAATGTCATCTGGGGCGCCCGTGTCGACGATGCCATGAAGGGCAAGGTCACGGTGATGACCATCATCACCGGCGTCCAGAGCCCGTGGATTCTCGGCAAGCAGAGCACCAAGGAGAAGGTCTACGCGCGCCAACAGCTCAGCGAGGACCTGGGCATCGAGATCGTCCACTAAACCTCTTATATTCCCCTTACTGGTCACTTCGGTGGTGGCGAAGGGTCGACAGCGACGACAGTGAACCTCCCAAAGAGACGACGCCGATAGCGACGACGGGAGCACAGCATGCAGTGATGACCGGCCCAGATTCACTCCTCAAATGACAGCAAACGCGTTTCGAACAGCTTGAGGCGGGGTCCATCACGCTCACGACTTGTGAGACTTTCTCTGCCTTCACGGTGCTGTTCTCACCCCAACACCCCCCCAACCCCGCACCGTGAAGGACTTTTTCTCCATGGCTTCACACCCAGTAAGCTTTATAAGTCGGGGGCTGTTCCGACGAGAAATGCCCGAGAAGACTGCGAAGAAAGCCGCGAAGAAGGTCCCTATCAAGAAGACGAGCAAGAAGGCGGGAGCCTCGAAAAAGCAAGCCGCGAAAACGGTCAAACCCAAGAAAGTTGCTCAGAAGACAGCAGCGCCGGTCACGAAGACTTCCGCGACAAAGGGCGACACACTGGTCCAGCCAGTCATGAACATCGGCCTCGTCGGTCACGTCGACCATGGCAAGACTACGCTCACGGAGCGTCTCTCGGGGAAATGGACCGACACGCACAGCGAGGAAATCAAGCGCGGCATCACAATCAGGCTCGGCTACGCCGACTGCGTCTTCTACCGGATTCCGGGCAAGACCGGGCCGGAACAGTACACCACGAAGGCGATGGACGCCGAGACGAAGCGGGCGAACGAGGCTATCATTAAAGTGAGCTTCGTCGACGCTCCTGGGCATGAGAGCCTGATGGCCACCATGCTCTCTGGCGCGACGATTATGGACGGGGCCATTCTCCTTATCGCGGCCAACGAGGCCTGTCCGCAGCCCCAGACACGCGAGCACCTCATGGCCCTGGAGATTGCGGGCATCACCAAGCTCGTCGTGGTCCAGAACAAGGTGGACGTGGTGAGTAGCGAACGGGCGCAGCATAACCACCAGCAGATCAAGGAGTTCCTCAAGGGCACCCCGTACGAGGAGGCGCCCATCGTACCCATCAGCGCCCAGCGCGGCGTGAATATTGACGTCCTTATCGAGACTATGCTTGCCGTCTTCATTCCCCCAGAACGCGACCCTCGGGCGGAGCCGATGATGGTGGTGGCGCGCAGCTTTGATATCAACAAGCCTGGCGCCAAGGCGAAGCAGCTCCAAGGAGGCGTAATCGGCGGTGCGCTCAAAGCCGGCGTGCTCAAGAATGGTGACACCATCGAGATTAGGCCTGGCCGCATCGTCGAGGAGGCGAACAAGTTGAAGGCGAAACCCCTTACAACCACAATCCGAGGCCTCGTCACCGGCGGTCAGAAAGTGGAGCAAGTCACACCAGGCGGCAGCATCGCGGTCATGACCCTGCTCGACCATGCCATCGTCAAGGGCGACTTGTTGACGGGGAGCGTTGTTGGTCACCCCGGCAAGCTACCCCCTATCTGGGACGAGTTCCTGCTCGAGCCGACTCTGCTTGAACGCGTCGTCGGGAGTCAACAGGATCTCAAAGTGAATCCCTTGACCCCGAATGAGATACTCATGCTCAATGTGAATTCCGCGGCCACGGTCGGCATCGTCACCGATCTCAAGAAGGGGCGGGTGCGCTGCAGACTGAAGAAGCCCATTTGCGCCACCCTCGGCAGCCGTGTCACCATCTCGCGCCGCGTCGGAAACAGGTTCCGGCTGATTGGCTACGGCGTTATCAAGGAGTAGGTACGACGCTCCAACCCTTAGAATTTGCTACTCTTGTACTTCTCGGGCTGGAAAGCGACCGCTCGTTTAATCTCAGGTTCGCAGTCGCGCTCCTTGAGCAAGGTGCGCAGCTCCTCATCTGCGTAAGTGCTCTGGTCGTAGCCAAGGATGATCACATCTGGTGCCTCGTCGACCACCACCTTGAGATAGTCTTCGCTGTCGCCGAGGACGGCGCGGTCGACGAGCGGCTCCGCCTGCACCGTGTGCAGCCGGTTCTCTTCCGTCTGGCGCGGCACGTGCTGCTTCAGCTTCCTGATAGTTTCGTCGCGCGCCACCACGACGACGAGCTCGTCGCCATGCCTTCTCGCCTGCCGGAACAAGCTCCGGTGCCCTTCATGCAAGGGGTCGAAGCTGCCGAAAACCATGACCGTGCGCATGCGCCGAGTGCTGGGAGAAGAACTTAAAAAAGCTCTGTTTGAGCTTCACTTCTTTTCTCTACCCCTGACCTATACGTCCTGAAATCCTAGAATTCGGCCGAATAATCTTTATATATGAGGAAGTATGAAGGGTTCTCGGTGAAGAGCATGCCATGGACAGTTGACCACAACGGCGACCTTGTCGAGGACGAGGGTGTCGAGGAGATTGTGGACGAGGAGCAGTGAGGCTCACTCCTCCAGCCTCTTCTTATTAGATGTCGCTCTTTTCTTTGTTCGTCATGGACTGGCCTGCTGCCACAGCGTCTCGAAGATCTCCTTCGTTTCATTAGAGTTCATGGGAGATCGCCGAGCAGTTTCTTCAGTTGTGGCTGCATCTTCTTCGTGAACGTAATCACTTGTTTTGCGTAGGTGATGTCGAGCTCTTTGCCGTAGTAGAGGATGCCGTTGCGGAAATAACGCAATTGATCGAGGAAGCGGATGTCCGCTTCGGCGATGCTGAGGTTTCGCAGGTAGGCGACTTCTGCTTCGTGGGCTCCCCGTCCTGCTGTCGAATACCCTTCAGCATGCAATTTTGCTCGAATCAGGAGCAGGAGGGTGTCGTAGCAGTATTCTGCGTAGTCGTTCGCGTTGTCCTCGTCGACGCCGACCTTCTTCAGGTTCTGCTTGAGCGATCGCATCTTCCGATCCGACTCCTTGCGCAGGCTCGCTGCCCGTTGCCGGTCGGGGCTCTCCTTTCGAGCGATGCCTTCTGCGAGGTACTCTTCGAAGCGTTTGAGCGTTCTCATAGGTCGACGCTCCCGTGGAGGAGGATGCCATTGAGGATATTGTTCCGCAACTCCTTGCTCGTCTCCTTCCACGTCCGGTAGAAATTCATGTTGATTCGCCGTCGTAAGCTTTTCTCATATGGCTCCAGTTTCACTGCCTGCTCGCCGCGTCCGATGACTGCGAGGTCGATGTCTGATCGTGTCGTGTCTTCGCCGCGCGCGTAGCTGCCGAAGAGGATGATTGTGCTGCCCGGCAGCGTCTCTTCGAGGTGCGCTGCGAGGCCGCTCGTATAGATGCTCTTCAGGTTTTCCACTCGTTTCAGTGCTGTCCCTTCTTCTCTGTTGAGGGAGATGAAGTTGATTGTCTTGGTTTTCTCCTTCGTGGCCAGCCCAATCTTCTCCAAAGCCTTTACCGCCGTCCCTGCTGCGGTGGGCGAGATATCGAGTTCTTTGGCGATCTCCCGCTGGCTCATCTTCTCGCCGGAGCGCTGGCAGAGCAGCGAGAAGACGTTCTGCATCAGAACAGTCCATTTTACTTTATACATGTCCATTTTTGTGTATATGCGTGCGTTCTTGTTTATATGTGTTGCTATTCTTAGTGAGCAGTTTTTATAAACGCTTCGACGCCACCGGCTCCTTAGCAAATACTCATTCTCAAACAGCCAATGTTGTATGAATTTTGAATAGATTTCTGTGCGCGTCAGGTACGGTCACGGCCATGGCCGTCGAAGAGGCGCTTGACAGCGCCAATGAGTGCCTCGTTCACTAAACGCTGAGCTTTATCAATCAGTGGCTCCTGCTCTGTCATCGGCGAAGCACCCTGAATGATTCGCTAACCCGTAGGGTAGCACTTTCACAGGAGCATCACGGGTTTATATCTATTTGCCAGCCTACTGCTTCTCCATGTAGCCGCACTTGCCGCACTGGACGCGGTCTTTATGGGCTGCCATGAAGATGCCGGGGCCGCATTTCGGGCAGAACTTGTTCTTGCGCTTGAGCCCGTCGCCGCTCGTCGTGTAGCACGTCGATTTTGAGGAGGACTTCTTCTTCGGGGGCGCCGCTTTCTTGTCTGCCATCAGGCATCACCCTCCTTAGGCTTGTCTTCGGGTTTGGCTTCCTCGGCGGGTTTCTCCTCGGCTTTAGGCTCTTCTGGAGTTCCTTCTTTTTTCTCCTCAGGCTTTGTTTCTGCCTTCGGAGCTGCAGGCTTCGCTTCTTTCTCTTCAGGCTTTGTTTCTGCCTTCGGAGCTGCAGGCTTCGCTTCTTTCTCCTCAGGCTTCTGCTTCGGTTCTTCATCCTTCGGAACTGCTTCCGCCTTCGGCGACTCTTCCTTCGGAGCTTCAACGGGGACATCCGCCAGCTTCTCTTCAGCAGGTGCTTCGGCGGGCTTCTCATCCTTCTTCCCGAAGGTGTTCTTCTTGATCATGCTCTTGCGTTCGAGCTTCTCCAGGCTCGCCCTGTCCGCGTAGATGAGGGCACGCACGTCCGCGGCCTGCTCGCCATAATCAGTCCTGATGTGCCGGACGATGATAAGCTCTGCCTTCGCCTTCATCGCGGCGGCGAGGGCCTTCACGACCTGCTGTTTCGACGGCGTCGCGCCTGTGAAGCTCAGACGGGCGCGTATCTCCGTCACCTTGAGCAGTTCGTTCTTCTCCTCTTTCACTATCTCGAGATCCATGTGATCACCCTAGCGCACTTTCAGCGCATATTCTCCAGGCTTCTCCACGCCCATCTTGTGGGCGATGAAGCTCTTCTCCGTGTCGAGGAACACGATACGGCCCTGCCAGTTCGGGCTGAAATCGCCGATGGGCAGGCCCTTGTCCTTGATTTCGCTGTCGTTCAACAGCACTTTCGAGGTTTTGCTTGCGAGCTTGCGTGCCATGGTCTCACTTCTTCCTTTCCGGCTTCTTCGCTGGCGTTTTCTTCTGACTGCTCAAGTCGTCGGCGACCCATTCGGGCTTGCCGAGCCCTTCCTGACGCATCGTGAGTCCGAACTTCGGGTTCGAACGATCCTTGAAGCTGATCGCGACCATCCGCGCGAGCACGGTGTCGCCGATCTTGACGATGCGGCCGGAGTCCTTGCCCTGTAACACCTTCTCCTTCGTTACCGAGACGAAGTCGTTCATCGTCTGGCTGACGTGAATCATACCATCGATCGGGCCAAGGTTGACGAAGGCGCCGAAGTCTGCGATGTCGCGCACCAGGCCCGGCAGCACTTCCTGCATCTCGGGCAGGTACACGAGGAGCTCGAACTCGGTCTGGTAGTAGCTCGCGCCGTCTCCTGGGATGACGATGCCGTCGCCGACCTCGCCCACGTTGAGCGCGTCGATGACGATGCCGAGCTCCTTGCTGATGTAGCCGGTGTACTGCTCCTTGACCGCACTAACGATGCTGCCCTTGAGGTCCGCGCCGAACATGCTCGGCGGCACCCTGACGTGATCCTTGACCTTCATCGCGTAAAACACGAGAGCACCTCTTGCCTTTTCGCTATCTTTTGAGTATCTTGAACCCTTGCTGCCTGACGGTGAGGATGCGAACCCCCTTGTCGAGAAGACGCCGCTGCAGCCCCTTGTCCAGGGTCGCGACAATCGTGTGCGCAGCGTCGCCCTCGGCAATCCGGAGGATTGCGTCATCAGCGTGGTGCTCGGAGCACGGAACCGTTTTTAAAGGTATCTCTTTCCGGAAGAGGAGCTTCGCGACGAGGGGCTCGTGCTTCATCTTGAGGCGCTCGTGCACCAGGGTGTAGGCGAGTTTCGCGGCCCGGCCGTCCCTCGACGCTTTCTTGCCGAGCCTCTCCAGCTCTGCCAGGACGAGTTCCGGCACCGTGAACTCGTAGCGTTCCTGCATCGCTCTGCCGATCTCCGCGAAGACATCCATGCCCTTCTGTCCGAACAGCAAGAGCACGTTCGTGTCGAGGATGACGTTTGTCATGGTCTTGACTTGAGAAGCGAGAGGTGTTTAAAAGTTTTGACGCTCATTTCCGGACGCGCCAGCTCCACTTGCCGGACGGGTGCTGGCGGAGCTCGTGGAGCTTCTCGTCGAGCTTCTCCTGTTTCGCCCATTCCTTGGCGCGCTCGCTCGAGCCGAAGCTCTTCATCCGCCGCCTGCCGGACTGGTTGCCTTTCCAGAAGCGATGCTTTTGCGAGGTGGCCCCGACAGCCTTGTAGCGTTTCTGGCGCGTGTGAAACTTTGGCATGGCTGGCGCGGGTCAGGCACTGTTTAAATAGTTTTCCTGCGTCTGTTCGGCAGAAGGAATCTTACGCGGTTCCAGCGGCTTTCCTGCCTAGAGCTTCTCCAGCTCGGCCGTAATCTTCTTGCAGAAATCCATCGCGCCGAGGAAGTAGTCCTCGACCGGGTCGTTGTCGTTCACGGTGAGGACGTCAATCACCCGATCCTTGCCGTCAGGGTCGCGCGCTAGGTGCTTCAGTCCCGCAATCTCGGGCTTGCGGAACACGTCCTTCTCAGGTCGGAGCATGACGCTGAGACGTTCCCTGATATTCTCCAGGAGCGCGAGCGCCTTCTGTCGCTGCTCCTTCGCCTCCTCAGTCGGAATGCTATTGAACTCGTTGTACCACTCGCTCGGCACCTTGATCTGCTGACGCATCTCCTTCGTGCCGCCGTTGCTCGCGCGGTAGACGCGGCCAATGACGAAGTTCAAGGCTTTGCACTTGTCCTCGATCGTGTGAATGTAGCGGTCGAGCTGCTCGGGCTGGAAGCGCTCTGTCTCTTTGAATGTCGCGTCCTGCTGGCTCCGGTACTCGATCATGCTCATCACGGCGAGGATGATATAGCTGAGCGCCAGGTTGAGCGCCGCCAGGACGGGGATGTCGAGCTGGCCTTGCAAGGCTTCGTTCAGGAAGGGGCCAAGACCGAGGAAGAGGAAGACGATGACGAGCGGCGTCAACCAGAACAGGACGTCCTTGAACTCGCCCTCGAGGAGCCCGATGTAGATAATCGCGATGAGGATGGCGGGGCTGAACCCGAGGATGGCGAAGAGCATGTTGCTGTCGCTCAGGACGCTGGCGAGCAACGCGATGAAGAGGATGATGAGGATGCTCGCGAAGAGCCAGGCCTTGCTCGCGTGGACATGGCGCATCATGACGTGCTCGAGCTCTTCCTGCTCCTGCTCCGCCTCGTCCTCTTCGCGTTCCAAAAGCTCCTGGTACGTCGGCCCGTCAACGAGCGTCGCCGGTGCTGCTGGCGCACTGTGCAACGGGTCCGCCTTCACCTCTCCCATCAACGGAAGACCCGGCGAGGGCGTTTAAATAGTTTTCGTCAGCGATGGTCGTTTCTCTCCCTCTCTGCACAGAAGTGAAAAAAGGGTTAGGTCTGCTTCGGGTAGGTCCCTGGAAGCATGAACACCTGTTGGCTGCGGACCGCGACGCCCTTGCTGCCCAGCATCTCCTTGCTCGACAGCCGCGCCTCGCCGACGAGCACGGCCTCGTCCTTCAGGGTCATCACTGCCACGACGTCGCCCGCCGTGATGTTGTCGTGCAGCTTCGCGATGCCGGGCACCTTGAGCTGCACGCCCTGGCACAGGCTTTGCACCGCGCTGTCCAGCACCCAGATCTTCTTGAGGTGCGACAGTCCGGCTTCGCCCGGCAGGACGAGCTTCCGGAGCGGCTCTTCCTTCTTCTCCTCTTTCCAGTAATGGTAGGCATCCGCGAGGTCGTGCAGGGTGACGAGCCCGTCCTTCTCGTTGAATGGGCCGGCCTTGCTCCGGCGCAGCTCGTCCATGTGCGCTCCTACCGGTTTTCCCTCGTATTTCACTGCGAGGCCCATGTCGTGGCAGAGCTTGCGGATGTACGTGCCTGCCTGTGTCCCTGCTACGAAGAGGACGTCCTGGCCGATCATGTCGAGGAACTCGATATAATACACGGTGCGTTCCCGCTCCTGTCGCTTCACCGCGCTCTTCACCGGCGGCAGCTGGGTGATCTTCCCCTGGAACTTGGCCAGGAGCTGGCGCACCTTATACTCCTCCAAAGGCTTGTGGAGGTGCATGAGGGTGACGTATTCCTTCCCTGCCGTGAGCAGGCCCTGCACGACCCGCGTCGCCCTGCCGAGCGCGACAGGCAGCACCCCAGTCACTTTCGGGTCGAGGGTGCCGGAATGGCCCGCCTTGCCGATCTTGAGAATCTTCTGTACGTAGGCGCTCACCTGGTGACTGCTCGGCCCGGACGGCTTGTCCAGTGGGATGATGCCGAAGTCGAGCAGCTCAGCAATCGTCCGCTGTTCGGGACGCTTGCCGTACTTCTCGGAGGTCGGCGACTCGCGCTTCACGATGACCCTGCGTTCTTCCTCTTCGAACGGGAGAAGACCCATGCCTCTCCAGAAGCGGCAGAGGCTATTTTAAGGTTGTGGTGTGCCAGGCTTAGGAGAAAAAGTCCGTCGAAGCCCTACACGGTGCAGAAGACTCGGCATCCCTTGTCGGCCTTCTCACCCTAGACCTTCTCAATCTTGAACCGCAACGCGCCGTTCTCGTCGAGCAGGTTGCCTTCTTCGGTGTCCTTGCAGTCGAACATGCCGAACGCGCTGCCGTAATCGATGACGCTGATGTCCGTCTCGAGGGTGCGGTCGCCGATGCGGAGCAGACTGATGCGTACCGGTCCCGCCTTGTTGCTGTTCGCGTAGAGCAGGTCGAGATGATGCGTCCCCTTCGGCAGCAGCACCGCGCTCTTATAGACGCCTTCAGCATCGCTCGTTACCCTGAATTTGTCGATGACCGTGCCGTCGATGATCAGGGAGAGCTGCGGCCATTCTTCCTCTCGGGTCCCGCTCGCGATGACGACAATCTCGACCTCATCGCTCGGCGTCTGAATCACCTTCGTGGTGGGGATGCACGCATCGGAGACGAACCCTTGGCTGCTGTACTCGAGCCAGACGTTCCGTTCGGAGAGCGTCTTCACCTCGCCGACCGTCATGTTCTCCTGCGGCGTCGCGTTCTCCGTGTCTTCATACGTGATATCCTGGATCCTGCCCAGGGCTTGCGCGTCGAGCAACGCAATCTCGTAGGCCTGCTTGTAGCGCGCGACCTCGCCCTCGAGGAACGTGATCCTCGTGCTCGCTTCCCGGTTCCGTGCCGCGAGGCCGGCCACTGCGGCGCGCTGCGCGACGACGATGACTATCAGGATCAGGACGAGAGCAACGATGAGGATGTAGAACCCGTAGTTGGTGCGGTGCCCGAGATAATGTTCGCGCTTGCCGGGTTTCCGGCCTGCAGTGCCCGGTTCGCTGCTCTTGGAATGCTGGTGGCTTTCAAGGGCCTTTCCGAGCGCTGCAAGGTTCTCGTCATGCTCATCCATAAGGGTTGGGAAGCGCGGCAGTCCTTATATATGCTGTTGTTCATTGGCCACTGTATGCTGTTGTTCATTGGTCATTGTATGCTGTTGTTCATTGGTCATTGTATGCTGCTGTTCATTGGTCACTGCTTGTCAATTGTCCCTTCGATGTCGCCTTTCGATTAACAGAACTGCAGAACGTGCAATCTGTTTCGTCACAAAAGGGGAGTTATACTCCCTCATAAGTGGTTGTCGTGGGTGTAGAGGAATTTATCGACGGGAGACTGCTGAACCTAGCGAAAGCTTTATAAAGTCGAGAAGGATTCTCTCACTCCAGACGAGTGGGGGATTCGCGTTAGGGGAAAGCGTTGCACGATCTGTGCACCTCTTTTTTCTTGCTTTGTCGCCATTCGTCAAAAAAAGATCATTACGATGCGGTTTGGGGGGATACCTATGAAGAAGAGCATTCTCGCACTGATAGTCATTGCACTTTGCATCATCACTGCCAGCTCAGCGTTCGCCGCTCAAGTGGCACACTGGGACTTCAGCGAAACAACTGGTCTCGTGGCGCACGACTCGGTCGGCAGCTATGACGGCATAGTCGACAATAGCGAAGGCACTATGGCGTGGACGGCCGACAGTTGGCTCGGCGATGGCGCCCTCGCGATGAGTAATAGTGGTGATGTCGGGACTGGCGGCGTCGTCGTCATCAACGAGACAGGCAACACGTTCAAGGCGAACAGCTTCACCATCAGCGCTTGGATCAAGCCCGACTATGTGCGGGACCGCATTGTCCTGGCGAAGACAGGAAGCTGGAGCGATATCTACTACAAGGGTTACGAGCTCCGCACTGACGGCTGGGGCCGCAAGCTGATGTGGTACGCCGGCGGCAGCGGCGGCACCTTCTCGGACGGCATCCACCTCTACGGTCTCGAGCAGAACATGTGGTACAACATCATCGGGATGCGCGACGGGAACGAGGTCAAGCTCTACGTGAACGGCATGCTTATCGGCACCAAGACGATCACACAGCCGATGAACTTCGCCGGCACCAACCCCCTCACCATCGGCGGCCTCAGCGGCACCAACGGCAAGGGCTGGTCGTTCGACGGTGTCATCGATGATGTCAGATATTACAACCACGCGCTCAGTCAGAGTCAGATTGACCAGATCTACGGAGGCGACGTGATTATCGGCCACGATCCCTTCACGGCCGAATACCTTTACGCGCCAGAACTGGACACGCTTTCTGTGCAGGGCTACGCAGACCTCCCTGCAAGCTCCGCCGAAGTCCGGTTCAAGGATCACACCGGCGACTACAACGGCACGAGCACCTGCGTTCCGGTGATTCAGAATTATCCGCTCGGCCAGAACGCGACTCCTGACTACACCGCGACCTTCACGGATGTCGCCGCAAACTGGGAGAAGGGCTCCTACAACCTCGAAGTCGCCTTCTTCACGGACGACAGCTGCGCGAACGCGACAGGCGCTGTCGCCTACGGTGGCGAGTTCGACGCGCTCCGCATCATGTGGATTGAAGATCAGCTCGACCAGCTCAACCAGACGCTGCAGGAGTATCAGAATTCGACGAACGAGAATCTGACTGCCATCTGGGACGAGTTCAACGCGACGTGGGAAGCAATCAACAATAACAGTGCGGACATCGATTGGATTGAGGGACAGATTGCAGACCTGTGGGATGCCATTGATGACCTTGAGAACATGACGATGATCGCTTTCGATTACTTCTCCGCAGAGCATGGCGGTCCGAGTCTCAACCTGTACGGCTACGCGCCGAGCGACGCCCAATCGGTTCAGATAAGGTTCTACGGCTCTCTCTCAGGAGGTCAATTCTATCAATGTGTCCCTGTCGACCAAGCGGTGAGTCCAGAGTTCTCTCTAGACCTCAACCTGAGCGACTGGGAGATCGACTCCTACGCGATTGAGGGGTACTTCTATGACGGACCGGGTTGCATGGGTAATCCCGTTAGTCCGATGGCTTACGGCAACACCTTCGACGACTTGTTGAATGATTGGCTCCATGAGAACGAGCTCGGCTTTGGACTGATGGATACGCAGACGTTCGAAGTGTGGAATCCGCAGGACAGCTTCACGCGGAAGATCAGCTGGGCGTTCACCGCTCCAAAGGACGGATGGTATTGGTTCGAACTCGTCAACCCGACGAGCGACAACGGCGAGGATATCAGCAAAGTCTTTGCTGGTGGTACTTCCTACTGGATTAACAGCCACGAGACGAAGTACTTCAAGAACAGGAACGTGCTCTTCCCGCCAAAAGAAGGCAGCTACAAAGTGAAGCTGAAAGCCCACAACGCCTTCACTAGCGACACGATGAAGAGCAACGCCTTCCGCCTCATCATTGATGACCTAGCGCAGCCATGGCCGCACAACTCGGCCGGCGTGCGCGAGATTAGCATCGCCAACTACAGCAACGTCTCGTCTATCTATTGGACGAACCACATGGTCGTCGACGCGGTCGCCGACCTAATCAGCGACCACGGATGGGCCGATACGACTGGCTGTCACGTCAACTACTGGAACCGTAGCATCGCGCCTTGGGTGCTCGTGAAGAATGGCACCAATGCGACGTGCGGCGGCCCGATTAGACTGACCAATGACGATGTCGGCGCGGCGAGTGCGGCACTGGTGAGCGGCGAGACGTCGCGGATAACGATCTGCGGCACCCCCGTCGTCGGTAACGCTAGCTATACGGAAGTCTGTGCGGACGTCACGCTCGGCTTCGACGACACGCCGCCGGTCATTGACGAGGAAAGCCTCGACCCCGGCACGAGCGGCATCGTGAACGGGCTGTGGAACTTCAGTGCCGACGTGACGGACGACGGCGAAATTGCCCGTGTCTGGTTCACCCTGACGAACAAGACGAACGCGAGTCAGGTCTGCCCGCTCCTCCCCGACGCGAACAACACGGTCGGAGACACTTGGGTCGTGGCCTACAACACGAGCAGCGGCAACTGCACGCCAGACGGCTACTACAACTTCACCGTCTATGCGATTGACTACGCGGGCAACGAGGCGAACCTGACCATCGACCCGATTATCGACAACACGCCGCCGGTCGTCCAGAGCGTCGACGTGTCGGGCTATACAGGCAGCGGCTGGACTGTGACGAGCGAGATTACGGACAACCTGGCAGGCGTGGACCAAGCGACCGCGAAGGTGTACGAGATGAACTGCAGCGCCTTCCAGGCCGAGACGAACGTGACCACGTGCGTGAACGAGAGTTACTTCAACGAGACCACCAACAGCACACAGAACCAGACGGTCTGCACCGTCACAACGAGGCAGAATTGCTTCGGGACGTTCGAGTGCACCCTACCAGAGAATGCTACGCCGGTCAAGGTCGTCACGCTTGACGGTCCCTCTCCTGGCGACGCGCTGAACGGCACGTGGACCGGCAGCATCGACGGCGAGGCTCTCAGCCCCGACAAGCACTACATGGTCGAGGTGACCGCGTACGATAGGGCGAGCAACCAGAACAATGCGTCCGAGGGTGACACCTCGTTCGACCTGTACAGCCACGTCGGCTACACCGTGACGGTGGATGTCCCCGACACCGCGATCCAGGGAGTCAACTTCGCGGTGAGCGGCAGCGTCGTCGACACCAAAGGAGACCCCGTCGCGGCTGGCCGTGATGTGCTCCTCTCGCCGTGGTCCATAACCAAGCCGACGGCATTTGGAGGTCTTTTCGCCGCGTCAGAGAGCCTCAACACAGTGGGCGACAACGTCGTCACGGCAACATTCACGCCTGACGCCGCGTGCCAGGAGAGCTTCAGCGGCACGGACACCATCAGCATCACCCGCGCTTCCGGTGGTGGCGGTGGCGGCGGCGGTGGCGGCAGCTTCTGCAGCGACGGCTACGTCCGTGAGAACGACAGGTGCGTGAAGGTCGAGGAACCGCCCAAGGAAGAGCCGCCCAAGACCGGCGGCAGCCCGCAGGACGTGAGCGGTGGCTCCCAAACGCAGGAGAACGGCGGCAACGCGCCTCTCGAGGTTCCGGAACCTCCGGCAGACGACGGCAAACAGCCCCCGGCGGATAACCCCATCACTGGTGCGGTGACCGGCGGCGGGCTAGGCAGTCTTATGTGGCTGTGGATCCTGCTCGGCGTCATCGTGGCGCTGCTCGGCCTCTGGCTTCTCGTCTGGAAGAAGTAGGCGCGCGTATCGCAAAAACCTTTTTCCTTTCTCTTTAACCCTGTCTGAGACTCTTAGAATCTTGTTTTTGGGAGTTCTTTGAGAACGGGTCTACAGCCCAAGCTTCTCATCCACGTCGCTCGCGATCTTCCTGAGCCCTTTCACGGTCTCTTCAAGGTCCTGCTCGAGCTTGTTGATGAGCGCGTCGAGGTTCTCTACACGCAAGACGTACTTGCTCCGGTAGGTCTCGACGATGCCGGCGCCCATGAGCTTGTTCAGGTGATGCACGACCGTGCCCCTCGTGAGGCCGGTGATCTTTGCCAACTCGTCGCTGGAGAGCTCTCGCTTGGACTTCGCGCTCTTCAAGAGCGTGATGAAGATGCGGAAACAGCTCTTGTCCTTGTCCCGCGGGCTGAAGAGGCCGAGCGAACCGCCGAACCACTGGAGCTGCGCATTGACGTCCGGCGAGCGGGGAGCGGGCGCATTGATGATCGTGAGGCGGCGAAAACGCATAAGGAGGCGCAAGGAAGCGTGTTATTTAAACTTTGTGCGAGTAAGCCTTCTCTCCTCAGCTTCCCTTTGTTGGTATGGCTTTCCGCATGAGCTCCGGCATAATATTTAAATACTCTCTGCTCGGAAAGGCATCCAGTGGCGGATGAAGAGATGGTGAGGTACGTCCAGGAACGCCTCAGCGAGGGCTATGCCGAGAGCAAGATACGGAAGGCGCTCGAGAACGAAGGCCATGCAGTGCTGGACATCGACAAGGCGTTCCAATACGCGCGCACGAGCAAGGGGCCGAACCTGCTCATCCCTCTTGCAGTCCTCATCCTCCTTGGCCTCGCCGTCGCCATCTATCTCTGGCTCCAAGCAGCGAACCCAGGTCCCCAGCCTCCCGGAACCGGAGGCAAGGGCTCCTCACTCTCAGAGCCCCCGTCCACCAGCGCACTCGCGGTCGCGGAACGGCTCAAGATGGGTAACGCCACCTCGGACGAGACCTACTACGAGACCGTCCAGGCGGCCGAGCAGCAGGCGAGGGGGGTATCGGATGCCATACTCCTCTGCGGCGTGAACGCGGACGTGCGCTATCGGAACTACTGCCTCCAGGAGATTGCTGAATCCTGGCGCGAACCCCGACTGTGTGAAGTGATCGGGGACGCGGAGCAGCGCGACGACTGCTATCTCGGCCTCGTCTTCCTCGGCGAGGACCAATATTGCACCAAGCTCCTCATCAAAGAGAAACAGCAAATCTGTGCTACTCTCCTCGGCCAGGTGTGAAAGGCGCCATTCCAGGACGGCTAGGCGTTCGGGAAATGCACAGTGCATGGCATCGCGCGGAGTGAAGCCTGACAGAAGGTTACGCACCCTGACACGTGAACCATCATGACGAACATCCTCGTCGACATCGGCATCATCATCGTCGTCGCGACGATCGGCGGCTATCTCGCGAAGCTTCTCAAGCAACCGCTCATCCCAGCCTACATCCTGATGGGCGTCCTGCTCGGCCCGGTCCTCGGCCTAATCGACGACGCGCAGAACATGCTCACCCTGAGCGAGATTGGCGTCGCCTTCCTGCTCTTCATCGTCGGGCTCGAACTGGATCTGCGCAAGCTCAACGACGTCGGGGACGTGGCGAGCATCGGGGGCGTGCTCCAGGCCGCAGCTATGTTCGCGCTCGGCTACCTCTCTAGCATCCTGCTCGGCTTCGACACCCTGACGAGCCTCTATCTCGGCCTCGTCGTCAGCTTCAGCAGCACGATGGTTGTCATCAAGATGTTGAGCGACAAGTACGAGCTTGACACGCTGCACGGTCGCATCATCATCGGCATCCTGCTCCTGCAGGACATCCTCGCCATCCTCGCCTTGAGCATGCTGCACAACGTCGCCGGCGGCATGGGCGAGATACTGCTCAACCTCCTCATCGGCGGCGCTATCATCGTCGTCAGCTTCCTCGTCGGCAAGTTCCTCTTCCCTCCGCTCTTCAAGAGCGCGGCGAAATCGCTCGAGCTTCTCTTCCTCATGTCGGTGAGTGCCTGCTTCTTCTTCGCCCTTCTCTTCACCCTCTTCGGCTTCTCCATCGCGGTCGGCGCCTTCATCGCCGGCGTCATCCTCGGCAACCTCCCGTACAACATAGAGATTATCAGCCGCGTCAAGCCGCTCCGCGACTTCTTCACCGTCCTCTTCTTCACCAGCATCGGGCTCCAGGTCACGTTTGTCGGTATCCTTGACACCCTGGTTGCGCTCGGCGTCTTCTTCATTCTCACGGTCGTGGTCTCTTCCATCCTCACGATGGTGGTATGCGGCATGTTCGGTTACAAGAAACGCACCGCCTTCCTCACTGGCCTCAACCTGAGCCAGATTAGCGAGTTCGCCCTCATCCTCGCCCTCGGCGGACTCAGCGCCGGCCACATCACCCAGAGCACGTTCACCCTCATCCTCGAGCTCACCGTGCTCACCATTGCGGCGAGCGCCTACCTTATCAAGTACGAGGACAAGATATATTCCTTCTTCGCGAGGCTCCTCGAGCCCATCGAGCGGCTGAGCAGGATGAACAAGGAGCTGGAGAACATGAGCGAGGAGAGCAAGCACGACGTCGTCCTCATCGGTTACGACCGCACCGGGTACAGCATCTTTAACACGCTGAAGCGGATGAAGAAGGATTTCGTCGTCCTGGATTTCGACCCCGACGTGATCAAGCATCTCCTCGACCAGAACGTGCCGTGCATCTATGGCGATGTCGGCGACCCGGAAGTGCTGGAGAAGCTCAAGCTCCACCAGGTCCGGCTCGTCATCAGCACCGTGCCGAATCATCATGACACCCTGGCGTTGCTCAAGATGCTCAAGGAGCGGCACAGCCGCGCCAACGTCATCGTGACGAGTTACCAAGCGGAAGACGCGCTCGAGCTCTATGACTGCGGCGCGGACTATGTCATCATCCCCCACTTCCTCGGCGGCGAGCACGTCAGCTACATGCTCGAGGACATCAGCAACAACTTGGACAAGCTCATCACGGCGAAGCTCGAGCACATCAAGGAGCTCCAGCACCGGGAGAGCCACCGTCCAAAAAAGCATCGGAAGTGAAACTGTATTTACGCAGGTCGTCCTCGCATGACTCCGCACCCATCGCTCGCGCCAGTGCAATCAGGTCTGACTGCCCGTCGACGTCGGCGGCAAGCGTGCCGTGGTCGCTGTACCACACCCGCATCTTCGGGTCGCGGTCCTTGCCGAGAGGGTGGCGCATCAGCATCTGCTCGGCGCCGTATTCCGCTTCATCGAACGTGATCTCCCCAAAACGGATCTTGTCGGCGTATTCCTTGGCGTTCTTGAGTAGGAAGGGAATCATGGGCCAGTTCATCGGCCTCCCGAGGCTGAGAATGAAACGCGCGATGTTGCGGCGCTTCCAGAGGTTCTGGCGGAAGGCTCCTGCTCGTTCACGATAGCCGATGCGCGCGCCCGCCTGGAGAACTCCCCAGCGCATCCTGCTCGGTCGCAGCGCGTAGACTTGGCCCCACGAGTACGTGAACACTTCTCCCTGCTTGTCGTGGATGCTATACTCTGGCTTCTTCACGCCGATGGCTTTCAGGCTTTCTGGGTTGACGATCGGCATGAGGCTGTCGATTTCCTCTGCGTCAGCGCGGAGGACCTGCTCGACGAAGGCCTCGAGATCCTAAGGCGAGGGTACGACGTCACTGGGTTGAATGACTGTCATCTCGTCAGCGTGCAACTTCTTGAGTATGATGCCGACGCGTCGGAGGTTCTCATGCAGCGGCCTGTTGGTATGGATGAGGCGGACGAGGTTCCTGTTATAGTAGGGCGCCCATTTTGCATGGAGCTGGCGCGGCCCAGCGATATAGATGGGAGAGAAGAGCTTGCAACCATTCCCGTCCGTCAATTTTCCGTATGCGTTGATGATGTGCTCGAGGAGCGGCTGGTCGTCGATGAAGAGCTCGAAGCCCTTGTGGAGATGGCCATAGCACTTGTCGACCGTGTATTTTTTCGGGTGCTCGACTCCCTCGTCGCGCTTCTTCCCTTTGCCTCTGCCGTTGAGGATGACGAGCGGTCGTGCCATGGGTTCGGAGAGAGAGGGTGAATATATAAATATTACGCATATTCACTACTTATTGATGGGGTCTTTTAAGGATTCTTCTGACTCGTCGTGAGACTGCGCTGCGGCGACCAAACCTTTATAAACTGCTTTTCCCGGAAAGAAAGGTGAGGGAGAGGGCACGCTCTCCTGCGGTGGCAGCATGGTCTATAAGGATGCCGAGAGCACGACGCAGAAGAGTCTATTCAGTCTCTGGGGAAATCTCCTCGTCAAGCATGGCTTCATTCTGAAGGAGGATGAGCGCGGCAACAGCATCCGCAGCCTCTACTCCTGGAACCCGATCAGGGAGATATGGGAACCGAAGCAGGGAAAGGACTATGATCCTGAACATGCCATGATGGAATACGCGGAAGAGGTTCTGATGGGTGCTGCACACCAGGAGGCCGTGACCGAATACGTCCCGACAGGCTACCCGACGCCGGGGAAACGCTATCACATCATCTATGAGATGCCCAACCTGAGCATCGAGGAAGTCTACTTCTGGATCATCGACCACATGCGTTACGACCAGGGCTGGACCCGTGCCCACAAGATCAAGGATATCTTCACCGCGACGGAAAACAGTGCCTTCTTCGGGATGAGCTAGCAGCGTCTCGGCATCCAGCAGGACCGCGCCCAGCAGTACCTGGCAACGATCGGTAAGATGGTGAAGGACTTGTTCCAGCTCGTGCGCGAGCTCCGCATCATCGACGAGAAGCTGCATCCACGCCGCGAATGGAAGAAGAGCAAATCGGCGGATGTCACCCTCAAGGGCGAGTACGTCGACCTCGTCGAGAACAGGGGCGGCCAAACCAGCCCCGCTTCTGTCTACGGGTTGTCGCAACAGCTCGGCTACGCCACCTTGCCTGACCTTTTCTTCAACACGCACATCGTCGATTTGAAGCAGGTCGACCCGGTAGTCGACAACCTCGAGTTCAACTCGACGCTGAAGAACGTGCTGAAACGCAAGCTCTACCAGTTCATCAACTGGAAGCTCAAGACCGACCATGAGCTCGAGAGCAGACGGACCTTCACCCTGAAATATCTGCGGCAGCACTGGGACGTCATCGAGATGTACATGAGCTGGGTCAAGCCCTACTTGCGTCACATCGCGCGTCTCACCATGAATGATGACAAGCTGGACAGCATCGACCTCATCAGCGCGTTCGAGCAGGCCTACGTCGAGACCGAAGTCCTCTTCAGCAAGCTCAGCGTCCAAAGCCCGGGAACGCAAGAGGTCGTCATCCTCACCATCGACTTCCGGACGAAGCCGCAGATGAGCTTCGTTCAGGACGGCTACCAGAAAGGCCCAATCCACGTCGGCCAGGCCAACATCTACTGGCGTGCCTACAACTGGAAGCAGCATCACATCGACCAGTACATCCGCTACCGGAAGAGCGAGGATCTCTACATGCTCGGTGTCGTCGACAGGAGCGTGCGCGCGGCCATGGAGGCACTCGGCGACGAGCTCGAAGGCTACCTCACCGAGGCGGGCGAGCCAAAATACAAGGACAAAATCGAAGCGGAGAAGAAGAAGGCAGCCGAGCTGGCGAAGAAGGGGAAACGGCCCCAAGGCATATTCAGCGGCCTCTTCGAACCCTTCTCTGCCTTGTTCGGCGGCTTTGGCGAGATGTTCAGCTTCGGCGGCACCCTCAGCGTCAAGCAGAAGAAGGCGGTCAAGGCGCCCAGTTTCCCCCTGAGTCTGTATGAAGGCCTCAACACCGGGAAGTCCAGCATCCTCACACAGAACCACCGGCTCACCCTCTATCAGACTATGAAGAACTTCAAGAAATCAAAGGGCATGCTCAGCTTCGGCTGAGACAAGGACGATCGAGGAAGCAACGCTCGACGAAAAGCTGCGAACCCTTTCCGAACATTTTTTATCCACCTCTCCTTCCCCATCCCCATGGCAGACTTCGACTCAGGAGTTGACAAGCTCCCTCCACGCGAACGCCTCAAGCGCGCACGGGAGCTCGAAGACGAGAAACGGCATCTTCTCGAGAAGGAGCTCGCGAAGCGCGAGGAGGAGCTTGAGGAGCTCAAGGAGAAGACCGAACGCGAGCTCGAGGAGGCGCGCGAGCTCGAAGACGAGAGCCTCGATGAGATCACGCGCGAGAGCGCCGAAGCGGAGCTCGAGGAGCGCGTGAAGGGGTTCCGAAGCGGCACGGAGTTCGTCCCGGAAGGAGGCGCGGCACTCGAGACGAACGCGTCCGAAGCCGCAACCAACGTCACCTACGATTCCCGCACCGGAAGCGTGGAAGGCATGGGCCAGGTCTCGAGCGAGCAGGCTGCTCTCTACCGTAGCGAGGCCTTTGAGAAGGCGCAGGAGAACCTCGATTATCTCCTCAATGCCGAGAACCCCCGCAAGACGGCCGTCGAGCAGCGCAGTCGCGCCCTCTACCAGAACGTCCGCGAGCTCGCCAGCGGCTTCGACCCGAGCGAGAGCTACGCGTTCAACAAGCTCGCGGACGACATGTACCATCTGAAGCAGCGAGAGGAGAGCCAAGGGCAGAATGTCATCGCGCACGGCTATATGCAGCGCATCACAAACGTTTTAAACGAGGTCGTCGATTACAAGCAGGAAGAGGAACGGCGACGCAAAGCGGCATGAGCGCCGTTTGACGTGTCGAAAAAGGAGAAAGAGGAGTAAAGAAGAGGAAAGAGGTGACGATGGCAGTCTTCAACAATCCCGGCTACTACCACGCCCTCGACCAGACCTTCACGCCGGACGAATGGGGACCGGACCTGCCCCAAGAGCTCGAGGACGGCAGCCAATGGCAGACGGATCTCGGTCCGACGGAGCTCGGTACGAGCGCGAACCCAATGCAGAACCAAGTGCAGGCGCTCCAAGCGAAGATCCGAGAGGGTGCGAGCAGGGTCGAGCTCGAATTCCCTGGCTCAGGCAAGGGCTCGAGCCAGGCCCCGACACCGGAGAGCTATGGTGCGCGCGAACGGCGCGACATCCGCGAGCTGGCGCGCGCTACTGGCATCAAGACGAGCACGCACGCCACCTTCCAGAAGCAGGGATTCTCGGGTTTTGACCCCCAGCGCGGCTTCAACGACGAGCACCGCTACCAGAACCTCAAGGAGGTCAAGAAGGCCATCGAATTCGCGGCGGAAGCAACGACCGGCGGCGCTGTCGTGTTCCACACCGGCGAGTTCCAGCGTCCCATCAGCGAGTTCTGGGGGAAGAATGCGGACAGGAGGAACAGGGAGGCGGAGTTCCAGGCCTTCGAGGAGGAGGACCTGCGTGCGACGCACTACATGGTCGATGACCGTACCGGCGACTTCGTCAGTGCGATCAGGAAGGACAAGCGCCTCTATCGGCCGAAGTACTACACTGCGGCCAGCTACAAGCTCAGCAAGGACAAGGTTGGCCAGTACGACGAGAGGAAAGGCGCCCCACTCGAGCCGGACGACTGGATTGACATGGACGGCAACTACATCGACCCGAAGGACCCGAACAGGCTGTTCGAGCGCGTCCCGGTCTGGAACGAGGAATACACGAACTTCGAAGTGGAGGAGTACGACTGGAACAAGGTTCAGAGCGAGACGCAGCGCTACAACAAGAAGTACGGCACCAATCTCCGACCGGAGCAGCTCTACGTCCAGATTGAGTACGAGAATCAGATCCTCCAGTCGAAAGGTCATTCCCTGTTCTACGCGCACCGGTACAACGACCTGAGCTTCCAAGCAAAGAAGATACGGGAAGCGCTCGAGTTCTATCGCGAGCTCGACAAGAGCCTGCCCGAGGATGAAAAGTGGAAGATTATGACCGCGCACGGACTCCAGTACGGCCGTGCGGCGCACTTCACCGGGAGCGAGCCGGAGAGCATTCCCGACTTCCTCCAGCGCGAGCTCAAGGACGTGCAGGACAACATGCGCCACACGCACGAGGCGAGCGCGGCGGCAGACGCGCAAGCAATCGAACGCCAGAAGGTGCTCGACCACATGAAGCCGGTACACGAGTACGGCGTCAAGCAATCAGCAGAGGGAATCGCTCGTGCCGGGATGTACGCGTACGAGCAGACGATGAAGAACAAGGAGAAGCTCGACGACCCCATCTACATCGCACCCGAGAACTGGCAGACCCAGATGTACGGCGGCCACCCTGACGAGCTCATCGACCTCGTCAAGAAGAGCCGGGCCGAGATGGCCCAGAAGCTCGTCCGGATGCGCGGCAAGTCCGAGGAGGAGGCGAACAAGCTCGCCGCGCAGCACATCAAGAGTACCATCGACATCGGCCACCTCAACCTCTGGCGACAGCACTTCGTGGCGAAGCCTGGCGAGAGCGAGGAATCCCGGAACAGGCGTTTCAATGAGTGGGCACTGAACAAGACGAAGCAGATGATCAAGGAAGGCGTCGTCGGCCACATCCACATCAGCGACAACCTCGGCTGGGACGACGAGCATGTTCAGCCCGGCGAGGGTAACGCGCCCATCAGGGAGTTCGTCAAGGAGCTCGAGAAGGCCGGCTTCAAGGACTTCATCATCGAGCCGGGCAGCTTCAACCCGACGAGGATCCTGCCGGACACGTGGCGCTACTTTGGCAGTCCCATCTACGCGGCCGGCACGCCCTTCGCCGCGCCCGCAGGGCAGTGGCGCGAGGCGCACTTCGGCTACACCGGCCCGAGCCTCTACGTCGTCGGCGCGTACAGCCCGTCGAATGAATGGAAATTGTGGTCGGAAGTGCCGATGGAGTAATCGCGCGCTTCTTCACTCTCAAAGATATCTACTTCTCCTTCTCGACGATCGTGCGCATCGTCTGGACGTAGTCCTCGGCGAGCGCGAGATAGTGAGCGAACTGCTCGCCGCTCAGCTCCTTCAGCTCGCGATGGATGATGTTCTTGCTGAGGTGGACGAATTCGTGCAGGATGCCAGGATATTTCTTGTGCAGCAGGCCGGCCTTGACGAGCTTCTCCTCAATCAGTTCGGGAACGTGGTCGGGGCTCGGCGGCACCTCGCCGAGGCGCATCAGGGCTGCGTGGCTGGAATCGATGACTGCCCAGTACAGGTCGACGGCCGCTTGGAGGAGATGCCACCGCGCGTTCTGCAAGCTCGTGGGTGCGCGGCTGTAATAGGTCCACATGCTCTCCGCGCTCGGTCGGATCCGGCCGGTGTAGAGGAGGCGCTGCAGCGGCACGAAGAAGCCGGTGTCGTACAGGGGGATGCCGTCGCGGAGCATGTTCACACCGACAGGATCCCCGGCCCGGACGTACTCCCAGAAGCTGGTGTAGCGCAGCGTCGTGATGTGGAGCTTGGGTGAGACCTCGCTCACAATCTTCTTCACGATGATCCGGTAGCCTTGGACGAGCTCGCGCGTCACGACGATGTCGAGGTCGTCGATGAGGACGAGGATGTCGATGTCCTTGCTCTGCTGCCGGCTGCGCGCCGCGCTCCCGAAGAGGACGATGCCCTTGATGAAACCCTTCACTTCCTTCAGAAGGCGCTTCGAGAAGTCATAGGCCAGGTCTTTCACTTCCTGGCTGTACTTGCCCTTGTTCTCCTGGCGCTGCTTCGGCACCTTAAACTCCACGGCCCCACCTCTCTTGCCTGAGAAACGGAGAATGAGCTTTATAAACGTTTCGCCGGTCAGGACTTAGGAGAAAAAGTCCGTCGAAGCCAAGTTTGCCAACGTTTGGCGTCAGCCAAACTTGGCTTGGCTCGACGGAGTCGGCCACGTTCCCCGACGCAAGTAGGGGGTTGTGGACGACGAAGTAGGACT
>Ga0114931_10000251_pt1 | contig 62864 bp, 52 predicted proteins | sample 2SBtaG_FD_89579 | JGI IMG/M metagenome (GOLD analysis project Ga0114931, IMG submission 89579) | Deep subsurface microbial communities from Kolumbo volcano to uncover new lineages of life (NeLLi) - 2SBTROV14_V59a metaG | ecosystem: Environmental > Aquatic > Marine > Volcanic | place: Kolumbo... | reverse complement strand
GGGGAGGCTCGGCGAAGCCGAGGGGGCGCTGCTGCGCCCCCAACCAACGGTGCTAGTCCCGCGTTGCGCGGCGCAGCCGCGCGTGCGAAGCACCCATCGCTTCGATGGAAACGCGGGACTAGCCCCGGCGGTCGCGCTAGGGGGCGCGGCAGAGGGAGTCCACGCGCTCTGCCTCCGTCCTCTCGCTGCGAGCCAGATTCTCGACGCGCCCGCGTGCCCGATCCGACTGCGCCGTCTGCTTGGACTGCGTGGCGTCGGCGAGGTCCCGAAGCGCCGCGGCGGTCTGGTTGAACAGGCTCGAAAGCTCGTCGACGGTTTTTCCGAGCTCGGCGTTGCGCGTCGGACGCTGCCTCTTGATGTCCTTGGCCAGCGTTGCGTACCGCGCGGCGGTCTTGCGCAGTGCGGCAGGCTGGTCCTGCCCAGCGCCTGCTTCCACCTGGTCCAGCGCTCGATTCACGGTGCGGGCCAGGTCGCGGCATTCCCGTGCCTTGGCCATGTGGGTGCAGCCGACAAGGAGCAGCGCCGGGAGCGTCAGGGCGGTTCGACGAGCGGACACGCCGCCCGTCATAGCGGCTTGTCCTCCCGGCTGGAAGCGCCGGGCGGCCGCTCTGGGCTCTGGTGGATCAACCCGTGTCGCGTTTAGAGTGAAAACTGGCCTACTTCTTTTTCCGTCGGATCGACGAGGAGCATCGTGCGCGCTGTCCGTAGCTTTCTCGTACTCGCGCAGTCAGCGGTGCGGACGCCGGCACGGGACTGGAGCTCGGCAACACCGGCGGTGGCACCGCCTGGCTCAAGACGACTTCGCCCGCCGTGCGCGATGAGACCAGGGTACTCGATCTGACGCTGTTCGACGTGAGCGACGGCACTCTCGATTCCGACGTGCTGCTCGACAACTTCAAGTGGAGCATCGATCCCCCGGGCGTTGGCACGGTGCCGCAGCAGGTCGAAGTCGTCGGTCGAGAAGTCCGCTAGCCGGCGCTCGCGCCGCGATCTAGCCTTGGGTCGTGCCGCGGCTGCGCCCAGAAATCTGGTTTCTCCTCGCTGTGCCCCTGGCGATGGCGCTGGGCTGTCACGACAACAAGAGCCCACCCGGCAAGCCCAGCCTGCCGCGGCGCGGGCCGAGGCTGTCGGGCTCGCTTTCCCCGGCGGTGCCGAGCGGGCTGCCGAAGGACCTGGCGCGCCTGCTCGCGGATGGCGGAGCCCGGCGCGGTGGTGCAGCGAAGAAGCTCGCAGAGAAGGAGATAGCCCGCATCCGCGAGCGCGATCTCGCGCTCACGCCGCGCAGCGTGCCCGCACAGCGGATTGCATTCGGCCGATCGGCTCTGGGTCAGCTCACCAACGGCGGGCTGGTGGTGCGGAGCACGAAGAGCTGGAAAGAGCGCGCGCGCGTGGCGATGCGCGCCCCTCGTCGGCTGATCGTGCTTGCGGACGGCAGCTTTCTGGCGTTGTCCGCGGCGAGCACCTACCGGCTCGAGCCAGGCAAGAAGTCCGCGGAGATCCATCCGCGCGTCACTCTCTTTCCCGGCTCCGTGGCGTTTGCAGATCGGCGGAACAGGCAGCACTTCTGGCTGGTCCACTCGTTCGACGAGACCCTCTACCAGTACCAGCTCGAAAGCGCGATCGGCTCGCTGCTGGGCATGGGGGATTTCGTGGAGCTCAAGGGCTTCGACCACCAGGCCTTCGCGGCGCTGAAGGATGGTTCCTTCCTGTACACGACCAAGGACGGTTTTCGCCGCTTCTACCCGAAGGGAAAGCAGTCCGACATGAAGGCGCCGCCCGGTGAGGGCAAGGTGTGGCGGCTGCTCACGACGAAACGCCTCGATCGCGTCTGGATCGCGCGGGGTGACGGCGAGCTGATGCTGGCACAGCTCGGACCAGAGATGCGCGACGTGAAGAAGATCGAGCTGCCCGCGACCTTGTTCGACATCGCTTCGAACAACAGCTACCTCGCGGCTCTTCGCGTCGAGCAGCCCGACGGCGGCCCGCGCCAATGGAAGCTCGCTGTCTACGACGCCGACGGCAAGCAGCTCTTCGCGGCCACGCTGCCGCCCGAACCGGCGCCGCCTGCCGGCGAGAACTGGGTGCAGGCCGTCACGCGGAACCGCTCCGTCGTGCTCGCGCCGCGTGCGCCGCTGGTTGCGGTCGGCGGCCCCGGCGCCTTGATGGTGTGGAACATCAAGACGAAGAAGCAGGTGTTGTCACCCTAGCTTGCGGCGGCTGCGCGTTCGCTCGCGGCGGGTGACCACCAGGCCGAGCCCGAGCAGAAGCAGCCAGCCGGCACCGGTGTCGCTGTCGGGCTCTGCCGGGACACGGCAGCCGCAGCCGCCTTGCCTGTCGCTGTCGCCGCCCGGCTTGCCCGCCGCGCCGTCGATGCCGGAGTCGAGCAGACCGCCCGCGCTGCCCACAGCACAGGCCGTCGGCGCAGAAGCCGCTCTGGCACTGGTTGGCGTCACGTCGTAGGCCTGGCACTGTCCGTCGCAAGCGGTGTTGCAGCAGACGCCGTCCGTGCAGCGGCCGCTCGTGCACTGGTGGTTGGCGCTGCACGACAGGCCGTTCGCGCGGCCCGAGCCGCAGCAGCGCCACGGCCTTGTCGCCGCCCTGGTCGAGGGCGGAGCCGAAGTCATCGAGCGTCGCCAAGCGGCCCGCTGGACGCCCCGCGAAGTGCTGGAAGCCTGGCGCCGGCATCAACCGCTATCGAGTGTTGCGCTCGATCCGGATGCGCGTCACAGCCTTCTGTCGGGACTGGAGAGCTGGGTCGAGGCTCACCTCGGTGGGCTCGACGTTCCGTTCGGGTCCGAACCCACGTATACCCTCGAAGGCGTAAGACTCCACGACGCGACATGACACAGGACGACAACAGCGAGCTCCTGGGCGCGCTCGGCAGCGCACTCGCAGAAGGGTCACTGGCCGACGAGTCGCTGCTCGACAGCACCCAGGCGATCCCGCCCGTCAGCATCCTGCCGGATGCGAACGTGGTGAAGATCGGCGGCCAGAGCATGCTCGACCGCGGCCGGGGCGCGGTGATACCGCTGATCGATGCGCTCGCAGCGGCGCTAGCCGAGCGCAAGCTGATCCTGGCGACCGGCGGCGGCGCGCGCAGCCGTCACCTTTTGTCGATCGGTACCGATCCGGGACTGCCCACCGGCGTGCTGGCGCAGCTCACGGCCGCCGACGCGCTCGGCAACGCGCACCTGCTCGACCGCTTCCAGATCATCAACGGTCTTCGCCCCGAGCTCCTCGCACCCGTGCTCGCGGGAGAGCACGTCGGGACCTGGGTCGCCGCTGAGCCGTGCGGATAGGCGGAGCGTTCATGGTCGATACCGAGGCGCGGTTGGTCCTGGCGGTGCGGCTGCCGCGCGATCGCTTCGTACTCGAGGTCGACGTGGCTTCGGACGACCACGTGCTCGGCATCTTCGGGCCCTCGGGTTCGGGCAAGACGAGCCTGCTCGAGGTCGTCGCGGGGCTGGAGCGCGGCGCGACGGGCAGGGTCGGCATTGGCGGGAAGACCTGGCTCGATTCGGGACGCGGCGTGTTCATGCGCCCCGAGGCGCGACGCGTCGGCTACGTTCCGCAGGACGCGCTCTTGTTCCCGCACCTCGACGTGAAGGAGAACCTCCTGGCGGGTGCGCGCCGGGCGCGGCGCCTTTCCCGGCCGGTGGACGAGATGCTGCGAAGCGTGTCGGCTACGCTCGGGCTGGAGCCGCTCTGGTCGCGCGATGTGTCGAATCTGTCCGGCGGCGAGCGCCAGCGCGTTGCGCTGGGTCGCGCGCTTTGTTCGGCTCCCGAGCTGCTGCTGCTCGACGAACCGCTTAGCGCGCTCGACATGCCGTTGCGCCGGCGTCTGCTCGGCTTCATCCGTCGCGTCCGCGAGGATTTCGACATCCCGATGCTGGTCGTGTCGCACGACCCGACCGAGGTGCAGGCGCTCTGCGACAGCGTCGTGGTGCTGCGCGAAGGCCGGGTGGTGGCCCGCGGAGCGCCGCACGACGTGCTGGCCGACCCGCAGGTGTTCGAGCTGGCCGCCGGGGGCGGCTTCGAGAACACGCTGCCCTGCACGGTGAGCTCGGTGGAGGGTGAGGTGGCGCGCGTGCGCCTGGGCGAGAGTGTCTCGATCGCGACGCGCGGAGCCGCCGTTCTAGCCGGCGAGGGGAGCCTGGTGGGCATCCCTTCGCGTGACATCATCGTGGCGACGTCGCGGCCGGTGGCGCTCTCCGCGCGCAATGTCATCGCCGCGAGCGTCGACGGCATCGCCGCGGCGGGCACGTAGCGCGTGCTGCGCGCCCGCGTCGCGCCCGACGTGCCGCACTTGATCGTCGAGCTGAGCGCCGAAGCCGCCGACGAGCTCGGTCTCGAGCCCGGTCGCGAGGTGTTCCTCGTCTTCAAGTCCTCATCCTGCGTGCTGTATCCTGCCGGCTGAGTTCGCAGGCTTGTCGGGCCGCGCGGCCGCCGGCAGCATGGTCTCCCCTGCGTTGCCCGTGCTGGCGGGCGCCATTCCTTTTTCGATCGAGGTCGTGTTGTTGACGAAGTCCCGAGGAGCGTGCCTGCTTGCTCTCTCGCTCGCGGTCGCTGCGGGCGCTGCGGCACGGCCTGCAGCGACGCCGGGGCGGACGCCAGCGCCAGGGCTGGCGGGCAGGACGGCGGCCTGGCCGGGAGCGGCGGCGTGGCGGGTATGGGGCTTGCCGACCGGCAGACGCGTCCTCCGCCCGGAACTTGGCCGTTTTCTCCCGATCCTGCGCATGGTCCGGGGCCGAGCAGGAGAGGATACCGTTGACGACTTCCGCGCGAATCCAGCCAGAGCTGATGGCCCTGAAGAAGCTGGCCGAGGAGCTGGCGGGACGCCGCCGTGAGCGCGTGACCAGCGCGCATCTACTGGCGGCCATCGCCTCGCGTCCAGGCGCGGTCGCCGACCTCCTGGAGGAGCGCAAGCTGGGCTCCGGGACGCTGCTGCGCGCGGCGCGGGCTTCCAGCGACGAGCTCGAAAACCCGCTGAAGTGGGCGCTCACACGCGCGCGCGAGGTCGCCTCGCGTATGGGCGCTCCGGACCCCGGTGCGGCGCACCTGCTGGTCGCGCTCCTGAACGAACGGCGTGGCGCAGCCCATCAGGCGCTCGACCAGTGTGGCGTCGACGTGAGCCGCTTGAGGACGGCGGCCATGAGCCTGGGTCAGGGCCTGGTGAGGCGGCGCCGCGTGGTCGCGCGTCGCGACGTGACCCCAGCGCCGCGCAAGGTGGCGGAAAACGCCCAGCGCCGTGCTCCGACCGGCGTCACGATCCCGCTCTTCCCGCCGCCGCGCCCCTCGCAGCTGTCGAGCTCGCCGCCCCGCAGCGAGCCGCCGGCAGCCTGTGGAACGAGCCGCACCAGCACGTCGGGGCCCGCGCCCCGCGCCTCGTCGAAGCCGGCCCGCACCGTCGCCCTCACCCCTCCCGCGCGCAGCAGCACGAGCGGGCGGTCCGGCAACAGCCGCCGCAAGTCGAAAGGCCGGGCGTCGCGCGAGTCCCGCTTCGCGCTCGACGCGCAGAAGTTCCCGACCCTGTGCGCGCTCGGAACGAACCTCACCGAGGCGGCCGCCCGTGGCGAGCTCGACCCGGTGGTCGGACGCCAGACCGAGATCGAGCAGACCCTGGACGTGCTGGCCAAGCGCCAGGGCAACAACCCCTGCCTGGTTGGCGTATCCGGAGTCGGCAAGACCAGCGTGGTGCGCGGGCTTGCCCAGCGCATCGCCGAGGCGCGCGACGTGGTGTCCCTCGACGACCGGATCGTCATCGAGATCCCGGTCGGCGAGCTGGTGGCGGGCACCGGCGTGCGCGGCGCGTTGGCGCAGCGCATCTCGGCACTGCGCCAGGAGGCCCTGGCTTCCCGCGGACGCGTGGTGCTCTTCTTCGACGAGATCCACCAGCTGTTCCTGGGCGATGCCGCCGAGGAGCTTTCCGGTGACCTCAAGCTGGCGCTGGCCCGCGGCGAGCTGCCGTGCATCGGTGCGACGACCCACGAGGAATACAAGAAGGCGATCGAGAGCGATGCGGCCCTCGCGCGGCGCTTCAGTGTCGTCGAGGTGGACGAGCCCAGTCGCGAAGACGCCTACCTGATCCTGGGCGCGCTGGCGAACCGCCTCGAAGACCACCACAAGGTGAGCTACGACGAGGATGCGCTCGCGCTGTCCATCGCCTGGTCGGTGCGCTACCTGCCGGGGCGCGCGCTGCCGGACAAGGCTATCTCCGTCGTGGACCTCGCGGGTGCCCGCGCGCGGCGCCGCGGCGGGCGCAAGGTGACGGCCGAGGGGGTCGCGGAAGTGGTCGCCGAGATGGCGGACATGCCGGTGGAGCGGCTGCTCGAGACCGACGGCGACCGCATGCTGCGCCTGGAGGAGATCCTGGCTGACCGGGTCGTGGGGCACGCGCCGCAGATCCGGAAGATCGCGCGGATCCTGCGGCGCAATGCTGCAGGGCTGGGCTCGCGGCGTCCCATCGGCACGTTCCTGCTGCTCGGCCCCACCGGCGTGGGCAAGACCGAAACCGCCAAGGCCATCGCCGAGGTGCTGTTCCACAGCGAAAACGCGATGACGCGCCTCGACCTGTCCGAGTTCAGCGAAGCGCACGCCGTGGCGCGCCTCATCGGCGCGCCTCCGGGCTACATCGGCCACGATTCGGGCGGGCAGCTCACCGAGGCGGTACGTCGCCGCCCCTACCAGGTCATCCTGCTCGACGAGATCGAGAAGGCGCATCCCGACGTGCTGGTGACCTTCCTCGGCGTGTTCGACGAGGGTCGGCTCACCGACGGGCGTGGCCGCACAGTGGATTTCACGAACACCGTGATCCTCATGACGTCCAATCTCGGTGCGGCAGAGACCGGCGCCAGCCCGCGGCGCCGCGTCGGTTTCGGAAGCGACGCGGCGGAGCAGCGCGACGACGTCGACGCCCGCGTCGTGGCCGCTGCACGTGCGGCACTGCCGCCGGAGCTCTACAACCGCATCGACGAGGTGCTCGCGTTCGCGCCGCTTGGACGCGACGAGGTCCGCGAGATCGCCCGGCGCCTGCTCGCCGGAGTGAGCCGCGCGCTGGAGCGCCAGCGCGACGTGCGCCTGGAGGTCGACGACTCCGCGATCGAGGCGCTGCTCGAGGCCGGCGGCTACGAACCCAGCCTGGGCGCACGCCCGATGAAGCGCACGATCGCGCGCCTGGTCGAGGCGCCCCTGGCAGAGAAGATCCTGCGCGACGAGCTCGAGCGCGGCGACGTGCTCTTCATCAATGCCGCCGCTGGCGAGCTGTCGTTCGACGTGCTCGAGGGCGTGTCGGGCGGTTCGGCGAGCTCGGCGGCGGAATAGCGACTGCCGGCTACCAGGAGCTGTGCACGCCGTACCTGCCCGAGCGCGTGTCCAGGCTGACGAAGCTGGTCTTCCCCTCGCTGCACGAGCCGCTGTTCAAGAACAGGCGGCGGCCGTGCTCGGTGCGCGCTGCGTGGTGGGTATGTCCGGTGACGACCACGTCCGCGCTGCGCATCCCGGCCACTCCGACCGCCCAGCGCTGGAAGCCGGAGCTCTCTCCGTCGACGTGCTGGCCGCCGCGCACACCGTCGAGCCGGGTCAGGATGCGGTACAGCGGGCTCCAGCCGAGGCGGCGGATCCAGCCGCCGACCCACACCCCGAGCTCGGAGAGCCAGAGCGCCTTCCGGATGATGACGTCGTAGTGGTGGCCGTGCGTGAAGAGCACCCGCGTGCCGTCGGCCTCGATGGCGAGCTCTTCCGGAGCCGCTTCGAGGCTGCCGGTCACCAGGTCGTGGTTGCCGTGGATGTAGGTGTACGGCGCCCGCGCGAAGCGCCTCGCGATTTCCGCGTGGGCATGCCGCACGGCGGCTAGCTCGGCGACGGGATTGCCATAGCGCCGTCCCGCCAGCGTCTCCCAGATATCTCCCAGGAGCACGATGCGTTCGAAGTTGTGCTCGAGGAAGCGAAGGAACTTCAAGAACTCGCCGTCGTCGTGGCCGAAGGAATCGGTCACGCCGCCGGGCCCCAGATGCAGATCCGAAATCACCGCGATCTTCACGTCAACCTCCGTCGCGCTGCCACACCCGCGCCGTGCGCGACCGGCGCGCACGAAGTAGAGGGGCTCGGGTGTGGGTTTGCCATGTTTTTGTCCGTCGTTTGCCCTGGCTTGTGGCGAGCGACGGTGACGGATGGATGGAGCCGGTGGAAGATCGGCGAAACAATGTGAAAGGCGCGTACTGTGCCGCGCGAAAAACAAGGGGCTACCTACTTGTTCTAGCCTCGTTCCGCCCGTGCGCAAGGCGCCCCGCCCACTATTGCTCCGTTCCAGCCGGACCGAGAAACCCCTGGCCTGACGCGCCCAGGGCCGGCGATACTGGGCGACACGATGCAGAGAAGCATGCGCATAGCGTGGGTGGCGCTTTTCGCGGTGGCCATGGCCGCCCAGGCCTGTAACGACAATGAACAACCGTTTCCCGCTGACAACTCGTCGGGAGATGCCGCCGCGGGCGCGACAGGTGACGGGAGCGCGAGCGGCGGAACTGGCGGGACTACGGATGGCGGCGGAACCGACAGCAGCGCCGGCGGCATGTCCGGAAGTGCCGGTATGGGCGGCGCCGCAGGTGCGGCAGGAGCGTCCGGGAGCGCGGGTACGGGTGGTGCTGCCGGCGCATCCGGCGGCACCGGCGGCAAGCCTGGCAAGGGCCCGAAAGACGCAGGTTGAACCAGTTGCGCGTCGACTAGTCGCGGCGACGGCGAAGCAGTGCCACGCCCGCCAAGCCGAGCAGAGCCAGCAGCGATGCCGGCTCGCCCGGTCCGCCTCCCGCCGCCCGACAGCCGCACCCGCCCGTGTCGCCAGACTGGGCCGGTGTGGCCGACGCGCTGCCGCCGTCGGTGTTCGAGCCGCCGTCCGGGCTCGGCAGATCCGGTCCCCTGCCGTAGCCCATCACCGTGAACTCCTGGTCGGGCGAATCCGGATCGTTGCTCGTGACCGTGATGGTGGCTTTCTGCGCGCCGCCCTTGGTGGGCTTGAACCGCACACCCAGGTCGTAGGTGTCAGCCGGCCCCATCTGGGTGGACTGCACGGCGGGGCTGAACTGCGGATCGCTGCTCGAGAACTGGAGCAGTGCGCCGAGCTCGCCGGTGTTGTCGATGCTGACGGTCTTGTCCTTGCGATTGCCGGTGTCGACCTGACCGAAGTCCACCGGCGTGGTCGGCACGAACACGTTCGGCAGCGGCAGATGGACGATCTGCGTGGGGAAGTTCACCGGGATCGGGTTGCCCGTCACCGGGAACTTCAGGCCGACGCTGATCGGGAAGTTGAGGGTGATGCCGATTCCCGCGATCGAGTTGATGTTGATGACCGGAAGCAGCTCGATGTTGCCCGTGTAGGTGATCTCGCCATGGGTCTGCAGGGTGAACTCGAGGTAGTCCTGGTCCAGCATCGGAAACACTGCGGTGCCGTCCTGCTGCGTGATGGCGCCGGTGCCGCCGATCGGCTTCACCGACGTCGTCGTGTAGGTGAAGGTCGTGTCGGTCGTGGCGTCGAAACTGAAATCCCCGGTGATGATGTTGTTGAAGTTGCCGGTACCGACCAGCTTGCCCAGCTGGTCGAACGTGACGCTGAACAGCTTGGAGCTGTTGAGGTTCGTGCCCTTCACGCCGACGTCGACGCCGTCGAAGCCCCAGGGGTTGAAGTTCCCGCTGCCCAGCGCGACGTAGTCGAACTGCGCGCCGGGCAGGTAGTTGATGAGCGTGTTGGCGTCGATGTCGATCTCGCCGGTGTAGATGCTCGTGTTGAAGTACAGGCCAAACGAGGGGGTCAGCGTGTGCGTGATGCGGAACTGCGCGTCGGGCTTGGGGTCGTGCTCGAGCGAAACCACGAAACCGCTCGTGTCCGGCCACGTCACCTGGATGTTCGCGCCCTTCTGCATGTCGACCACGTAGATGGGCGACGCGCCGCTCGGGTCGAAGGTGACCTTGGCGTTGACCTGGATCTTCTGGCTGCTGCAGTGATCGGGTGGGCTTGGGTTACACTTGGGAACCCAGCCGGTATCGATGTTGATCGGCAGCGAATCGTGTGAATCCATCGCCTGCTTCACGAGCGTCGAGCTGCACAGAAGCGTGGTGGGGTCGCAGACCGCGGGCGGAGTTCCTGCGTCGCCGCCTGCCGCGTCGGTGCCCCCGTCCTGCGCGAGCGCCGGTGCGGAAAGCGCGAGCAGCCCGGCGGCGGCAAGCAGCGGAAGGCGAGGGCGACGTGCCATGCGGGCGCGGGGCTGATACTTCATGGTCGGGCTCCTGGCTTCATGGCCTGGATGGGCCGGGGGAGGGGTCAGGCACGTCGGCGACGATGCCTGGACAGGAGCAGCCCTACGCCGACGAAACCGAACCACAGCCCGCCGGGGGGAGCTTCTCCAGAACCTGCGCTGCGGCAGCCGCAGCCGCCGCTTTCGTTCGCGCTGGGCTTTGCGCCGGGGGCTCCGGCTTCCGGAGCGCCAGCGTCGTCAGCCGGATAGTCGGGGCCGCTCACCGCCGCGCCGAGGCCGCGCAGCTTGACCTTGATGAAGCGGTAGTCGGGGTCGTTCGTGACCAGGGTCATCTCGGTCTCGAACAGGCCCGCCTTCTGGGGCGTGAAGCGGATCGTCACGCTGCCGCCCTGCCCGGAGTCGATCAGCGTGGAGGGTGAGGTCAGCTTGAAGGTCGTTTGCATCGCGGCATCGATGAAGCCGGTGGCTCGTGCCTTCGCTTCGCCGATGTTGCTGAGGGGCAGCTTGCGGAGCTTGCCGCCTCCGATCGCCACCTGCCCGAAGTCGATCATCGGGTCCTTCAGCTCCTCGATGTCGGGCAACGGCACGTGCACGCGGACCGGATCGAACACGAAGGCCTGATCGCCGATCGGCATGGTGAGCGGGAAGTCGGTGATGGGAATCGAGAACTTCTTGCCCAGCACCTCGAGGTAGAAGGCTGGAATCAGGTGCAGCGTGCCGTCGTAGTGGACCGTTCCCTCGGGCCACACGTTGTATTCCACGAAGGCGCCACCGGGGAAGGCGCGATAGGCCGTGCCGCTGGCGCTCTGGACGGACAGCTCGTTCGTGCCGGCGGGGTCGATCTGGATCCGATCGGTGGTGTACGTCGCCGACAGCTCGCCTTTCACATCCAGCGACACACCGCCCTTGCTGATCTGGCTGGGGACGCCGGCCAGTCCGAGCAGGTTCACGTCGAACAGCGTGAACTCCTTGGTGAAGGCGCTGGCCTTGGCACCATTCGGGGCGAAGGCCCAGGGGGTGAAGAGCGTCGCTCCCTGCATATGGAAGTCGACCTGCGGCACGTACGGGATGTCGCCGCTCCACTTGATGGGGATACCGGCGACGTTGGCATCGATGCGCGCCTTGGCGCCGACCTCGAGCCCGTAGTCGAAACCGAGAAAGCCCCTGCTCCCGCCGGGGGTTGCCAGGGTCATCGCCTGCGGCCAGGTCGTTTGCAGCTGACCGTCGAGCTCGACGGTCGTCTCTGCGGGCATCTTCACGTAGAAGCGGACCTGCAGCGGGCTGCCGTTGGGGATCCAGTTGGTGTCCCAGTCGAAGGCGAACGGAAGCTGGATCGTCTTCGCGTATTCCAGCGGCCCAGCGATGGTGCACTCGAGATCGGCGCCGCCGCAGTAGTAGGCGAGGATTGCGCCCGGGCTGACCGAGCTATCGGGCCCGGCGTCCAGCAGCGGCGCGGCATCGGGTGCTCCGCCGTCCTGAGCGCGCGCCAGCGGCGCGGCGGACAGCGTGGCGCCCACTGCAGCACCAACGATCAAGTAGCGGAAGCGATGGTCCACGACGTATCCCAGCGACAAGGGGCGCGAGCCCTGCCACGCCCAAAGGCTACCAGGTTTTGTAGCACGAAACGGCTGAAGGCCGTGAGCGACGGCCGAGATGCGAGCGCGCCCTGGGCGGCGTCGTGATCGCGATCATCGCTCCTTGCGGGGCCGCCTACATCCGCACACCTCGGGCGCGCTCTCAGTGTGGCGTTGCTTCCAGCGCCCGCCGGTAGCGATCGCGGCGCAGCTGATCGCGGAGCACCTCGTAGGCCTCGTCCAGTACCTCGCAGATCACGTCGACGTCGTCGCGCAGGTCCGCCGTCCGTGCGCGCAGGATGCGGTTCGGTTCGAACTGGCGGCGCAGGTCGAGGTAGGCGCGGCGGATGTCGTATCCGGTCGCGCCGCGGTTGATGCCGAGCACGGCGAAGTAGTCGCCTTCGCGCACCAGCGCCATGCGCGCTTCGATGCGCGCGCGCAGCGCTTCCTCGTCGAGCTCGTCTGTCTCCGGCGTTTCGGGTGCCCGGGCCTCGTTCCGGGCCGACACGCTGGGTGACAGCACCTCCAGCACGCCCAGCTCCACCAGCGCGTAGAGCATCGGAGCCGGATCTCCGGAGCGAGCGCTCTCGAGCAGCTCTGCAACGCTGGAGCTCTTCGCGCGATTCACGAAGGCAATGTCGGCTTCGACGAGAGCGCACTCGCCCAGCAGCGACGCACCTGGGCCGTCCGCGAAGCGTGCCGCCGGGCCGCCCATGCGGCGGATGGCTTCCTGCGGCGGCACGCTGCGGCGTACGACCTCGACCAGCACCTCTGCTCCGGTGGCCCCGCCGAACACCGCGGGCTCCGCCTGCAGCCGCCCCGGCAGGTCCTTCTCCAGACTCAGCGCGCCGTGTTCGAGTTCGATGATGCGCCCCACGATCCATTCGGCGTGGGCGCGCAGCACCGGCCACAGCTCGTCCTGGCGTAGATGACCGTGGGCGATCAACGCCGCGCCGGCATGCCGTCCGAACTGTGCCAGCTTGCGTCCCAGCTGTGCGGCCACGTCGGGTGTCAGCACGCCGCGCTGGGCCAGGAAGGCGACGAGCGACTCGCCTTCGGTACCCGATGCAGCCGTCACTAGATCGCCGTCCCGCAGCACCACGCGGCGGATTTCGTTGTTGTCCTCGATGGCAAGAGCGCCCGTGTAGCGCGAGCGCACCGCGCGCGCGAGGGCGCGCACGCCATCTCCCACGCCCAGCGCGGTCGGGATCTCGGGTACCGCCGAAGCGGCCGAAACCACCCTTGCCGGAGCGGCGGGGACTGCTGCGGGGACCGCCGGCGCAGGCGGGAAGCCCAGATGTGCAGCGCCCCTGCCGTACGGTGGAGGTGCCGTCACTGCCACCGCGGCAGGGATGCCTCCCGGGATGCCCAGTGGCGGCGCCGTGCGTCTCTTCTGCAGCGGTTCCAGTACCGAGGGCGGCGCCGGCGTCGCCTGTGACGGGGGCGCACCGTGGTGTGTGCGGAAGTGGGGCGAATCGCTCGGTGGCTGCCGGACGGAAGCTGGACCCTTCTGGGACTCCACCGCGGTACCCGGGCCGGGGCCCGTGGGCATCCAGCTGGTCCGTGCCGGTACGGCCGGTGGTGTCACCTCGTCGCTGTCGAGCGAGGCCGGGGGCTCGCTTTCCGATGCGGCGAGACTCTCGCTGGGAGGGAACAGGCTTCCTCCAGCCACGGTTCGCGGTCCCGTGGCGGTGGCGTTGTGGGAAGGGCCGGCCTCGCCGGGCACCGGCACGTCGCCGCTGGTGACGAACGCGCCACGCGGCTCACTGGTCGCACTACGCGGTTCGTTGGCCGCGCCGGTGCCGCTGGCCATCCCGAACCCTGTTCCGCCTGCCTCGGAGCCCGAGCGTGTCCCGAAGACGCTCGACTCCTCGCCTTCGTCGTCGGCGTCGTGGTCGAGCGGTTCGTCCAGCGCAGCGAGCACTTCCGCCGGAAGCACGGCTTCGACTTCCTCGTCCGGGGACAGCCGGCTGGGTGGGGTCGACGACGCGGGGTTCTGCCCCAGCCGCTGCTCCGCACGTGCGAGCAGCGTTTCCAGTTCCGGGCTCATCTCCGACTGCGGGATCTGCCGCGCGAGCGGCGAGCCGGCGGACTCGTCGTCCACGCCGAATCCGAGCGGAACCGGCGGGGGCAGGCTCGGGCTGTCGCTGGCGGACCTTTCTGCGGCTGGCGGCAGGCTTGACCTCGACGGTGCCCGCGGTCCGGTGGGTTCGTACGTGACCGGGCCCGGGCTCTCGGGTGGGTTGTCGGGTGGCGGGTGGGACGAGCGGGGTGGAGGTTCGGTCGGCGCGGCCGGGCCGGCGCCAGCGAGTGCAGACATCGGGCTGCTCGGCGCAGCGTTCTTCGTGTCGGTCCGCGCTTCGGCCGTGCCGCTCGCGTCGCTCGACGCCTGTGCTGTGTTCTTCGTGTCGGTCTGCGGCTCCGCGGGACTCGCACCTGTCTGTGCTCCGGTGGCAGCCGGCGCGGACTGGCTCGCCCCCGAGGGGCGGCTGGACGGCATGCGCGGCGGCGACGAGCTGATACGCCCGCCGGGTCGTCCGCTCGTGGTGGGGGGCCCGTACGGGATCCGCGAGGGCAGCAGCGCACCCCGCGCCGACGACGGCAGCATCGATGGTGCAGCGCCCTGCGGCGGTCCGATCAGCGCTTCGACCTTGCGCAGCAGGGCGTACACGTCCACCGGGCGCACGAAGAAGCCGCTGCCCTCGTGGAACACGGCATCGGGCATGTTGTCGAGTTTTCCGCCCGCCTCGCCCAGGAAGATGATGTCGACGCCGCTGCCGCCTGGCACGTCGCGCAGACGGGCCATGGTGTCGATGGCGTTGTCGGCGTCCACGTCGCACAGGATCAGCGAGGGACGCTGCACCGCGGCGCGGCTCACGACGAGCGTGAGCGGCACGTCGACGACGACATAGCCGCGCACGCGCAGAGCGGTCGTCAACCGTTCTGCCTCGGCAGAGGCATCGCTGACGAAGATCAGCGGCTCCGCGTCGTAAGGGCCGCCCATGTGGGCGCCAGGGGGATCAGGCACCACGGCCGGCGAGTGTACGCGACGCACGCACGAGGCGGCTACCACTACCCGACGACATTTTCTCTGGAAGCGCGCCAGGGACGGCGATGGCGGAAGAGCTCGAGGGCCTCACTTGCTGTTGTCGTCCTGTCCGGGCTGCGCCCCGCGTTCCTCTGCGCCGGCAAGCCGGACCGCGATGGCCGCTCCAAGTCTGGGCCACAGGGGAGCCGATACCACCGCCAGCGTGACGAATCCGATGACGAACAGCTCGCCGCTGGTCAGCCCCAGGAACACGCGTCCGCGATACCACGTCGCTGCAGCCGCGCATAATAGTCGGGCTCGATACTATGACGCTCGTGGTAGGACTTGGTCGCTACGGATTGCGTACTCGGTCTAGGTGCGAACCTCGGCGATCGTCGCGCGACGCTCGATGCCGCGGTGAGCGGAATCGGGGCTCTCGGCCGGCTCGTCGGTGTCTCGGCGCTGTACGAGACGGACCCCGTAGGCCCGCCGCAGCCCGACTACCTGAACGCTGCTGTGCGGCTTTCGACGCCGCTGGCGTCGGAGAAGCTGCTCGACGAGCTTCTGGCGATCGAACGCCGGCACGGACGCGAGCGGCGCGAACGCTGGGGTCCCCGCCGCCTGGATCTGGACATTTTGTGGATTTCTGGCCGCCAGGTCCGCACGGTACGGCTGGAGGTGCCGCATCCCGAGCTCCCCCGGCGTGCTTTTGCGTTGCTGCCGCTTCTGGACGTCGCGCCCCACGCCGCCGATCCGGCGACGGGCGAGCGCTACGCGGCGTTGGCTCCGGGGCTGGACACCTCGGGAGCCCGTCTCGTCGCCGGCACGGCGGCTGGAGCGTGGCTCCAGCGCCGGTGACGCCAGCCGCGCGGATCGCGGCAGCAAGCCCGCCCAGCCGACAGCTACGACGCAGGGCGTCGCACGGCTAGACACTAGAGCGCCAAGGTGGTACCAGCTGCCCGCCGCTGTCTGCGGGCCCTAGCGACCGGCCCGGTCGGGCCAGATGTGCGCCCCGCTCCGGACGGGCCGAACAATACCCAGGTGGAAGGATGCTGAGCATCGGACTATGCGCTTCGACCGCACAGGTCGGCTCGATACTCGAGGCCCTCGGGGTCATGAGCAGTGCTGGGGGTGTGAACTTCGACTTCGACCGCACCTTCCTGGTGCAGATGGTCCTGTTCATGGGCCTGATCATCGTGCTGAAGCCGCTCCTGTTCGATCCCGTGCTCAAGATCTTCGAGCAGCGGGAGCTCAGGACCGACGGCGCCAAGGCCGAGGCCCGGCGGATGCAGGAAGAGGCGGGTGAGTTGCTGCGCCGCTACGAGCAGGAGCTCGAGCGCATCAACCAGGTGGCCGCCGAGGAGCGCGAGCGCCTGCGCGCCGAGACCGCACGGCTGGAAGCGGAAATCCTGGGCGAGGCACGGGAGCTGACCGGCCGAATCGTCGAGCAGGGCCGCGAGCAGATCGACAAGGAGGTCGGCTCGATCCGCCTCGACCTCGCAAAGCAGTCGGACCGCATCGCCAGCGAGCTGGCGACGCAGGTCCTCGGCCGGGAGGTCAGCTGATGCGCCGCTCCGCGTTGGCCGTCGCGTTCGCGATCCTTTCGTTCGTCGGACTCGTGCTGGCGGCCCCGCCGCGCGCGCTCGCCGCCCAGCCCGCCGAGGCTCCCGCCACTGCCGAACAGCCTGGTGCGGCGGCGCACCCCGGCGCGGCCGCGGCCCACGAGCACGCCGAGGAGTCCGAGGGCATCAACTGGTACTACGGCTTCATTGCCGAGAAGGAAGGCGCCAAGCCGAGCGTCCTGTGGCGGCCCAAGGGCATGGAGCCGCCGCTGTTCGCGGAGGTCTTCGACGCGCTGATCCTGTACTGGCTCGTCTTCAAGATCGCGAGAAAGCCGCTGGCCGACGCGCTGAAGAAGCGCAAGTCCGCGATCATGCACGGCATGCAGGAGGCTGGGAAGATGCGCGACGACGCTGCCGCGCGCCTCGCCCAGTACGAGGAAAAGCTCAAGCACGTCGACGACGAGATCGAGCGCGTCAAGAAAGAGATGCGCGAGGCCGGCGAAAGCGAACGCGAGCGCATCCTGGCGGAGGCGAAGGACAAGCGCGAGCGCATGGAGCACGACGCGCGCGTGCTGATCGAGCAGGAGCTCAAGGCGGCTCGGGAAACGCTTCTGCGCGAGACCGTGCGCGGCGCGGTCCGCTCGGCACAGGATCTGCTCGCCAAGCAGGTCACCTCCGCCGACCAGCAGCGTCTCGCCGATGACTACATCGACGGCGTCAAGCGCGCCGAGATCCACGTTCCCGGAGGTCGGGCGTGATCGATTCCGCCGTTGCCGAGCGCTACGCGCGCGCCATCTTCGAGCTGGGCGTCGAGACGAACCAGCAGGGGCCGCTCACCGGGCAGATCCAGAGTTTTGCCGCGCTGTACGCGGGCAGCCCCGAGCTCCGGAGCATGCTCGACAACCCGCTGGTGGAGGAGCAGAAGCGCGAGGCCGTACTCAAGGACCTGGCGACGCGCCTCGGACTCGGCCAGCTTGCCGCCAACACGCTCAGGCTGCTCGCCGAGCGCCGGCGGCTGTATGCCCTGCCCGACATCGCGCGGCGCCTCGGCACGCTCGCGGACGAGAAAGCCGGCGTCGTGCGCGCCGTCGTCACCAGCGCCGCGCCGCTCGCGGACAGCTACTACCAGAAGCTGTCCGCCGAGCTCGAGAAGGCGTCTTCCCGCAAGATCGTGATCGAGAAGAAGCAGGACCCTTCGCTCATTGCGGGTGTCGTGACCCGTATCGGCGACCACACGATCGACGGCAGCCTCAAGGGCCGTCTGCGGGAGCTCGAGCGTCAGCTCCTCCACACCTGATCCGACTGAAACCAGGCTGTGGTTTCTGCCACGGCTTTTACTGCCTCCCCGGGCCGACAGCCCCACGAGAGAACGACCATGCAGCTCAACGCCGACGAGATCTCCCAGATCATCAAGAAGCAGATCCAGAACTTCGACCGTGCCGCCCTCGTGGCGGAAAACGGCACCGTTCTGACCAGCGGTGACGGCATCGCCCGCATCTATGGCCTGGAAGGGGCCATGGCCGGCGAGCTGGTCGAGTTCCCGGGCGATCTGTTCGGGCTCGTGCTCAACCTCGACCAGGACAGCGTCGGCGTGGCCGTTCTCGGCGACGCGACCGGCGTCAAGGAGGGCGATTCCGTCAAGCGCACCGGCCGTATCGCTGACGTTCCGGTCGGCGAGGCAGTCGTGGGCCGCGTGCTCAACGCGCTGGGGCAGCCCATCGACGGCAAGGGGCCCATCGACAGCAAGGAGCGCCGCCGCATCGAGGTGAAGGCGCCGGGCATCATCGCCCGGCAGCCGGTCAAGGAGCCGCTGCAGACGGGGCTCAAGGCCATCGATTCGATGATCCCCATCGGTCGCGGCCAGCGCGAGCTGATCATCGGCGACCGCCAGACCGGCAAGACGGCCATCGCCATCGACACCATCATCAACCAGAAGGGCAGCGGCGTCACCTGCGTGTACGTCGCCATCGGCCAGAAGGCGTCGACCATCGCCTAGGTGGTCGACAAGCTCGCCCAGCACGGTGCCATGGACTACACGATCGTCGTCGCCGCGACGGCGGACGAGACGGCGCCGCTGCAGTTCCTGGCGCCGTACACCGGCGTCACGATGGGCGAGTTCTTCCGCGACACCGGACGCGCTGCCCTCTGCATCTACGACGACCTGTCGAAGCAGGCCGTCGCCTACCGGCAGATGTCGCTCTTGCTGCGCCGCCCGCCGGGTCGCGAAGCGTACCCGGGCGACGTGTTCTACGTGCACTCGCGCCTACTCGAGCGCGCCGCGAAGATGGCGGACCGCTGGTACATGGTGAAGAAGGGTACCGAGGTTCCGAAACGCGACGAGAAGTTCCGCGGCGTGGACGGCAAGGTCCACATCGGCGACGAGGGCAAGCATGCCGCCAAGGAGGCGCTCGAGGAGCGCGACGACAAGGGCGATCTCGAGCTCAAGAAGGACCCGCACTCGGGCGGCTCGCTCACGGCACTGCCGATCATCGAGACGCAGGCCGGTGACGTGTCGGCGTACATCCCGACGAACGTCATCTCGATCACCGACGGGCAGATCTTCCTCGAGAGCGATCTGTTCTATTCCGGCGTGCGCCCGGCCATCAACGTCGGCATCTCGGTTAGCCGCGTCGGCGGCAACGCCCAGATCAAGGCGATGAAGAAGATCGCCGGCACGCTGCGTCTGGATCTGGCGCAGTTCCGCGAGATGGCTGCGTTCGCCCAGTTCGCCAGCGATCTCGACGCGGCGACCCGCGCACAGCTCGATCGAGGCCAGCGACTGACGGAGCTGCTCAAGCAGGGCCAGTACGTGCCGCTGCCGATCGAGCGGCAGGTCGTCATCATCTACGCTGGTACGCAGGGTTACGTCGACAAGCTGCCGGTCGATGCGCTCAAGGCGTACGAGGAGGAACTCTACCGCCACATCGACGAAAAGCATCCCGACCTGTGGAAGGAGATCCGCGAGAAGCGCGAGATCAAGGATGAGCTCAAGAAGAAGCTCGAAAAGGTGCTCGAGAACTTCTCGAAGAACTTCGTGGCCAGCGAGGGCTGAGCGTTGGCGAACCTCAAGGAAATCCGGAAGCGTATCGCGAGCGTGAAGTCCACGCAGAAGATCACGCGCGCGATGAAGATGGTCGCTGGCGCCCGGCTCAGCCGGGCGCAGCAGCGCATCACCGCGCTCCGGCCCTACGCCGTCAAGACGGGCCAGGTGCTGGAGGAGGTGACCGCCGCGGCCAACGAGCGGCTGGACGAGAACGGTGGCGTCGAGGCCGACCATCCGCTGCTCGCCCGCCGTGCCGAGAACAGCGTGCTGCTCGTGGTGGTGACGAGCGACCGCGGCCTTTGCGGCGCCTTCAACTCCAACATCAACAAGGCTGCCGAGCGCTTGTGGAAGGAAAAGGAGGCCGACGGAAAGAAGGTGCAGTTCGCCGTCATCGGCCGCAAGGGTCGCGACTACTTCCGTCGCCGCAATGCTCCCACGTTCCACGTGTTCTCCGAGGTGTGGGACGACCTGGGCATGGGCCAGGCGCGGCTCGTGGCCCGCACCATCCTCAAGCCCTTCCTGGCGGGCGAAGTCGACACGATCTACCTCGTGTACAACGAGTTCAAGAGCGCGATGAGCCAGCGGCTCACTGCCGAGCCGCTGCTGCCGGTGCCGAGCGCCGTGGAAGGCGCGGCCGCCGAGAGCGACAACGTCGCGGACCGCATCCAGAACCGCGAGTTCATCTTCGAGCCCGACAAAAGCGCGCTGCTCGAGCGGCTGGTGCCGATGTACATCGAGATCACGCTGCTCCGGGCGCTCTACGAGTCGATGGCTTCCGAGCTCGGGGCCCGCATGACGGCCATGGACTCGGCCACGAAGAACGCCAGCGAGATGATCGCGAAGCTGACCCTGCAGTATAATCGTGCACGGCAGGCGGCGATTACCACCGAGCTCATGGAGATCATCGGCGGAGCCGAGGCTCTCTCGGCCTAGGCGATATCACATGGCCTCGCACAAGAAGAAGGCGTCGCGCAGGAAGCGCAAGACCCAGCGGCAGAAGAGCGTGCGGGCCAAGCAGCACGGCCTGCCCGCACGCGAGGTCGAACGGCCGTCGCGACCCGCGACCGAGGACGAGGACGAGGACGAGCGCGACAGCGAGAAGCCCGTCGCGAAGAAGAAGGCGGCGGCCAAGCGCAAGAAGGCGCGCGCTCGCTCGAAGGAGTCGCGCGACAGCGAGCCGGAGTCCGAGCCGGAACCGGCGCCTGCCCCGGGCATCGGTTCGACCCTGGCGGCGCTACCGCTCTCGGCGAAGGTTGCCGCGGCGGCTATCGTCGTCGGCATCATCATCTTCGCCGTGATGCACATGCGCCACCCGCAGGCATCCGCTCCGGCTGCCAGCGCCGAGCCGGAAGCCCCGGTCACGGCCGCGGCAGGTGCTGCGGGGGCCCCGACGGCGCCACTCGCGACCAGCGCAGCGCCGGTCGAAGCTTCCGCTTCCGCACCGGCCGAAGCTTCCGCCTCCGCGCCGGCCCAGGAACAGTCGGCTGTGCCCCCTGCGCCGAAGGCTCCTGCGCCGAAGCCCACCGCGCCGAAGCCCACCGCGCCGAAGCCTCCGCCACGCCGACCTGCGCCGAAGGCCCCGGCGCCGAAGCCGCCTCCGGGCCCCGAGCCGAAGCCCACCGCGCCCGCGCCGAAGCCCGCCGCGCCCGCGCCTACCAAGCCCAAGCCCCCGCAGCCGTCGCCCGACAACCCCTACTGAGCCGATGGGCGCAAACTGGCCTCGCGGGCTGGTTGATGCGACACCGGTCTTGAACGCGCGGTCGGGGCTGCGAAACTTACCGGAGGAGGCTGTCGAATGTGTGGAATCGTCGGATACGTCGGTCCGCGGCGCGCTGCGCCCATCCTGCTCGACGGTCTGCGCAAGCTCGAATACCGCGGCTACGACTCGGCGGGCCTGGCCGTGCACGACGGCGACCAGATCGAGATCGTCCGCGCCCTCGGCAAGCTGGACAACCTCGCCGCTGCGCTCGACAAGCACCCACTCGAGGGCAGTACCGGCCTCGGCCACACGCGCTGGGCCACGCACGGTCGACCCAGTGAAACGAACGCGCACCCGCACGCCGCCGGTGGCGTGGCGGTCGTGCACAACGGCATCATCGAAAACCACCTCGAGCTCAAGCGCGAGCTGGGCTAGGCCGGCATCCGCTTCGCCAGCGACACCGACACCGAGATCGTCGCGCATCTGGTCAATCGCGAGGTGGAACGCGGCGCGGCCTCGCTGTTCGAAGCGGTGCGGTCGGCGCTGGCGCAGGTGCGCGGCGCCTACGCGCTGGCCGTCATCTCGAAGGCCGAGCCGGACCGGCTGGTGGTCGCGAAGAGCGCCTCGCCGCTCGTCATCGGTCTGGGCGACGGCGAGACCTTGTGCGGCAGCGACATCCCGGCGCTGCTCGGCCACACGCGTCGCATGCTGTTCCTCGACGACGGCGAGATGGCCGAGCTCACCGCCGACGGCGTGCGCATCGAGACGCTCGACGGACAGCCCGTCCACCGCGAGGCGCGCCGCATCGACTGGAGCCCCGTGCAGGCCGAGAAGGGCGGCTACAAGCACTTCATGCTCAAGGAGATCTTCGAGCAACCGCGCGCGGTCGAGGACACGCTGCGCGGTCGCGTCCTGCTCGAAGAGGGCGATCTAGTCGACGCGGAGCTCGGGCTCGACGCGGCCACGGCAGAGCGCATCGATCGCGTCGTCTTGCTCGCCTGCGGCACGAGCTATCACGCCGCGCTCGCCGGGCGTTACTGGGTCGAGCAGCTCGCCCGTGTGCCGGCGCAGGCAGAGCTCGCCAGCGAGGTGCGCTACCGCAAGCCGGTGTTCACGAAGAACGATCTCGTCGTGGCCGTCAGCCAGTCGGGCGAGACGGCCGACACGCTCGCGGCGCTGCGCTCGGCCAAGGAAGCTGGCGCGCACGTGCTCGGCGTCGTCAACGTGCTCGACAGCGCGATCGCCCGCGCGGCGAACGGCGCGCTGTACACCCACGCGGGGCCGGAGATCGGCGTCGCGTCGACCAAGTGCTTCACGACGCAGCTCGTCGCGCTCTTGCTCCTGGCCACGTACCTGGGCCGGCGCCGCGGCACGCTGGACACGCCGCGCGCGCGCGAGGTGTTGCAGGCCCTCGTCGAGCTGCCCGGCGCGATGCGCGTGGCGCTCGAGCACAAGGACGAGGTGCTCGAGGTAGCGCGCAAGTGGCAGCACTCGGAGCACATGCTGTTCCTCGGCCGCGGCCTGGGTTTCCCGATCGCGATCGAGGGAGCGCTCAAGCTCAAGGAAATCTCCTACGCGCACGCCGAGGGCTACGCGGCGGGCGAGATGAAACACGGTCCCATCGCGCTCATCGACGCCGACATGCCGATCGTCGTCGTGATGCCGAAGGACCACCAGTACGACAAGACGCTGTCCAACGTGCAGGAGGTCCGCGCCCGCGACGGCCAGGTGATCGCCGTGATCACCGAAGGCGACACCGAAGCCGCCGAGGTCGCGCAGGAGACGCTCGCGGTGCCGGCGGTGCCGGACGTCGTGCAGCCGCTCGTGACCGTGCTGCCGTTGCAGTTGCTCGCGTACTTCATCGCCGATCTGAAGGGCACCGACGTCGACCAGCCGCGCAACCTCGCCAAGACGGTGACCGTCGAGTAGCGGGCTTGACAGAGCGCCGCTCGGCGGCTCTGTTGCCAAACATGCGTCTCCCTGCATCTCTGCTCACCGGAGTTTTCCTGCTCGCGCCGCTGTGTGGCTGCGGCGGTGCCAAGCCGCCGCCCGCGAAGGCTCCCGACCCTGACCCGGCCACGCCCGCCGCTTCCGCCAAGCAGGCGGGGTCGTCCGCGAAGGACGCCGACTCCGATGCGGACGACGACGCGCCGAACAGCATGCCGACCCGTTGCGCCAAGGCGGGCGACGTGTGCACGCCTCGCTCGAAGTTCGTCGACAGGCTCTGCGCCGGCGACTTTCCGGACGCCACGCTGTACATGTTCTCCAAGGCGTCGCCGTGGACGCACGGCTACCTCACGCGCAAGACCAAGGCGTGGAACGCCTCGGGCGGCGCGTCCGAGAGCGGCTGGGTCGAATTCGACGAGGAGGTCGTCATCGTGCGCGAGCGCAAGGCCGACAAGAACGGCATGCAGGTCAGCGGCGCCGGCGGCGGCTACGATGCCCTGCGTTGGGACGGCTCCTGCGTCACGCTCTCCAAGGAAGAGCTCACGCTCTCGAAGCCCCCCGCACCCAAGGCGAGCAAGGTCACGTTCCGCTTCCTCTCCGACCCCGTGCAGGAGGCATTGCGCAAGGATGACGCGGTGACGAAGGCGTATCGGGCGCGGCGCAAATACTGCAAGGGCGCGACGATGGGCGAGGTGAGCTTGAAATGCGTCAAAGCCGACGCCAAGCTCAGCCAGGTGGTCGTGGACTACATCCGGAACGGTGGCACGCTGCCTGTGCCGCAGAAAATCCCGTAGCCGGCGGCGGATCACAACAGGAGCATCGCGATGGCACTCGAAGGACTCGGTCAGGAGCTGGCCCGCATCGCCCTCAGGAAGCTCGGCGAGGTCGACATGAAGGAGGCAGCCGACGCCGTCAAGGCGATCGGCAAGGCGTCGACCGGCGCGGCGCTCCTGCCCGGCCTCGGCTCGTTCGGCATCGGGGTCGCCCTCGGCATCGGCGTCACGCTGCTCGTCGCGCCCCAATCCGGCAAGGAAACGCGCGCGCTCATCGCGAAGAAGTTCAACGCACTGCGCGAAAAGCTCGGCGGCGAGGTCGCGCCGGCCGAGCAGGCGCCGCAAGGCGACACGATCGAAACGCGCGGCAGCGCGGTCAGCTGAAGGCGTCGCGCGGGGTTGGACCGGCCATGTGCCGGCGCAAGCGCCGACGGGACCGATCTGCCCGCAGAGGGCATCCAGACCGGATGCGCACGAGGGCAGGGATGTTGTAGAGTGCGCGCCCTCCGCGGAAGACGCGCGGACGAAGGAGGCGGTTGTGGATCCAAAGGGCAAGGTAGCGCTGGTAACGGGCGGGGCATCCGGGCTTGGCAAGGCGACGGTGCAGGCGCTGGTCGCGCGCGGTGCGAAGGTCGTGATCGTCGACAAGGCGAAGGAAGCCGGCGAGGCGCTGGCGAAGGACCTCGGCGCTCAGGCGGCCTTCGTGGAGTGCGACGTGACCGACGAGGCGGCGATGCAGAAGGCCGTCGCGCGCGCCAAGGAGCTCGGCGGGCTGGACATCGCGGTCGGCTGCGCCGGCATCGGCACGGCGGGGCGCGTGGTCGGCAAGCACGGCCCGTTCAACCTGGGCCTGTTCGAGCTGACCATCAAGGTCAACCTGATCGGCATGTTCAACATGGTGCGGCTGTGCGCCGAGGCCATGATCGGCAACGACGCCGACGGCGAAGGCGAGCGCGGCGTGATCATCACGACGGCGTCCATCGCGGCCTTCGACGGCCAGATCGGGCAGTGCGCCTACAGCGCATCCAAGGCTGGCGTGGCGGGCATGACGCTGCCCATCGCGCGTGAGCTGTCGCGCTTCGGCGTGCGCGTGCTCACCATCGCGCCGGGGCTCTTCGACACGCCGATGATGGCGGGTCTGCCAGCGGAAGCGAAGACGGCGCTCGAAGCGAGCGTGCCGTTCCCGCCACGGCTCGGCCGCCCCGAGGAGTACGCAAAGCTCGCGCTCGACATCGTGGGCAACACCATGCTCAACGGCGAGACCATCCGTCTCGACGGCTCGCTGCGCATGGCACCCAGGTAGCATCCCGCCCACCCATCCCCGCCGTGATCATCCGATTACGGCAGCGGCTGCGTGAAGGTGTCGCGGACCTTGCCGGTCTCGTCGACGGTGCGGCCCGACACGCTCTGGGCGTCGACCGTGACGAGCTCGGCGAAGCGGTACGAGCCGACGGCGACGCGCATCTTGCACGTCGGCCGCGCGATGTTCTTGCTCGGGTCGCCGATAGCGCCGCCGCCGCCGGCGACGGTGAGGTACGTGATGGTCTTCGACGGATCGCTCTGCTCGGGCACCTCGAAGTGCTCGTAGCCGTGCATGTGCCCCTGCAGCACCAGCTTGACGTCGTACTTCTCGAAGAGCGGCGTCAGATCCTGGCGCTCGGGGTCCTTCTGCGAGGTGTCGCCGCAGGTGAGCAGTGGGCGGTGCAGGAACACGACGGAAAAGCGGTAGCCTGGCTGGCCCGCTGCGTCGGCGAGCTCATTTTCGAACCACTGGAACTGTGGCGAACCCGCAACCATGTCCGCCTCGGTATCCAGCGAGAAGAACCACACGCCGCCCGTCTCGAACCGATACCAGCCGTCGGTGCCGTCGAAGCCCGCTCCGCCGAAGAAGCGCCCGTAGTACTCGTCGTACTCGTCGGGCTTTTCGCTCTCGTGGTTGCCGATGCAGGGCAAGAACGCTCCGTGCGAGAGGATCGGAGACAGCGCCGGGAACCAGTACGCCCAGGTCTCGAGTCCCGAGGCGTAGTACTGCACGTCGCCGGCGTGCAGGGTGAAGTCGTAGGGCTCGTTCTCGATCGCGGCCTCGACGTTCTCCAGGTGGTCGCCAAGCCCGGGATTCGTGTCGCCGATCGACATGAACATGAAGGAGTCACCCGGCGCGCGCGCCGTGCAGAAGCGCCCCGTCTGGCTCTTGTCGGTCGCGAGCGCGTACGAGTAGCAGGTCGCCGGCGCGAGCCCGTCGAGCTTGGCTTCGTGCGTCCAGTACGTGCCGGCGGCGTCCGGCGGCGCGGCGGGATTGAGCGGCGCCGTGTACGTCTCCTTGATCACGAAGGGCGTGGACGTGGAATCGAATTGCTTTGCGCTCGAGCCCTGCCCGGGCGTCAGCGTGAGCGCGCCGTCCGTGCCGTCGCGGCAGGCCTCCCAGCGCACGACGGCCGAGCTTTCGTCCACGTGCAGCACCCAGGGGCGCTTGCTCACACCGCTGGCGGGGCAGACCGCACCGGCGTCGCCGCCCGCGTCCTTTCCGGAATCCTGCGCAGTGCTGTTGCTGCCGCACGCCGGGAGCGCCAGCGCCAGCACGACGAGAAAGGCTGACTTCATGCCGGAAGGTTAGCATTCCGGTTCGCCGTTGTGCCAGACGAGGCGCGGGTGCGCCGTGTATAGTGGGGCGATGAGCTCGGGGTCGTCCGGAGATGTCCAGTGGGAGCGTCGCGATGCGCTGCTCCGCCTGATCGCCTTCCTGTCCGTCGCGTTGCCGCTGTCGGTGATGCTCGCAATCTCGTTCATGGTCACGCCCGGCGACATCGAGAGCGGGCTCGTGGCGCTGTCGGGGCCGTGCACGTTCCACCAGCTGTTCGGTCTCGACTGCCCGATGTGCGGCATGACGCGCGCGTTCGCTGCGTTGAGCCACGGCCGGCTGCTCGGCGCCTGGGGCTACAATCGCGCCGCGCCGATCACGTATCTGGCTTTCTGGGCGGCGACCGCCTGGGCCTCGGGGGGCGCCGCCGGCGCACTTTCCGGCCTGCTGCCGGCGCGCTCCGTGCGTACGGAGGAGGGATGAATCCGCCGCCTGGAGGCTACGGTCCTCCGCCCGGTCCGCCCGGTCCGCCCGGCGGTTTCGTTCCGCCGCCTGGAGGCGCACCGCCTGGAGGCGCACCGCCTGGAGGCGGACCTCCGCCGGGTGCTCCGCCGGGGGGTGGCTTCACACCGCCTGCCTGGAATGCTCCGCCGGGTGGCTATGGCGTCGGGCTGCCGCCAGGCGTGAGCCCGAGCGCCGGCTATGGCGGCCCGCCGGGCGCGGCGCAGGACCAGCTGGCGATCGTTTCGCTGCTGCTCGGCATGTTCAGTCTGTTCCTGATGTTCTGCTGCGGGCCGTTGTCGATCGTGCTCGGCATCGCGGCGGTCACGTTCGGACTGGTGTCGATCTCGCGTATCGGCAAGGAGCCCATGCGCTACCGCGGCAAGGGCCTTGCCATCGCCGGCGTCGTCGTCGGCGCGCTGGGTGCACTCGGCTACGTGCTCCTCATCGTCTTGGTCGGAGGCGCCAGCCTCCTGTCGTCACACGGCTGGCCGTGAGCGACGCGCTCAGCCCGGGCGCCACACCGCCCCGAGGTTCCAGCGCTCGAGCCCGTGGATTCCGGGCATGTGCGCGCCCGCGATCCTGAGCTCGCCCACGACGCCGAGCGCGAGCGTGCGCGCGATGTCGCGCGGATCGAACGTCGAGAGCCGCGGCGGGTGGCGGGCCAGCGCGGCGTCCGCCGCGGTGAGCAGCGAAAGCAGCGTCGCCTTTCCCGGTGGACCGATGGGACGCACGAAGTCGAGCATCAGCGAAAATTGCCTCCCGGCCCGCCGGCGTCGCAGTGCCCCCCATGCCTGGGGCACGGGGCGTACCTCGTGACCGGGCCGTGAGAGCAGCGCGGCGAGCGCGCGCGCGATCTCGACCAGATGCGGCGCATCATCGCGCACCAGCAGATCCGCGGGCGCGCCACCCAGGCGTAGCTGCCGTCCGGCGACGTCAGCCCGTGCAGGCCCAGATAGGCGAGGCGCGACGGCGGCACCGCGTCGAGCAGTCCCTGGGCGACGCCCGGCGCGCCCCAGCTGCCCGCGTCGCGCCCGGTTCTCAGCACGACCCAGCCGAACGGCCCCGCGTCGAAATCCACCGCACCCGCGCGCGGGCGGTGCAGGCCGCGGCCGAGCCAACCCACGTCGGCTTCGCCGGCTTCGAACGCGCGCAGCGCGCTGGCCAGATCCGCGGCGCGCGCCGCCCGGATGCGGTCGAGGAACGCCGCGCCGCGCGCGGCGTGCAGGTTCCGTACGAGCGTCAGGCTCTGGCGGCGTGGCGTTGCCCTGAACGCTCCGGTGCCGTCGGGCGCGGACGGTGAGAACGCCCGCGGCAGGAGCGCGGTGATCGGGCTCGACAGCGCCCGGGCCAACGCGTGGGGATCCGCGCCCGGGACGAGCACGGCCAGCGGATTGCCCGGATCGCGGACCGGTCTGCCGAAAGGCGAGAGCAGCGCCAGCCCGCCGCGCGCGGCGGAGCGCCGGAGCGACCAGACGAGATCGCGCGCGTCCAGACCGCGACCCCGCGCCGTGGACATCAGCGGCCTGAGCGCGACGCGCGTGCCCTTCGGCGTGCGCTCCGGCAGGCCCGCGGCCAGCGCGGGGTAGGGGCGGCCGTGCGTGTCGAGCGCGTACAGCGGATCGGCGATCGCCGCCGCGAACAGCGCGGCGGCCGGGTCGTCGATCTCGTGCGGATCGATGCCGTCGAGCGGCCAGGGCAGCGAGAGCGCTAGCCGCCCTGCGTAGGGAATGCGTCCGAGGGCCTGCGCCGCCCCGGCACTCGTGACGCCCAGAAGCCAGGCGCGCCGACCCAGCCGCCAGCCGTTCAGCGGACCACCCACACTCCGCCTCCGGTGGCGATCACGACGGGCGTTGCACCCTCGTCTTCCGGTGGGCACACGGCCAGCGCGCGCACGCCGTCGGGCACGGCGAGCCTGAGCCGCTCCACCACGCGGCCGTCGTCGCGCCAGGTGCGCACGATCAAGGCGTCCGCGTGCGGATTCAGCGTGTCCGCTCCGCTCAGGAGCTCGGGCTGCCCATCGCCGTCGACGTCGCCGATCGCGAGCTGTGCGCCGACCCCGTCGACGCGCGCGGTGCGCCCGCGGTCGTCGCGGAGCAGAGCAACGGACTTGTTGGCGACGCGTTCAACGCGGAGTCGATGCGCGGTCCCGTCGCGCCCGCGGATCAGCGCACCGGCGACGGCATCGGCCGGGCTCGCGAATCCGGAGAGTGCGACGCCGCCGTCGTCCGAGTGGCAGGGTTCGATGTGCGTGGACAGCGCTACGCCGGAGAAACGCACGCAGCCGCCCGGCGACCAGGGGATCCGCCGCGGCACCTTGGCGATCGGCTTGAGTCCGGCGTCCAGCCGGACCTCGTCGGCGCGGTCGCTGATTCCGACGTCGATGTGTCCGGCGTCGAGCGAGATGGCGCCGAGCGGCTGTCTGAGCGGGAACGGGGCGACCGGTGACAGCGCCGACCAGGCGACGGACGCGCGCGGGACCAGTCGTCCGGAGCGCAGGCGCCCGACGTGGATCCCGTGGCGTCCGGCCAGCACCAGCTCGAGCCCGCCGTCGCCCACGACGTCGCCGCAGGCGACGGCCACCGGCTGTCGCTCGGGCGAGCTCGCCTTGTCGATGTGGCTCACGACGAGGCGGACCGGTGGCAGGAACGAGCGCACCTCGGCGTCGATGCGACGGCTGGCGAAGGCGTGGCGGATCGGGCTCGGGTCCGGATCGCGCACGCGGTCCCAGAAGTTGTGCGGCACGGGATACTCGTCGGCGGTCAGCTGGAGCTTGCCGCGCGCGATGCGCGGCTGGAGGTAGACGAGCGTGCCCGCGTCGCTGGCGAGCGACCGCGCCCGGCCCAGCCCGGCGGGCTTTTCGTGGGCCCGGACCTGGTGGCCCAGCGCGCCGGCCGTGATCCTCGCGATACGCCCGACGAGAGCATCCTTCTTGTCGACCTTGACCGCGCTGACCAGCGGGGCCACGACCACCAGCGTTCGTGCGGGCAGGGCCCCAAGTGCCGCCGCAAGCTCGCAGGCGATCTCGCTGACCGCGCTCCTCTGTCCGTGGCTGCAGGTGTGCGGATGGGGCGGCCCGGGCCGTGGGCCTGGGGGCGGAACGGCTGCAGCTGGCGCCGCCGGAGCAGCCTCGGCGGCCAGAAGACCAGCCAGCAGAATCGCCTGGAAGGCGGGGCGCATGGGATATCCTCGGGTTCCTTTACAGCCAACGCGACAATAATGGGGCCGCGCGGGAACCATCCTATGATATCGGATCGGGGACTTGTTCTCCCGTCGCCTGATATCGCTCATGTTCGCCGCCCTCGCGGCGGGCGCACTGGTGCTGCTCCTCGCCCCGCGGGCCCGCGCGCAATGCGTGGATGAAGCGCTCAAGCAGCAGCTGGTCGGTCGTCGCGCCTACCGGGGCGTGGTTCCGAGGTTGTTCAAGAAGGCGCTGCGGCACGAGATCTCGCCGCTGGGTGGCTGGTACGCCGCCGATCTGGCGGACTCGGCGCCCGTCTGGGGCGGAGCGTACACGTTCAACTTCAGCGAGGACCTGGGGCTGGAGGCGTCGTATCTGCGCTACCGGCAGTCGTACAAGCTGCTCGACGCCGTGGTGGCCCGCCAGCAGGGGCTCATCCAGATCCAGCCGACGCCGGTCGAAACGGTGCAGCTGTTCATGGGGAATCTGATCTGGTCGCTGGCGTATGGAAAGGTGCGCTGGCTCGGTGGCGCCATCAGCAGGTTCGATTTCTACCTGGCACTTGGCGCGGGGGCGACCGACGAGCGCGACACGGTCGGCCTGACCGGCTCGGGCGGCTTCGGTATGAAATTCTATCTTGCCCAGTGGCTCGCGTTGCGCCTCGACGTCCGGGACTACGTGCACAACCGCCGGGTGCCCGCCCTGGCAGTACAGAAGGTCGTGAACGACGTGAACGCGCTCGGCGGGTTGAGCGTGTTCATCCCGTTTACCGACTGACCAGCTATTTTCCGGTCGAGCCGCGGGGGGCGCGGGAGTATGCTCCGCGGTCAGTGCGAAGTCGCCGCAATCCGGACAGCCCTTCCGAGCCGACGCCAGGCTCGAGCCTGCGGACCCGCTCGTCCGGATCGCTGCGCCTGTCCGGCGCCGACATCGACCGGCTGCTGGATTCGCTGGAGCAGCCCGCCGCTCTATGTACGGTGGATGCTCGCGTGCTGCTCGTGAACCCGGCGTTCGAGCGGGCGTACTCGAGTGCTCTGGATCCGGAGCTGCCGCTCGTGAGCAGCGCGGCCGCGCGGGATGCGGTGTGTGCGGGACACATCTGGCAGGGGACGAGTGCGCTGTCCGGCACGGCCACGCTGGTTCCGCTTCGTTCCGCAGACGGCACGGTCGGCGCCTGCCTGGCACTGCTCGTCGACACGCAGAAGGAGCTCGAGACCACCCGGCTCAAGGGGCAGCTCGAACAGCTTCGCCGCGCGGAGAGCCTGGGGCAGCTCGCTAGCGGCATCGCGCACGACTTCAACAACATGCTGGCCGTGATCCTCAACTACGTGAAGCTGGCCGAGCGCCGCCTGGCTTCCGGGGCTGCGGCCGTCGATGCCCTGCACCACATCCGCGACGCGGCCGAGCGTTCTGCGCTGATCACGCAGCAGCTGCTCGCGCTCGGCCGTGCGCCCGCCTGTGATGCCTCGGTTGATGTGAACGCTGCCATCTCCAGCCTCGAAGCCGTGCTTCGCGGAACGCTCGGCGAGCACATCATCTACCGCGTGGAGTTCGACGAACAGCTGTGGCGGGCGCGGCTTGCCAGCGCCCAGTTGCAGCGCATCCTGCTCAATCTAGCCGTCAACTCGCGCGACGCGATGCCGGACGGCGGCACCTTCCGCATGCGCACGGCCAACGTGCAGGTCGACGCCTCGCAGGCCGACCGGTACGAGGGCCTGTCGCCGGGGCGCTACGTCCAGATCGAGATCGGCGACACGGGGCCTGGCATGCCGAGGGACGTCGCGGACCACATCTTCGAGCCCTTCTTCACCACCAAGGGGGAGGGGGTTGGCACCGGGCTCGGGCTCTCGATCATCGAGGGCATCGTCAAACAGGCGGGTGGTCATATTTCCGTGTGGAGTCGGGAGGGGTCCGGCACGACCTTCACCCTCTACCTCCTCGCCGAAGCGGCGAGACCGACGCAGCCGTCGCCGTCACCCGACCAGAGCGCAGGCAAGCGCACCATCCTGGTGGTCGACGACGAGCGACCGCTCCGGCGCGCCGTCGCCCGGATGCTCGCCGACAGCGGTTATGTCGTTCTGCAGGCCTCGGACGGGCTCGATGCCGCCGAGCTTCTGCAAGAATGGGAAGGGCCCGTCGACCTCGTGCTCACCGACGTGCTGATGCCGCGCATGAGTGGAGTCGAGCTGGTCAAGCGGCTGGCCGAGCAGTACCCCTCGATCGAGAGCGTGCTCATGTCGGGCTATACGCATGGCCTGATCTCGAAGGGCGGCCTCGAGCCTGCGCGCCTTCTGTTCCTGCAGAAGCCGTTCAGCAAGGAGGAGCTGCTGGAGAAGCTCGAGCTGGCCTGGGAGCGCGCCGCGGCGGCGGAACGAAGCTAAGGCCGGCAGCAGCGCGGAAATGAGCGGCGGCAGCCTGAACACCGGATGACCTTGCCCGAAGCGGGTCGGGTGGTTTTGATCGGGCCCCCGGACCCCGTCACGCCGGGCGCGAACAGGAAGCTACAGACATGTACAAAGTCGTCCTTCTCCGCCATGGCCAGAGCCAGTGGAACCTCGAGAACCGCTTCACCGGCTGGGTGGACGTTCCGCTCAGCGACAAGGGGGTCGAGGAGGCCCACTGCGCGGCGGAGCTTCTGCGCGCCGACGGCTACTCCTTCGACGTCGCGTTCACGTCTGTGCTGAAGCGCGCCATCAAGACGCTCTGGATCGTGCTCGAGGATCTCGACCAGATGTGGATCCCGGTGCATCGCAGCTGGCGCGTGAACGAGCGCATGTACGGCGCGCTGCAGGGGTTGAACAAGGCCGAGACAGCCGAGAAGCACGGCGCCGAGCAGGTCCATCTCTGGCGCCGCAGCTACGCCACCCCGCCGCCGGCGCTCACCCAGGACGACGAGCGCTGGCCCGGCCACGATCCGCGCTACGCCAATCTGAAGCCGGAAGAGATCCCCGCGACCGAGTGCCTCAGGGATACGGTCGAGCGTTTCCTGCCCTACTGGGAGAGCGACATTGCGCCGGCCATCAAGAGCGGTCAGCGCGTCGTCGTCGCCGCGCACGGCAACAGCCTGCGCGCCCTGGTCAAGCACCTCGACAACGTGAGCGAAGAGGACATTGTTGGGCTCAACATCCCGACGGGCATCCCGCTGATCTACGAGCTCGACGAGGCCCTCAAGCCGATCCGCCACTACTACCTGGGCGGCGCCGAGGCCGCCGAGCAGGCCGCCCAGGCGGTGGCTGCGCAGGCGAAGGGCTGAGGCGCGCAGGATGGACGCGTTGCTCCGTCCGGTCCTTCTCGCGTCCCTGGTCGTGCTGACCGCGGCCTGCTCTTCCGGAAAATCGTCGGCCGACCCCGGCTCCGGCTCGGGCGGCAGCGATGCGGCGCTCGAGGCCTCCGCCGACACCGGCTCGGCTGGCAGCGGGGACTCGGCGGCGGATGCCGCCCCGGACACGTCGGTCGATGCCGCGCTGGACGCCGGAACCGATGCCGATGCGTCGAGCCCCGATGCGTCGAGCCCCGACGCCTCGGATGCTTCGCCGGCCGACGCCGACGCCCAGGTCGACTACGACGCGCAGGCCGTCGACGCCAGCAGCTGCGGCGCCGTGGTCCAGCAGCACCCGATCGAGGGCGCGCTGCACGTCACGCCGTGCTCGCCGGTCAGCTACGGGACCAATCCGCCCTCCTCGGGCAATCACTACCCCATCTGGGCCGACTACAAGACCTACACCGAGGCGGTGCCTCGTGGTTTCTGGGTGCACAACCTCGAGCACGGCGCGGTGGTGATCACGTACAACTGCCCCGGCGGCTGCGCCGGCGAGGTCGCCCAGGCCCAGTCGGTCATCGATTCCTACGCCGATCTGGCCTGCTTCACCTCGGCGGGCGTGCCGCGCCGCATCGTGATGACGCCCGACCCCCTGCTGGACGTGCGCTGGGCGGCCAGCTCCTGGGGCTGGACCCTCCGGGCGAGCTGCCTCGAGCCGGCCGTTTTCCTGGAGTTCATCCAGGACCACTACAATCACGCGCCGGAGAACGAGTGCCACGGCGACTGGGATTTCCAGCCGGACGGCGGACCGCTGGCCCTGCCCTGCAGCGACGCCGGCGCCGACGGGGGATGACGGATCGCAATCGGGTCCGCTCATGGTAACCTCGCCGCCTGCCTATGCGAAAGCGCCTGTTTGCCCTGCTTATCGCGCCGCTGGTCGTCCTGTTCGCGCTGGTCGCTCTGGCCCAGCCGCACAAGGCACACGGCAAGAAAGACAAGGGGAAGTCTGCCGACAAGACGCCTGCCGCTGCGACCTCGGCCCAGGCGGGTGACGCGGGAGCGCAGGGCGCTGCCGCCCAGGTGAGCGTCAGCGGGAACGAGAACATCGGCGGCCCACCGCCGAAGACCGCGCGCGGCGACGGCGGCCCGAAGCCGTCCCCGCTCAACCCGGCCGCCAACGAGTTCCCGGAGGGCGGCGCTCCGGCCCCGCCGCCGGACTACAACAAGCTGCTCGGCGACATCGCCGCGCTTCGTAGCCGCGTCGCTGCGATGACCACGACGATGTTCGCGAGCAAGCTGCAGGTCATCGTCGAGACCGACGACAGCAGCGACGCACGCATCACCAGCTTCAACGTCACGCTGGACGATGGCGTCATCTATTCCGCGCCGAAGAACTTCAGCGCCGAGGACGAGCGGACCGTCTACGAACACGCGGTGGCGCCCGGCCATCACGTGATCGGCGTGGACGTGGAGCGCTACGACGTGCGTGGCAAGGAATACCAGACCTGGCAGAGCTCCAAGTTCTCGGTCGTCGTCCCCGAAGGCAAGCGCCTCTCGGCGCATCTCCAGCTGGAGGACGACTCCGGCATGGCGGCCGACTTCCCGGATGATCAGGACGGCGAATACGACCTGCGCGTGCGTCTCCGGGCGCTGGTTGTCGACTGAGCTATGCGGCGTCGGAGCAACATCGGCTGGGGGGTGCTGTTCGGTGCGCTGTCGCTTCTGGTGGCGGCTCCGGCATCCGCGCAGAAGCACGGCACGCATCACAAGAAGGGCGTCCAGACGGAGGACAACCCCTACGCCGATCCTGCCAAGGCCGACCAGGGCAAGGCCGCCGGGGAGGAGGCGGGCAAGGCCGACCAGGGCAAGGCCGACCAGGGCAAGGCCGACCAGGGCAAGGCCGCCGGGGAGGAGGCGGGCAAGGCCGGGCAGCCGCCGGGAGGCGCACAGCAGAGCCGGCCGGAGACAGCCGAAAGCGGCGGGCCCGCGGCGACGCGTGGGGAGGCGATGCGCCTCTACCAGCAGGCGCTCGTCAAGCGACGCCTGGCTGCGACCGCGCCGCTCAGCCGCCAGAGGCTGCGCGACGTGCTCGAGAAGACCGAGACCAAGATCAGCGACGGGCGCCTCGACGAGGCCATCGGCGACCTGGTCTACATCGTCGAATCACCGCGTTTCGATCCGTTCAAGGAAAGCGACGAAGGTCGCGCGAGCCTGTTCTGGCTCGGCGACTCGCTCGGTCGCGTCGGCGCCTACCAGCCGGCGCGCGGCTACCTGGTGCGGCTGCTCAAGGGCGATCCCAAGGACACCTGGTACCGCCGCGCCGTACGCAGTCTGGTGGATTTCGGGCTGGAGAGCGATCAGCCCGATACCTTCCTGAAGGACCTCTCGTCGGTTCCGTCGAGCGCGCCGGAGGAGCTGCGCGGGGATATCGCGTACCTGGCGGGCCGTGCCGCGGAGCGCAGGCGGGACCCCGCCGCGGCGCTCGGGGGGTACGCGAAGGTCACGCCGCGCTCGCGGTTCTGGGCGCAGGCGACGTACCTCTCCGGGCTGATCGAGGTGGAGCGCGGTCAGCTGAAGAAGGGCGAGAACCTCTTCTGCAAGGTCGCCGATCCGAAGCAGACGCCGAAGAAGGCGCCGCTGTTCGGAGGCAACGACTTCTTCCGGGTGCGCGACCTGGCGCGGCTGGCCCTGGGCCGCGTGGCCCACGAGCAGTTCCGCTTCGACGACTCCCGCTACTACTACTACCTGGTTCCCCAGGACTCGGATCACCTGCCTGAAGCGCTCTACGAGGCGGCCACCTCGCGCTACGAGGCCAAGGACTACGACGGCGCGCGGGAGCTGATGGATCAGCTCGAGGCGCTGCATCGCAACAATACCTACCAGGATGAAGCCTGGATCCTCGACGCGTACATCGATCTAGCGACGTGCCATTTTCCCGCCGCCGACAAGAAGCTCCAGATCTTCCTGGCGCGCTACGAGCCGGTGCGCAACGCCGCGCGCCGGCTGACCAAGGACCCGGCCGCGATGAACAAGCTCGTCGAGGCCGTCCGCTCCGGCGCAGATCCCGCCGGCGCCGGCGTCGGGGTCAAGGCTGGCGTGGCACGCACGTTGGGCGCTCTGCTCAGGCTGGATGCCGGCTACTCCCACGCTTCGCTCCGGCTGGCGCGGCTCGACCACGAGATGAGCGGGCTGCGCGGAGCGATGGGGGATCTGGCCGAGGCCAACAAGCGGCTGGCGACACCGAAGTCGGTGCGGGCGCAGTCGGCGACGCCCCTCGGCGAGGCGCCGAGCGACAAGATTACGCGCATCGACGCCCAGCTCGCCGAGGTGCGGCGGCTGCTCCGCGAGGTCTCGCGTACGGGCAAGGCGAAGGCGAGCGACATCGCGGAGCTCAGCCACCAGCTCGAGGCGCTCGAAGTCCAGGCTCACGCCGCGCGCGCGGCGGCGGCGGCGGCGATCCCGGCGGGCGAGGCCGGCGGCAAGGGCACGGATCTACCGGACGTGATCCGCGCCGACCGCCAGCGTGCCAGCCGGTTGTACGAAAACTCGGCGAAGCTCCGCGCGAAGCTGGCTGCGGAGCAGCAGGGCATGGCGCGTGACGCGCTGGTGCGGCTCGACCGGCGCCTGTCGCGCCTGCTACGGCGCGCGCGGCTGGGTCGCGTCGAGACGGTGCTCGGCAAGAAGCGCGCTCTGGAGGTCGAGATCGAGGCGCTGTCGCAGGGGCTCCTGCCCCGGACCATCGTCGATTCGCTGGATGCGGCCCGCTACCTCCGCGACGACGAGGAGTACTGGCCCTACGATGGCGAGGACTGGAAAGACGAGTATGTGGGCGGGGAGGGCCTGAGGTGAGATCGGGCGTGAAGCCCGGTGCAGCTCTGCTGGCGGCGTTCCTGTCGCTCGGTCTCGTGCGCGTTGCGCGGGCCGACGACGCCACGCCGGCGATGGCCGGCGAGAAGAGCGAAATCAAGCCGGTGGCTGAGCGATCCATCGGAAAGCGCGAGCGCCCGACCGTCAAGAAGCGGGCCGAGAAGAGTGCCCGCGACCAGCGCGTCTACCGCGTGAACCTGCAGATCCCCGCCCGGCTGCGCGCCGTGCTGGAACGGAAGATCGACGCACGCATCAGCCGCGATATCGCGCAGGAGAAGCAGCTGCGCGCGAAGGCGCACGGGCTGCTCGCGAAGTTCATCGCCGAGACACCGCCGGCTTCGCCCGAGATGCCGGAAGCGCTGCTGCGCATCGGCGAGCTCGAATGGGAGTCGGCGCGCGACAATTTCCTGCTGAAGTTCCACAAGTGGGACAAGTCGCCGAGCGACCAGCGCGGTCCGCCGCCGAATCCCGACTACTCCAGGGCGCGCGAGCGGTTCCTGCGCGTTCTCAAGAACTACAAGACGTACCGCAACTACGACCTTGCGCTCTACGTCGACGGCTTCCTCGCCAACGAGGAGGGCAAGAGCCAGCAGGCGGTGGATCGCTTCAACAAGATCCTATCCTGGTTCCCGCGGAGCCGCTTCGTGCCGGACGCGCACATGTTCCGCGCCGAGTACGAGTTCACCAAGGACTTCCCGAACTACCAGGCCGCGTACGAGGAGTACGAGAAGGTCCTCAACTACAAGCACAGCGAGCTGTACGACATCGCGCTGTTCAAGAGCGCGTGGTGCCTGTGGCGGCTCGGCCGTACGGATGAAGCCGCACGGCGCTTCTTGACCGTCTTCAAGACTGCGACCGAGAAGGGCGCCAAGGCCGGCCACAAGCGAAAAGCGGAGATCGACGAGCTGCAGCGCGAGGCCCTCAAGAACCTCGTCGCGGTGTTCGTCGAGGACGAGAAGAACACCGCCGAGGACATGTACAAGTTCCTCGTCAAGGCGGGCGGCGCCAAGTTCGCCGGCAAGATCGTCCATGCGCTGGCGCGCGCCTTCTACGATCAGGCGCACTACGAGCGCGGCATCGAGGCGTATCGGCTGCTGCTCAAGCTGGAGCCTGCCGATCCCACGGCCTACGAGCACGCGCTGGCGGTGGCGCAGGGCCACTCGACGATGGAGGAGTGGAAACAGCTCGAGAAGGACTACCGCTGGATCATCCGCGACTACACGCGGCCTGTCGCCGTGAAGGGCAAGCCGGCCCGGGGCGGTGTCTGGACGCGCTCGCAGACGCCAGCCACCCTGGCGAAGGCGGAAGCCGCGATCGAGAAACAGATCCGCGCGGACGGGCTCGGGCTGCACGCCAAGGCGCAGGCCGACAAGAACAGCCTGGTCGAGTACAAGTGGACCGCCAAGCTGTACGAGGTCTATCTCAGTCGCTTCGGCAAGAAGAAGGCCGCGTACGAGATATACTTCAACCTGGCCGAGATCGACTTCTACCACCTCGGTGACGACGCCGGCGCGGCTGACGCCTACCTCGCCGCGGTGCGCCTCGACCCGAAGGGCAAGCTCTCGCGCGACGCCCTGTACAACGCGCTGTCGGCGCTCGAGTCGTCCCGCCAGAAGGAATTCGAGGCGGCCAAATCGAGCGGCAAGCCGGCGGAGGAGACGCCGACCGACAAGAAGCTCACCGAGGCGATGGAGCTCTACATCGAGAGCTATCCGGACGACCCGAAGATCCCCGAGTTGCTCTTCCGCCAGGGCAAGCTCTACTACGACTACGGCGTGTACGACCCGGCGGTCCGGCAGTGGGGGCTTTTGCTGGAGAAGTTCCCGAAGAGCAAGTTCTCGGTCGGGGCCGGCGAGCTCATCCTCGATTCCTTCAACAAGAGCAAGGACTACGAGAACATCGAGACCTGGGCGCGCCGGCTCAAGAAGGCCCCGGCGTTCCAGGGCGCCGAGCAGCAGGCGCGTCTGGACAAGCTGATCGTACAGGCCGTGTTCAAACAGGGCGAGGCGCTCGGAGCGAAGGGCGAGCACAAGAAGGCGGCGCAGGCCTATCTCCGGGCGGCGAAGGAATTCCCCAAGGAGCCGCGGGCTGCCAAGGCGGCGGTCAACGCGGAGGTGGAGGCACGCCGGTCGCACGATCTCGAGACGCTCAAGGCCGCGGCCGCTCTGCTCGTCAAGGATCACAAGCGTGACCCGGAGGCGGCGCAGGGATTGTGGATCGCCGCGACGACGTACCAGTCGGTGGGCCTGTACAGCCAGGCAGCCGACTACGATCAGACGATCGTCGACAGCTGGCCGAAGTACGAGCACCACAAGGACGCCGCGTACAACGCGGTGCTGCTCCGCACGACGGTCGGCGAGCACGACAAGGCCATCGCCAGCGGCAAGCAGTACACGCACTACTACTCGCACGATCCGGACTCCGACGAGGTGGTCTTCCTGATGGGCAAGGCCCACGAGAAGGCCAAGAAGTGGAAGGATGCGGAGGCGCTGTACCGCCGCTACTCGCGCACAGCGTGTAATGCGAACGCACGCATCGAGGCGCTGGTGCGGCTCGCGACGGTGCGCGTGAAGCTGAAGGACGAGCGCGGAGCGGCGGCGGCGCTCCGCAGCGCGATGAACGTCTACAAGCTGCACAAGGGTCACCTTAGCGACGACGGCAAGTACTTCGCCGCAAAGGCCCGCTACATGCAGGGCGAGCGCATCCTGGCCGAATACGAGAAGGTGAAGATCGAAGGCGACGTGAAGCAGCTCAAGGCGCGCCTGAAGAAGAAGAGCGCGCTCTTGAAGGGCGCCGCCGATGCCTTCCTCGACACGGCGAAGATGGGCGTTGCCGAGTGGACGACGGCGTCGCTCTACCAGATCGGGTTCACCTACGAGTCCTTCTCCAAGGCGTTGGAGAATTCGCCGCCGCCGGCCAGTCTCGGCAAGCAGGCGAAGGAACAGTACTCCCAGCAGATCGACGAGTTCGTGGTTCCGATCGAGGAGCGGGCGCTGGAGGCCTACGAGAGCGGTTGGCTGAAGGCCAAGGAGCTTGGCATCTACAACTCCTGGACGGCCAAGATGCGCGCGGCGCTCGGACGGCTGAACTCGGAGCTCTATCCCCCGCTCGAGGAAATCGGCTTCAAGCTGCGTGTGAAGGGCCCCTCGCCGATGCCTGCGCTCATCGACGGGCTGAGGCGCACCAAGCGGGGAGCCGCGGAGACGTATCTCATCACGCCGCCCAAGGTGGCCGAGGGCAAGGGCGACGCCAGCGCGGCGGCCAAGGCCGAAGCGGAGGTCGAGAAGGCGCGCAAGAAGGACGATAGCGACCAGGAGAAGAAGGACAAAGGCAAGAAGGACAAAGGCAAGAAGGGCAAGCACAAGAAGGGGCACCGCTGATGAAGAACCTGATCCTGCCCGCTCTTGTCTCGCTCCTGCTGATCGCCTGCGGCGGTTCGGCGAAGAAGGTCGAGTCGCCCAAGCTGCCGCCGGCGAATCCCCACGCGCTCAACACCATGGAGCAGGGCGTCCAGGCCGCCAAGCAGCCGGGCGGCGGGAAGAAGGCCATCGGCCTGTTCCGGTCGGCGGTGAAGACGGATCCGCATCTCTGGGAGGCCCGCTACAACCTGGGAGTGCTGCTCGCGGAGCAGGGCGACCTTGCTCCGGCGGAGAAGCAGCTTGCCGAAGCCATCAAGCTTGCGCCCAACGCCGAGGACGTGGTCGTGGCGCTTGCCGAGGTGCGACGCCGGCGCGGTGACGCTTCTGGCGCTGCCGAGGTGCTCGACAAGTTCGTCAAGACCCACCCGCAGGCGATAGCGGCCCGGATTGCCCTGGTCAGTGCGCTGCGCGACAGCAACAAGCTGGACGAAGCCATCAAGCAGGCGCGCGAAGTCCTGGTGCGCCGCCCCAATGATCCGAACGCGCTGGCGGAGCTGGCGCTCACCCACGTGGCCCGTGGCGACATGGACACGGCGGAGCTGCTCAGCGAAGAGTCGCTCAAGGGCCAGAAGAGCGCGGTCGCAGTACGTACGGCGGGTCTCATCGCGCTGAAGCGCGGCGACGATGCCATCGCGTTCAAGCACTTCGAGACGGCGAGCGAGCTCGATCCGAAGGACACCACCGCACGCATGAACATCGGCACAGTGCTGCTCCAGGCCGGCGTCTACGACCGGGCCGAGCACGAGTTCCGCGCGGTGCTGGAGGTCAAGCCCGACGATATCCCCGCGACGATCGGGCTCGCGGCGGCGCTGAGGGGCCAGGGCAAGCGCGGCAACAAGGCGCCCTACCAGGAAGCGGAGCAGCTACTGAAGGGCGTTCTCGAGCGCGAGCCCGACAATCTGGCCGCGAACTACAACCTTGGCGTCCTGTACGCGGATTTCCTGCAGAAGCCCGAGAAGGCCAAGCCGCTGTTCAAACACTTCCTCTCCGACGCGCCCGACAACCACCCGGCGCGCGCCAAGGCGAAGAAGCAGCTCGCTGCCATCAAGTAGGTTCGCGCCTCGTCGCGCCGAGCGATCTACGGGCATATTCCTTTGCTGTCGACGCAGGTCAGCGCGCCTCCGCCACCGACGCAACACGCGGGATTGCCGGTGTCCACGATGACCTTGCACGCGGGGCAGGGGCACGTGACACAGCCCACCGCAGGGGCGTAGTCGCGGCAGCTGCCCTGGACGCAGATCCGGTCGCGGGCGCACGCCTGTCCGCACTGGCCGCAGTCGAGGTTGCTGGTCTGCGTGTCGACGCACGACGTCCCGTTGTTGCACAGCGTGAGCCCGCCCGTGCAGCCTCCGGTCTGGCAGGTGCCCCCCTGACACACCTCACCGCTATTGCAGCTGTGGGTGCACGAGCCGCAGTGGCTCGGGTCCGAGTTCGTGTCGACGCACTGCTGGTAGCAGGCGGTCAGCCCCGATCGGCAGCCGCAATTGCTATTGATGCACATCTGATCGGCGTTGCACTGCGTACCGCACGAGCCGCAGTGGCTCGCGTCGTTCTGCAGATCGATGCAGCGGTTGCCGCCGCAGGTCTGCATGCCGAAGGGGCACTGGCCGTTGCAGACCGAACCGCCAGGGCAGACGCAGCTCCCGCTCACGCAGGCCGGTGCGGCGGGGTCGTGACAATCGCTTTGCGAGAGGCACTGCACACACTGCTGGGTCTTCGGGTCGCACAGCGGCGTGGCACCCTGGCATGTTCCACAGCCGGGGGCGGCTTCGACTACTCCGCTGTCCGCCGAGGAGCCACCCGCGCTGCTGCCAGCGGCCGCGCCGCCGCCGGCCGTGCCGGCTCCGGCGTCGGCGCCGGCGCTCGCACCCGCGCCGCCCGTTCCCGTTGCGCCGGCGCTTGCACCCGACCCACTGGCGCCTGCTGCGCCGCCCGTTCCCGTAGCGGATGCGAACTGGGCGCCGCTGCAACCGGCGGCAAGAGCCAGGGCCAAGCCTGCCGCCCACAGCGTGCGGGGCGCAGCGTGCGCACCCCGGGTGGCGTGCTCTCGAGATGGTTCAAGCAAGGAGTCCTCCAGAATCAGGAAGCGGGCGCTATACAAAGGAAGTCACCGCAGGGGCGCGCTAGCAGGCAGTGCGGACGGCGATTCACCGCTTGCCAGGCCGCTTCCACGATGCAAAGTGTTGTCGTGATGCGGACGGAACTGGTTTTCATCGCCCTGGCCGGTCTGACGGTCGGCTGTGCCAAGACCGGGCCGGCGCGCTCGCCCGACGGCGGCTCGCAGGCGATCGCGGCCGAGCCCGTGTCGGTGGCCCCGCCTCCCCCCGCGGCGCCGCCAACGGGGGAGGCGAGCGCGGCGCCGGCGCCGCCACCCGCCGCCAGCACTCCGCCGGCGGAGGCTCCCGCCGGCAGCTGCCGCACCCGGACCGCACGAGCCCGCGGCGACATCGTGGGCAGCGAGCGCACCCAGAGCGGCGCGATGGAGCCCGTGCTCGATCTGGTGCCGGGCGAGGAGCTCTGCGTCGAGACGCAGAAGAAGCACTGGCAGCTCGTCGGGCTGCGGCTGGTCGACCGCGCGGCGCACCCCGGCTCCTCGCTCTCCGTCTCGCTCTCGAGCAGCGGCGCCAAGTGTGCCACGCTGCACATCGAAAATCCCTACAACATGGTGCTCCACTATAGCCTGCAGGTGCTGCGCCCAGGCAAGACGAAGCGGGAGCACGCCGTCGCCTGTCCGGTGGAGCCCGGCAAGTCGAAGGACACCGAGTTCAAGGGCGTGGTAAGCCACGTGATCGTGTCGAACCTGCACCTCAAGGGCCCCGGCACAGCCGGTTCGATGCTCTGCCAGTAGCCCGGCGCCCACGTCCACCTGCGCTGCCGGTGGTGATAGCCTGTGCGCGCCGGCATCATGGGCGACGCGGACACAAGGGACGCCGAGGTGGACGACTCGCGGATCCGCGCGCTGGAGCAGGAGCTCTCGAGCCCGCGCCCGCATCCCATCGCGCGTTTCGTGTCGTGGGGTGAAAGCTACGTGCTGGTGCGCTTCGTGCTGCTCCGGCTTCTGGGGCTGGTGTATCTCGTGGCGTTCCTGGTCACGCTGCTGCAGTTCCGCCCGCTCATCGGCAGCGACGGTCTCGAGCCGGCCGGGCTGTTTCTCCAGCGCGTACGCACGTACTTCGGGTTGGGGCGCGCCGTCTGGAAACTGCCGACGCTGTTCTGGATCGACTCGTCCGATCGCGCGATCGCTGTCGTGGCCTGCGTCGGCGCCGCACTCGCCCTGGCGGTGCTGGTCGGCGTGACCAACGCCGCGGTCATGTTCGTGCTGTGGACTCTCTATTTCTCCATCCTCCACATCGGCCAGACCTTCTACGGCTACGGCTGGGAGATGCAGCTCTGCGAAACGGGCTTCATCGCCATCTTCCTGTGCCCGCTCGCGACCATCGGACCCTTCCGCGCGCGCGCACCGCCTCCGATCATCATCCTGCTTTTCCGCTGGCTGATCTTCCGCATCATGCTCGGGGCAGGGCTCATCAAGCTGCGCGGCGATCTCTGCTGGAAGAACCTGACCTGTCTCCAGTACCACTGGGAAACCCAGCCGATCCCGAATCCCATCAGCTGGCTCTTGAATGCGGCGCCGGCCTGGTTCGACAAGGTCGGCACGGCCGTGAACCACCTGGTCGAGGTGGGTGCGCCGTGGCTCGCGTTCGGCCCGCGCCGCGCGAGGATCATCGCCGGCTGCCTGTTCATCGGCTTCCAGTCCTTCTTGATCCTGAGCGGCAACCTGTCGTTCTTGAACTGGCTGACGATCGTGCCGGCGCTGGCGTGCTTCGACGACCGCGCGCTGATCCGCGTGGTGCCGCGACGTGCCCGCCTCCGGGTTGCCGCACGCTTCGGTCTGGACGAGGAAGGCCGCCCCACCGAGGCGCTCCTGCCGCCGACGAAGTGGCATCGCGGTGCGGCGTGGGGCTACGCGCTGGTGGTGGGCTTTCTCAGCATGAACCCCATCGTCAACCTCACGAGCAGTCGCCAGGCGATGAACACCAGCTTCGACCCGCTCGATCTGGTCAACACCTATGGTGCGTTCGGCTCCGTCAACCGCAGGCGCTACGAGGTCGTGATCGAGGGCACGAGCGACCCGCAGATCGACGCGCACACCCAGTGGAAGGAGTACGAGTTCCCGTGCAAGCCCGGCGACCCTGAGCGCGCGCCGTGCTTCATCAGCCCGTACCACGAGCGGCTCGACTGGCAGATGTGGTTCGCGGCCTTCTCGCCTCTCCGAAGCCAGCCGTGGATCGTGCATCTCGCCGCGAAGCTGCTCGAGGGCGACCGCCTCATCGACACGCTGCTCGCCCGCGATCCCTTCCCGGACAAGCCGCCCGTGTGGGTCCGCGCCCAGCTCTACCGCTACCGGTTCACGCGGCCTGGCGACGGCAAGGCCTGGTGGCAGCGCACGCTGGTCGGCCCGTACCTGCCGCTCTTGAAGCTGGACTCGCCCGCTCTGGGGTCGTTCATGCGCCAGCACGGCTGGACGCACTAGAGTTGCCCGAATAGAGAATGTCACACCCAGGCTCGGCGAAGGGAACCTCGGCGTGCTGCGTTTCACGCCGGAACGCGGCGACCGGACTCCGCCAGAGTTGCCGACACGGCGCGATGGATCTGGTCGAGGCCCTCTTCAGAAAGCAGCACGAGCGTCTTCACGGCGATCGCGACCGGCGCGTCACCTTGCGGAAACCTGAACGTATGGCTCTCACCCCTCGGGGTGATGGACAGAACACGCCGGCGTTGATTCCATACATCCGTGAGGAGGCGCCGGGGTGGCTCGAAGCGTGGGCGAACGTGGCAGTGAGGCTCGCAGCGGCAGGGAGCCGGGACCGGAGATAGCTCCGGCTCCCCCAGCCCAGCATCGGATCGAGCCGCGCGCTAGCCGGGATACCGGTCCGATCCGCCGCTCGTCTGGAGTCGTCCGGAAGGTGGAAGCTCCGATCCCGAGGTCGGGCGCATCCGGTGGTCCACCGGCTGAGGACAAGGCTGCCGCTCCGCGCGGAACGCGGGATGCGGGGCAGCCCTTGGTGCTCCGCTGCGAGCGCAGCACCTCGACTGTCGCTACTATGCTGCACCTGCTCGGAGCAAGCGCTGCGGCGCTCGCCTTGTATGGCACGGCCCCGGATGATCTCGAAGGTTCCGAGCGGAGCTGGGAAGTCACAGTGGATGTTCGTCCGGCTGCGGCGTCATCAACGAACGGGTCGGTCCGGCCGTTGATCGAGATCCGTACACTTTTCGGCGAGCCGCAGCTTCATGTAGGCGGGCGGCGTGTGCACTTCCGCGGCAATGCGCGCCTTCTGGTGCGGCACCTGCTGCAAAGCCCCCGGATGAGCGCGTCCAACCACGACATCGAACAGGTGCTCTGGCCGGGGCAGAACGGCGAACTTGGCGCCCGGAGACGTGAGCTGGTCTGCAGGATCAACGCCCACCTCAAGCGGAACCTGGGGCGGGAGGCAAGCGACCCGGTCGATCTGCCTCTCCTGATCGAGTCCTTCGAGCACATGACGCGGCTCAACCCCGACGCGTGTCGTGTCGTGTCGGACAAAAGTCTAACTCAGGTCTAACTTCACCTGGGCGCTTACCGCTGGCATTATCCGTCGTGGCGAAGTGGGCTCGGGGCGCGCGTCCCGCACTCTCTGCGGCCCCCCGCCAGTGCTCCTGCGGCCCAGGGTCTTCATGAAACTCAAGCGTCTCGCCAGAATGTCCCCCTTAGCCGCAGTGGACCATCACGAACAGAACAGGCCATGAGCGAACGCGGGTACACAGAGACTGTCGCGTCGCGCATGGTGGTGGTCGCGGATGAGCCCGTCCGGGCCGACACCGCGGTGCGGGCGCTGCGTGCCGCTGGTTTCGCGGTGCCCGACGTCATCGACCCGGGACCCGACCCTGTGCTGCCCGCGGGCGTCGTCGTGGTCCTGGGCCAGGGCTTGCTCGGCGCGCTCGAGCTGTGCCGGTGGCTGCAGGCTGGCACGCTGGCGTTCGCCGTCCTGTTGTTCGGGGCGTTCGACGATCCAGCGCCGGTCCTGCGCGCGGGCGCGCAGCCCTGGTCGCACCGCTGGGACGCGGCTTCGCTCGCGCTCCAGCTCCGGCTGCTGGCGCGCGGTTGGGCCGACGGGCCACCGTCGCATCGGGCGCGGATCATCGCGGTTGGGCCGCTCGAGATCGATACAGCACGGCGAGTTGTGCGCGTCCAGGGCGAGCCGCGGCACTTGACCAACCAGACGTATCAGCTTCTTCTCTACTTGATCGACGCGAACGGCGCCGTTGTCACCCCGGAGGCCATCACGCGCGACGTCGCCGGCGTCCACGTCCTCGAAAATCCGCGCAATTGTATCTGCACCCTGCGCCGCGCCCTTGAGCCGTTCGGGCACGACCTCATCAAGACGGTTACCGGCGAAGGCTGGGTTCTCCCGCCACTCTTCGAAAGCAGCCCCCCAACATGAAGTCTCTCCGATACCTACTGCCCCTGCTCGCGCTGGCCGCCGTCGCGGTCGCGCCCGCCGCCCTTGCGGCCACGCCTACGGGGACTCCCGTCGGCCCCTCGCGCACGCGCTCCGTGGCGGTTACAACCACGCTGCGCCCTGTCGCCCTCCGGCTTCCGACACGCGCATCCCAGCCGTTCACCGTCCGTGACCGCGCGTCGGGTGTCGGCATCCAGGTCGCGGCCTCGGGGCTCCTCGATGTGGCGGGATCGCGAACCGCCGGGCGCGTCTCCTTCGACGCCGTGACCCCGTCCGGCGCGCATCTCGCGTTCGCCCTTCGCCCCGACGGCATCGAGGACACGTTCACGCTTCCCCAGCCCGTCTCGCCGCGCCGGGTGTACGACGTCAGGCTGTCGCACGTGGCGGGTCTGCGTCTGGTCGAGAGCTCGCTCGAGTTCCTCGCTGCCGATGGGACACCACGGCTACGCATGTCGCCACCCGTCGTGATCGGCGCTGACGGCACGCGCACGCTGGCCAGCGTGAGCGTGACGGGCTGCGCCGTCGACACGAACCCCGCCGCCCCGTGGGGCCGGACACCCACCCCGCCCGGCAGCACGCGCTGCGCGGTGATCGTGCGCTGGCCGGGGAGCTTGCGCTATCCGCTCACCGTCGATCCGGCGTGGACGTCCACGGCGTCGATGATGGAGCCGCGAATCGGGCAACGGATGAGCCTGCTCGCCGGCGGGCGGGTGCTGGTGACGGGCGGCGGACAAGCGTCGCCGAGGGACACGGAGATCTTCGACCCCGCGACGGAAACCTGGGCTGCGACCGGCCCGACGAAATACAATTACACACTGCACGAGCAGGTCACGCTCGACGACAACAGGGTGCTGGTCGTCGGTGGGAGAGACGGCCAGTACGGCAAGCTGTTCGAGGACCTCTATGCACCGAAGGCGGGTACCTGGTCGAGCCCAGACCTGGTGGTGCCCGCCCACGGAGGTCCGGCGGTGAAGCTCTCGGACGGTACGGTGCTCGTGATCGGCGGTTGCCCGGACAATGTCATCAATGGCTTCTGCCCCGTCAGCGGCACGACCCGGGTGGTCCTCCGCTTCCACCCGGACACGAACCCGCCCCAGTGGCAACCGGTCGCCCAGCTGCCAGAGTCGCGCTGGGCGGCGGCGGATGGCGCCGCGCTGCTGCCGGACGGCCGCGTGCTCCTGGCCGGGGGCGGCAACGAGAAGTATATGGACGGCAGCGGGAACAGCCTGCCCGAACCGACCGAGATCTACGATCCGGGCGCGGACGCCTGGTCCTTTGGACCCGCGCTGCCGCACATGAGATCTTTCCACCATCTGATCACGCTGGGAGACGGGCGGCTGGTCGTCGCTGGCGGCAGCGAGGGGTACTTTTTCAACCAACCCGGCGTGGCGTCGGTCTTTGTTGCCGATCCGCTTGCGACGAGCTGGGCAGAACTGCCTGCCACGGGCAGATCCGCGCCGGCCCTGGTCGCGATGGGCGATCATGATCTCGTCACGCTGGGCGGTCTCATCGACCTGGACAACCAGAACGCCCCGGTTTCCGAGCTCCTGGACGCCGACAGCGCAACGTGGACGCCGCTGGATTCGCCAGCGGGCAACCGCGTGTTGGCGCGGGGAATCAGGCTGGGGGATGGGCGCGCGCTGGTCACGGGCGGCTATCGGCTGCAAGGGAGCAAGATGGTGACCGTCGCTACAGTAGAGCTGCTCGATCTGGGCGCGACCGGCTCCGGCGATGCCGGACCCGACGCCGGGCTGGATGCGGGTGCCGATGCCGGTGCCGGGGCGCTCACGTGTGGCGCCGGGACCGTCCAGCGGAACGGCCAGTGCGTGGCAGCGTCGGGTGCCAACAAGACTTCCGGGTGTGGGTGCCGCGCAGCCGGACACGATGGCAGGGAGGGCGGCGCCGAGCTATTGCTGTTCGCCGTCGCCTTCGGACTCTCTGCGCGCCGGCGCCGTCGTTGAATCTGTACGAAACGCGTACACTGACTACCCGCCCTGCCGGGATATCGTGCTCTGGGTCATTTTCTCGACCTGAGGAGGCGACATGGACGGCGGCGCGCGTGGCTCGATCTGGCTTCTGGTACTGGGATCGCTGGCTGGTGGCTGTAACGGCGCGGGCCACGCTGCACCCGCCGCGCCGCGGGCCCCGGCCGGCGCCATTCCGGCCAGCGTGGCCATCGCCGGCACGGATGCCACGCTGGGCGTGACGCTCGGGACGTTGCGCTCGACGGCCTCCGTTCCGGACTTCCGGATCACCCGCGAGCCGATCAGCGTTGCCCGATACAAGCAGTGCGTGGAGGCCGGCGTGTGCCAGCCGCCAGCCGTTTCGTTCGGCAGATGCGCGCGCAAGGACCAGGGCGTCGACGGGGCCACGTACCAAACGAAGGCGAACGCCGGGTCCACGCCCGTCACCTGCGTGACCCCCAAGCAAGCCGTCACCTACTGCACGTGGGTCGGCGGCGAGCTCGCGCGCATCGACCAGTGGATGCTCGCCGCGCGTGGACCGGACGTGTACCGCTTCGCCTGGGGCGACGACGACGCGACCTGCGACCGGATCTGGCGGACCAGCTTCCTGGCCAGCGGAGCGAAGGCATGCTGCGGCCATGCCTGCGCGGATACCACGGCCGCCGCGTTGGGAGCGCACAACACTCCCGACAACCGCGCCGCGGACATTCTGACCACTCGCTCTGAGCTGGTCGCGCCAGCGGACTCGCTCGTGCTCGGCTGCGCGCCGGGCGCATCCGGCTGCATCGTGTCGGGCATGGACCCGGGCGCCATCGACAGCGTAGTCGCCGCGCGGAGCTTTCCGGACATTGGCGTGAGCAGCTTCCGCTGCACCTGGAAAGGAGACGCGCGATGACGGGCTGGCGGCTAGTGGGATGGGCTCTCCTGCTTGGGATCTTGTCTGGCTGTGGCGCAAGCGACGGGCAGACGGAGCGGCTAGCGACACACGGGCAGGCGCTGGAAGTTCCAGGTTTCGTGCCGGTGCCGTGTTGCAGCAAACAGGCGAATGAGCAGGACTACTGCCACCCGCCCTACTACGCCGCCAACGCCGAGTCGTCGTGGGGCGGATCGCAAGTCGACTTGCTGGCGGCGGACGCGTTCGCGGCATGCGCTGTCAATCACGCGGGCGGTATCAACCCACCTGATGGTGCGGACGGCAACTGGCAGACGCTGGGCAACTAGATCGCCACTGACCGGTACCTCAAGTACCTCGTCGGGAAGATGATGCAGGCCGACGCGCTGAAGTACCCGTACCAATGCGAGCTGGACTTACAATCCGCCTTCTGTCCACATCCGGAGACCTACCTCGATGACTGGATCAGCTTCCGCCAGGATCCCAGCCGCACCTGCGACGCGCAGACGCTCGAGCCGAACCAGGATGCGCACTTCGACGCCGATCACGGGGTGAAGGAGAGCATCCCCGTCGACGCGGTCGTATACAACAATATGTCCCCCAAAAACCAAGCCGACGTGACGCGACAGACCGCCGCCAACGGCGATCTGCTCACCGCAGGCATCAATCTCTGCATGGCGCAACGCCTCCGCCAGCTGTCGCCGGGCGGTTCGGGCGGCGAGCTACTGCTGCTGCCCGCGGCCGATCAGCGCTATCTCCTCGAAATCATCCGCGAGCGCGCGCAGATCGCCATGCTCCAGTACGCGGAGCTGGGCGTCGTGTTCTCGCACACGTACGCCGGCGGGACGCTGACACCGGATGAGCTGAACGGCGACCAGTACGATCTCTACGGAAATCTGACCTCCGCGGGAAGCGCCATCGAGCAGACGACGATTCCGGACCTCGAGTACTGGGCGGAGAAACCCAAGTGCGTGAACAACAAGGGCAACCCCGTGAGCTGCTCCGGGCACCTCGCCGCAATGGGCCGGGACTTTGCGGCGGCCGTGCAGATGGAGGTGCAGACCAGCGAGGAGCTGTCGCAGCTCCTGGCCCGCAGCTCGAGCGCACGCGAGGCGCGCGGCGGCTCGCCGGCCACGCCTGGCGAGGAGACATGGGGCGCCGGATCCTGGCGACAGCGCTTGATGGCCGTGATGTTCGGCGGCGATCCGCTGGCCATCGAGAGGAATGCCGGACCGTGGCGGCATCCGCTGGGCCAGGTAAAGCCCGGGTTGTTGAACTTCTGGGACTGGCCGGACGCCCAGCAGCAGCCCTACTTCGTCACGCCGGTCTCCGAGCCCGAGGTCACCGACTTGTGGGGGTTGGCCCGGCGCTACAACCGCGTCGGCCTCGTCTTCGACAACACGACGGCGTGCGATCCCTACCGCCTGGACCTCACGGCGCAGTACATCTACCAGTACGTCGAGGCGGAGCTCGAAAAGGATGCGTGCTACCGGACGGACCAGAACGACGACTGCGTGACCGACCTCGAGAAACTGAAGCCGGATGTCACGCCTGGAAACCTGGATCCCTCCGACACGCTGCTCTGGAAGAACTACCGGATCACCTACGACCACGCCCAGACGCTCGCGAAGCACCTGCTTGAGGCCCTGCACCCACCGGAGCTGAACGGGTGCGTTACTGATCGCAACGACACGCGCCAGGGGCCAGAGAACGTCCTGGGAAGCGCCCCCAAGATGGATACCAACTATCCGTCTTCCACCAGCCAGGCAGAGCTCGTCTCTCCGGACACCGTCCTGAAGGACGCACCCCTCCAGGACGCCGCGCCGAAGTACACGCGCCTTGCGGCCTATGCCTGGCTAACCGACGCCTACGACTTCGCACCGCGCGGCGATTCAGCCTCGCAGGGCTTCCACCAGGTGAACTGCTACCCGTCGTGCGTGTCACCGGTTACGGAGTCGAAACGCTTGATGGGGGCGATCTCGGCGTTGGCCGCGACACGCGTGATGGTCCAGCAATCCATCGGGTACATGAACGACACGAGCGGCGCCGCGCCTGACAGGAATCCGGCCAGGCTGACCGACTACTTTGGGCAGGCTTCCAGGATCCTCTCTCTCATCTCGGGAGCGGTGGGCGACTCCAGCGTCGTCGTCAAGACGCTCTTGGCCAAGGACCCGAACAGCGAAGATGCCTCCCCTTTCACGACCGGCACAGGACCAGACCTCAGGTACTGGTGGCTGGTCCAGGGCACGTACGACCCGAAGGACGCCTTCTGGCAGGAAGGACAGGGAGGGACGTACCTGGTGTGTGCGGTGCAGAACCCGTACGCTGGCAACGCCTTTGCAAACCCCACCAACGCGACCTGGGGCGAAATGCCCTACTCTCTCTTCCAGGACGCCGCGGCCGCCAGCTTGTGCGGATCCATGAATGTTGCTGACGCGGCCACGACTCCCCGCTGGAGTGGCTGGCTCAACACGCCTGCGGTCTACCCGATGCACGCGACGCTGTTCGCGGTGCGCATCGACAGTACCCCGAATTCTACGACCTTTCAGTACGAGCTACTGGGATCGGAATTCGAACTGCGAGGAAGCGAAATCACCAGCAACGCGCTCGCGACCGGTGGCGCATTCGGCGATTTCGTGGACAAGCAGCTCCAGCACCATCCCACGAATCCGGTCCTGCCGAAGTACGACGGCTTCGGCCTTCCGACGCGGTGGGTGCCGCCGCTCGATGCGGGATTGATCGGTGGCACGCCTGGAGAGCCGAGCTCCGACCGCTATCTCGAGCTCGCCAAACAGGCCGCCGACGACGCGACCGCTGCGGTCAATCAGGCCGCAGACGATCTGCAAGAGCAGCAGAAGAGCGACACGGAAGAGATTGCGGCCGTCGCGCGCGCGCGGGAGGGCCTCAAGGAAGGCTCCGAAACGCTGTGCGGAAGCGGCAACGCGAGCTGCAATGTCACGCTGACCAAGACAACGCCGCAAGCCGCTTGGTATGCGGACCACCCTACTCCACCGTCGGGTGTCGATTGTCAGCAGACTCTGGCGAACGTTACCGACTCGAACATCAAGGATGCACTCGACTGCCTGCCCTGGACCGTGTTCGACAACTTCACGAACGCGCAGGTGTCGGTGGCGGACCCCGTAATGAAGCACATGAAGGATCCGTCGGCCCCGTCCTTCGAAGACTACGCTGGTGGTGACATCCAGGCCGCGCTGATCGAGCAGTGGGGTGCATTGCGCGCACCTGGCGAGAAGTTCCGCGCGCTGGTGGCAGCGAAGGAGGCGGCGAAGTCCCGGTTGAACGCCGCCCAGGAGGTCATTCACGGCATAAAGGACCAGCAGTCCAGAGCGTGTGGCTTTGTGGGAGTGTTCAAGGGGATATTCTCGGGAATCAGCTTCGGCTGGCCGCCTGGTTTCAGCGCCGGTCCGGCTATCGCGGAAGATGACAAGTGCAATGACCTGAAGGACCAACTTGGCACCGCAGAGGCGAAGTTGCTCGAGACCGAGGACGAAGCTTTCGCGTCGCTCGTCAGCGCGATCCAGGGCACCGTGGCTGCCGAGACGGCAATCGCGCTAAGCGGTGCGAAGGTGGAGGCCATCCTCAACAAGTCACACCTGGCCGTAGCGCGCTACGACCTCGAGTCGTCACTCGCCGAGACGGGGAACCAGACCTCGACGGGCCTCTACCGCCAGTACCGTGCCTACGACATGTGGCGGGCCCACGCGCTACTAGATAATGCGCGTCGCTACGCGCTTGCAGCGCGCCGATCGATGGAGGCCCGGTACGTCGTCGACCTCTCGGCCTCGAACAAGCCCGAGGCATTCGTGGCGAGCCCCGCAACGTGGGCTGACGAGGTGTATTCCTACGATCTGAGCCTGCCTGCGGCGGTGGGCCTGGCCGTGGGCCAAGCGCAGCCCGGCGCTATCTACCCGAACAAGGTCTCGGACTACGTTGGCAACCTGCAGGCTTTCGAAGCGGGGTACGCCGTGACTCGCCCCGCGGCCGTGGCTAGCGACGAGCTCGACGTGGTCACGCTGCCGGGGCTCCAGGGCACCGCGACGGGAGTCAATTCGGACAACAACGTGTGCGATCCAGCAATCGATCCCTCGTACGCGCCGTCCGAGTGGCACCGTGGCGATTGGCTCGTTCACTGCCCGGATACCGACACCTGGCAAGGGATCGAGCCGGCAGTGCAGTTCGCGAACGACGCGTGTGGCGTGAGCACGCAGACCAACCCGGTCACCCCGCCTGACCTCATCAAGCTCGAGTTTACGTTGGATCCGTGGGGGCGCCTGGATCATCACATCGCGAATCCGCCCTACCAGAAGCGCTTCAACGGACGCTGGGATCGTCTGGCCGTGAACATCGTCGGAACGGGCGTGAAGAATTGCTCCCTCGCGCCCGACCCCAAGGGTTGCTACTCGGAAGCCTTCATCCCATTCTCGCTGACGCACGTCGGCCCGGCGTGGGTGACCGACTACGATGAGATCTGGCGCCAACAGGATCTGCCCGACGGCAAGATCGAGGCGGGCAAGGCGCTCGCCGCCGAACTCTGGCTCGATCCGCTGAAGGATGGCTGGTCCACGAGCTACATCAGCGCGGTCGCGCGCACGGAGCTCGCGTTCCGGCCGCTCGGCGGAGCGTACGAGCTGGAGTTCAAAATCGGGCCGGAAATAGACCTCGATCGCATCGAACGCATCCAGCTGCTGCTGGGTTCGCACTACTGGGTCAAGCAGAACTAGCGGAGCGCGCCGTCATGAACTCGCATCGCGACAGGCGCAGAAGTCGGCTGGCGCACCGTGCGGCAGTGGTGCTGTGCGCTGGAATTCTCGTTGCCGCTCAGTGCAACCCGGGCGGTGGCGGCGGTCTGCCGGACAGCGGTGCAGACTCGGGGACCGTGGATGCGCCCGGTGGCGGCGGCACGCCGGGTAGTGGCGGTGGAGGTGGTAGCGCGGGGGTTTCCGGTGGCGGTGGCAGCGCGGGCACAGGCGGTGCGGCCGGTGCCGACGCCGGAGACGCGAGCGTCGCAGGCGCCGGCGGCACGGCCGGTGCGGGTACGGATGCCGGCGCGGGCGGTGGAGGTGCCGCGGGAGCGTCAGGTGCGGGCGGGGCGGGTGGGACCCCGCCCGTTTCGCAGTATTGCCCCGACGGCGTTCGCGATCCGGTCTCCGAGGAGTGCGACGACGGGCCCGGCACCAGCACGGACTCCTGTTCTGCGGCGTGCCAGGTGCAGGATCTCGTTGCGGGCCCTCCGATGGCGCTGTCCGACGCGGGCGCCGTCATGGGCGGACGTCGCCTCGGTACCGGGCGCCATGCGGTGGCCGGAGGAGCGGACGGGTTTGCGGTGGCGAAGGTGCGGGACGAGCAGGGGAGCGTTTCGCTCACCCTCTCCACGTTCGACCAGGACGGCGTGCCACTGGATCAGGCGATCGACGTGGCGGCGGGGACGACGCCAATGCTCGACGCGAACCCCGTGGTGGCAGCGCTCGAGGGGGGGAAGTACGGCGTTGCATGGACGGACTTCGGTGGCGACGGCGACGAGCTGGGGATTGCGCTGCGCACGGTGGATGGTGCAACCGGCGCCGTCGGGCCGCTTGGTTTCGCGAACACCGCGACGGCGTTCCCGCAGTACGATCCGGACATCCTGCGCGTGGGGTCGACCGTGATCGTGTCGTGGATGGACGACGCCGACGCGATCAATGGACCGGACCTCGAACTCAGGATGTTCGACACCAGCCTTGCGCCGCAAGGTGCCCAGGTGACGCTGGCCAGCACGCCGGCCGCGGAAGGCGATGTCGCGTTGGCTCCCTTTGGAGGGTCGTGGGCTGCTGCCTGGAGGTCGGCCAGCGGCGGACAGGAGAGGCTGTACGCAGAAGCCGGTGGGGTCCAGTGGACGGTGGGACCGATCCTCGGCGGGCCCGCGGATGACAAGCCGGCACTGGCGGAGCTGGACGCCAACGATCTCCTGCTCGTCTTCACCGAAGGGACAGACCCGCTCAACACGGGCATCGCGAACGTGCCACGGCTTCGCGGCGCCATTCTGAACATGGCCTCGCCGGGCGACACCGGGAAGTTCAACATCGCTCCACTGGCTTCGCCCTACGCGGGAAACGCAGCGATCGGGCAGAGCCAACCGAACGCGGTGCACGCGGGCGCTCACGTCTACATCTCCTGGCGCTCGGCAGCCCAGATGAACGACCCAACCGCCGAGGAGGTCTGGCTGAGCCGGGTCGACTGGAACGTGTCCACGGCCACCGCCGTCATCCATCCGGAAATCCCGCTGCCGCGCTGGCCGTCGCACCAACTTGGCGATCAACGGCGACCGGGCCTGGCGGCTTTGCTGCTTCCGCTGGGAACGGGTACGGCGCTGGCGACGACATGGGAGGACTACGGCGGCAACTTCGGGGCCGGCGAGGGAAGCCCTGACGTGGTCGTCGAGCTGATCCCGACGCCGATCGTGCGGTCCGGAACTTCGCTTGACGGAGGGATCGGGCAATGAGCTGGCCTCCAGCACGCCGGCGCGGCTTTGGGGCCATCACGCGGCTGCACCGGTCCGGTGCGCCGGTGGCGCTCTTCACGTTCTTCTGCTTCACGCTCACCTTCTCTCCGGCGCGCATTGCGCGGGCTACCCCAGCATCACCCGACACATCTAGCGTGACGGCGTCCGGAAGTGCGCCGGCGAGTACGGACCTGTCTTCCGCAACCACGGGTGCAGATCCGGGCGCCGCGTCGCCGTCGGGTACGGACAGCACGACGCCGGACACACGGGCGAGCGCGACCAGCGACCCGAACGTTCCGGACCAGCTTTCCGCCCCGGACCAGAGCAGCAGCAATCCTTCCAACAACCCCAGACAGGCGATCGATCCGCAGCAGGCACAAGCAAGCACCACGCCGGTCACCACCGCACCGGTTTCGGCGCCCCCTTCGACGAAGCCGGCATCGCTGCCGACCGGCGCGGACAAGAGCGGCGTCACCAACAAGACGATCTCGATCCCCAAGGGCGCCGGGAAGATCGACGGCATGGGCGAGAGCTTCAGCGCCCAGCTCTCGACGGGCATCGCGACGTTCAGCGTGCCGTTTGCACTCCCGAAGGCGCGCGGCGGAGCCCAGCCGTCGCTGGGGCTTTCCTACAGTTCGAGCGGGGGCTACGGCCTGGCGGGCGTCGGCTGGAGCGTGGGCGTGCCCTTCATCGCGCGGCAGACCGACCGCGGGGTGCCCAGCTACAACGACCAGGCGAGCTGGCAGGGCGAGCAGGACCGCTTCGTGTTCAATGGCGGACAGGAGCTGGTGCCCATCTGCACGGTGACCGAAGGCGCGTGCGTCGGCGCGCTCCCCGACGAGGTCTTCCCCGCGTGGGCCAATGGCCAGCAGTACTTCCGCCCGCGGGTGGAGGGCTCGTTCCTGCGGTTCTTCTGGAGCGCGGACCACAAGACGTGGCGCGTGCAGGACAAGAGCGGCGTCGTGATGGAGCTCGGCGTGCCACTCGATGGCAGCGGCTACTGGGAGGGCCTCGAGGTGAACCCCGCCAAGCCTGGTGAAATCTACCGCTGGCACCTGGTGCGCCAGTACGACACCTACGGCCAGGCGAACGTGACCGGCGGCGTCGTCACGCCCAACAACGTCGTCGTCTACCGCTACCTGCACGACGGCGGCTCCGCGTACCTGTCGGACATCTACGACACGCCGCCCGCGACGGGGGGGTCTTCCGCTCCCCTCGCCGACTACGCGCACCACACGCACCTCAGGTACGAGGCGCGCACCGATCCGACCGCGAGCTGGCGCAGCGGGTGGCTGATGCAGCAGAACCTGCGCCTGAGTGGCGTGGACGTGGCCAGCAAGGCGTTCGGCGATGCTCCGAACGACCCGCGCCACATGGTGCGGCGCTATCACCTGACCTTCGACCCGGACTTTCACGCCTCGCTGTTGTCGAGCGTGCAGGTGGAGGGGCGCTGCACGGGCAGCGAGAACGGCGCGCCGACCGAGGACGCGAGCGGCCTGCTCCCGGCATCGACGAACTGCAAGGGCCTGCCGGCGATGACGTTCGACTACAGCCACGTCGAACCCCACAACAAAGACGGTTCGCCGAGCGTCGTCGACCCGGATCTGCCCGGCTACGAGGGTTTCGACGAGCGCGGGCACAAGCTGGCGGGCAGTCCCGACCACTCGATCGACGAAAGCCTGACCGATCTGTTCGACGTGAACAGCGACGGCCTGCCCGACGTGGTGGTGACTGCACCGGCTCTCTACGGTGGAGACGACGGCCTGTTCCTGAACCAGGGCGATGGGTTCAGCGCGGCCTTGCACATGCCGGTCGACGCCCTGGGCGGTACCGACTCGAACATTCTGCGACTCGACAACAGCAACGTGACCCCGTTGGATCTCGACGGCGATGCCACGATCGATCTCGTGCACATGCCCTACGTGAAGACCTACCAGGTCTTCACGCCGCTCGGTAGCGCCACCACGTGGCGGTGGCACGGCCGCAGCATCAGCACTGCCCAACAACAGGATCCCAAGATCGACTTCACGACCGGAAACCCACGTATCCGCGTCGCTGACGTGAACTTCGACGGCCTGGTCGATGTCGTAGTCACCACGGGTACCGAGATGGAGACGTTCTTCAGTCTTGGCCGCTATCCCAACGGAGATGGGCAGTTCGGCCATGCGACCCGGACCGGCAAGGACACGGCCGACATCTCGCTCGATCCCGTTACGTCGTGTCTTCCGTGGAGCGCCACTCCCATACAGTTCGACGACCCGGACGTGAAGCTCGGCGACATGAATGGCGACGGCGTCGTCGACATCGTTCGTTTGCGGTCGGGCGACATCCGCTATTGGCCTGGGCGCGGCAACGGTTTCTGGGGTACCGGTCGCCGCGACAATTGTCCAGCCGGGACCTATGGCCAGGGACTCGACGTTGCAATGTCGACCAGCCCGAACTACGGCGCCGTGCAGGGCGATGGACGCCTGCTGCTCGATGACGTGAACGGCGACGGCCTGGCCGATCTCTCGAGGTGCGATTCAACGCCGTCGACATCTACCTGAACAAGGACGGTACGAGTTGGACGCCCCGGCACGTCATGTACGACACGTGGCCGAGCACCGCTTCGTCCAATCGGGTGCGACTGGTGGACGTGGACGGTTCGGGGACCCGGGACATTCTGTGGGGAGACGGGTACGCCTACAAGTACGTCGACCTGGACGGCGGCGTCCAACCGGATCTGCTCACCCACGTCGACAACGGCCTCGGCAAGACCACGGACCTCGAGTTCTCGACCAGCACCGCCGAGATGCTGGCGGCCGACAAGAACGGCACCTGCAGTGCCGCCCAGCTCTCCGCGGACCCGTGGAGCTGCGCCTGGACCAAGAAGATGCCGACCGTGACCCAGGTGGTCAAACGGGTGGTCGAGCACGACAACCTCACCATCGCCGGCCGCCCGCCAGGGAGCTACGTCACCGAGTACAGCTACCGCGACCCGGTCTTCGAAGGCCGCCAGCGCGAGTTCCGCGGCTTCTCGCGGGCGAAGTCCACGCGCGTCGGCGACGACAACAGCCCGACCGACATCACCGAGAGCACGTTCCTGCTCGGCGAGTGCAAGGACGAGACCCCGAACAACGGCGTCGACGACTGCGCCGTCTCCGAGCGCTGGCGCGACAACCCCCGCGAAGCCCTCAAAGGCCTGCCCGTCACCACCGAGCGCTACGACCAGAACGGCATCTACCTCTCCACGCAGCACACCAGCTACACCCTCCGCACGCTGTACACCGGCCGCGACGGTCGCGTCGTCCGCCACGCCTTCGAGAGCCGGAAGGACACCTTCCTCTACGACACGGCGGCTTTCGCTTCCGGGACGTCGCAGAGCCCGGCGCTTCCCGGCGTGACGGTCGACGCGCCCGGCGTCGCGGCCGAACCGGAGACCCCGATCACGCTCAGGAGCTCGCAGGGCATCACGCACCTCGAAAGCCAATCCACCGTCGACTTCTTCGGCAACAAGCTAGCGGCCGTCGATCACGGCTGCGTGTCAGGTTGCGCTACCCCCGGCCCCGACGAGGTCATCACCACCACGACCACTCCCGGCCGCCCGGGCGGCGACCCCACCGGCTGGCTGTGGCGGACCAAGGAGAGCTACGTCGAGGGCGACGCGACCGGTCACACCGCCGCACGTAACCACACCGTCACCGACTACGACGAGCACGGCAACCCGACGGACACCCACGCCGTGCTCGCCGGCACGCTGCCGCTCGACCGCTTCAATCCCTCGGGGAAGGGGACAGCCCAGACGCCCGCCGTCGCCTCGGGCGACACCACGGCACTTCACGTGTCGCACAGGGTCTACGACGACGCGACCGGCAACCTGCTCACCGAGGAGGGCCCGAACGGGCGCTGCCGCCAGATCGGCTACGCCTCCGACCCCGACTACCGGCAGTTCGCCACCCGCGAGACAATCCACACCGGCAATCCCACCGCCGGCACGCCCGCCGCGTTCGGTTGTGCCGGCGCTGGTAGCCAGACGCTCTTCACCGTCGCCATGTACGACCGCGGCTTCGGTCTCGTCGACAACGTCACCGACATGCAGCACCAGCTGACGAAGGTCGAGTACGACGCCTTCGGCCGCCTGACCGCGCTCTACCGTCCCGACCCCACCCAGGACGGCGTCCCCTCCACCGTTCCCTCCGTCAAGATCGAGTACTACCTCCCGCCCGATCTCCCGCCCGAGCCCGGCGACAGCACCGCCCGCCACTCGGTCATCCACACCAGCACCCAGGACGGCAACGCCGTCAGCGACGCCGGCAACTACCTGGAGAGCTGGAGCTACGTCGACGGCTTCGGCCGCAACATCGTCGGCCTCTCCGAAGCCGACCCCAGCGCTGGCGACGGCGGCCAGTGGATCGCGTCGGACATCAGCGAGTACGACAACAAGAGCGCCGTCCGTCGCAAGTACCTCGACTTCTACTGGAGCGGCGACCCCAAGGCGTTCCCCTTCGCCACGGCGCCCACGTCGCCCTACGGCCGCCAGCGCTACGACGCCTTCGGAAGACAGCTCCAGACCTACGACCTCGACGGCACCGTCACCCTCGCCTCCCGCTACCACTCCCTGTCGAGTGATCACTGGGACGCCGCCGATCTCGAGCCCGGCCCCCACCAGGGCACCTACGCCAGCGAGGCCAAGGACGGCCACGGCCGCACCGTCCGCACCACCGAGCGCATCCACGAGAACGGCGCCATCGAAGCGCGCCATGTCGACACGACGTACCTCCCCACCGGCGAGCCCGAGGTCATCACCCGCAAGCGCGGCAGCGACCAGGTCACCCGCTGGATGCAGTACGACAGCCTCGGCCGGATGGTGCTCAACGTCGAGCCCGACACCACCGCTAACTTCAACCCGACCCCCGGCACCGATCCCGACTCGATGAAGGCCTGGCGCTACGCCTACGACGACGCGGGGGACCTTGTCGGCACCAGCGACGCCCGCGGCTGTGGCGCCAACTACCTCTACGACGCCGCCGGTCGCCTCCTCGCCGAGGACTACTCCCCCTGTGAAGAAAGCCAGCCCGCCTATAGCGCCCCCGACCTTTCCGCGAGAACCGGCGTCGAAGTCCTCTACGCCTACGACCAGACCCCCAGCACCCTCCTCGGCAGCGACACCCCCGCCGGCTTCACGGGCCTCGCCCCCAGCTACTACCTCGGCCGCCTCGTCGCCGTCTTCGACCGCGCCTCCACCACCGTCAACGCCTTCGACGCCCGCGGCCGCGTCACCCGGAGCGCCGTTCGCGTCGTCACCAAGGGCACCCAGTACTACGACATCCCCGCTCGCTACACCGACCACTGGTACCAGCGGAGATTCGCCTTCGACGCCGCCGACCGCCAGATAGCCGCCACCACCGGCGCCACCGTCCCCGAGCTCCAGGGCGTGCCAGCCGGTGCCGGCAACATCCAGGACAACACCAGCCTCGTCACCACCCAGTACACCCGCCGCGGCACCCTGGAACGCGCCGGCGGCAGCTACCAGCGCGCGCCCGGCAGCCCCAACGTCGGCCAGATCCAACGCACCGCCGACGGCCTCGTTCAAGAGGTTCACTACGGCGACCTCGCCGACACCACCACCCACTACTCCTACGACAACCGCCGCAGGCTCAGGAGCGTCCAGACCTACCGCGGCCCACCCAGCGCATGGAGCGGAGGCATCAGCGGAGGCACCACCTACGAGCCCACCGCCGACCCCAACGCCGCGCCGTCCACCTTCCAGCTCCTCCTCCAGGACACCGACTACACCTACGACCCCGTCAACAACCCCACCGAGATCCACGACTGGCGAAACCCCGCCGAATGGCCCGCCGGCGCCAAGCCCGTCACGCAGAAAGTCCAATACGACGACCTCTACCGCGCCACCCGTATCGGCTACCAATACGTCGCTGGTGACGACACCTGGACCGACCCCTTCGACGCCGAGACCCAGGGCATCGACGACGACACCCGCCGCGCCACCCCCAGCCCCCACGTCCAGTTCGACCAGCGCGTCCTGTACCAGAGCTACAAGTACGACTAGCTCGGCAACACCACCCAGACCGACGACGACGCTGGCGGCTTCTACGACAGGTCGCTAGGAAGCGTTACCAACGGCACTGCCAACGCTGGCCCCTACCAGCTGAAGCACGCGGAGAGCAGCCCGAAAGGCACGAAAGACCGCAGCGGTTCGCTCGACGCGAGGTACGACGACGCCGGCAACCTCACGCGTCTGAGGGTCACCCGTCACGGCCCCTGCACCGGCACGAGCTGCAACCAGCTCTTCGCCTACGACTGGGACGAGGTCGGCCGGCTCGTGCGCGCACGC
>Ga0114931_10000250_pt1 | contig 62901 bp, 36 predicted proteins | sample 2SBtaG_FD_89579 | JGI IMG/M metagenome (GOLD analysis project Ga0114931, IMG submission 89579) | Deep subsurface microbial communities from Kolumbo volcano to uncover new lineages of life (NeLLi) - 2SBTROV14_V59a metaG | ecosystem: Environmental > Aquatic > Marine > Volcanic | place: Kolumbo... | reverse complement strand
CGCGGGATGGTTCTTCGCGGGATGGTTCTTCGCGGGATGGTTCTTCGCGGAATGGTCATTCGCTGTGGGGCGCCGGGGCGCCATCTTGTCCATGCTACCAGCCGCGTCCCCTTCAACGTCGCTTCGGCTGGCAGCCGATGTGACGTACAATCCTGGGGTCTGCTGCCGTACCATCGATCCTTGACCGTGGAGTACTCGCTGCCATGAATCATCTGCTACCCGCTGCGCTGGCGGCATTCGCTGCTGTTGGCCTGGTCGCGCCGTCGCTCGCGGACGCAGCCCAGGCGTCGGCCCATGGGCCAGCGGCCAAGGTGCAGACCGCTGCTGGTCGCCTGCTGCTGCCATTTTTCGAGTCGAACTTCCAGCCGGTGGGTGGGATCGAGACCTTCTTCGCCGTGCGCAATCAAGACACCGCGCCGGTCGGCGTGACCATCCGCTACTACGAGGTCGACCGGCCGACCGCGCCGCAGTTGACCGAGACGCTCACTCTCGGACCCAAGCAGACTTCGACCCACATCATCCGGCTCAAGGACGTGATCCGCGGAAGCGATGGTATCGCTCGCGGATACGCCTACATCGATGCAGATCGGCCGGTGATCACCGGTGATTACTTTCGCGTTGATGATGGTGAGAATTTCGCCGCCGGCGATCGTCTGGTCAATGCTGACCCAACCAGCGTGCACTACGAACTCTGCCGCTTCTTTACCCTGCGTGCCTTCGCGGGCGGTAGCTTCAACGGCGGCACCACGTTCACCGTCTTCGTCGCCTCCGATCTGCCGCTCGACGGCTCGGTCCCGGTCGCGTTTTATACAGTCTACGATGAGCCAGGCAATGCCCTTTTCGCAGGGCCCTTGTTTCGTGATCAGGTGACCTTCCGGGTGCTGGCAAAGGATCTCGGAATCCTCGGTCTGACGGTCCCGGACTTTGCGGTGATCGAGCTCGAATTCAACCAGGCCGTCGGGCATGTGTGGTCGCAGATGGACGGCAACGGCCGATTGTCGGTCGGCCTCAACGGCAGTTGCGATGACGCCGCACCGGCGCCAAACTGAGCTGCCGCCACCCCAGGGAGATCCGCGATGAGCAACATCGTCTACACCGCAAAGGCGCGCATCGAGCGCCAACGAGGACCCTTGCGTCTGGCCTATCTGCCGGCCGAAAGCGAGCCCGTCGCTTTTGGAGTGCATGGTGCCATCGCCGCGCACTATGGCGTCTCGCCCGAGGTGGCGGACCCTCACGCAACCACCATCGACTACATCGTCGCGGCGACCGGTGGATGACTGACCGGTACGCTGGGAGGTGCGCTGGAGGCGCGCCAGGTCGATGCCTCGGATGGCAAGCTGGTCGGGGAGGTGACCGGTGAGATCGAAACCACCGGCGATGGGGTGCTGGTGGTGCGCCGGATCCATGTCCACTACCGGCTCAAAGGCGGACCCGAGCAGCGTGCCGTGGTCGAGCGCGTGCATGGATTCCATGCGCGCAAGTGCCCGATCTTTCGCTCGCTCGAAGCGGCGATCGACATCACGACCTCCTGGGAGCTGATCGACGGATGAGCGAGCCGACCGTGCCCACGGTGGCGGACAGGACGCGTTGCGATGCAGACACCGCGCCCGTCTCCCCGGTGTGTATCTTGGTGGTTTGCACCGCCAATATTTGCCGCTCGCCGGTGGTCGAGGCCATCCTGCGCCAGCGGCTGGCGGCCCGGGGCTATTCGTGGCAGGTAACGTCAGCGGGTACTCTGGCGGCCCGCGGCTACCCAGCTTCGCAGCACAGCATCGATGTGCTCGGCGCCCGCGGGATCGACATCGCGGGTCATCGCTCGCACGAGGTGCGGACGCAAGACGTCGAAGCGGCCGATCTGGTGCTGTGCATGGAGCGCAGCCACGCCGAGGCGCTGCGGGTCGAGAATCCAGCGCACCGCCACCGCATCCACCTGCTCACCGCCATGGTCCAGCGCAACGAAGACGTCGCCGATCCCTACGGAGGGCCGCGACCGTGGTACGAGATGATGGTCGAGCAGGTCGCTGGATTGCTCGAGCAAGGGCTTACGCGCATCATCGAGCTGGGGCTCGAGAACCACGCTGCCCGCCAGCGCCAGGTCTCTCGCTGAACCTCGCGCTCCTGGTCTTGTGCCGCGGCCAGGCTGGGGGAGAGCGGCGCGAAACGCGAAGCCGAGCAGTTTGCCGGAGGCGGGAGTCGAACCCGCAAGCCTTGCGGCGGCGGATTTTAAGTCCGCTGCGTCTACCGTTTCGCCACTCCGGCCCCGGATCCGATGGTAGCAACTCCGACCCGCGGGTGCGCGCGCGGCGGGGCAGACCGGGCAGGCCAAGCCCCGATTCCGGTTGACTCGGCGCCCGAAACCATGCTAGCCTGCTCCAGGCTACCTTTCTTTCTTCGTATTCGATGTCTGTCGGCGAGTCGTCGTAGGGGCCGCGGCGGAACGTGGTTGCTGCGAGCCGATCGTTTTCGGTGCGGCCGTCTTCATGTGTGCTGTCGCCGCCGCGGGTGTTTGCCGGAGAGGCGTTTTTTCGAAAGTTCCTGCTTCCGGGCGCTCGTTTTGTATCTGATTGTGACTGGGGAGACCGCGTCATGGATGAGCAGCCTCTCGATCTGTTGGTCATTGGTGCAGGGCCGGCGGGGCTTTCCGCGGCTGCCCAGGCGCAGGCGAACGACATGCGGTGTGTGGTCGTCGAGCGTAGTGACCATATCGCCGATACAGTCTTCTGCTATCAGAAACAGAAGTATGTGATGGCCGAGCCATCGCTGGTGCCGCTGCGCAGCCCGTTGCCGTTTGCGGTGGGCACGCGGGAAGAGGTGCTGGCCACCTGGCAGCGGGTGGTTGCGGAGCGGGGGATTCGCCTCGTACTCGGCTGCGAGGTGCTTTCCCTCGACCGTCAAGCGGGCGTGTTTTGTGCCGGAACTACCCGCGGCGAGTACCGCGCGCGGCAGGTGGTCGTGGCGATCGGTACCCAGGGCAACCCGCGCCGTCTGGGAGCCGAAGGCGAGGAGCGGCCCCATGTGGTCAGCCGGCTGCTCGATCCCGACGCGCACGAAGATCACGACATCGTGGTCGTTGGCGCGGGTGACTCGGCGCTCGAGGTGGCGCTTTCGCTGACCGAGCGCAATCGCGTGCACCTGATCGTTCGGGGCAGCGAGATCGTCCGCGCCAAAGAAAGTCTTGAGCGCAAGGCCTTGGCGGCTGCGGCGGGCGGCCTGTTGCATATTCACTTCCGGACCACCGTCTCCCGCGTGCTCGAGGAAACGGTCGAGCTCGAAGGGCCGGGGGGGCAGCTCGCCGTCGCTGCCGATCAGGTGATTCTCAAAATCGGCGCCGATCCGCCGCGCGCATTGCTCGAGGGGTGGGGGGTGACCTTCACTTCACCGGCACGCGACGCGCTGCCGGTGACGGACCAGAGCTACCAGACCGCGGTTCCGGGCCTGTACTTGATCGGCGCGGCAGGTGGCAGTGATCTGATCAAGCTCGGCATCAACCAGGGCTATGAGGTGGTTGAGTACATTCTCGAGCGGCCGGTCGATCCGGCCGACGAGGAGGTGCTACGCGCCCGGCTACCCCATTGGCCCGGTGTCGTGCGCAAGCGCCTGGCGATTTTGCGCGACGCCATCCCATTGTTTCAGGGTGCTTCGCTCGAGCAGCTTCGTGAGGTTTTCTTGCTGGCGAGCATCCACGATCTCGCGGCAGGCACGGTGGTAACCCGTCAAAACGACTACGCTGACAGCCTGCTGGCGGTGGTCGAAGGACGCGTCGCGATTTCGGCACAGTCGGCTGACGGCGAGCAACGTCGTGTGGTCGAGCTTTCAGCCGGCAGCTTTTTCGGTGAGATGGGCCTGATCTCGGGCCGACGGCGCAATGCCACGGCCACCGCGATCGATCATTGCCGGCTGATCGAAGTGCCCCGCAAGGCCATGCTCAAGCTCATGCACACGGCGCCGGCGGTGCAAGCGGAGGTCGATCGCGCCTTTTTGGTCCGCGGGCTCAGCAGCTACCTGCTGCCGAATACCTCAGAGAGCACGCTGTGGCGTCTGGTGGAGCGCGCGCGTCTCCAGTCGCTGCCCCAGGGCAAGGTGTTGTTTGAAGAAGGCGATGCCGGAGAAGCATTTTATATCATCCGCCGGGGCATGGTCAAAGTTTCCAGACGCTCGGGCGACCGTGACATGGTTCTGACCTACCTGGGCGCGGGAAACTACTTTGGCGAAAGCGCCTTGCTCGACAGCGGTCCGCGCACCGCCACGGTGTCGGCGATCTTTCCGACCGAGCTGATCGTGCTCGACCGGCCGGCCTTTGCGACGCTGCTCGCCGAGCAACCTGAGCTGCGGGCCACCCTGCGGGCAACGCTCGAAAAACGGCAGGTCGAAAGCCTGGTTGCCGAGGGTCGGCCAGGAGGAGGTGATGTTCTCGACCAGTTGATCGGCGTTGAAGCCGTGATCGGTACGGACGTGCTGGTGATCGATAATCATAGCTGTGTGCGCTGCGGCAACTGTGTGGCAGCCTGTGAAGGGGTCCACGACGACCGTCACGCCAGACTCTCGCTCACCGGCAGCGAGCTGGGTAATCTGCTCTTTCCCAACTCTTGCATGCAGTGCGAAAACCCCCTGTGCATGCTCGACTGCCCACCGGACGCCATCGTACGCCGGTCCTCAGGCGAGATTCAGATCAAAGATACCTGCATCGGCTGCGGCAATTGTGCGACCAACTGTCCGTACGACAACATCTTCATGGTGCACCCCAAGCCTGCGCGCAGTCCGTTCGGTTGGCTCAGACGGCTGTTTGACGACGGCGATGGTGCCAATGATCAAAGTTCGGAGAGTGGGCGTGAGGTGGCGGTCAAATGCGATCTATGTGTCGAGCTATCCGGGGGCCCGGCCTGCGTACGAAGCTGCCCGACCGGTGCCGCCATCCGGCTCAAGGGTGAGGATCTTCGGCCGCGAATCGAGATGCTGGTGCGCGAGGAGGTACGGCTGTGATCTTGCCCTCGCGCTTTGCCCGTCGCTGGCTGGTGATCAGCCTGGGGTTGGTGATCGCGGCCATCCTCGCCTATGGGGTGGAGGTTCAAGGCGGGTGGGTGCGACACGGTGGCAGCGCCTTCGGCCTGGCCTATGGCGTGATCGCCGCGCTCCTGGTCTTTGTGCTGCTCGCCTTCGGTGTGCGCAAACGCTGGTACCGGAGCACCCTCGGCACCCTCGATGGCTGGCTGCAAAGCCATATCGGTCTCGGGCTGGTGGTGGTGGTGGTGGTACTCTTGCACAGCGGCTGGCGTTTTCACGACGCGCTGGCGACAACCACATTGTGGGTGCTGATGGTGGTGGTGGCCAGCGGGCTATTCGGGGCCCGGGCCTATGCCAGCGTGCCACGGCGGCTGAGCGCGGTCGAGAGCAATCTGACCCCACGCGAGATCTCGGACGAGCTCAATCGCTTGGCTCGGGTCATGGCGCGCCTGGCCTCGAGCGGCTCGCCGGCGCTGGTGCGCATCTTCCAGCGCCTGATGGCGGGTGCGACCCCGGGTCGGTTCGCAGGATGGCGGCTGTTGTTCGCTGCAGGCGGTGCGCAGGGCCCCGGCGAGGATTCGCGGGCCCATGCTCAGCTTCTCGCTTCGGTGTCCGAGGTCGAACGCCCGGTGCTGCGTCAGCTCCTGGTGCTCTGGCGCCAGCATCGCGAAATGTATCTGCGCTTGCGCGCCCAGGAACGCTACCGAAAGCTGCTTCAAGCTTGGCTCTTCCTCCACTTGCCACTGTCCATTCTCCTTCTTGTTTTACTTATCTTACATATTATATTCGCTCTTTACTATGGTGCTGGAGATGTCCTGGGTGCTGAGAGTCTCAGGGGTGTGGGCTCGCACAACGGAGCGGCCTGAGGCGTATGGCGTATTTCCTTCATCTCGTTGAGGGCGACTCCGCCCGGCTGATCAAGATTGCCGGTCATCGGCTGCGCATCGGCCGTGGTTCCCAGGCCGAGCTGCGCTTGGGCGGCGCAGGTGTGGCGCTCGAACACGCAGAGATCGTGCGACGAAAAGACGGGCTGTGCTTGCGTGACCTGGGCAGCGTGACCGGCACCTACCGCGAAGGCCGACGGATCGAGGAGGCGACGCTCGGCGATGGCGATGAGGTTGCCATCGGCAGCTACCGCCTCAAGATCCAGCATCCGCACGCCGACGATCCAGTGGTTATCCATGTCAGTAGGGCGGAGAAGGTGGCGACCGGCTCGATCGAGCTGAGCACCGTGCTGATCCCGATCATCCCCGAAGGCGCGTTGGTGCGGCCCGACTCGCCGCCCGGCTCGGTGCCAAGCGCGCCGACGTGGAGACAGGACTCGGCCGTGTCGGGCGTCATGGCCGTGTCGAGCCTCACGACCGCGGCCAGCTCCGCGCGCCCCAACAGCGTCCAGTCTCCTGAGATCGACTACGTGCGTGCCTACCGTTTGGGGCGTGGTCTGCTGATGAAAGCACCGCTCAGCGCTGCGCTGGTGCTGCTCGCAGTGGCGATGGTCGCCATGCTTGCTGGCGGCGGTGGCGACCGCACATTCCTCAGTCCTGGGAAGCTGGCCGCGGTCCACGAGCCGGTGATCGGCAGCGATTGCGCCGATTGTCACCATGGCTGGCGACGGGTTTCTGGCTCCGCTTGCAACGCCTGCCACCGAACGGTCGGTGACCACCATCAAGGGCGTGCCCGCGTGTTTCTCGACTGTACCGACTGCCACCGGGAACACCAGGGCGACGACCGTCTGCTGCCGACCGAAAGCACGCTGTGTACCCGTTGTCATGCGGCACAGGTGCTGCGTGCCGGGCTCGAGCCGCGGTTCGCCACCGGCATCCGGGCGTTCGATGACGGCAGTCACCCGCAGGTGGCCCTCGAGATCGATGGCCGGCGTGTGCGCCTCGATGCCGTGCGTCAGACGACTGCCGGGGCCGATGTCGGGGGTGTGGCGTTCAGCCACCGCGACCATCTGAGCGACTTCATACGCCGGGAGTCGGTGCATCGAATCGGGCGCGAGGTCTCGTGTGTCTTCTGCCATCGAGAGAACGACGGTGGGGAGATTCTGCCGATCGCGTTCGAGCACACCTGCCGGCCCTGCCATCTCATGGCCTTGCCCAAGCGGGTGGCCCTGAGCCCCGAGGAAGGGCAGGCGCCGCACGGCGAGCCGAAGCAGGTGCTGCGGGCGATTTTCGGGCTGTTTCAGGCGCATCCCGAGATCCTGCGCACGCCGCTCGATGCGGGCGAACGCAACCTGCTGCGCCGACGCGGGTGGTCGCGTGAAGACAAACTCCGCGCCTTGGCCCTGCGTGAAGTGGCGCGACTGATGGTCAAGACCTGCGCGCAATGCCATGCCTTGACGCCGCCGACGCCGAACACCCAAGCGGCCATCGAGGCGACGGTGGTGGCGCCCGTGCGACTCGACCGGCGCTTCTTCCCGCACGCCCAGTTCCGCCACGGTCCGCACACCCCCTTGCGCGCGTGTGCGCATTGCCATCCGGATGCCGAACAGAGCACGGCGCGCGCCGAGGTGCTGCTACCGGGCATCGAGGTCTGCCTCGAATGTCACCGCTCGACGCCGTCGGACCTGGCGAACGGCGCGCGATCGAGCGCTGCATGCACGAAGTGCCATCGCTACCACCCGGAGATGGCGACCCCCGCGTCGGAGGGTTCGGGCGCAGTGCAGGCGAGCGATGTGTCGAGGCCTGGGCCGATGCCCAGATCGCTGGCTTCACTGCCCACGGGGTGGGCACCCCGACCGCTCGATCGCGACCCTCGGGCCCCAGTGGCGTGCGCGAGGACGCTGGCACGAGGCTTGCCCTCGGAGCTGTGCGCGTCGCCATCAGCAGGTGCGAAGAAAGCCCGGAAACACCGATCGACAGGGAGGTCTTGAGCATGAGGTATATGTCTTGGTGGATTCTCGCGGTGCCGGTGCTCGGTCTGATGGCGAGTCGCTCGCCCGCGGCCGAGGCGCCCTGTCCGCTGCCGCCCGGCCACAGTCGCTACTGCCTCGACTGCGGGCCGTGTGTCGAGGGCAAAGGCGATTGCGACCGTGACGTGGAATGTCGTGCGGGTCTGTCCTGCGTGGCGGATGTTGGTGCCACGTTCGGTTTCGGACCGCGGGTCGACGTCTGCTTGCCAGCGCCAGGCGCAGGCGCAGGCGCCGACGCGCCTTGCCCCCTGCCGCCGGGGCATGGACGCTTCTGTCTCGAATGCGGTCCGTGCGCTGCGGGTGCGGGTGATTGCGATCGGGACCAAGAATGCGCCAGCGGTCTCGCCTGTGTGGCAGATGTCGGTGCCGCGTTTGGCTTTGCGCCCAGGGTAGACGTTTGCCTGCCGGATTCGGGTCCGGCTGGGGGAGCGGGCTCCGGCGGCAGGCCACGCGGGCCGCCCGAGTGTCGCGGCGTTCCGGCGCTGTCGGTCGCTGAGGTCGCTCGCCTGCTCGACCTTGCCGCAGGCTCACTCGCCGGTCCGGTGACCATCGCGGTGGTCGACCGCGCGGGTAGGCCGCTGGGGATCTTCGAGCGTAGCCAACCCCTCAAGCAGCGCGATATCGCGGTCGGTGTGGCGCGCAGTGCGGCATTCTTCAGCAACGACCGGGCACCGCTTTCCTCCCGCACCGTACGCTTCATCAGCGGCATTCACTTTCCGCCGGGCATTCCCAACACCCCAAACGCTGCGCTCTACGGCATCGAGAACACCAATCGCGGGTGCGACCTCCATGTCACCTTTCTTCCCGGCAAGGCCCTGCCACCTGCGCGCTCGGTGCTGCCAGGCTTGGGTGGCCGCTGTGACCCCTTCGACCGTCGCGGCTGCGGCAGCGGACCGATCACCGGCAAGTTCGCCGACCCCTCAGCGGCCCGCGGCGTCGAGCTGGCGGATGCTGAGAGCGGTGACTTCGCACCAGCGCTGGTGCACCCCGGCGGCGTCCCCATCTACCGTGGTGCGCGGCTGCTCGGCGCGCTCGGCATCACCCGGCCCGGGGTGCGTGGCGATCCCCAGGGTGCCGGTGCTGCGGTCGAAGGTGCAGCCATCGAGACCGTGCTCGCAGCCGGCCTTTCGCCGCTGCCAGATGTCGGCCTGCCAGCACGTGACGTGGTGGTGTTCATCGACGGGATCCGCTTGCCCTTTGTCGAGAACCTGGCACCGCCGCCCGGCTTTGGTCCCGGCGATCCGCACATCGGCAGCGTGGTCTTGGGCCCCAAGGCCGGCGGCTGCGTGGCGCACGGTTATCTGGTCGGCCCGCACGCGGGCAGCGAGCTGAGCGCCGCCGAGGTCGATCGCCTGGTGCAGCAAGCGCGCGGCGTTGCCCAGCGCACGCGCGCTTTCATCCGCCTGCCGCCCGGCCGGCGCACGCGCATGGCGATCTCGGTGGCCGACACCGATGGCACGGTGCTGGCGCTGTTTCGCATGCAGGATGCAACGGTCTTTTCGGTCGATGTGGCGGTGGCCAAGGCGCGCAATGTCGTTTATTTCAGTGATCCTGCTGCGGGCGGGGCTGGGGATCTCGACCCTTCGGTGCCGGCCGGTACGGCGATCACCAACCGCACCATCAGCTTCGGCGCGCAGCCGTTTTATCCGCCGGGCATCGACCGCGATCCCGGACCGTTCTTCGACCTCTTTACCCACGATGTGCGGACGCCTTGTTCCCAGGGCCGGCAGCCGAGCCACGCCGATCAAAACGGTGTGGTCTTCTTCCCTGGCAGTATGCCATTGTTTCGCGCGGGTCGCCTGGTGGGCGGCTTTGGGATCAGCGGTGACGGAGTCGAGCAGGACGACTACGTGTCGTTCTTTGGGGCCGAAGGCTTTCGGCCACCGGAAGCGATCTGGGCGGATCGCGTTTTGTTGCGCGGTGTGCGCTTGCCATTCATCAAGTTTCCGCGCAACCCTGAGCAATGAGTCGGCGCGCGCTCCCATGGCTTCTTGGGTTGCTGGTGCTTGGCACCTTGCCGGCACTGGCGCAGCCGCGGCTCGAGCTCGCGGGTGGCGAGTTGCTCTATGCCAGCTCGGCGCAGCCGCTGCTGCACGGCCGAACGGAGCCCGGCGCCCGTGTCGAAGTGGTCATCGACGGGCGCACCGATGTGGTGATCGCGGACGACCTAGGGCGCTTCTCCTTGCGTTGGCCGGCTGCGCTGGCAGCGGGCGAGTATCGGGTCACGGTGCGCGTGCACGATCGATCCGGGGGCACGGCAGAGATCGAACGCGGCCTGCGCGTCGAGCTCGCCCACCGTTTGCCCCAGCGGCCGTTGATCGAAGCCGCGCCCAGCCTGGCCGCACAGGAACCGCCCGCGCCCAGGCCCGAGGACTACCGCGCCGCGCCCGACCGTTGGCGCTTGACGCTGCCCGCCTACGAGATCAACCGTCCAAGCCACGGAGTGCTCGACCCCTACAACCAGAACAAGTGGAAAGGGGATTTGCCGATCCTTGGCGATGAACTCTTTCTCGCCCTGACCGCGATCTCCGACACCTTGGTCGATGGCTTCGAGGTGCCGACGCCAGCATCGGTATCGACCGCGCGTCCCGGTTCGGTGGCGTTCTTCGGTCGCGAGCAGCAGGCGATCCTCAATCAGAACCTTTTCTTTACCGCAGATCTGTTCCATGGCTCGACCGCCTTCAAACCGGTCGATTGGCGGCTGCGGGCGACGGTGGCGCTCAACCTCAACCACCTCGAGGTGCGTGAAAATGCTGCCGTCGGGCCCGATATCCGTGACGGCACCAGCCGCACCACCGGCCGGTTGGCGCTCCAGGAGCTGTTTTACGAAATCAAACTTAAGGATCTGTCGGCGGCCTATGATTTTATCTCGGTGCGGGTGGGCATCCAACCATTTTCTAGCGATTTTCGCGGCTTCCTGTTCTCCGACACCAACCTCGGCGTGCGGCTGTTCGGCAGCGCTGCGGCCAATCGCTACCAGTACAACCTGGCCTACTTCGAACGTTTGGAGAAGGGGACCAACAGCGGCTTTAACACCTTTGATTTCCGTGATCAACGAGTGGCAGTGCTCAATCTCTACCGCCAGGATTTCTTGGTCAAGGGCTATACCGCGCAGTGGAGTGTGCATTGGTTCCAGGATGAGGCCACCTTCCTGCTCGATCGAAACGGCTTTCTCGCCCGTCCGGATCCGGTCGGCACGGCACAGCCGCACCGCATCGAGGCTTGGTACCTGGGTTGGACCGGCTTCGGCCATCTCGGCCGCTGGAACGTCGACCACGCACTTTACTACGCCTTCGGCGAAGACAGCCTCAACCCGATCGCGGGCCGTGACTTCGCGACCGGCCGCGACGATGTCGACATCTCGGCCCTGATGGCAGTCTTCGAGCTATCGATCGACCGTGATTGGTGGCGCCCCAAGATCAGTCTTTTCTACGCCTCGGGCGATCGCGATCCCAACGACCGGAATGCGGAGGGCTTCGCCTCCATCTTCGACAATCCAAACTTTGCTGGCGGTGGTTTCAGCTTCTGGAATCGCCTCGGAGTGCGCCTGGCCGGCACCGGGGTCTCGCTGATCAACCGAGGCAGTCTGATCCCGGATCTGCGCAGCTCCAAACAAGAAGGTCAACCAAACTTCGTAAACCCTGGCATCTGGATCGCGACCCTCGGTGCCGACCTCGAGCTGCTTCCCGAGCTACGACTGGCGCTTCATGCTAGCTACCTGCGCTTCGACGCCACCGCTGTGCTCGAGCAGATTCTGTTTCAGGGCCAGGGGGGTGGGGCGTCTGGCATCGATGAATCGATCGGGTTGGATCTCTCGGCGGGGGTGCGCTGGCGACCCTTCCTGAACAACAACGTGGTTCTCACCGGCGGCCTGGCCGCACTCGCGCCGGGCCGCGGCTTCGCGGACATCTACGAGCGCTCGGACACGCTCTTCGGCTTGTTCACGAGTTTGACCTTGACCTACTGAGACAACCATGAAGGTATTCGATTCAAGCGTGCGGAAAGCGAGGTGGGGCGTGACGTGGCTGCTGGCTCTGGCTGTGATCTGGATGCTCGCCAGCGGCGCGCGGCCCGCTTCGTGTCAAACGGATGCTCGTCAGGCGGCGAGCGCCAACCTGGCGCTGCTCGGACAGTCGCCCGCAGCCGCCATGGCCAAGAGTGCCGGCTGCCTCGATTGCCATCGCGGGATCGAAAAGATGCACGCGGCCGCGACCGTCAAGCTGGGCTGCACCGACTGCCATGGCGGCGAGGCCACGATCCGTGCCGAGGGTCTGGAGATTGGCAGCGAGCCTTGGCGCCAGCAGCGCGACGGTGCCCACGTGGCGCCGCGATTCCCCGATGCCTGGCCATCGAGCGCCAATCCGCCGCGCAGCTATACGCGGCTCTTGCGCGAGTCGCCAGCGTTCGTGCGCTTTCTCAATCCGGGCGATCTGCGGGTGGCGCAAGAGGCCTGCGGTGGCTGTCACCAGGGGCAGGTCGACACCGTGCGGCGCAGCGTCATGACCACCACGTCGATTTTTTGGGCTGCCGCCGCCTACGCCAATGGCGTGTTGCCGACCAAGACGGCGTTGGTGGGCGAAAGCTACGGCCCCCTGGGCGAGGCCCAGGCGCTGGTACCCGCACCGCCGGGAGAGGATGATCGCCTGCGCCGCGGCGCACTCGCCGGTCTGTTGCCCCTGCCGCGTTTCCAGGTCGTTGAACCAGGAGCCTACTTTCGGGCCTTCGAGCGTGGGGGTTTGTTTCAGCCTTCGGGCTTCCCCGAGATCGGAAACCCGGTACCGCTCGACGATCCTGGCCGGCCGGACATCCGGGTCTCGAATCGTGGGCGCGGCACCGGGCTGCGGGTGAGCCCGGCCTTGATCAACCTGCATAAGACACGGCTGAATGATCCGCATTTGTCCTTCTTGGGCACCAACGATCATGCCGGCGACTACCGCTCGAGCGGCTGCAGCGCCTGCCATGTGATGTATGCCAACGACCGGGACCCGGAGCACTCCGGTCCCTGGGCGCGCTTTGGCCACAGTGGCACGGCCGCCGGCTCGGATCCGACCATCCCCAAGGACGAGCCCGGGCATCCGATCGAGCATCGTCTGACCCGCGCGATCGCCAATAGTCAGTGCATGTCATGCCATATGCACCAGCCCAACGCCTTTATCAACACCTACCTGGGCTACACCATGTGGGATTACGAAACCGATGGTGAGCTGCTGTGGCCGGCGGCCGAGCGTCAGGTCTCGCTCGCCGAGCGTCGCGCCAGCCTCGACCACAATCCCGAAGGCGCGGCGGTGCGTGGCCTATGGACCGAGCCGAGCTTTCTGGCCAAGGTGAGCGAGCTGAATCCAAAACTCAAGCACACGCAGTTTGCGGATTATCACGGACATGGTTGGGTCTTCCGCGCGGTTTTCTCGCGCGACCGCCAGGGCCGTCTGCTCGACCGAGCGGGGAAGGTCGTGCCCTTTGACGACCCCGAGCGATTCAGCAAGGCCGTCCACCTCAAGGACATCCATCTCGAGCGAGGCATGCATTGCGTGGATTGCCATTTCTCCCAAGACGTACATGGTACGGGCCTGATCCACGGGGAGTACGGCGATGCGATCGAGATCGAATGCCAGGATTGCCACGGCGATGTGAGGCATTACACCGATCTGCGCACCAGTGGTCCGGCGGCGCCGAACGGCGGCAACGACCTGCGCGCGGGCACCACTTCCTTCGGCCTGCCGCGCTTCGCCTGGCGTGGCGGTCAGCTTTACCAGCGTTCGATGCTCGAGCCGGAGCTTGTGTGGCGGGTGCCGCAGGTCAAGGATACGGTGACGCAAGGCAACCCGGACTACAACCCACGCTCCGCGCGCGCCAAGACGCTGCATCGAGACGGTGCGACCTGGGGCGCGAACCGCCTTCCGGATGATTCCTCCGGGCCCGGCAGCGCGCTGGCACACAGCGACGCGGACATGACGTGCTACGCCTGTCATTCGTCGTGGATGACCGCCTGCTTCGGCTGCCATCTGCCGCAGGAGGCCAACCAACGTTCGGAAGTGCTGCACTATGAGGGCGGTACCTTGCGCAACTACGCTTCCTACAATCCGCAGGTGATCCGCACCGACATCTACATGTTGGGAAGAAACGGCCGCACCAAGGGCTCGAAGGTGGCGCCGGTGCGCTCGTCGAGCGCATTGGTGCTGTCTTCGATCAATCTCAACCGGCAGCGGATCTATGTGCAACAAGCACCGATCTCGGCACCCGGCTTTTCCAGTTAGGCGTTTAACCCGCACGTGTCGCATACCGTGCGCAGCCGCGAGACCAAGCGCTGCTCGGACTGCCATGTCTCCGAGGCCAACGACAACAATGCGTGGATGGCGCAGTTGCTGACACTCGGCACCGGCTTCGTCAACTTCGTGGGCCGCCATGCCTGGGTGGCGCTCGGCGAGCATGGCCTGGCAGCGGTGGAGGTCAGTCATTGGCGCGAGCCGCAAGCAGTGATCGGCAGCTTTCTCGAACGCCTGGCCTATCCGCAGGGCTATGCCGAGCATCAAGCGCGCGACCGCGTCTTGACCACCAGTCATCAGCACCACGCCAGCGGTGCGGTGCAGGACCTCCAGCTTCGTGGCGAGTACCTGTTCGCAGCCATGGGACACGCGGGAATGCGCGTCTTTGACGTTGCGAATATTGATAACAAAGACTTTTCCGAGCGGATCGTCACAGCGCCGGTGTCGCCCCTCGGACAGGATCTGCACATCCCCAGCCGCGATGCCGCGGCGGTGGCCCTGCCCACCACCATGCCGGTGGCACCCTGGCGAACGCCCTTGCCAGAGAACCTCGAGCAGCCGATGCATCCGATCTACCACTACGCCCTGATCGCCGATCGTGAGGAAGGGCTGATCTTGGTCAACGTCGACACCCTGACCAATGCCGAGCCGCGGGACAACTTTCTCGAGCGCGCCCTGCTTTTCAACCCGGACGGTGTGCTCGACGGTGCGCAGGCGCTGCGCATTGCCGGCACCTGGGTGTTGGTCGGCTGTGATCGTGGTCTGGTGGTGCTCGACCTGGACGTGCCGCTGGCACCGCGGGTGCTCGCCGTGATCGAGGAGCTCGAAGATGTGCGCGACATCGAAGTGCAGTTTCGCTACGCCTTCGTCGCCGATCGAAAAGGCCTGGCGGTGGTCGACATCACCGAACCGGAGATGCCGCGGGTGGCTGCCCGCCTCGACAACCTGGGGTCGCTCCAGGGCCTCTATGTCGCGCGTACGTATGCCTACCTGGCGGCCGGTTCGAGGGGGCTGGTGATCGTCGACATCGAGCAGCCGACCGCACCGCGGGTCGATCGGGTGTGGAACGCCGATGGCCGGTTGCGTGACACCCGCGACGTGGTCATCGGCTCGACGGGCGTCAGCCTCTTCGCCTACCTGGCGGACGGCAAGAATGGGCTGGCGGTGGCGCAGTTGACTTCGCCGGAGACGGTGGCCGGCTACCTCGGCTTCAGCCCACGGCCTGCGCCCGAGCTGATCGCCACCTATGCCACAGGTGGGGAAGCCGTGGCGCTATCGCGCGGGCTCGACCGCGATCGGGCGGTCGATGAGAGCGGCCACCAGGTCAGCGTTTTTGGCCGCATCGGCGCCCGGCCCTTCACCCTCGAGGAGATGCGCCGCCTCTACCTCAGGGATCACGACGTGTACCGGGTCCGCGACGATCTTGCGGCGCCCGCTCGAGAGGAGCCCCGGCCATGAAAGGACCCGCCCTGTCGGTCGCCCTGCTGTCGCTCGCCGGCACGGCCTGGGCCACCCATGCCCAGTCGCCCGCAGCGCCCATCCCGCCCCCGGCAGCGCCGGCATCTGCCACCGCTCCGGAGCCCTTCGATCCAGCGATCTGGCAGGGTCGTCCCGGTGTTTTCGTCGGTACCCGGGGCTGCACCAACGGTCTATGCCACGGCGCCTCTGGCGCGCAGGAGCGAGGCGACATCCGCGGCGACGAGCATACGGTGTGGTTGGCGGATCCCCACCGCGACGCCGCGCGCGCGCTCGACACCGTAGCGGCCGCCGCGATGAGCCGCGCGCTCGGTCTGGGCCCGCCCCAAGCTGCGCAGCTATGTCTCGATTGCCACAGCATCTCGGCCCCGGAGAACCTGCGCGATGGCCTGTCGCCGGCCTCAGGCATTTCCTGCGAGGGTTGTCACGGTCCGGCGGGCGGCTGGGTGGCGCGGCACATGGAGCCAGCCTGGCCACGGGAGCGCTCCCTTGCCCTGGGCATGGTCGACCTGCGCGATCTCGCCGTGCGCACACAGCAATGCGCGCGCTGTCACGTGGGCAGCGGCAGGCGGGCGGTCGACCATCGACTGATCGCTGCCGGTCATCCCGTGCTGCGTTTCGAACTCGATAACTACACCGCCAGCCTGCCACGCCACTGGCGGCTCGGGGGCGTTCGCCGCGATGGCAGCCCACGCGCCGCAGAGCACGGCGTTCGCGCCTGGGCGGTGGCACAAGCCTCCACCTTCGCTGCTGCGCTCGGCGTGATGGCGGCGCAGGCCGCGGGTCCCGGCCCGTGGCCCGAGTTTTCGCAGTTGAGCTGTCGGAGCTGTCATCATGATCTCAAAGCAGGTCGCTGGCGAACCCAGGCGGGCTATGTCTACCGCGGCGGTCAGCCGCCCTGGAGTCCGGCGCGCTGGCTGGCGCTCGCGGTTCTCAGTGCTGAGATCGATCCTCGGCTGGCGACGTCGATCGCCGATCGGGTCGAAGTTCTGGCGACCCGGCTGCGCGCCTTCGCGCCGCGTACCGAGGTGACCGAGGCGGCTCGGGCTTTGGTGCCAGATCTCCAGGACCTGGCGGCGCGTATGGCCGCCAGCGATTGGCCCTCGTCGCGCGTGCGCCGCTTGATCCGTGCCCTGGCCGCCGATCGCGAGCGCTTGCTGGCTGCGGACGTGGCTAGTGCGGAGCAGGTGTACTGGGGCCTGCGCACTCTGGTCGCGGAACTCACTGCGAGCGGTGTCGAACCGGTCGACGGCGCGCTGACCCGCGCTCTCGACGCCGTCTATCGCGACCTTGCCGATCCCGACACGGTCGACCGTAGCGCCCTCGGGCGCCATCTCGAGGCACTGGAGAATGTGGCCCGCTGAGCAGCGGCCTCGCCGGCGCCAGACATGGCCCCGGCGGGGCGTTCGTTGGCGCGCGCTCGCGCTGGTGCTGGCGGCGCTCGGGATGGCTGCGGTCCCGGTGTCTGGCAAGTCAGGTCGCTTGAGCGAGGCCCAAGTCGAGCTGAGCGCCGCCAAGCTCGCGCTGTGGGCAGGCGAGCTGCGTCCAGCGCTGGCGCTGCTCGAAGCGGCGGCGGAGCATGACCCGGATCATCCCCGAATCGCGTTGCTCGGACGCTTCACCGCATTGCTCGTGGGCACGGAACCGTCGCCCGCACTGCGTCATCGACGGCGGTTGGACCGCCGCGGCGAGACCCAGCCACTGGCCGAAGCCGTGGCGGCCCTCGAGCGCTGGGTGGTGCAGGGCGCGCTCGGTGCTGGCGACCTGCGAGAGCTGTTCGCCGGCTACCGTAACTTCGCGCGCGGGCGCTACGGCGCGGCGCGCGACATCCTGCTGGCGCTGGTGCGTGCGCGTCCTGTGTTTGGCGAGGCTCATTTCTGGTTGGCGTTGACCCGGCTGCGCCGAAAGGATGCTGAAGGTGCCTTGCGCGCGCTCGCGGCGGCGCGCGGCGCGGCGCTGGCACCGCTGGTTGAGACGCGGGTCCTGGCGGCGGTCCATGCCGCGGCCGAGGCGCAGCGCGCGGCGGCCGAGGGCGTGAAACCGCCGGTGCCCAAGACGCAGCCGACACCAGGGCCCGAGACAGGAATCGGCGGTCTGCTCGCGGCCTCGAGCGCCAGCCCCGCGGCGGGCAGCGACCTCGGGCCCGTGCCCCCCGCGCGTCTGGCGGCGCTCTTGGCCCCTGGGTTGGAGGTGGTCGAGATCCGCGATCGGCCTCGTTGGGACCTGCGATTCGGTGTTGCCGCGGTGGCCGATTCAAACCCCTTGTCGGTTCCCGATGGCGGCGCTGCCCGGCCCGCGGGCGCACCGACGGTGGTGGGCACCGCCGGGGACCAGGCGCTCGCGCTCGACCTGCGCGCCGAGTTTCATCCCTTTTATGCCGGCCGCGGTTGGAGTCTGGGCCTGGCCTTTGCGGGCGACCAGACCGTGCAGAACGACTTTGGCTTCCTCGATCGGACGCGTCTGCGAGGCACGGTGCAACTGGCCTGGGGCGACGATCCGCTCGGTTTCTTGCTCGGTCCCTTCGGCTACACCCGCGTACCGGTCGGTCATCGGCCCGTTTCGGTTCTGTTGCAGGCAGGGTGGACCGAAAGTCTGCTCGATGGCGACCGCTTCGAGCGCCGGGCGCGCCTGGGCATCGGGCTGGCACTGCGTTCGGCGCGGCGGACCGCGACCCAGATCGACCTGTCCTACGTTGACCGCGCGATCGTAGACGATGGTCTCGGTGCGTTCGAGCGAAGCGGCGACAGCCTGGCGGTCCGGGTCTCGCAGTTCCTCTACTTGGGGCGCCGCGACCGCAACCTGCGACTGGGGATCGAAGTGGGCAGCGACGATGCTGGCGCCGCCTTCGCTGCCGATCACCGGGAAACCAGCATCGAGCTGGCCTGGCCGCTGAACGATCGCCTGGCTTTATATGTCGTTACTGCCGAGCGTGTCCTGTCATTCGATCAGCGAGAATCGCACCCTCTCTTCCCGAGCTTTCTTGCCGACCGCCCGCGAGAGGACACCGAGCGGCGGGCACGGGTGGCGTTGGTCTGGCGTCTGGACCCGCACCTGCGCTTGGTGCTGCGCGGTGGTTTTTTCGACCGCAACGTCGATCTCGGTGCCGCCGCCGGTGTGATCGTGCGGGACGCCGAGCGTACAGTCGCCGGCATCGGGCTGACCTGGTTGTTTTAGGAGGCATAGATGATCCAGGTTCAGGGTCGCAAGATCGCGGGGATCACGCTGGCAGCATCGCTGCTCTCGACGCTGGCCTTGGCGCTGGTCACCCGCGCCCAGACGCCAGAGGCGCCGGAAGGCGCCGAGCGTGTGGGAACGACGGTGGCGGTGCGCAATCGGGTTTGGACCGGTCCGCCGGCCGGCCCTGGCCTCGATCTCCGCAGCTTTGATCCCCTCTATCTCGACATGCAGATCCATACTGGCAAGCGCTCGGCTGCCGAACTGCTGCTGGCCCAGATTCGTGGCACCAACGCGCGTGAGCGTGCCAACGCCATGACGCTCCGTCTAGCAGCAGAGGGCCACGTCACCCTGCGCGAGTCGGAGGTCTTCCCAGACGGACGCCGGCGCTCGGTGATCGATGTCGCCGCCGGCTGGCTGCAGGTCGCGGTGAGCCCGGGCAAGCGCATCGAGGCGATCGTCCGCACCCTGGACGCTGTGATCGGCATCCAGGGAACCTTGTTGTGGGTCCATGTTGGCAACGCCGCCACCGTGGTGGTGGTGGTCGAAGGCGCGGTCACCGTCACCGGCGCAGCGGGCGGCACGCCGCTGCGCGTCGGTGCGGGTCAGGTGACGACCATTGCCCGCGGGCGGGCGCCGAGTCTGCCGCGACCCCGCGATCCGTCCGATCAGGCGCTCGCGCCGAGCGCGCCAGGCAACGTCTTTGACCCACCCGGGGATGAGATCGATCCCGATTTCGAGGTCATCGGCCCCGATGAGTTGCCGATCATTCGCGACGAGCGCCAGAGGCCCTGATCTGCGTCATGCCGCGCCAAACCCGCATCTTCAAGGCTGCTGTCGCGCTGCTCATCGGCCTGAGCGTGGTCGTTGCGCAGCAGGCTGGCTGGCTGGACCCGCTCGAGGACGTTGCCTTGGATGCCCTGATGCGCTGGCGTCAGCCGCCGCCGGCCGATCCGCGCATCGTGCTCTGTGTCATCGATGCCGCCAGTGTTCACGCCTATGGATTGTGGCCGTGGCCACGCCGGCGCACGGCCTCGTTGATCACCGCGCTGGGCGAGGCAGGCGCGCGCGTTGTGGCGCTCGACATGGTGTTCGTACGCTTGGGAGGCGAGCTGTCGCCTGGCGCGGGCCCTACCGAGGACGATCGGGCGCTGCATGAGGCACTGATCGCCGCGCACAATGTGGTGCTTGGCTACTACTTTCGCCGGCGCGCCGTGCCCGGTTTCGAGGCGCCGCGGCTGGCCCCCAACGCCCGGCCTTGGTCGCCGGAAACGAGCGTGGTGCTGCCGCTGGTGAGCACGCGCCCGGAGGCGGAAGCCAACCACCCGTACTTCGCCAGCGCAGCCCGCGCCCAGGGTTTTTTCAGCAACGAACGCCGACGGGGTGTGCAGCGCAGCTACGATCTGGTGGTGCGCTACCAGCCGCCGGCGGGGTCGGCGGCCGGCGGTGGCTACTATCCCGCGCTCGCCTTGGTTGCAGCCTTCCAGTACCGCAAGCTCCGAGATCCGTCGATCACCCTGGCGCTGCGCCATGATGCGCGCCGCGCGCTGCCGCGACTGATGCTCGGCGCGCAGCCGATCGCGACCGACGAGCGTGGCGCCTTGTGGATCAACTATCGCGCCATGGGCAGCCATTGCGTGGTTTCTGCCCGCGATGTGATGGAGGGTCGGCCGTTGCCCTGCGGGCCGTTGCATGATGCCATCGTCTTGGTCGGTGCCACCGAGGTGGGGATCGGCGATGTTTACGCCACACCCCTGGGCGCCGAGATACCCGGTGTCGAGATCCATGCGCACGCGCTCGACAACCTCCTGCACGGAGACTACATCCTCGACACCGGCGTCCAGGCCTGGCTCTCGTTCCTTGCCTTGTTGAGCATCTGCCTCGCCTGCGCGTGGTTGGTTCTGTCGATCGAACGACCGCTGATCGGTGCCGCGATGGCGATCGCATTGGTGCTTGGTTGGCCGGTGGTCAGCTACCTCGCGTTCACCCGTTTTGGCTGGCATCTGGCGACCGTCGCGCCGATGCTGGCCGGCGTGCTGGTTCTGCTCGCAGGGCTCAGCGACAAGGTCGGTTTCGTCGACGCGCGCAAGCGCGAGATCCGCCGGGCCTTTGCGCGCTACGTACCCGAAGCGGTGGTTGCCGAGATGTTGCGTGATCCGTCGAAGCTCCGGCTGCGCGGAGAGCGGCGTGACATGAGCGTGCTGTTTTGCGACCTCAAGGGGTTCACGGCGCTGGCCGAGCATCGCGATCCGCAGACCGTCGTGACCTTGTTAAACGCCTTTTTTACCCCCATGACCCGTCTGGTGGTGGAGCACGGCGGCACCCTCGACAAGTTCATGGGAGACGCGCTGATGGCATTTTTCGGCGCACCCCGTGCGCTGGCAGACCATGCCGAGTACGCCTGCCGGGCGGCGCTCGCCATGCGCGAGGAGCTGGTGCGGCTCAATGCGGCGTGGCGGCGCCAAGGCGTGCTGGCCGACGATGAGGATGATCTCGGTATGGGAATCGGCGTCAACAGTGGCGAGATGGCGGTCGGCAACATGGGTTCAGAGCTGATTTTTGACTACACCGTCATCGGCGACGAGGTCAACCTGGGCGCGCGGGTCGAGGCATTGACCCGTCGCTATGGTTGCTCGCTGCTGATCACCGCCGCGACCCGAGCCCGCATCGACCGCGAGCTGGTGGTGCGCGAGCTCGATCGGGTGCGGGTCAAGGGCAAACGACAGGCGGTGGCCATCTTCGAGCTGATCGGCCCGAGCCGTGATCACCCGCAGGCGAAGACCCAGGCTGCGGCCTTCGAAACGGCCCTGTCTCGCTACCGCCAGCGCGCCTTCCATTCGGCCGAGCAGGGCTTTGCCGCCCTGCTCGCGCACGATCCGAACGACGGCCCGGCGCGGGTTTTCCGCGATCGCTGTCGCGCCTTCCACCAAACGCCCCCGGGCTCCGGCTGGGATGGCGTCGAGACGCTGTCGACCAAATGACCCGAAGCCGCAGCCAGGAGCTGGCATGAACCATCCCCAAACGCGAACGCCAGGGCAGATACCCCCGGACAGGTGCCAGACACCTTTGGGCCAGACGTCGTTGGACAGGTGCCAGACACATTTGGAGATACATCCAGGGTGCCAGACACATTTGGGCCCGGACAGGTGCCAGACACCTTTGGGCCAGACGTCGTTGGACAGGTGCCAGACACATTTGGAGATACATCCAGGGTGCCAGACACATTTGGGGCGGCATTTGGGGCGGCGTGCGACGGCCGTGGTGGGGATCTTCCTCGGATTCGTGACGCTCGCCGTCGTGCCGCCAGCGGCTGCGCAGGGCGAGGCCTGCGGGCCGACGAAGGTGCTGGCGGATTCGCCTGCGCCGGGCGATCTTTTCGGCTGTGCGATGGCGCTATCGGAGGCCTCGTGGCTGGCGGTTGGCGCCCTCGAGCGCTCGGGCGGGCGGGGCTCGGTGAGCGTGTATCACCGCCAGGGACCGCAGTGGCTGCGGGTGGCGGAGGCCGGTGGCCCCGAGGTCGGCGCCCAGTTCGGCTTCTCGGTCGCACTCTCGGGCACGACCGTGGTCGCGGGTGCTCCGTTCGCCGAGAACGGCGCGGGCGCGGACTTCGCCATGGACTGCTCGGCGGCAGTCTGCGGCGCCCCGCGGCCGCTGGCCATCGGTACCGGTGCGGCAAACCTCGGCCTCTCGGTGGCGGCCGACGGTGCGACAGTGGCGATCGGTGCGCCGGGACACGCCAGCAGCGGCGCGGTCTTTCTCGTCGGCCTCGAGGGCCAGCCGCTGGCACCGCCGCTGGTGGCGAGCGACGGCGCGGCGGGCGACGGCTTCGGCTACTCGCTGGCCTTGCGCGGCTCCCTACTGCTGGTGGGTGCGCCGTTTGCCGCAGGCGCGGTTCCGGCGTCGGGCAAGGTCTACCGCTTCGAGCGGCTGGATGGCGTGTGGCTCGCGCGCGGCACCCTCGAGGCGCCCGGCCTCGCCGCGGGTGATGGCTTTGGCTGGGCGCTGGCCCTCGATGGGGTGCAGGCGGTGATCGGTGCTCCCCGGCATGGCGCCGGTGGCGCGGCCTTCCGTGCCCTCGGCCCGGCGTGGAACGTGAGCCAGCTTCCAGACGGGGGTGTGGATGCCGGCGCGCAGCTCGGTGTGTCGGTGGCGGTCGATGGTGATCGGGCCTTGGTCGGCGCCCGCTTCGCTGGCGATGGTGGCCGTGCCCTGCTCCATAGCGGCAGCGATCTCACCGTCGTCGAGCCGCTGCCGGGGCAGGGGCGGGCGGGCGACGAGGTCGGCCTCGGAGTGGCGCTCGACGGTGCTTTGGCGGTGGTCGGAAGCTACCGCGACGACAGCGGCGGCAACGATGCGGGCGCGGTCTACAGTGTGGTGGTCGAGGGGATCGAAATCTCGCAAGCGGCCGACCTCAGGCTGAGCAAGGAGAACCTCAGCCCGGAACCCTTCGTGCCCGGCCAGACGGGACTGCGCTTTCGCTACCAGGTGGGCAATGACGGGCCCTGCCCGGCGGTCGATGTCAAGCTCAGCGATAACATCGCGCTCGCCCCCGGTAGCGTGGTGTCCGTGTCTCCTTGTGCGGCGGCCGGCGTTGCGCCGCAGTGCCAGCGCGAGCAAGGAGGGCTTTCTTGCCAGCTCGGTGATCTGCCACCGTCGCTCGAGCCGGCATGCTTTGAGGTGACCTTCGATCTCGATCCCGATCCTGCCATTTGCGACGGGCTGGACGCGATCGACGACCTTGCGGTGGTCCACAGCGCCACCCCCGATCCCGACCCCGACAACAACACCGCGAGCCAGGCACCGGCCTGCCCGCCGCCATCGCAGAGCGCTGCCTTGACCCTGAGCAAGGAAGGGCCTGCTGTCGCCGTGCCGGGCACCACGGTCTCTTATGCATTGCGCGTCGCCAACCCGGCGCCGGTCGCGGCAGGCGGCGTCGTGCTCGACGATCCGCTTCCCGCCGGGCTGACATTGGTATTCGCCAGTGCACCTTGCGCGGGTGGATTCCCGTGTGCGTTGGGCAGCCTCGAGGCTGGGGCCGAGCGGCTGGTGAGCGCCACTTACCGGCTGGCCGCGGATGCCTGCCGCGCGGAGACCGCGATTCTCAACACGGCCAGTGTCACCGCTGCCGGCCGCGCGCCAGTGCAAGCTTCGGCCAGCACGGTCCTGGTCTGCGACACCGATCTTGCGCTCACCTTCGCCGCGGGCGCCGAAGCGCCCTGCGCCGGCGAGGCGACGAGCCACCTTCTGTCGGCCACAAACCTGGGATCCATCGACGCCTTTGGGGCGACCTTGAAGCAGTCGCTGCCGCTCGAGCTGGCGGCTGGCGGCTGGTCATGCGCCTGCGGACTTGGTACCGCGTGCCGTCCCGCGAGCGGCACCGGCGAGCTCGAGACCCAACTCGATCTGGCGGCCGGCACCACCGTCACCTGCAGCGCCACAGCGACGGTCGGCGAAGAGGCTCTGGGCCTGGTGACCACCGTGGCGAGCCTCGATCCGGCCCCCGGAATCGGCGATCCTGTGGCTGCCAACAATCTGGCCACCGACCGCATCACGCTCGGCACGGCGGAGCTGCGCCTGGCGCTCGCACCGGCCACCCCCACCCCCTGCTTCGCCGGCACGGTAGCCTTCGATGTGGCGGTCGCCAACGTCGGCGCTTGCCCGGCGAGCGAGCTGACGGTCGGGGTGCGTTCGTTGGCAGGCCTGGCCGCACCCCGGACCGCGGATCCTTGCTCGCCGAGCGGTGCTTTCCCCTGCCGTCTGCCCGATCTGGCGGCGGGCGCCAGCACCGGATTCCAGGCGGCCCTCGCGGTCTCCCCCTCGGCGCTCTTTCCGGGCATGATCCGCTTCGGTGTCGAGGCCAGCGCCACGGGCGCGGTGAGCGGTTCGGTGGCCAGCGTCAGCCAGTCCCTCGGTTGCGCCAGTCCCGACCTGTCGCTCGCCTGCATGCCAGCGGTGACCACGGAGGCGGTCCCTGTGAGCTGCGCGCTGACCCTGGCCAACGGTGGCGACTGCCCCTTGGCCGGCGGCGTGATCGAGAGCCCAGGCGTGGCGGAGTTCGAGCATGCGATCTGGGCCTGCACCGCCAGTGCAGGCGCTTCGTGCATGCCGGTGAGCGGGCCGGGCGTCGACGACCTGGTCGAGGTGCCGGTGGGTGGTTCCTTGCGCTACGACCTGGATGCCGCCATCGACCCTGCCGCCTGCGACGGCGAGATCGGGGTGGCCGTCTCGCTCGAGGACCCGGCCAAGCGGGCAGGCCGCCGGGAGGTTGCCCAGACGATTCGCTACCTGCCGACGTGTGCCACCGGTTCCACCGGGGTACCCGCGCCGTGCATCCGCGGCACGCTGGCCGTCGACGGCCAGCTCTCGCCGGGCGGTGTCTTGCACAATTCCTTGGTGCTGCTGAACGGCGGCACCGGGGCCCAGGCGGATCGATTCGGTGACGAACTCTTTTTGCCCCTGCCACCATCGCTGGAGCTTCTCGAGCTTGAAGCCGATCGCGGCACCGTGACTGCGACCACGGGCCAGGCCGGGACGGGGATCCGGTGGAACGGTTCGATCCCGGTCGGCGAGCAGGGCCGCGTCGCTATCAGCATCCGGGCCCGCATTCGACCCGAGCTGGCGGTGGGAACTCTGGTATGCAGCCAGGGAACGATCCGCTTCGACGGCGGCCCCGGCGGCGCCACGCTCACGCGCCTCACACGCGATCCGCGCGATCCGACCTGCCAAGATCTCGCGACCTGCTTCGTGGTGGCTCCGGGCAGCGCACACCCGATCCCCGCGCTGTCGTTGCTCGGCGTCGTGGCGCTGATCTTGCTGCTCGTCGCCGCGTCGTGGGCACGCCTGCGTTCGGGGGTGTAGACGCTTTCCCGAGGACTGCTAGCGATCCTCGATAAAAGAGACGATGTCGTCCGAAAGCGCCTCGAGTGAAGGCTGGTAGAGGTACATCATGTGCCCACCTTCGTAATCCTTGATCGTCATCCTGGCCGGATCGATTCCGCTGTGGTGGAGCATGTAGCTGGTGGCGAAGTAGGACGTGGTGAGGTCGTGGTACCCGGCGGCGGCGAAAATGCGCAGCGCCTCGTTGTCCTTGGTTCCTTGCGCCAGTTGGGCGGTGGTGTCTACGAAGCCGGCGAAGGCGCCATTGCCGCCAGCGGGACGCTTCCAATGCTGGTTTGCCTCGCCGTTGGAGCCAATGAAATGACGAACCAGGTCGACGTCGAGCACATTGCGCAGGTAGTTCTGGAAGGTAGCGACATAAATGGATCCAGTCTTGGCGGAGAAGGGGTCGCCGCCAGGGAACTCGCTCACATCATCGAGCTCATCCTGGGCGTAACGGCCATCGAGAAGGCCCACGGATCGACCCTCGTCGCGCAGCAGCTCCTTGGTAAAGCGAAGTGCGTAGATGCGAAGATTGCTGCGCAAGATGTATTTGGTGGATAGTCCCGTGAAGCGATGAAGTTGCTCGGCGACCTGCGCGCTCCGCTGGTCGTCGAGGCTATCGCCGCGAAACAAGGCGGCCAGGTATTCGTTTCCGGCGTAGGCCTCGGCCGCGCTCAGCAGGGTCTTCAGATCGGGCCACTCATCAGGCAGCTTGCCGTGGTAGTAGGCTGTTGCAGCATAGGCGGGGAGATGAGTGGCGTAGGAAAGGTCGTTTCCTTGGACCACGAAGGGGAGTGTTCCCATGTTGAGCGCCGGGGAGATCAGGATCACGCCGTTGAGGCCGATGTTCAGGCCTTGCTGCAAACGCGGCACGAGCAGCGCCGAGCGGATGCCGCCGTAGCTCTCGCCGAGGATGTACTTCGGGGAGTTCCAGCGGTTGTGCCCGGTGATGAAGGTGCGGATGAACTCGGCCACCGAGTCTGCGTCCTCGTCATAGCCCCAAAAATCCTCGTTCTTCTTCTCGCCCAGCGCCTTGCTGAAGCCCGTGCCCACCGGGTCGACGAAGACCAGATCCGTGGCGCGCAAGAGGGTGAAGGGATTGTCTTTCAAGTGATAGGGCGGTGCGCCCGGATCCGAAGCGTCGCTCGGGATGTCGATCAACTTGGGGCCGACCAGACCAAAGTGAAGCCAGATCGAGGAGGAGCCGGGGCCACCGTTGAAGATGAAGGTCAACGGACGGTCTCCGGGATGCTCTAAACCGTTTTTAGTATAGGAAATAGTAAAAAAGCTTGCAATTTCCTTCTCGTCGGCATCTTTGAGGTAGATCTCCTCGGCCGTGGTGGTGTAGCTCAGATCGGTGGCACCGGCTTTGAGGTGGTGTTCGGTGACGAATTTGAGCGGTGGCTTGGGTGGTGGCGTTTCCTTCGCCGGCGCGTCGGCTGCCTCGGATGCGGCGAGCGCTACCGATGCGACGAAGGCGAGCAGGACGATCGCCAGCAGCCGCGCGAATCGGGATGACTTCTTGTGCATGCGATGTCTCCAGAAAGGGTCCCCGGCACGCCGTGCGCACCCCTGGAGCAGGTGCGCGGCGTGACCGAGAAGGTGGCATTGAGCTTCGATACGGCAGGCGATGGCGCGGGTTGCAACCGCCACCGCCGGCAGCGAACTGGATTCTATGCTGCTTTGGTGTTATGATAACGAGGAAGCGACAGAGAGACAGGGGGCCTGAGAGTGGTGGCACAGTGCGGTGACGCAGAGGCGGGCTGCTGGACGCGGCAGATCGCGGATGACGATCGGACGCGATCCGGGGAACGACTTGGAGGACACCATGGCGATTCGTTTTCTCGCCGAAGACATGGCGCGCATTCGCGGCACGTTACACGATGGCTTCAATCTCGAAGACAAGCCCAATCGGGTGGTAGGCATTCTTTATTGGGGTGATGAGATCGACCTGCTCGAGCCAGCGGAAGCGACCGATCCGGCCGTGCGTGAGGTGCGGGTGCGCCACTACGACTACCGCCGGGGCCGGATGGCGCAGGGCGTCGTGCGCAAGCGGCGCGCGCGCGGCAAGAACCTACCGCTGTCGCTGTTGCCAACGGGCGCCCCACGGCCCCTGGCGGTGACCTTTGTCGATGTGCAACAGGGTGATGCCACCTGGATACGCACCCCGGCCGGGCGGCAGATCCTGGTCGATGGCGGCGAGCAGGTCTTCATCGCCCGACTGCTAGCCTCGGAAAACCCCGGCACCACGCCAGCATCGCCGCTGATGCTCGACGCGGTGGTCGTAACCCACGGCGATGCGGACCACTTCGAGGGCCTGTCGGCCCTGGCGGAAGCTGCCGCGCATCCCATCGAGCGCAAACGCATCCACGCGCGCATCGCGCGCTGCTTGCACAACGGGCTGGTCAAGCGGCCCGGCAAGGTTCCCGACGGCGCCGGCGGCAAACGAACGCTCAAGGAGCGCGAGCGCTTCGGCGAGGTGCTGGCCGAGCGCGGCGAGCACTATGTCGTCGGCCTGGAGGATGATCCGCGCCAGGCCGATCAGTCCAATGCCCCCTTCGTCCGCTGGGGCGCGGCACTCGACCGCATGCTGGTCGACGACACCGTGGCGGCCGGCGTCACCGTCGCGCCGGGCGAGTCCTTGCCCGTGCTCCGGCGGGTGCGCTCTGGCGACGACGAAGTGCTGCGCAGCTTCCGCGCCGAAGGGCTTTCGTTCGAGATCCTGGGCCCGGTGGAGTCGACCGCCGGCGGGCGGCCTGGGCTCGAGGTGCTGCGCGACGAAGACGGAGATCAATCCGCATCGCATACCATCAACGGCCATTCCGTGGTGTTGCGGCTGACCTTCGGCCGGGTACGACTGCTGCTCGGCGGCGATCTCAATATCGCCGGTTCGCAGAAACTGCTCGCCCATGCCGCCAGCCGCCAACCGCCGACCTCGCTCGAGAGCGAGGTGCTGAAGGTGCCGCACCACGGTTCGCACGAGTACTCGGATGCTTTCCTGGCGGCGGTCGCGCCGGTGGTCTCGGTGGTGTCGTCCGGCGACGAAAACCCTGCGAAGGAGTACGTGCATCCGCGCGCCAACCTGATGGCCGCCCTCGGTCGCCATTCCCGCGGACCGCAGCCGCTGGTGTTCTCGACCGAGCTGTCAGCGTTTTTCACCTACCGCGGCGGCATCGTGCCGGAACGCCACCGACAGGCAGCGGACGGTGGGCTCGAGGCGCTGCCGGCGGGCCAACAGCGGGGGTTCTTCTTCGCCTTCGAGCGCCTGCGCTTCGGCGTCATCCGGGTTCGCACCGATGGCGAACGGGTCTTCGTGGCGCCGGAGTCAGCCTCGGATCGGGTCAAAGAGGCCTACGCCTTTCGCGTCGGTCCCGGCGGCGAGATCGAGACCGACAGCGTGCGCATCGTCTGAGTGCCGGTCGCCACACGCCGCGTTGGGGGTGTCGCGTCGGGAGGAGGGGGTATGCTTGGCCGACGATGGAATCCGACATGGAACCGGCATTTGTCGCCGCTCGGCTTGCGCGATCGCGGGGCGACTCGAGGTACATGCATGCGTGACGTTGTGGCCAGCCAGGCTGAGGCCGGGAACGCTGATCCCGGCCGCTTTATCGAACGCGTCAATCTCGAAACCGGGGAGGTCGAGCAAGGGCCGATCGAACCGGAACGCTTGCTGGTGAGCAAGCACCGCGACTACCACATGGTCGATTTTCAGGCCCGTCGCTTCATGAGCCGAGTGGTTGGCAAAACCCAGGACGAGGAGCTGGCGCGCGACAAGATGCGCGAAGTGCGCGACCGTGGCTACCGGCTCGCCGAGCGTCTGGGCAAGATGGTTCGCAAGGACCCGGAGAAGGTTCGCCAACGCCTCTTCGGGCTCAAGCAGCGCGCCTACTACTTCCGCTTCAAGCGCACTCCCCATACGGCAGAAGAGATCCGGACCACCGTCACCCGGCTGCGCGAGGAGGCGGCTGCCGCGTTCGCTCCAGCGAAAAAGGAGAGCGGTCCGGCGCTGCGCGTGCTGTTGACCGGGGGCACCGGCTTTGTCGGCAAGGAGATCTTGTGGCAGGCCGCCCGCGATCCTGAGATCGCCGAGGTGGTGGTGCTGATTCGGCCCAAGACCGTGCGCGATCGCAAGACCCGGGAGGTACTCGAGGTTCACTCACCAGCCCGGCGCGGCGCCGACTTGTTGCGTCACCTATGGCTCGAGAAGCCCGAGGAAACGGCCAAGTTTCGCTTCGTGGCCGGCGACATCGAGCAGCCGCGATTGGGGCTCGGTGCCGAGGAGCTGGCGGCGCTTGGCACCACCATCACCCACGTCATCCATTGCGCGGCGAGCGTCGCGTTTGACGATCCCTACGAGGACTCCTTCCGGGCCAATGTGCTCGGGACGCTCAATGCGCTGTCCTTCTCGCTCGAGCTTCAGCACGCTCCCGGCAGCCCTTTCGTCGCCCATCTCGGGATCGAGACCTCCTACATTCACGGCCGCCAGGTCAAGGCCTTGGCGCGTGAGGACGAGATCGTTTTCCCGCGAAACTTCTACAACAACTACTACGAGCTGACCAAGGCGATGGGCTCGATCGAGACCGAGCGTTTCATGCTCGATAAGGAGCTGCGCGTGGTGCAGCTCTGCCCGGCGATCGTCATCGGTGAGGCGCGAACCGGCAACAATCGTGGCGATACCAAGGTGGTCAACGCGCCGGTCAACGTCTTCGGACGCGCACGCCAGGCGCGCCGGGACCAGCAGGGAGGGCTGATCGAGCGCTCGAAGTCTTCCATGCTGGCACGCATGGCCTGCATCTTCCCCGGCGACCCATCGGCGCAGCTCAACCTGATCCCGGTCGATCGCGTGGTGAATGGCATCATCGCCGCCTTGAAGCGTCCCCAAGCGGTCGTCGAGCGCGTGCATTTGGCGACCGACCACCGGGTGACCTCCGAGCAGATCCAGCGCACGGTGCAAGAAGAGGTCGGGGTCAAGGTGCGGCTGGCCGAGCCAACGCTGCACCGCAATGTGACGCTTCCGATCCTGACCCGGGTGTTGCGTCGCTTCGGCCAGGACCGCATGGCCCATGCTCTCGAGAGGTTGGGAACCATCTTCGGAGGCTATAGCGAATGGGGACAGCCGATCCACGAGGTCGGCAACGACGTGCGAGTGCTCGGTCTGGCACCCGAGCGCCCAGACGCCTCCCTCGCCTTCCGCATGCTGTGTCGGCATAATCGCTTCGTGCAGGAGTTCGGCAAGATCCGTGATGCCGACGAGATCAGCCGGCGCGAAAAGGTCTGGCGGGCGCTGATCGAGGACCTGGAACGGCATTGGGGCGGCCGCGTCTCGACCATGCCAGCACCGGCGTTTCAGCGCGCGCTCACCGAGCGGCTCGATCTCGAGCGCTTCGAACGCAAGGCTGAGGAGGTGTGAGTCTGCTACCGCGCGCCCTGTGCCACCGGCTGTGAGACCGCGAGCGGATCCGCTATCATCGAGAAGATATGCGCATACTGATCGTAGAGGATGACGCAGACCTCGCCGAGGTCTTGGTGGAGATGCTCGTCGGCGAGGCGTACGCTGTCGACGTGGCGGCTGATGGAGATCTCGCGGACGAGTTGATGGCGATCAATGAGTATGACCTGGTGCTGCTCGACTGGACACTTCCCGGTGCCAGCGGACTCGAGCTGCTGCGCACCTGGCGCGAAGGCGAGCTGAGCACGCCGGTGCTCATGCTCACCGGCCGCCGGGAGTTGGATGACCGCGTCGACGGGCTCGACACCGGTGCCGACGACTACCTGACCAAACCCTTTGACATGGAAGAGCTGCTGGCGCGGGTGCGCAGCCTACTGCGCCGGCGCGAGCGCGCCATACGGCCGATGTGTGCCGGCGATTTGGAGCTCGATCGCGCTGCGCGACGGGTGACGGTGGCGGGCGAAACACTGAAGCTGACCCCCAAGGAGTTCGGTGTGCTCGAGTACCTGCTGGGGCGGGTGGGAGAGACCGTGAGCCGCACCGAGCTCACGGAGCATGTATGGGACGAATCGTTTGATGCCATGTCCAATGTTGTCGACGTGATCCTTTACCGCTTGCGCAAGAAGATCGACGGTGGCCGGAAGAAACGCTTGTTGCAGACGGTGAAAGGCGTTGGCTACGTGCTGCATCCGCAACGTGTGGAGTGAGCCGGCATCGCGCCGGGTGCTGAAAGGAGATGGCCGACTTGCGCAACTCGCGGTCGTGGCTTCCGGGGGCAGTGCTGGCGGCCGGCACCGTCTCGGTCGCGCTGCTGCTCGGCACCGATATCGTGCGCCAGCGTGCGGCCCTCGCCGACATGGCGCGCATCGGTGCGGTGGCCGAGATCGAGGTCGCCAGCGCGGTCACCCACCTGTGGCTCGAGGAATACGTCTCCGGCGATCGGGTCGACCTGCCCGCCATCGATCGCCGGCTCGAGCACTCCTTGTCGCTCGCCCGTGCCATGCAGGGAAGCGCAGAGGTGGCCTCGCCGACGCCGGTTCGGCGCCTCGAGACCCCCGAGCTGCGTCGTCAGGCAGCGGAGCTCGAGCGGTGGCTGGAAACCTTCCGTGCCATTTCCGACGAACGCCTCGCGGGGTACAAGAGCGGCTTGGTGGTCGGCATCGGGTCACCAATCGACGCCAGCTACGATGATGTTTTCGCCGAGGTCTTTGCCCAGACGAAGAGCCTCTCCGCGGCGTTGCGCGCTCGGTTGATGCGTGGACAGAAGCGCTCGCATACCGTTTTCCTGGTTGTGATCGGCGCCTGGAGCGGACTGATGATGGTCGCTGCCGCTGGGCTGTGGACCCGCGAGCGGCGGCGGCGCAGGGTCGAAGACAAGCTGCAGCGCTCCCAAGAGCAGCTCCTACAATCACAGAAGATGGATGCGGTGGGGCGCCTTGCCGGGGGTCTGGCCCACGATCTCAACAACTACCTGGCAGCGATTCGGGGCCATTGCGAACTGGTGCGGATCAGGCGTCCAGAAGGTGACGCATTGGTTGCCAAAATGGATCGTACGATCAGCATCGTCAACAAGGCGGCGTCGATGATCGCTCGGTTGCAAACCTTTAGCCACCGGCAGCCGCCGCAGTATGCGGTGGTCGGTCTAGGCGCCGTCATCGAGTCGATGACCACCTTGATCGGGCCGACACTGGGCGACAACATTCGCTTGCGTACGAGTCTGCCTGAGGATCTGTGGATGGTTTCGGCAGATCGGACCCAGCTCGAGCAGTTGATTGTCAACCTCCTGGTGAACGCGCGCGAGGCCATGCCGGAGGGCGGGGAGATTCTCATCCACGCCAGCAACCAAGAAGACGTCGGTCCGGCCGGTGACCAGGTTCTGCTCAGTGTGAGCGATACGGGCATCGGTGTCGCGCCCGAACTCCGCGATCAGATCTTTGAGCCTTTCGTGAGCACCAAGACCGGTTCCGGCGATGGTCACGGCGGACTCGGCCTAGCCATCGTCTACGGCATCGTCGATCAACATGGCGGAACCATCGAGGTCGAGAGCGAGGTCGGAACCGGGACGACGTTCAGCGTCTCCTTGCCGCGCTGCGTGGATGAGGCGGCGGTGGCGGTGGGGGAAGAGGATGCCGATCTGCCGGTCCACGGGACCGAGAAAATCTTGCTGGTCGACGACAACGACGATTTTCGCGAGTCCACCGGCGCGCTGCTCGCCGAGTATGGGTACCAGGTGACGGCGGCCGCGGATGGTGAGGCGGCGCTCGATCGCTGCGCGGAGCAAGACTATCGCTTCGATCTCGTTCTCACCGACGTCGTTATGCCGGGAATCGGAGGCCGCGAGCTGGTCGACCGCATCCGGCGCCAGCGCCATGTCAAGGTGATCTTCATGTCCGGACATTCCGAGCGCATGCTCAGTCGCTGCGGCGTCGAGCGCGGGGAGGTGCAGGTGCTCAAGAACCTGGTCGCGGGCAAAGCCCTGGCTCGCTCCATCCGCCGCCTGCTCGATGGAGATCCGAGCGCGTAGGGAATCCGAGCGCGTAGGGCTACGTCGGGGCGGTTCGAGGGTCGCGGGAATGGACTCGGTAAACGAGGTGCGCCCCGACCCGGAGAGAGCGTTCGAGGAGGGCGGTCTTGGGAACCGTCCCTCCTCTCACACTCGGTTGGACCGCTAGGGTGTGCAGGAGAAGGTCGTCGTATCCTGCACCGGAGTGGCCGGGTTGCCGAGCGCGTTGTCATAGGTGCGGGTCTGTCCGGTCTCGGTATCGGTGACCGTCACACGCATCTCTACATTGGTAGTGGCGGAGAAGAAGACCCAGAAGGCACCATGATTGGTACACGCGTTCACCATCTTCATCAGTACCTCGCTGTTGTTCTGGCTGAAGAACCAGAACAGGCCCGCGCGGTCCGAGAGCGCCTGCGGCCGCCCCGCCCCTTGCCTGCCGTCGAAAGCACGCCAGGCGATCTGGACGCGGAATCGACCGCCGAGTAAACACATGGTGCTGTCGTCGGCGGCGCAGCGGGTGTTGTCGTCGTCGATGATGCTCAGCACTGCCTGGCTGCGCAACGGATCGAGACCGGCGCCCACTGCGTCCGTGAGCAAGAGGGTCACGGTCTCATTGCCCTCGGCCAACGTGTCATCTGCGATCGGCACCAAGAAGGTCTTGTTGCTGCCGTCTTGGTTGTCCCATGAGAGCGTGCCAGAGACGCCGGTGTAGTCCTCGCCGTCGGTGGCGGTGTCATCGAAGGTTTGGAAAAACACCGATGCGGGGCCGCTCTCACCACCGGAACGTTCGACCGTGATCACTGCCACGCCACCTTGTTCGAGCGCCTGGAAGGTGCCGCTCGCCAGCTTGAGCACGCCCGGTTGGCCACCGTCGTCGCCGCCACCGCCGCCACCGCCGCCGTCGCTCGGCAGGATGCGCAGCTCGGCCGTCGCGCGCAGCGGGTCGACCACCGCGCCACCAGTGGCGCCGGAAAGCGTCAGTTGAATGGCCTCGAGTCCTTCCTCGTCGCTATCATCGAGAATCGGCACCGCGAAGGTCTTGTCCGCGCCATCGCCGTTGGCCCAGGTGAGGGTTCCTGCAACCCCGGTGTAGTCGGCGCCGGCTGTGGCATCGAGGTCACTGGTCGCGTAATCGACGCTGACCACGCCGCCTTCGCCCATCGAGCGCTCGACCGAGATCAGTGCCACACCCGCTTCCTCGAGCACCTCGAAGGAACGCTCGTCGAAGCGAACCACGCCGGGCTCGTCATCAGCGGGTGGCGCATTGCCGCCGCCATCGTTGTCGACGATCACCACCACCGATGTGCCGCGCAGCGGATCGATCACCGCGCCGCCGGTGGCATCCTCGAGCACCAGTTCGATGGATTCGAGGTTCTCTTCGTCGGCATCGTCGATGATCGGGATCGTAAAGGTCCGGTTGCTGCCATCGCCGTTGGCCCACTCCAAAAGCCCCGACACGCTCTGATAGTCGGCGCCGGCTGTCGCCGTGCCTCCAGCCGTGCTCCGGTACGCGACCGTTACCGCGCCGTCTTCGCCCTGGGAACGTTCGACGGTGACCAGCGCTACGCCGGTGTTCTCGAGTACCTCGAAGCTGGACGCGTCAAACTTCAGCCGACCCGGGTCCATGCCGCCCGGATCGCCGCCGCTGCCACCGTCGCTGGCCTCGATGCGGACCGTGGAGGTTCCGCGCTCGGCAGAGACCACGGCACCGCCCGTGGCATTCGACAAGACCAGGCCGATGGTCTCCACGCCTTCGGCCACGCCGTCGTCCAGGATCGGTAGGGAAAACGTCTTGGTGCCGCCGTCTCCGTCCGGCCAGAGCAGGGTACCGGCGACAGGCGTGAAATCGCTGTCAGGCGTTGCACTGCCATCGGTGGTGGTGGCATAATCGACCGATACGACGCCATCCTCGCCCCGGGAGCGCTCGACCGTGACCAGCACCACACCGGCTTCCTCGAGCACCGAGATCGAGCGTTCACCGAATTTCAGCTCGCCCGGACCCGCAGCCAGCGCCGCGCTGGCGGTCAGTACGGCGCCGAGCAAAGACAGCGTGCAGAGCGCTCGCTGCTGATGGATTGACCCTCGAATTCTCATGTCGTCTTCCTTCCTCACGTGGTTTGCCGGATGCGTGGGCTCCGGCAACCGTTGGCTTTCGCGCCCTGCCGCTGGTCCTCTCCGGCTCGTCCTCTCCGGCCCGTCTTGACCGGCCCGTCCCCTGGGTCGATCGTCCGTCCTCTGCCGGAGTGGGGAGAGGGTCGGGTGATGATCACCACTCGACGATGAATATACCGTGAATCAACATTGGGACATGGCGATTTCTGTTTTCTGATCGCGGTGGGATTTCAGCGGTGGGACTCCGGAAGTCACTCCGGCCGCGACCTTGACGCCGGGAGCTGGGGCGAGTCATGTTCAGTTCATCCTCGGTGGCTATCCTCATTCCCACACGACGGAGCACGGGAGCCCTTGGACCAATCCGGGGCTGTCGGCACCAGAAGCCGGGCCGGGGGAAGGGCCAGAAAGATGAGCGAGAGATGAACCACAAATCCACCGTTTTGCTGGTCGACGACAATGATGAGCTGCGTGCCTCGAGTGGCGCGTTGCTCGCGGGTGAGGGCTACCAGGTGTTGGAAGCTGGTAACGCTGCCCAGGCAATGCAGCTTCTCAATGCGACTGGCAGCCGGGTGGATGCAGTGGTCACGGATGTGAACATGCCGGGAGGCGACGGGATCGCTCTCGTTGCCGGAATCCGGCGCGTGGCACCGTGTTTGCCCGTGGTCTTCATCTCCAGCCACGTGGATGAGCGTTTGGGACGGAGGATCTCGGAAGGCGATGTCGCGTTTCTCGCCAAGCCGTTTGGATCGTCGTCCCTGACTGAAGCGCTCGCCACGGCGCGTCGCGTTGCGCATCGTGCGGATGGCGCAGCGCCTCAAGCTACCATCACGCGCCCCCAGCCCCCGGCCCGGCAGCGGCATTCGGCCGCTCGACCCATCTCTGCACGACCGGCGATTCGACTTGGACTGGCGGCGGCGGCCGCGATCCTGGCGATCGGCATCGGCTTCCAGCGCAGCCGCTCCCAGGCTCCCGATCTGCCATCCCAGGTCGCGACCGGGGCCCGCCGCTCCATCCGTGTCGAGCCCTTGTTTCCTTCCGGAACGTTGGCCATGCGGCCGGCAACCTTGAGCTGGAAGCCGGTTGCGGGCGCCGACGCCTATCGGGCAGAGATCCGGCGGATCGGGTATGATCTGGTGTGGCAAGATACGGTGTCGCGTTCCTCGGCGGCGCTGCCGAAAGCAGTGCTCGCGCGCCTCGATGCGGGTGTGACCTACACCTGGCGTGTCGAGGCGCTCTCCGGCGGCACGAGGATCGCCATCTCGGAGGTGCTGCGCTTTCGCATCGGCGCAGCACCCGCGGCCTCGCGCGGGCCGCGGTCTCCGAATGCGATGGGAGGGGAACCGCACCGCGAAGGAGGGGACCCATGAGTCGAACGTTTCTGTCTCAAGAGCCGATGTCGCCGAGAGCAGGCCGGGGCGTTTTGTGCGCTGCGGCCCTTGCTGTCTTCACGGTGTTCGCGCTGAGCGCCCTACCGGCCCGCGGCAGCGACTTGCTGACGCTGCGCATCAACGACGCGCGGGTGCGCCCAGGCAGTCAGGCCGCTGTGGTCATCCGAACCTACGCGTCGCGACCGATCGACCAGGGCCAGTTGTGCTTCCGCTCGCCGATGCTGCGCGCGCCGTCGCCCGGTGGTGCGCCGTTCATGACGTTGCGCGACGTGGCGGTGTTCAGTGACGCGGGGGATACGCAGCTCAGCTTCCAGCTCGATACCACCACCAGCCCGCCGACGATTCTGGTTGGCTTCTCTTCGGCGACGGGTACCATCAACAGCTCCGACGGACCCATGGCGGTGCTGTTTTTCGACGTCGATCCAGCCGCTGTGGTCGGAACGCGTTTGCCCATGGTGCTCGATCTCGGCCTCACCACGCTGGTCGGTGCCGATGGCCAGCCGATCGGCATCCGGCCGGTCGATGGCGAGGTTCGCGTGCTCGATCCCGCGGCGCCTCTGAGCCTCGACGCGACCGGCGATCAGGTCGATCTCGGGGTGCAGTTGGGTGTTGGCGCGGGCAAGAAGGAGGCGTTGGCATTGGGCAATGGGCAGATCGGCTTGGTGCTGCCGCCTGCCTTGCGCGGCTTGCCGCACACCGTTTCCATCGATCCACGCTACGACAGCGCGAGCCTGACGGTCGATGACAGCGATCCCAGCCTGCTGCGAATCGGCTTCCGATCCGCAGACGGCAGCCTGGGTCGCGTGCCGGGACCGTTCTTGCAGGTGGCGATCGACACTTCGGCCGCTGGCCCGGGCCACTTCGCCGTGAGCCTCGATCCGGCGAGCACCTTCTTGGTCGATGCCGCGGGTGCGCCACTGTCGCTCCAGTTGACGAGCGGGGAGGTCTTCTTGTTCGGGCAGGGCTTCTTCGTCGGCAACTTCGAGGCCGGAGATTTTTCGGCCTGGTCGCAGACTTTCGGAACGACGCTGCCCTGAACGCGCGCTTCGCCCGCTCCGCTTGAAGGTCGGTACCTTGGCACTCGCGGTGGAGTGCGCCGCCTGATATTCAGCAATCAACGGCGCCGGAAGACCCACACCGCTGTGAGCAGGCCGAGGGTCGCAGCGAGCGCCAGCCACCAGTCGCGGCCACCGAGCCAGCGGGTCTTCACCACCGGCGGTGCATCGCCGATCAAGACATAGGCGGCCCACAGCGCGGGCCGCTGCCAGGTCGCATCCGCGCGCATGCGTTGCTTGGCCTGGCGCAGTGCCTCAGCGGGCGTGAGGCCGCGGCCGAGCTGGTAGTAGAGCTGCTCCATGAACACCGCTGCCTCGGCGTCTCCCACATCCCATAGCGTGGCCACCACCGCGCGTGAGCCGGCAGCCAAGAAGGCACCGGTGAGCGAGGACAAGCCACGGCCCTCTTGGCCCGAGCCGAGCGCGGTGCTGCAGGTTGCGAGTACAGTCAGGTCGGTGTTCAAGCGCAGGCCAGCGACCTCCTCGGGAAACAGCAGACCATCGTCCTCGCCGGAAGGCGTCATCAGCACGGCAGCGCCGGCTTGCATGCGCTCGTCGACCACCGTGTGGGTTGCGAAATGCACGATCGCCGCGCCTGCGGGCGCTGCGGCGCGCAAGGCAGCTTCGGTGGCTTCGCTGCCGCGGTGGATCTCGCGCCGACCGCCGAGGGCAGCGCCGATCCTGTCGAGCTCGCGCGCCTCGATCGGCGCCAGGGCGAACCGCGCGCGCAGCAGACCGCGGGCACTCTCCCCCTCAGCTCCGGTGCTGGACGCCATGCTCGGCGCGCCGAAGGCGAGCACCCGACGCGCCGGCCGAAGCACCGAGGGTGCAGGGCGCGTCAGCAGCGATGCACTCGGCAGGTAGGCCACGGTGGCGCGATCGAGCAGTGTTTGGCCGGGTGTCTCAGGCGGCGCCAGGAGCTCGAAGGGCAGGTAGTGGAGGAGGCTGTCGGGGGCGATGAAGACCTTCCCAACGCGTGGTGGCAAGGCGTCACCGAGCAGGGTCTCTGCCAGCCGGGCGAGCACCGTTGGCCGCGGCGACTCTCCGGCCGCCAGGCTGCGGTGCAGAGTCCTGACGTCGGCATCGATGGCGGCGGCGGAGCCGCGGTTCGAGAGTAGGTTCTTCCGGCGGCTCAGCGACCAGCGGTAAAGCTGTGTGCCCGCAACGAAGTATTCGAGCACCACGGCCGAGCCCGCGGCCCGGCGCAAGGCAGCCGCGCTCTGAGGGGCTATGGCGTGCTCACCGCGTCCGACCGCTTGCAGCAGCTCGCGATGCTTGGCCCGCTGCACGACCTCGAGCGCGCGGTCGGCGTAGCCGCCGTCCGGGTGGCGCTCGGCGAGCTTCGCCAGAACCTCGACCGTGCTTGCGAAGACGCGACGGCGGTGGTGCAAGAAGCTGGCGCGCAAGGCCGCGCGATCAAGCCCGGCGCGGACGCCCTCGAGTACCGTCATCGCGCGTTCGAGGTAGCCGAGCGCGGCAGGGAGATCATCGCCTCGCTCGGCCACTCGGCCCAGCCCGTCGAGGGCGCGCGACAGCCCATCCGCGGAATTCGAAGTCGCGGCGATCCCACGCGCGCGCTCGAAAGCGTTTCGGGCTTCGCTGGTGCGCTCGCCTTCAAGCAGCAGATCGCCGAGATTCAACAGCGCTTCGATCTCGGTGTCGGCATCGGCAAGCTGCTCGGCCAAGGTCAAGGCTTCGCCATACGCGGCTTCGGCCTCGCTGGCGCGTGACAGGTTATGGTGCAGGATGAGACCGAGATTCAGCTTGGCATTGGCGACACCCGCGGCGTCCTCCAGGCGTTGCGACACCTCGCCCGCTTCGCGGATCGCCTCGGCGGCGCGCACCGGGTCGCCCAGGTTGCGGTAGAGGGTCGCCAGGTTGGCCAACAAGCCGGCGCGGGTGCTCGGCGGGAGCTGCTCGCCCTCGGCGATCAGGCGGCGGTAGTTGACCAGCGCCTCGTCGTAGGCGCCCAAACGCTCGAGCACCACACCCTGGTTGAGAATGGCGAGGCGACGCTGGGCGTCAGCCCAGGGCTCATCGGCATGTGCTTCGGCCAGGGCGGTGACCTGGCGGTAGCGCTCGAGGGCCTCGCCGTAGCGACCGGAAAGGGTGGCGATGACGCCGAGGTTGGCCAGGTTGATGACCTCGCCCCGGGGGTGGCCTCGAGTACGGTTGATGGTCAGGGCTTCACGGGTTCGTTCCGCTGCCTCGCGGTAGCGACCCAGGCGACGCAGTACCCGCCCCATGTTGTTGAGCGCGCGCGCCAGGCGCAGCGGGTCGTCCGCCTTCTTGCGGCGCAGTGCCAGCGCCTCCTCGCAAGCGGGCAGCGCGGCCTCCGCTTCGCTGAGGTTGACCAGCAGGACGCAGGTATTGTTGAGTGCGATCGCTGCGGAAGACGGATCGCTGTCGCGGGTGTGCTCGGCGATCGCCTGGTAGCTCTCGACCGCCTGGCGAATGTGTCCGTCAACGACCAGAGCACGCGCTCGATCGAGGTCGGCCGCCGGGTCACCGGCGGCTCCGAGCGGCAGCGCCGCAGCGAGCGAGAGCAGCAAGATGCCGCGCCGACGGGCGAACCAGACCCTTCCAGCCGGCGAAAATCGCATGGAGGTCACGGTCGCCAGTGTACCCCGACGCCCCCCCCTGGCGGATCCTGACAGTCGAGATCCTGGATTGGCGCTGGCTACGCTGCCTGGCGAGGTGGCCAGGTGGATCTTTTCATCGAATTTACCTGGCTTGCGCACCGACGCGAGAGCTCTGGCGTAGCATCCGACAGCCGGGCTCCGGCGAAGCCCCGGCCGCCTTCGGCAGCGCCTGCCGCGGCGCCACGCAACGCACGACCGGCAACGATGAGGAAGCAAGCGAGTGCCCGCAACAGAGCCGTCCGCAACAGAGCCGCCCGAAACAGATCCGACCGGCCACCCACTGGTGCGCTTTGCCGTCGAGCGGCGGGTGACGATGATCATGCTGATCCTCGGCGTGCTGGTGCTCGGTGGCCTGGCGCTCAGCAGACTGCCGCTCGAGTTTTTGCCCGCGATCTCGTCGTCATCGATCTCGGTGCAAGCGGCGTATGAAGGCTCATCGCCCGAAGAGATCACCCGGCTGATCGTCCAGCCGCTCGAGGACAGCCTGGGAACCCTCAACGGTCTCGATCGCATGGCCTCCACCGCCTCGGCGACGGAGGGCCGGATCAGCCTCGAATTCGTTTCCGGTACCGATATGGATCTGGCGGCCGTGGAGGTACGCGATCGCATCGACCGCGTTCGCTACCGCCTGCCGCCGGACCTGAGGCAGATTCGCACCCGGCGTTTCCAAAGCAGCGACATCCCGGTCTTGCGCCTGCATCTGACCGCGGATTGGGATCCGGACCGGCTTTTCACCTTTGCCGAGGATGTGCTTCAGCCGCGTCTCGAACGTCTGGAAGGTGTGGCCCAAGTCGACATCCGGGGCTTGCGCCAGCGCCAGGTCCAAGTGCGGCTCGACGCATCGCGCATGGCCGCGCACCGGGTCGATGCGCGGCAGTTGATCCAGACCTTGCGCGCCAGCAACGAGACGCTGTCGGCGGGGAAGCTCATCGAGGGCAGCCGCAAACTCTACCTGCGCGTGCTCGGTGAGCTCGGCCGGTTGGAGGATATCCGCCAGCTTCCGATCGCAAGTGGCGCCAACGGTGGTCACCTGGTTTTGGGCGACGTGGCCGACGTGGTCTACGATTTTCCCCACCAGACCGAGTTTGCCTTTCTCAACGGCACAGAGGCCCTTTCGGTGCGCATCTACAAGGCTTCGAACGCCAACCTGCTCGATGCGGTCGACCGGGTCAAGGCCGAGGTGGCGACCATCGAGGCCGAGCCGCGCTTCGCGGGGGCGGCATTTCGGGTGTACTCTGATGCGTCGCTCGATGTGCGCCGCGGCCTCGCACAGTTGCGCAACGCCGGGCTGATCGGTGGTCTGCTGGCTGTGGCGGCGGTGTTTTTGTTCCTGCGCCGGGTACGCACGACGTTGCTGGTCGCCATCGCCATGCCGATTTCCGTGGTCGGCACCTTCGTGATCATCTACTTGATGCGTCAGACCGGATGGTCGAACACCACGCTCAACGTGGTCAGCCTGATGGGTCTGGTACTGGCGCTCGGGATGCTGGTCGACAGTGCCATCGTGGTCATTGAAGCGATTTACCGGCGCGCGCGCGATTACGGCGAAAACGGCAAGCAAGCGGCGCTTCATGGTGCCTCGGAGGTGGCCCTGCCGATCATCGCCTCTACCGCCACCACGCTCTGCGTCTTCGTGCCGGTGATTTTCGACCGCGGCGCGGGCGGCTATTATAGCCTGTACTTCAAAGAGGTCGGCACCGTGGTGTGTATCGTGATGGTGGCATCGCTGCTCGTCGCGCTCACCGTCGTGCCGATGGCCGCGGCGTGGTTGCTGCGCCGTGAGGTGCCGCGTCCATCGCCGGTGCTCGACCGTGTGACCAATACCTATGTCGGCATCTTGAGACTTACCTTGCGTTTTCGCGTGGCCTTCGTGGTCTTGGCGGCGTGCTTGCTGTGGGGATCGTGGCAACTGCTCTCGGGGATCGAACGAAGTTTCGGTTCGCGATCGGAAACCCGACAGGTGACGCTGGCGGTCGATGTGCCGCGTGCCTTCTCGGCGGACCAGACCGGGGCGGTGTTCGATCAGCTTTACACACTGCTCGAGGCGCATCGCGATGCGCTGGCGATCGCCGACATCAGCTACAGCTTCGATGAGGGCAACGGCCGCAACCGTCGGGGCGGACGCGGTGGCAAGCGCATGGAGCTGTACCTGCTCGACGAGGAGGAAAGCAGTCGTTCCCCGGCCGAGGTCCGTTCCCGCTTGCGCACCCTGCTACCGAGCATCCCCGGGGTCGAGATCAAGATCCAGCAGGCGCGCCGGCATTGGGGCGGTGGTGGTGTCGAGATCGAAATCGCGGGCGATGATCCCACCGTGCTGGCCTTGGTGGCCCGCGGTGTCGCCGATCGGATCGCTGGTGTGCCAGGGGTCGAGGATGTCGATCTGTCGTTGGAATCGGGTGACGATGAAATCCGCGTGGGCGTGGTTCGGGATCAGGCGCAGATGGCCGGGATCTCGAGTCAAGCGGTGGCGCAGACGGTCGCCGGCGCGCTCTCCGACCGCGCCCTGGATCAGCTTCGCACCCAGACCGGCGAGGTCGACCTGGTGGTGCGCTACAGCGACCGGGACCGCGCCAGTCTCGACAAGTTGCGCGCCATCTCGGTCCGCGGCAGCTCGGCCGATCTGCCACTCGATGTGGTCGCCCGCTTCGAGCAGACGCCAGGGCCGCAGACGATCGAGCGGGAAAACCGCCGCGCCAAGCTCACGGTGTCGGCCAACGCCAGCTCGCCGATGGCGTCGATGATGGCGCTGCGCGGCGCGGGCGTGGCCATGGCCGGCGTCGCCATGCCGCCCGGCTACACCTGGAGCTTCGGGCGCTGGAATCGCTTGCAGCAGCAAGATGGCGCGAGCTTCAGCTTTGCATTGATTATGGCAGCAGTACTAGTGTACATGCTGATGGCGGCGTTGTTTGAGAGCTTCACCCATCCACTCGCGATCATGGTCTCGGTACCGTTCGCCTTTCTCGGCGTCGGCGTCGCCCTGCGCCTGGTAGGCCAGCCGCGCGACAGTCTGACCGACCTCGGCTTCGTGATCTTGGTCGGAGTGGTGGTGAACAATGCGATCATTCTGGTCGATCATATCAACCGCCTCCGGCGCGAGGGCCTGCAGCGTGACGAAGCCATTCTCACCGGTGGCAGGCACCGCTTGCGCGCCATCTTGATGACCGCCATGACCACCATTCTCGGCCTGTTGCCGATGACTGCGCCCTTGTTCTTGCCGCAGTTTTTCGGCTCGGCCCAAGGGCGTGCTGGCACCTGGGCACCGGTGGGATTGGTGATTCTCGGCGGACTGACCACTTCGACCTTTCTCACTTTGGTGATCATTCCAACCGTGTATTCTTTGATCGATGATCTGACAGCCTTCACTCGCCGTGTGGTACGCGCCTCATGAGTCTTTTGACAGCGAACGTCCGTCGCCTCCGCTCGACGGACGCGACAGGTACCGGGTTGGGCACCTGGCTGGCTGTCGCGCTGGTGCTGGGTTTGAGCTTCGCGGCTTGTAGCAAAAGTGCCGGTGACCGCCCGGCCGGTGAACGCCCGGCCGGTGGCCGCAGCGGTGCTCATCGTGGCGGGGGCCGACCGGCTGCCGGTGGTTTTCCGGGCGGTGGCTTTCCCGGCGGTGCGCCGGTCGAGGCGGGCGTCCCGGTCGAGGTCGAGACCGCGACACGGGCGCCGATCGCGCTTTACTTTGAAAGCAACGGCACGCTCGAAGCCGAGCGCGATGTCGATCTGGTGGCGCGTGCTGCTGGGCCGATCGTCGAGTTGCGCGCGGAAGAGGGACTGCGGGTGGAGAAAGGGCAGCTTCTCGCGCGCATTGATGACAGCGAACTCCGCTCGCAGTTGGCGGTCGCAGAGGTACAGCTCGAAGAGGCGCGGGCGGTCCGTGAACGAACCCGCTCGCTGTGGGACAACCAACTGGTCAGCCGAGAAGAGCTGGAGGGCACCAACGCCGCCTACAAGACCGCCCTCGGCGATGTCGAGCGGGCCAGAATCCAGCTTGAGTACACCAGCATCACAGCGCCCTTCAGTGGCCAGATCGTACGCCGCTACGTACGCTTTGCCGAGTTCGTTCCGGCCAATGCACCCCTGTTTCGGATCTCGAACTTCCATCCCTTGCTGTGTCCGATCCAAGTGCCGGAGCGTGAACTGTCCCGGCTGCAGGTCGGCCAGCCCACCTTGATCGAAGTCGAGGCGTGGCCGGATCGACGCTTTCCGGCCAAGGTACTGCGCATCAGTCCCGTGATCGACGCCGAGAGCGGCACCGTCCGCGTGACCCTCGAGGTCCAGGGCAAAGGCGTCCTGCGTCCGGGCATGTTCGCCAGCGTCTTTCTGGAGCTCGAGAAACGGTCCGGCGCCCTGGTGGTATCCAAGCGAGCCTTGGCTCTCGACAGCCTCGGCGACGCGGTGTATGTGGTCGAGGACGGGCTCGCACGTCGGCGCGCGGTGCGCCTGGGATTCAAGAGCGCCGACCGGCTCGAGATCACCGAGGGCCTGCGCGACGGTGAACAGGTGGTGGTGGTGGGCCAGGACGGGCTGGCGGACAGCACGCCGGTCGAGGTGGTGCGCCGCGATGGCGAGCGCTTGGCTGGAGCTGAGGCGCCTGGCGCGCGGCTGCCGCAAGCAGCGGCTGCCGGGCGAACCATGGCCGGGCTCTCCGAGCACCAAGCGTCAGTAGCAACCTCCCAGCGCGCAGCGGTAGGCGCAGACGCGCCGGGTGCCGACGCTGCTGGTGGCAGACCTCGTGAGGGTGGACCTGCGCCGGGTGGCCCTGGGGCCCGTGGTCGTCCTGGCGGCGGGCGTGGTGGCTTCCCGCTCGATCTCGACGACCCGGCAGCGGTGGAACGAGCGAAGGCCTTCATGCGCCAGCGCGGACTGAGCGACGAGCAGATCGACGAGCGCCTCGAGCGCATGCGCGAGCGCCAGCAGGGTCGCGCCGGCGCAGGCCGACCATGAGCCTGGTCGAGCTGTCGGTGCGCCGTCCGGTGACGGTGACGATCTTCGCGATCGCGTCCATCGTCTTCGGCTTCGTGGCGTTCGGAGAGCTGGCGACTGACCTACTGCCCGACATCACCTATCCCTCGCTCACCATCCGCACCGAGCTGGAGGGCGCGGCACCGATCGAGATCGAAACCCTGCTCACGCGTCCGATCGAGAATGCGGTCGGTGTGGTCGATGGCCTGGTACGGGTTGCGTCGAGCTCGCGCACGGGCACCAGCGAGGTGACGCTCGAGTTCGCCTGGGACACGGAGATGGACTTCGCGGCGCTCGATGTGCGCGAACGGCTGGAGGTCGTGCGCCTGCCACTGGCGGCGACACCACCGGTGTTGCTGCGCTACGACCCGGCACTCGACCCGATCATGCGCATCGGGGTCACCGCCGGCCCCGGCACGGACCTGATCCGTCTGCGCCGGGTGGCGCAAGAGCGCATCAAACGCCCGCTCGAGCGGCTCGATGGCGTGGCAGCGGTGGTGGTACAGGGCGGGCTCGAAGAAGAGCTGCAAGTGGAAGTCGACGAGCGCCAGTTGGCCAACCTCGGTTTGTCGATCGACCGGATCGCAGAACGCCTGGCGCAAGAGAACGTCAACCTCACGGCCGGCCGGCTGCGGGAAGGCACCAGCGAGTATCTGGTGCGCACCGTCGGCGAGCTGCTGACGCCGGACGATCTGCGTGCGGTGGTGGTCGCCAGCCAAGGCGATGCTCTGGTACGACTGGGCGATGTGGCATCGGTGCGTCGAGGCTTCCGAGAACGAGACATCATCACGCGCATCAATGGCCACGAGAGCGTCGAGGTCGCGATCTACAAGGCGGGTGGCACCAATACAGTGACCGTGGCAGGGCGGGTGCGTGCAGGCCTCGATGCGATCCGCGCACAGCTCGCCAAGGTCGATCCCGACCTGGCGGTGGTGATCGCCAGCGACCAGGCCCGTTTCATCGAAAGCTCGGTGCGCGAGGTGCTCAAGACCGCGCTGGTCGGCGGACTGCTGGCGGTGATCGTGCTCTTCCTCTTCCTGCGAAGCTGGAAGGCGACGCTGATCATCGCGATCGCCATCCCGATCTCGGTGATCGCGACCTTCTTTCTGATGTTCGTCGGCGGGATCTCGCTCAACATCATGTCCTTGGGCGGGCTGACCCTCGGCATCGGCTTGTTGGTCGACAATGCGATCGTCGTGCTCGAGGCCATCCAGCGCCGGCGCGAGCAGGGTCAAGATGCTCGCAGCGCGGCGCGTGAGGGCGCCGGCGAGGTTTCGGGTGCCATCGTCGCCTCGACCCTGACCAGCATCTGCGTCTTCGTACCGATCGTCTTTGTCGAGGGCGTGGCCGCGCAGTTTTTTGCGGACCAGGCGCTGACCGTCACCTTTTCACTCAGCTTGTCATTGATCGTGGCGCTCACCATCATCCCGATGCTGGCATCGCGCGGTGGGACGGCCGTGATGGCGATGCGCGATGCTGCGCCCGGACGCTTGACCCGCGCGCTTGAACGCCCGGTGGTCGCTATGGTGCATGGCCTGCGCCTCGGCGTGCGCTGGCTGCTGCGTCCGCTGGGCTGGCTGGTGGCGCTGCCGGCAGCGGCATTTCAAGCTGGCGTCGAGCGGTTGACCGCGGTCTATGGCGTGCTGCTCGATTCCGTGCTGCGCCGGCCACTGGTCACCGTGCTGGTCGCCCTGCTCGTGTTTCTCGCCTGCCTACCGATCATTCCGCGCCTCGGTCAGGAATTGGTTCCCGAGCTGGTGCAAGGAGAGTTTTTCCTCGACGCCGAGCTCAAACCTGGCACCCAGCTCGACGTCACCCAGCGCCGGCTGGCAGTGCTCGAGCGTGCGGCCCGCGCGCAAGACGGCGTGGCCACGGTGTTTTCGATCGCCGGCAGCTCCGGGCAGCAAGGCGGCGTCGCGGGGGAGAACCGCGAGAACCTCGGCCGGGTCACCATCGACCTCGCTGCGCCCTTTTCACGCGAGCATGAAGCCCGAGTGATCGACTCGATGCGCCAGGCGGTGGCGAGGGCCAGCAGCGACGGAGAGCTCGAGGTGCGCTTCGGCCGACCTTCGTTTTTCAGCTTCAAGACCCCGATCGAGGTCGAGATCCGCGGCTACAACCTGGTGCTCCTCGCGCGGCTGGCCGCGCAGGTGCGTGCACGGCTGGGCGCGATCGATGGTCTGCGCGATATCGAATCCTCGACCGAAGGCGGCAGTCCGGAGCTGGTGGTGCGCTTCGACCGCCAGCGTCTGGCCAGCTATGACCTGAGCCTCGATCAGGCAGCACAGGTGCTGCGGACCAAGGTGCAGGGCACGGTCGCCACGGAGGTCCAGCGCGATGATCAGACCATCGACATCCGTCTGCGCAGCGCCGAGAAGTACCGTTCGAGCACGCGTGCCGTGCGCAACCTGACGGTGCTCGAGCGCGGGCGAACGGCGATCCCGCTGTCGGCGGTCGCAGACGTTCGGGAGGGCATCGGTCCGGCCGAGATCCGGCGTGCCGATGGCGAGCGCGTGGCGGTGATCACCGCCAACCTCGAAGGCCGAGACCTGGCCACAGCGTCGACCGCGATCTCCGCGTCTCTGGATGCGATGGAGCTGCCGGCTGGCTTTACCTGGCGCCTCGGGGGTCAGCGCCAGGAGATGGAGACCTCCTTCGACAGCATGAAGTTGGCGCTGGCGTTGGCAGTGTTTCTGGTCTATCTGGTGATGGCCTCACAGTTCGAATCACTGGTCCAACCGCTGGTGATCCTGTTCAGCGTCCCGTTGTCGTTGATCGGTGTGCTCTTGACGCTGTGGCTGTTCGATATTCACATCTCGGTGGTGGTGCTGATCGGCGTGGTGATGCTTGCCGGCATCGTGGTCAACAATGCGATTATCCTGATCGACACCACCAACCGGCTGCGGCGCATCGATGGCATGGGCCGCGATGAGGCCCTGCGCACGGCCGGCCAAACCCGCCTGCGTCCGATCTTGATGACCACCGCCACCACCGTCCTCGGCCTGTTGCCGATGGCCCTTGGCCTGGGCGAGGGCAGCGAGCTGCGCACGCCGATGGCCCTGGCGGTGATCGGGGGCTTGACCAGCTCCACGCTGCTCACCCTGGTGGTCATTCCGGCTGTGTTCCGGCTGGTCGATCGCCGCGCCTGAGCCCTGAACGTATCTTGCGATCGGCGCAACGCAATGAATGCGATCGAAGTCGAGGACCTGCACAAACGGTATTCGGGCGAAGTCCAGGCCTTGCGCGGCTTGTCGTTCACCGTCGCGCCCGGCGGGGTGTTTGCCTTGCTCGGTCCCAATGGCGCTGGCAAGTCGACCGCCCTGCGCATCCTGTCGACGCTGGCGCGCCCGGATCGAGGTCGGGCGCGGGTGGTGGGGCATGATGTGGTCACCGAGGCGGGGTCGGTACGCCGGTCGATCGGCTGTGTGGCGCAACGCTCGGGCGCGGATCCGCTCGCCACTGGGCGCGAAAACCTTTTGCTCAGTGCCCAGATCTTCCGCCTGCCGCGGGCGCAGCGCCGCGCGCGGATCGATGAGCTGCTGGCGCTTTTCCGGCTCGAAGCGGCCGCCGATCGCGTGGTCCGTACCTACTCTGGCGGCATGCGTCGCAGGCTCGATGTCGCCTTGGGGTTGGTGCAGCGTCCGCGCGTGCTGTTTCTCGACGAACCCACCACCGGCCTTGATCCCGAGAGTCGCCGCATCATGTGGCGCGAGGTCGAGCGGCTGGCCGCTGGCGGGCTGACCGTCTTGCTCACCACCCACTACCTGGAGGAAGCCGATCGTCTGGCCCGGTGCCTGGCGATCATCGACCGCGGCCGGGTGGTTGCCGCGGGCACGCCCGAGGCCCTCAAGGGCGCGTTGCGCGGCGACCGGGTCAAACTCGGCCTGCGCGATCCGGCACGCCTCGATCCGGCCCGGGAGCGCGTTGCCGAGCTCGATGGGATCGAGCAGGTAGTGCGCGACGGCGACACGCTCGTCGCTCGCACCCACGCCGGCGCGCGCGCGGTGCCGGTGATCGTCGCCGCGCTCGAGCGCGCAGGGCTCGAAGTGGCCCAGATCGCGGTCAGCCGACCCTCCCTCGACGACGTCTACTTCCAGGCCACCGGCCACGCCTTCGATGCCTCTGCTGCGGGCGATAGGGAGGTCGGGCCATGATCGAATTCCTGCGCGACACCGGCTACCTGCTAGCTCGGCTCGCCCGGGCGAGCGCCCGGATGCCGGTATTCGTGGTGATTTCAGTCGTACAGCCGGTGGTCTGGATCGTTCTTTTCGGTCAGTTGTTCCAAGCGGTCACCCGTTTGCAAGGATTCACCTCGACATCCTCGTACATCCAATATCTGACCCCGGGCGTGGCCATCATGACCGCGCTCTTTGGCTCGGCATACTCGGGCATGGGAATGCTCACTGACCTCGAGCAAGGCTGGCTCGATCGCCTGCTGGTGACACCCGTGCGGCGTGGAGCAGTGATCATGGCGCGGGTGGTGATCGCCGGCTTGCAAGTGACGCTCCAGGCCGCGATCCTGGTTGGCGTCGGCGTGGCGATGGGCGCCCGCCCGCGCGGCGGCTTGGCTGGCCTGGCCCTCGTGCTGGTGGCTGGTGGTCTGCTCGCCGCCAGCATCGCTGGGGTCTCCAACGCACTGGCCCTGCTCACGCGACGTCAAGAGCTGGTCATCGCCGCGATGAATTTTTTGGTTCTACCGATGACGTTTCTATCGAGTATGATGATGTCTCCGCGTCTCATGCCCACCTGGATTCAAGGTGCCAGCCGCCTGAATCCGGTCGACTGGGCGGTCCAGATCGCGCGCGCCGGCTTCGAAGGCACACCGTCCTCCGCGGTGCTCCTGCCGATCGTCTCGCTCGCCGGCCTGGGCATCGTCACCAGCTTGGCAGCCTGCGGTGCCCTCCGCCACTACCTGCGCTCCCGCTAGCAGCCCCCCGGACAAGTGCCCCGGACAAGTGCCACCCTTTTGTGCGGTCGTGGAACCCGAAGCTGCGCCAAACAGATGCTGCGCCAAACAGGTGCCACCCTCTTGTTACGTCGTTGATTCCAGGTGACGTACGCCATTGGCCGGCGCCATTTTCCGACGCTGGCTCGCGGCTTGGGTGCCGTTGGCCGGGACGCCGTCCGCGGGTCGAACCCTGCTGGCGGTGTCATTGGTAGCGCAGTGTCTCGATCGGGTCGATGGCGGCTGGCTTGACCACCGATCCCACGCCCTGGTTGGTCTCGGGATACGCGGTCTGCAGTCGATCGGCGATCAGCGACATCTCGCCTGCCGCCCGCTCGATCGAAACACCGTCCCGGATCCGACCGAAGATCGCGGGCGTGTCGCCCTCGCCGCGCTCGAGCGTCGCCGTCTTCAGCTTGAGCGGCAGCCACACATCGTCGTTGATGGGGAAGCGGAAACCATCAGGTAGCACGCCGATCACAGTGCTCGGCACGGCCTCAAACGTCTGCGGGTTACCGTCAGCCCGCTCGCGGAATGACCGAATCTTGATGTGAGCAGTGATGCGGCTTGCGCTGTTTGTGGTAGGATGCTGATGATCTTTGACAACCGCATACGCGCACGGTTCCATGATGAACCCGATCTCGGTTCCTGGGAGCACGAGCCGAGATCGGCTTGGGGCCAGCGCTGCCAGACCGATGGAGAGGAAGCCATGTCGAGACCAACGCTGATCCGCGCCGCGTTTGCGGCGGTCCCCTTGTGCCTGCTCATGACACTCGCAATGCCAGCGGACGCTGGCGCCCAGACTGCCTCGCTGTCGGAGATCCGGATCGACCAGCCGGGTGCCGACAACGACGAATACTTCGAGCTCGTCGGCGATCCCGGCGCCTTGCTCACCGTTCTTAGCTACCTGGTGATCGGCGACGGCACTGGCGGCAGCGGTGTGGTCGAGGCAGTGGTCGATCTCAGCGGACAGACCATCGATGCCAGCGGTTTCTTCGTTGCCGCGGAAGCCAGCTTCAGCCTCGGCGCTGCGGATCTCACCACCAGCCTCAACTTCGAGAACAGCGACAATGTCACGCACCTGCTGGTGCGCGACTTCAACGGTGCGAACGGCGATGATCTGGACCTCGACGACGACGGCGTGCTCGATGTCATCCCATGGACGGCGCTGGTCGACTGTGCGGCGCTGATCGAGACCATAGGCACCGGCGACCGGGTCTACTGCGCGAGCACCGTCGGGCCTGACGGTTCGTTCGTGCCCGGACATGTCATCGCCTGTCCCGCGGGTCTCGCCATCGGCGCTTTTGATCCCGCGGCCGGTGACGATACGCCGGGCGCGACCAATGCCTGCCCAGCGCCGGCCTTGGTGATCAACGAGATCGACTATGACCAGCCGGGGACCGACAGGGCGGAGTTCCTCGAGATCAAGAACGCTGGGCTCGGCCCGGCAGCCCTCGGTGGTGTCTCCCTCGAGCTGGTCAACGGCAATGGTGGCGCCATCTATCAGAGCTTCACGCTGCCCGCGGTGACGCTCGGTGCCGGCGACTTCTTCGTCGTCTGCGCGAACGTTGCCACTGTCGCCAACTGCGACCTTGACCTCACGCCTGACAGCAACCTGATCCAAAATGGCGCGCCGGACGCGGCCCGGCTGTTTTTTTCGGGCACGGTCCTCGATGCGGTCAGCTACGAGGGCACGGTTCCAGGCGCCGGCGAAGGTGCTGGCGCGGTGGCCGATTCCGGATCGGCGGGGGAGGGTTTCAAGGGCATCTCTCGCCTTCCTGACGGTGCCGACTCCGGCGATAACAGCGGGGACTTCGCCTTCGTCTGCATCACCCCAGGCGCGGCCAACACCGATCGCACCACCGGCTGCTCGCCTGCTGGTCCTTTGTTCGAGATCTTCGAGATCCAAGGCGCTGGCACCGCCAGCCCGTTTGATGGCCAGACGCTCACCACCGAGGACAATGTGGTTACTGCGCTCGACACCAACGGCTTCTTCCTGCAGACGCCGGACGAGCGCATCGATGGTGATGTCCAAACCTCCGACGGCATCTTCGTCTTCACCGGCGGTGCACCGAGCGTGGCGGTGGGTGACCGGGTCGACGTCACCGCAAGGGTCGACGAGTTCTTCCGCTTCACCGAGCTGACCACGCCGGTTATGGTGCGTGTCCTGTCGTCGGGCAATCCGCTGCCCGCGCCGGTGGTCTTCGATCTCTCGACGCCGTCGCCCGTGCCGCAGGCAACGCCCGATCTCGAACGCTTCGAAGGAATGCTGGTCGCCTTTGAAGGTATCGCCACTGGTCCGAGCGACCGCTTCGGCGATGTCACGGTGGTGGTTGGCAGCGAACGGGCCTTCCGCGCTCCGGGCATCGTGTTCCCGGGTCTGCCGGGCCTGCCGGTGTGGGACGGCAACCCCGAGATCTTCGACTTTGATCCCGATGGTCTCGGCGGGCCGGACGCCGATGTCTTCGCCGGTCAGGCGGTGGTCGCCGAGGGCCCGCTGGGCTTCAGCTTTGGCGACTACTCATTGCTGCCCACCTCCTTTACCCTCGGCCCCGAGCCCGCTCTGCCGCGGCCGGTCCGGGCGCGGGCGCCGGGTGAGCTGACCATCGCCAGCCAAAACATGCTGCGTTTGTTCGACGACGTCGACAATGGCATCGGCGAGCCGGTGCTGACGACGGTCCAGTTCCAGGCGGTACTGGGCAAGTTCTCCTCGCACCTGCGGGGGGTGCTCGATGCGCCGGATGTCTTCGCCGTCCAGGAGGTCGAGAACCTGAACGTTCTCGAGCAGCTTGCGCTGCGCATCGCGGCCGATGGTGGCCCGAGCTATAGCAGCTTCCTGGTTCCGGGCAATGATATCGGTGGTATCAACGTCGGCTTCATGACCCGCGACGACCGGGTGCAAGCGCTCTCGGTGCGCCAATTCCTCGCGGATCTTACACTCTCGTTCGACGGATCCTTGCTCCACGATCGGCCGCCGCTGGTGCTCGATGCATTGTTTATCGGCAACGGTGCCGCCTTCCCATTCCAGGTGATGGTGGTGCACAATCGCTCGCTCAGTGGAAACGATGATCCGGTACGCGGTCCGCGCGTACGCCAGAAGCGTCTGGAGCAAGCGGAAACCATCGCCTCCTTGGTCCAAGATCTGCAAACGGCCAGTCCGGAGGTGCCACTGGTGGTCATTGGCGACTTCAACGCCTTCCAATTCACCGATGGCCTTGTCGATCCCGTGGGGATCATCGCTGGCAACCCTGGCGTGGCGCTTCTGTCTGGCCAGGACCTGGTCGATCCTGACCTCGTGGACCTGGTGAAAGCCCTTGACCCAGCCGAGCAATACAGCTTCGTCTTTGGCGGCAGCGCCCAGGTACTCGACCATGCGCTGGTGTCGGAGGCGGCCGTGGCGTTGGTGACGGATGTGCTCTTCGCCCGTGGCAATGCAGACGCGCCGGACGCGCTGATGGATGACGTGACGACGCCGGTGCGGGTCTCCGACCACGACGCTCTGGTGCTCTATCTTTTCGCCGACAGCGACGGCGACGGGGTGCGAGACGGCGCTGATCTGTGCGCGGATACCGTGATTCCGGAGGCTGCACCGACGGTTCGCTTGCTCTTTTTCCGCTACGCCCTCACCGACAGTGACACCGCATTCGATACCAAAGTGCCGCCGCATTGGCCGTTCCCCGTGCCCCGATTCACCACCGAGGACACAAGCGGCTGCTCGTGTGAGCAGATCGCCGAGCATCTGGGCCTCGGTTTCAACCAGCGGAGATTCGGCTGTGGCTTGTTGGTGATGAAGTTCTGGGTCCACCACATCGCCGGCGAATAGCCCGTGGCACAACCGCGACCTCTGGGCAAGAATGGCCTCATTCCCATGTCATGACACAAAGCTTCTTCTCCGAAGGGGAAGCATCTGTGGAAGGTGACTTGGGTGCCGGTGAGGTCGGTGATTGGGCGGGGGTTTCCGAGGTGGTCGAGGCATCCGTGGCCTTTTCGAACACCGGCTCGGTGCCCACACCCAGGTTGACATTGCGCAGGGTCACAAGGCCTGTCGGGATCACCCATATCTACGCGGCTTGGTTTTGCCAGCGGACGAAGAATCGCTCGCTCTTAAACGCGGACCGCTCCTGCCACGGCCTGATCGCGGCGGCTGGCGTCGGTACCGCTGGCCACTTGCGACGGGGGCGGATGATGCTGCACCCAGCGCCTGGGCGTGTGGCTCAGGCCCGGAGCCGTGAAGCGAGCACCAAGAAGGCGAGCAGCAGGAAAAAGTCGATCAGCAAGACGACCTTGGCCAGCAAGCTCAGACCGCTGGGGCTGTTCCACATGGCGATGCCCTGGCGGTCTTGCAGCTCGCGGTACAGGACATAGAGCACCATGGTCCAAAGCACCAGCGCCGCGGCAGCCCACAACAGCGCTGCGAGCACCGTCGCCAGCGATGGCGCCAGCCAGATGGCGCCATCGAGCAGGCCGAGCAAGGTAGCGATTTTCACGACGCCGGCCGGGATCAGCGCCATGGCGAGCAGCAACAGGGTGGTCAAGCCGAGCTGTGCAGCCAGTGTGTAGCGGAAGCCGTCGCTGAGATTGCTCGATACTTGGTTCCACGAAATGCCCTGCGGCGGGTCTTGCTCCGCCGTCCCGACCACCTCCAGGAACACCGAGCGCAGGGCGAAAACGAAGCCGGGCAGGGCAAACGCGACTAGGCCAAGCAGCATCGGCATCAGTGCCAGCAGCCGTCCTGGCACCAGCGTCAGCAGGCGACGGCTCGCAGCCTTGAAAGCAGCACCAGGCGACCATGCGCGTCCCTGCGCCACCTGATGTAAGGCATAGGTGATGCTCGAGACGGTGTGCACGTACGCGATGGTCGAGAATACGAAGATCGCCAGTGTTCGCCACACGCTCGGTCGGCCCACCACCAGCAAGCCCAGCGTCAGCAAGCACCAGGGCACGATGGCGCAAAGCGCCAGGAGCATCAGCGACACACCATGGGCATGCACCAGGCCGATGACCGTGGCCGCGACGCTGTCGGCGCTCAAGAAGGTTTCTCCCAGGCGAGAGGCTGCTGGGTCCGAACCCGCCGCGTGCAGGGCGTTGATCCCGGAGCCGAGTGCTGGCTCGAGATCACCCTCCGGCGCCATGAGCGCCTGGTCGCCCACCTCGCGGGCCACCCGCTCGAGCTTGGCGAAGACGATGCCGCAGCGTTCACACTTCTGCTTGCCGGCGTCGCGCGGATGATCGCAGTGCGGACAGCGGGCAACGTCATCGTTCGCGCCGGCTGCCGCAAGCGGCGCAGCACGCGGATCCGACACCCGCTGGCTGACGACGGGCGACGTGTCCTTGGGCTGCGCGTGCAAGAGCGCGCGCTGGAGCGCCGCTGCGTAGATCCGTGGGTCCGCCGGCAAAGGGGCGGTAGGGGCACCGCGCAGGGCATCGTAGGTGGCACGATCGAGCATCACACGCGGCGCCTGACGGACGATCGCTCGGGCCAGTTGTTTGCAGTCGCCACCCAGCGCAGCAAAGAGCGGGCCGCCGAGCGTGGCAGCGCTCAGCTCGAGTGGTCGTCGCCGGCCATCGATCAGCAGCAGCAGCCGAGGTCCATCACCGGTCTTCGGCCGGTAGAGGGTCAAGAAGCGTGCGGCCGGCCACGGCCGACGCGCATCGCTGTCGACGGTAAACCCATCGCTGTCGCCTTGAAACCGCAGCACCCGCCCCGGGGGCGGTGTGGTGTCCGCGGGGTCGAGCGGCGGCGGGTGCAAGACGGTGACCTTCATGCACAAGTCCTTGCAGCGCAAGGCGATGGTGCTGCCCACCTGTGAGGGAGCGATCCCTCACAGATAGAGGACGCCGCATCGCCGCTGGCGGGATGATCGACCGCCATGCGGGCCATGCGCAACAGGCCCCTAGGTCGGTGCGCGGTCGAAGATCCCTGGCACATAGTTGTCGCGGCGCCACAATGGTTCGATGGCGACGTCGTCGAGGTGCAGATCGATGGCATCGAGGCTGACACGCGGCTGGGTTTCTGGGAGGTAGACCCGGTCGATGTGCACCACCCGCTGCGGCTGGGAGAAATCCGCGGGACCGACCTGGCCACCGAAGTGGTCGCTGCGCCCGAAGGCCAGGTGGGGGCCAAGTTTCTCGTCGAGCAAGATGACACCGATCGGGTGCACACCGAAGGCGGCGAGCACTCCCAACCCGAACTCTGCCAGGTTGCCATAGGCCGGATCCTGGCGCAGACGGCGGGACTCCTCAGCGGCCATGGGTTCGTCCCCGACCGCGGCCAGCGCTCGGTTGCCCTCGATCTGGTAGCGCACTACGCCGCCATCGAGCTCGACCGGCAGCGTGCCCTGGCTGGCGCTCGGTTCGCCCGCCCGCTCACCCTCGTAGGGCACGATGTAGGCCTCGCCGGAGGGCAGGTTGCCGGCGCTGTCGGGTTCGGTGAGCAGTCCACCCGAGGCGTGTGCGCGGCGAAAGCGCAGGTCCAGAAAAAGCTCATGTTGCTCATCTCGGTCGACGATGAAGCGCAGGCGGGCGCCCGTGGCCCGCTCGAGCCAGGCGGCGAGCGCGCGGACCCGGCGATCGATCTCGTCGAAGTCCAGGCGCAGCGCGGCGACCATGGCAGGCGAGAAACCGGGCATGGTGGCGGCGCGCAGGTGGTGCCGGCGGGCAGCGAGCTTGAGCGGCGCCGTGGTCGAGAGCTCGGTCGGCGCCAGCACCAGATCGCTGTTCGCGAGAAGCTGATCAAAGGCCATGGACGGCATCTCACCGAGCGCATCGGCGGTGGCGGGAAGCGCTGCCGCGAGCGGTTGGATGAAGGCCCGGGCGGGCAAGTCGGCGTTGTTGGCGCGCACGTTGCGGTAGAGCGCAAGTCGGACCTTCATTCCGCGTGGCGTGCCGCGCGCGGCCAGCCGGCGTGCCCAATCGAGGGCCAGATCCCGGCGCGTGGCCCATGCCGGATGGTCGGGGCGGGCGGCATCGGGCAGGTCCGAGAGCACCAACAAGCGATGCTCCTCGGGCCGCGGGCGAAACACCCGTTCGACGAGTGCGATCAGCTCGCCGTCGCTGAGCTCTGAGCGATCCGAGCGACGCATCCTATCCGCCCCGATCCCAGCCACCCGCGATCATACGAGCAGCCCGTGCGCCTGCTCGACCAAGGCGCTGCCGAGCACCTCGCTTCGCCAGCCACGCAGCGCGGCCGGCATCGGCTCGGGGTTGCCTTCATCGACCCGGCTAAGCAAGGTTTCGAGGTGCCGCCGGCTGGCCAGCAGCTCCTTGGGGATGCCGAGATCGCTGGCGCGTGCGGCCACTGTTTGCTGCAGGCTGCGCACCAGCGGGCGGGGGTCATAGGCCGGCCGTGGCGGTGCTTGACAGCGGCTTGGCTGGGCTTGGCGGATGACGCGCAGCAGCTCGTTGCCATGGCGTCGCCGCGCGGCATCGGGCAGCTCGCTGATGGCCTCGAGCGTCGCCGGGTCCGACGGTGCGCGGCTGGCGAGCTGGAGCAAGGCGGCATCGGGCAGCACGAAGCCGCGCGGCAGATCTCGCTGGCGGGCCTGGCGCTCACGCCATGCTGCGAGTGCTTCGAGCGCTCCGCGTCCATCATCGCTCAGTCGGCTGCCACCACGAACTTTACGCCAGGCGTCCTCGGGCGCCGGCAAATGGCGATCGATCTCCAGCAGCCGCGCGCTGTCTTCGAGCACCCATGGCACGCGATCGTTGGCGTCGAGCCGCTGGCGAAGCTGTTGGTAGACCGCCGGCAGGTAGGCAGTGTCGCGAGCAGCGTAGCGGATCTGGTTGCTCGACAGCGGCCGGCGCAGCCAGTTGGTCCGCTGCTCGCTCTTGGGCAAGAACACACCGAACTGCGCCTCGACCAGACCGGCATAGCCCAAGCCATAGCCCCAACCCGCCATCGCAGCAGCAATTTGGGTGTCGAAGAGGGGCCGGGGCAGTGCCCGCAATCGGTGATGAAACACCACCATATCCTCACTGCCGGCGTGCACCACCTTGAGCACCTCAGGCTCAGCGAGCAGTTCGGCGAGGGGCGTGAGATCGTCGAGTGCCACCGCATCGATCAGCGCCACTTCAGGATCCCTGGCCTCGCCTGCCGCCACCTGCACCAAGCCAAGGGCGGGGAAAAAGGTGCGTTCGCGCACGAACTCGGTGTCGAGCGCGATCATGGCCTGGTTGCGCCAACGGGCGCAGGCTTCCCGCAGTGCCTCCGGGGTGGCGATCCAAAGCGGTCGCGGGTCAAGACTGGACATCGAGATCATGCGGCGAGGTGCACAGTTGGCAAGTTCGGTCGCGGCGAAGTGTCGGTACGGGGCCGCCCGGCGCAGCAGGGTACCATGTCTCACGGCGTGCCGGCGGGCGTGAAGCCGTCTGCGATCTGCTCGGTCTTGTCCTGCCCGGGGTTTGGGGTCAGGGGCATGCCGTTGATACGCTCCGTAGCTCGAACGGAGGACGGATGTGAGCACTGCGACCAGATGGCAGCAGTACCGCGCGCAAGTCTGCGAGTGTCCGCGGCTGGGCCTGCGCATCGATGCCAGCCGCATGGGGCTGGACCCGGCGTTTCGTGCACGCATGCAGGCGCCGATGATGCGTGCGTTCGCGGACATGGAGGCGCTCGAGCGCGGTGCCATCGCCAACCCGGACGAAAACCGCCGCGTCGGCCACTACTGGCTGCGCGCGCCCTGGCTGGCGCCGACCGCGGCGCTCACCCGGGCCATCGAGGCCGCCACGCAGCGGGTGGCGGAGATCGCGGCGGAGATTCATGCCGGCCTGCTCAAACCGCCAGCGGCCGAGCGCTTCAGCGACCTGCTGGTGATCGGCATCGGGGGCTCGGCGCTCGGCCCGCAACTGCTTGCACGCGCCCTCGGTGATGTGCGCAGCGACCGCGTGTGCGTCCATTTTTTCGACAACACCGACCCTGCGGGCATGGACCGAGTGCTCGCTGCGCTCGGCGAGCGAATCGACCGCACCCTCTTCGTCGTGATCTCGAAAAGTGGCAGCACGGCCGAGACCCGAAACGGCATGCAGGTCGTGCGCGCCGCGGCGCAAGATCGCGGTTTGGACTTCGCCCGCCAAGGCGTGGCCATCACCGAGCAGGCGTCGGCGCTCGATCGCATGGCCGAGCAGGAAGGCTGGCTCGCCCGGCTACCGATGTGGGACTTCGTGGGTGGCCGCACCAGCATCACCAGCGCGGCCGGGCTGTTGCCGGCGGCGCTTCTGGGAATCGATACCGGCGATTTGCTCGCGGGTGCCGCAGCCTGCGACGAGGCCACCCGACGGCGCGATGTCGCCCACAATCCGGCGGCGCTGCTGGCGCTCGGCTGGTACCGCGCGACCGACGGCCACGGTGGCCACGACATGGTGATTCTTCCCTACCGCGATTGCCTGGCTCTTTTTCCACGCTACCTCCAGCAACTCGTGATGGAGTCGTTGGGCAAGGCGAAGGACCTTGATGGCCGGACGGTGGCCCAGGGGATCGCGGTCTACGGCAACAAGGGTTCGACCGATAAACACGCCTTCGTTCAACAACTGCGCGACGGTGCCGCGGGCTTTTTTGTCACCTTCATCGAATCACTCGAAGATGGTGCCAGCCCGGCTGCGCAGCTGGCGATCGAGGATGGCGTCACCAGCGGCGACTACTTGCGCGGCTTCTTGCTCGGAACCCGCAAGGCGCTCACCGAGCGCCAGCGCAAGTCACTGCTGATCACCCTGCCGCGAATCGACGCCTGGACACTCGGCGTGTTGATCGCGCTTTTTGAACGGGCGGTGGGGCTTTATGCCAGCCTGACCCGGATCAATGCCTACCACCAGCCGGGTGTGGAGGCGGGGAAGCTGGCCGCCGCTGCCGTGCTCGCGCTCCAGGCTCGGGTGCTGGAGCATCTGCGAGCGGGCGGCACCGGCAGTGCCGAGACCATCGCCGCAGCGCTCGAAGAACCCGACGTCGAAACGGTCTTTCATCTGCTCGAAGGCTTAGCTGCCAACGGTCGAGTTCTTAGCAAAGAAGATTATATTTCTCTCGACACTGATTTCATCCGCGCTCCCGAGCGCGTTCAGCACGAATAGCCAAGCCCGACATTTGGGTGGCACCTGTTCAGGCCCTGGCCCGACACTCGGGTGGCACCTGTTTCTCGTCCCGCTCCTGCCGCCACCTGTTCCCGCTACGACACGCGCTCGAGTTCCAGACACACGGCATCCGCATCGACCGGGATCTGCACCCGGATGGTGTGCTGAGCGTCGCCGTTGTGGGCACCGATTCCGATGTTGTCGGCGTCAGGGTCAAAGGCAGCGCCCTGATCCCGGAAGGCCATGCGCATCACCAGCGGCACGTGGTCGGAAACGCGGTCGCTGAAGTCGGCGACACTTTGGTCGAGGCGGACGATCGCGGCGTCGTCGCCGACGATGTCACCGAGGACAACGTCGTGCGAGACCACGAGATGGTCGATCAGCGAGCGATGGCTCGCTCCGACGAAGGAAATGGCGCCATCGTCCTCATCGTCGGCGGTGAGGGTGAGCAGGTCGGGGCTGCCGGTAAGCGGTGAAAGAACATCGTTCGATAACGTTTCGTTGAAATCGCCGCCGATGACGACCGGCAGGCCCTCGGAGCGGCGAAGATCCGCGACGATTTCGCGTAGCTTCTCGGCCGCGAGACGCCGCCGCTCTCGGCTGACCGTGTCGCCGAAGGCCTTGAGATGCACGGTGATCATCAAGAAGCGAACGCTGGTGCCGCCCGGATGGCTGACCGTGCAGTCGGCGAAGATGGGGGCGCGAGGAAATGCGGTCTTGCCCCCGGCCGTACGTGCGGAAATGCGCTCGGCAAAGCGGGCGCTGAGGTCATCGCGACGCGTGACTTGGGTGGTGTCGGGATCGAAGAGAACGGCCAGGTCCTGGCGATGGTTGACGTCGAGCAGCACGAAGTCGGCGGCGATGCCGCGCGCCGCGAGCGCTTCGACCAGGCGCTCCATGGCGGGTTCTTCGACCTCGACGAGGCCCAGTACGTCGAGCGAAAGGCGGGCGATCACCTCGGTGACGTCTTCCAGCCGGTCGTCGTCGATGGTGCGGTTGAAGTTCTCGACGTTCCACACGCCGATGTCAGCGAAGGCAGCGTCGCCCCGAAAGTCCGGAATCTCCACCTCGCGCGCACGGACCGCCGCCGGTTGATCGAAGAAGCCGACGCCGGCGCCTTGGTCGAAACTGTCGGTGAGTGCGCGAAAGACCTCGCTGCCGCCGCTCGCGGCACGGTCGAGTAGCCGGTCGACGATGGCGCAGACGCGGATGCCTTCGTTGAGGGCAGTGCCGTCCGCTTCCTTGACGCCAGCATGGTGCAGGGCGACCAGCTCCCAGTCGCTGTTGAAGACCGGCGACCCGGACGAGCCGGGCTCGGTGTCGGTGCGGTACTGCACAACCGTGTCGCGAACATCCTCGACGCGGTTGTCGTGCAGTGCCACTTCCTTCGCCCGACCGCTCGGATGCTGAATGATGCTGACCCGCTCACCCACGATGGCCGCAGCCGGATCCTGGCGCAGGCGGATGGGCTCGGTGTTGGCCGGTGCGTCGCCATCCAAGGCCACGACGGTGAAGTCGAGCGAAGCGTCAGTGATGAAGAGACGTGCCGGATCGAGGGTGCGAATGGTCGGGCTCAGTTCTTCCTCGAAGCCGAATTCGACGAAGCTCGAGCGCGCGTTCGAGCGCTTCTCGAGCACGTGGTTGTTGGTCATGATGACGCCGGGAGCGATCAAGAAGCCGGTTGCGAGGAACGTCCCTTCAGCCGTCGGGGTGCGGATACGGCAGACGGCGGTTGCACGTGTGGCGCCGTCGCGCAGAAAGCTCGCGGGCAAGAAGTCGGCGCCCAGATGGATCTTTTCGAGATGTTCGAGCACGCGCTTTTCGAGCGATGCAGCGCGCTTGCGCTGCGGGGGCTTGGCGCCAGGTCCCAGGACCCGACGGGCGCGGTGGGCGACGAGGCGTTCGACGGCGTTTTTGTCGAGCGCGCGGGCGCTCGCCAAGAAGTGATCCTTCCCCGGGCAGCGAGGTGAGGCGGTGTGCTTGGCCATGGAGTTCTCCGCGTGACGTGATTGGCAGGACTGCGAAAGACCGACCGATGTTCCTGCCGGTGTGCAAAGCAGTGCGCGTGCCAGG